>Ga0080006_1235065_pt1 | contig 35748 bp, 33 predicted proteins | sample RS3BMetagenome_FD_69209 | JGI IMG/M metagenome (GOLD analysis project Ga0080006, IMG submission 69209) | Ferric oxide microbial mat and aquatic microbial communities from Rainbow Spring, Yellowstone National Park, USA - RS3B (SPADES... ...
GTAAAACGGTAGAACTGAAGGGTTCGTGATGATGGTTCACGTGGTTGCACTCTGACGAATTATGACGCATAACGTATGCGTTTGCGAACTAACTACCTTCCTTAACTTAACCCTTTTACACGCTGCAGCGTTTTCCAGTACTTCACTCTTTAACTCATGGGTCGAGCAGGTCCCCGTCAGCTGGGGCTTGATGTCTCACCGGCTTACAGCTAGCGCCTATTATCGCAGAGACACTGCCTTACGGGACAGAGAACATCTTCCCTGTATAAGGTGCGAGGAGGCTGAACGCTTCAACTGAGGCGGCAGAGAGGCACATGCTAAAGAGGGCTGGCTTCATGCTGAGCACGGTCCCCCTCAGAGCCTTTTCGGTCACGAGTGCTATGACGAAACTTGAAAGTACGACAGAGCAGTCCATAAGTGAGGTTTCAAGTGGTGTGAACCCGAAAGCCGGAAGACCCGTTCCCTCTGCCAAGTTCGGTGTTGCCGGCCCAAAGCCTGACACGAGTGATGTGGTAAGGTTTACCACCAAGGCGAGCATAACCGGTGTCACGTATCCGAGCATTCTGTAAACCCCTAGCTGTGCTCTTGCATGATCTCTCGCCTCGAGCAGACGGTAAGTGAACTCTGTGAGTCTCTCAAGAAGAGCAGGCGATACTTCACCCGCCCTGAGGATCACCTCCACCATGAAAAATGTAAATCTGCCAAGCCACGAACCCGTCTGCCGCCTTCCCGTATCGGAACCAAACTCTAGCTGTTTCAGAAAGTGCCTAAGTGCTTGGATAAACTCTTTAGAATAACCTGGTGTCTCCTTTACACTAGCTATACGCTTGAGAGCCTTCATCATATCGTAACCCATTTTCCGGTACTCAGTGAGGTCTCTCAGGAACCTTGGGAGGCTTTCCTCAACATGTGCAATTTCATGTAGCTTGGGCGCTGCCTCGAGGTAATAGATGCCGCTTAGTAGGCCTAGGGCTGTTGCAGCGATCAAAAAGAGTGGCAGTCTCAGGATGACCGCGCTTGCAACGCCTCCTACACCGGCGATGAATGGCGGTATGTGATTCACGCGTATAAAATCAGGCTGCTTTGGTCTTGTTGAGCTTGCAAGCAGGTAGAGCAGCACCCCGAAGACCGGTGGAAGGACGAATAGAAACACGAGTATCTGCGCGCCACCAAACGCTGAAAGAACTATCAACATTGTGGGAACGACGAAGAAGGCAATTATTGCGGTCTCTCCAAGGGTTGAGACCCTTTCAGAAAAGAGTTTCCAGCGAAAGGCTACGAACGAGAGCGCTTCCCTTGACTGTTCATAGAGGAAAACCGGAAGTTCGGCGCCGCTTCTTGCGAGCGCCGTGTATCCTGAGAGCAGCCAGGAGAGCCTCTCGTTTGGTGTGGATACCGCGCGTGTGTCCATGGCAGAGAGTGGCGACCTTCCAAAGAACTGGATGTCGCGCACGACTATCTTTGCCTCATTTGAAATGAATCTGAAGAGTGGTGAATGCGATACCCTTCGAAGCGCATATACCATGGACAGGCCGGCTTCTGATAGCACCGAAGCCACTATAACGAAAAAGGGAAACTCATCGTCTATTCCCTTCGACACTTCCTTTCTTCGGTCCATGTATGCAAGCCTAGGCAGAAGGTGGGCGGCTGCCGGAGCACCAAGAACGGTGATACATAGAGGAAAGCCAACAAGCGTGTAGAGTGCGACGAGTGCGGGTGCCGTAAGAAGAGACGCTATGAGTAAGAGGGCCGTGTATTTGGTGGCGACAAGTGTCGGTGACTCAAACTGGGCGCAGGATATGACACTTTCTTCCGCCATCCTCCTATTCAGAGCCGTTACCCTTGCTATTCTGTTGCTCCTTACAAGCCACTTCGTGACTAGTGTCACAAGCGGTTCCCGACCCCGAGCGTTCCTGACTTGACCGCTCAGCCTGAGCTCGCCAAGCTCAAAGTACAGCCTGACCACACCGGCCGAGCAGAAAAGCGCAAGGCTTGGCAGAAGCCCTAGTTCGACACCCTCCGTGAATGTATCCCCGAACCACGCAGCAAGAAATCGGCGCGCAAGGGTTATTGCTAAAAGGAGGATGGCTGATGCCGCGGTAAAGGCCATTGAACGGCTGAATATGATTCTTAAAAAAAGAGGTAAACTCCTGCTCTTGCTCAACGCTTTCTCCTCCCGACTTTTCTTTCATAGTAAAACCTGCTCAGCCTTGAAGCTACATCCGCGTACTCCCTGACCCCTTCCGTGAGTAGTGAGTTCAAAAAGTCCCATCTCGCGCTTAGCTCCTCATCAAGTTGTGCTACACTCCAGCCCACCATTTCGGCGCTGACCCTGAGTGCTTGCGAGTATCGGGTAAGTACTTCACGGTTGGTGCCTTCCTGCGGGTGAAGCGTCTTTAAATGCGCCGCAGCTCTTGTTTTTTTCGGCCGTTGTCCGTCTGCAGGTTTGTTCATCTTTACCTCCTCCCGGAGATTTCTGTCAACATCGTGCGTGTCGGTTGCGTGGTTCCAGCAAAAGATTCGTACGGGGCTCCCTTCACCCCTTGTGTCTGGCTCAAGTATCTCGACCACCCTTCTAACCATCTTGCCTGTGTCTGGTCGCACGACGCGGCGCATTACCACCACCGCTGAAATAAGGTGCCTGAACTCGGATGCGAGGTCGGGTGCAAGAAGTCCCGTAATCCTTGCCATGATGTCTTGATAGCTTGCGGCGTGGAAGCTGTTTAGTCCGCCGTGGCCGGTTGCAACTGCTTGCACAAGGTCGGCAATTTCAGTCCCCCTGACCTCCCCTACCACTATATAGTCCGGTCTGTTTCGTAGTGAGTGTCGCACAAGCTCATCCATACCTATCGCTTTGACACCCGCGAAGGATGGACTTCTCGTGAAGTACCTCAGCCAGTTACCGTGGGGGAGTCTGAGTTCCGGGTCGTCCTCGATGGTCGCTATCTTGGCAAGTGGGTCTAGCATCGTGAGCAGTGAGTTGAGCATCGTTGTCTTACCGGAGCCGGTCGGTCCAGCTATCATGATAAAGCGCCTTGCTTCTGCAAGTATCCAGAGATAGGCCGCTTCGAGAGGCGAAATTGTGTTGAAATTAAAGAGCTCGGTTATCGTGTACGGTTTATCCGGAAATTTCCTGACCGTGAATGTTGAGCCTGGGCGTGTTATCTCATTTGAATAGGTGACAGAGACTCTATGCCCTTCGCTGACCATAAAGTCCTGTTTGGGTACTGCCACGCTCACACTTTTTCCTCCTCTTTCCGCCATTCTTTCAACGAAACGAGAAAGTTCTTCTTCCGAGCCGAACATAGCGTTCGTCTCAAGCCTCGGGAATTCTGAAAATACTCTGTGCACCACCGTGACCGGCCTTCCGGGGCCGGTGCACTCGACTTCTTCCACGTCAGGGTCCATCATCGGAGTTTGAATCATCGAGTAGCCTATTTCTCTGTGAACGTAATAGTCGAACGCATCAATGCGCGGTCGCACGACTTCAAGTACTCCGAGTTCGTCGCATGTGTCCTCAAGGTGAGCGTCCACGTACTTCCTGAGCTCGCCTGCATCGCTTGAGTCAAGTGGTCCTAGTGAATAGTACAGTCTTTCAAGAATCAGGGAGAGAAGACGTGTTTCTTCAACCGAAAGAAGGGGTTCCCTGATGGTATAACGTCCCCTCCCCTGGTCCTGTGAGATATCCACCTGCGCCCCGCATATGGTGTATGACGCAAGCACCTCTCCCTTTGTCTCGGCGCTCAGCGTGACCGGCTGAAAATGCGGAGCAACTGCTGGTCTCTTCCTTTGGAAGAGCATCATGAACCCTATTTTCAACTATCCACATAAGCGAAGGTGTCAAGGACCGACTCTGACTGTGGCCATGAGTATCATATATGCCGCATCCATGAACCTCGAAATTCTCGGAAGATCTCCCCTGACATTCACTTTACCACGCAAAATTGCAAGGTAGGGGTCGAGCTTTCCGGTCATTATTTCCATCCATACCCCTAGAGGTGCGGTGAGCTTATAGGGCGCCTTGGATGCGCTTTCCCAGTTGCAGGGTTTGGCCGACACACATCTTCCGTTTCGGATGTCAAGGATCACACCGGCCTTCTCCGGCGACTTTGTCGCGTCGCTTATTCTGAGGGCTACAACCCAGGTCCAGTTCAGAGAGCTACACCTGAAGGCATCGTCTGAGTTTAGCTCTGACGCGAGTGCTGTCGCCCATCTTTCATCCGGGAAGGGCATAACCGGATGACCCACGCATGTTCAAAAGTGTTATCCTGAGTGCTGCAGCTTGCCAAAGGCTTAAAACGGAGCCTGCAACGAAGAAACTATGTCTTCTCCCGGCGCTTGGAATGAGTCTACGTTTAGCCGATTCGTGTATCTTTCTGACCCAGGGATCTCGAGAAGTGGGGATGTTGTTTCGTTTGCACTGACCAGAGTGAACCTTGACCGAAACAGATACGAAACCGCGGTTGGCCTGTACGACCTTAGAACCGATACAGAACACTTCATACAGGATGCCAAGTCGCCTAGGCTTTCTCCGGATGGTAGGAAAGTGGTTTACACAAGAGAGGGTCAGGACATGGTCGAGGTATGGGTAACGAGGACTTCGGAAGTGGCTCCGAGCAAGCTGTTTGAAGTAAAGTCAGTCCAGGATGTCAGGTGGTCACCCGAAGGTAGAGCCCTCCTCGTAGTGAGCCAGAAGAGGAGAGAGGATGAAGACTTCTACTATCACTCTGGGACTCCTTACTGGTTCGACGGAAGAGGGTTTCTCGACGGTGAGCGTGTTCTGCTTGGCATATACGACTCGGAAAGCGGAGTCAAGCTTCTTGAATACGAGGCGCCTGCCTTCCTCCTTCCTGGAGTCCCCGCCGCTATCTGGCACGGACGCGACATAATCGTTAATGCTCCCCGAGAAAGGAATCCGTTCGAGGAGCTCGATATTCTGCTTTACCGAGAAGGTGTTGTCGAGAAGCTTTTTGAGGATGTGTCCTACTACGCGCTCGACTCTGACGGGAGCAGCGTGCTTCTTCACGGCAAGCCGAAGACCAAGGCTTATGCCGAACACAATTACCTTTACCTCTATGAAAACGGCCAGACCGTCCGCTTGGGTGGCAGCCTACCCTACAGTGTTTTCTATGGGGCGCTCGACGGCTCCGGACGGGCTATTGCAGGATGTATGAAGGAAGGAAAGCAAGTGCTCGTGAGGCTCGGTGTGGATTTCCATGAAACCCTTTTAGAAGAAGAAAAATGGGTGACGGCGTTCTCAGTGGCAAAGAGTAATAGGGTTGCGTTCACTATGGAATCTCCCACTGAACCGGCGGAAGTCTACCTACTTGACGGAGGGGTAAAGAGGCTGACTAACTTCAACTCTGAGGCGTTACACCTACTCGCACCAAGGAGACCTGTGAGATTCACCTATGAAAGCTTTGACGGACGTGGGCTTGAAGGCTGGTACTACAAACCGGATGGAGGTAAGGCTCCAGTGGTGCTCATGATTCACGGCGGACCCAAGGGTATGTATGGCTACGGCTTCAACATTCAGGCGCAGCTTCTTGTGAACAACGGCTATTTTGTCGTCATGACGAACCCGAGGGGTAGCAACGGTTATTCGGAAGAGTTTGCACTCGAAGTGCTCGGAAAGCCTGGTGTCGAGGATTTCAGGGACATCATGATGGGACTCGACCGGGTACTCGCCCTCGAACCCGAGGCTGACAGAAGCAGGATGGGAGTCACCGGTATCAGCTATGGCGGTTTCATGACAAACTGGGCGGTCACTCACACCGACTTGTTCAAGGCCGCGGTGTCCGAAAACGGAATTAGCGACTGGTTTTCAAGTTATGCATTTTCCGACATAGGTCTCTGGTTTGACTATGAGCTCGTCGGTGCGGAGTCACCTTCAAGCGAAAAATTTAGAAAGGCGAGCCCGGTGTATTATGCGGACCGGGTAACCACGCCGATTCTCCTGATCCACAGCTTGGAAGACTACCGTTGCCCCCTCGATCAGTCATTGATGTTCCACCATGTTCTCAGAAATCTGGAGAAGGAAAGCCACCTTATTGTGTTTAAAAGGGGGGCTCATTCGCACGGCAAAGAGGCCCTCCCCCGTCACAGATTGAAGCGTTACAGGGTGATACTCGAATTTTTCCGTCAGAAGCTTGTCGAAGGAAAGTCGGGTTTTGCAAACATCTGAGCAAGTGTGCTCTGTCTTCGGGAAAGAGGGTTATAGCGACATATCTGAGAGTCCCTATAATCAAGCGCATGTCAGTGTATCGTTCTGGTTTCCACGGTGACCGTTGTTGCCAAAATCCACCTTTATGATCTAAAAGCTACAATCCTTCGTGAAGGAAAGTGCAGCATCCATCAGAGATCCAGCAAGGGGAGCAGAATTCTTGGATACAACTCCACCGTAAAACAACATGGGATAGATACCTTAGAAGCCCCGGATAGTCTAGAGTTCGGCAGTTACCGGGAAAGAATCTCGCGACACCAATAAACGACGTGGTCCGGGCTGAGACAAAGCTCGCGCCTCCAGGTGGTGAGATGGAACGGTGTGAATCTGGTTCTCAAAAGGCTTATCTTTCCACACTCGTTCGTTATGAGCGTGAATTCAAGCTTCCTAAGGGGGATATGCGGTACACTTGTTTTTGCTTCCGTGGCGCAGTTTCTCCTTGCAATGACCGCGTCCGAAGAGTTGTACCCCTATGTTAACCACGTAGGCTACAGCGTATCGCTAAACTATATCAGCGACCTCGGTGTCGGTGGAACTGCAGTAATTTTCAACACAAGCATAGTGATCCTTGGACTTTCAGTCATAGTGTCTGCATACCTTGTATACAGTCTGTTCGGCTCAAGGTCGCTTCTTGTGACTTTGTTCCTCGCGGGCATCGGGGCTACAGGCGTCGGCACCTTCCCCGAAACCCATCCGCTATTTCATACAATCTTTTCTTTGATCACGTTCCTCTTCGCCGGTCTGTCGGCAGTTCTGTCGTACAGGGTAGTTTCAAGGTGGTTCGGGGTATTCTCGGTCTTTTTGGGTCTCCTCTCACTCGTGTCGCTTGCGTTGTACATCAGGGGTAGCTACCTCAATCTGGGTACTGGAGGAATGGAAAGAATGGTTGTCTATCCCGTCCTGTTTTGGGCGCTTGGGTTCGGAGGATATCTGATGGGTCGGCCGCCACCGGCTAGGGCTGCAGACCGTGTAGGAATATCCTGAGGGCCGCGGGAGCTTCCGTCACTCCTCCTCTCTGGGTTTAAATAACCAGGTGTTCACTAATGTGGTATGCGTTTTCCAGGTCTTCAGAGGATCATCGAAACGGAGGAGGAAGGGGTGCTCAGGAGCATTTCATCCTATAAGGACCTCTGGATCAGATCGATTGAAGTTCTGAGGGAAGAGCTCACTGCCCAGCCGGACCGGGTGGACAGCCTTAACCAGGAGATGAGCGCCCTTGAGAAGGCGGGCGACGAAAGGACGGTGGAAATCAAAGAGAAGGTGGACTCCGGTGCCATAGCGCCCTCGCTGCTTGTGGATATGAACCGACTGGTCGACAAGTGCGACGATGTGCTCGACAAAGCTCACTATCTTAGCCGCGAAATAAGGAGGTATGCGCACGCACGCGCCAGCATAAACGGCGGAGTGACTCCTGAGATCGAAGGAGAGGCGGTCAAGAGTTTTGAGCATATGCTCGCCCTTGCAAAGGAAGGAATCGAGCTTCTTGTTTTCATGCTCTCCTCGAAAAGATTTTCTGAGCTCTCTCAGTACAGAAAGAAAATCGAGCAGATAGAAGAAGAGGTTGACGAGGTAAAGGACAGGCTTCTTGACTCGCTATACAGATACTCAACCTCCGTTCCATATATCGTGTTTGAACATCTATCGACGGTGGTTCACAAAATAGACGATATAGTAGATGCGAGCGAGGATATAGCAGACGTAGTGGTCACGGTGAGTGCGAGCGTCGTCAAATGATGATCGCCTGGGTGGCGTATGCCCTTACGGCTCTTGTCGCTACTTTGGTCGCGGGCAACAACCTCTCCGCGGTTGCGGGAACGCTCATTGGCTCAAGGATCCTGAGTCAGAAAGCAGGAGCACTCCTTGGCTCCGTGGGCTATGTCATTGGCCTCTGGGCGCAGGGTGAAAGACTGAGGTCGGCGGTGTCGTACACCCTGCCTGAAGTCGGGTATTTTTCTGTCCTTGTCCTTGGCATATCCGTTGTTTTGTTCACAGCAGCCCTCTGGTTCAGAGCCCCTCTTTCCCTTACCATGGCACTTGTCGCAAGCTCCGTTGGTGTGTCCCTCAGGGTTGGCTACAACCTGAATGTGGCCTTCGTGTTTGTCGTAGTGCTCACCTGGGTGCTTGCCCCTCTTACAAGTGCACTTGTCGCCCCCTTCTTGTACAGGGCATTCGTGGCAAAAAGGGTGGATTACGTATGGCGTACGCTTAGAGTGTACAGGATACTCCTTGTTGCGGTTTCCTTCTTTACCGCCTATACACTCGGGGCAAACACACTCGGACTCGTCGCCTCGGTTGCAGGCTACTCCCTGTTTACACGGTCACTCGTGAGTGTGTGTGCGGTGTTCGGCTCATTCCTTCTCAGCCGGGGGGTTGTGAAAAGGGTAGGGTCTGAGATGTACGCAATGAGCCTGCCCGTTGCGCTGGTTTCGCTTGTCGCCAGTTCCTCGCTAGTCGAGGTTGCCACCCAGTTCAGTGTGCCGCTTTCGAACACGCAGACACTCACCGCCAGCGTGTTTGGTCTCGGCCTTTCAAAGGGTTTCAGAATGATAAGGCCGCTACCCTTTTTGGTCATCGCTCTTACCTGGGCCCTTACTCCGGTCGTTGGTGTGCTGTTAGGTTATGCGCTCGCCTGATATGTGCCCGTGGTTACTTGGATTTGAGTTGTGCAGGTAGAAGTCTTCCCTGTCTGGGGCCGGCCAAAACCTGGCCGTATCCGTAAAGATAAGGGCGGCCTCAAACGCAGTGCCACCAGGAGCACAACCAGGGGTACTCCAGTCTGTCCATTGCCGGATAGATCGCGGGATGCCCACACTCGTCGGGGCGGGAAAGGATATCAGACAGTGATGTGTAAATAGTGCGATGCGAGGAGCCCGAGGCCGTGGGTGAGCAGTGCTGTTGCGATTCCAAGTAGCACCATCTCCCCGCTCTTTCTCCAGGGTGACACACCGCTGCTTATACCTACCAAGTAGCCCACAACCGCAAGCCAGATCGCTGAGAGGGTGTACGCAACAGTGAGCCCGGTTGTCCCCCCGATTCCCAGCGCGTACGGGAGGACGACCGGAATGAAACCGACCACATACGACACACCGGTGGTGAAAGCCGCTTTCCTTGCAGACACTTCTTCACCATCCTCGAAAAGCTTTTTCACGGACTCGTTATCAGACGACATCTGCTTTGCGGCGGTTTCGGCAAGGTGTCGTGAAAAACCCTTCCCCTCTAGGTAAGCCTTCACTCGGGTTGCGATTACGCTTCTGTCGAGTTCCAGCTGGTTTTCAAGCTTTCTCCTACCCGAGTGCGTTGCATCTTCCTCAGATTTGGCGGAAAGGTAGGCGCCTACGGTCATCGAAAGAGTGCCGGCCGTCCCCACGATAAAACCCGCGACGGCTACAAGGAAGGGACTTACGAATATGCCCGCAAAACCAGACACGGCGGCAAGTACCTCGACTACACCGTCGCTTATCCCGTATATGGTCTCCTTGACGCCGGTAACTCTCAGGTCTTGGTCGATTAGTGCTTCCTCATGGCTTAATTCGTCCTTGAGAATTTCGCCCAGTATGGCCTTTTCCTCGGCTCCAAAGCCGTCTGTGTTGATGAGCTCCTTGTACTTTCTGATTGCTTGCTCCTCAGAGGCCTCAAGCAGCCTGACGGTAAGCGCCGGTCCGAAGAGCCTCCTGAAAACTTTGTAAAAGCGGATGCGAAGTGTGTAACGAGCGCCCATAGCCCTCGGTTTAAGTCCCTTTTTTTCGAGTATTGTCTTCCAGAGGCCCGCGTGTTTGAGCTCTATCTGGGAAAGCTCTGATAGAGTCTTCGCAAGCTCCGGGTCCTTTTCCATGTGTGAAAGTTCAGAGTAAACCGCATTATCGAAAAGCTCGTCGGTGTAGTTTTTAACGAGTTCCTGCATCACACCACCAAACTGTTCGCCGATTTTTAGACCTTTTGGGTGCCCATACACAGCCCCGAAGTGAATCCTAGATTCAGATGGCTTTCCACACTTTACCATATTCGAGCACGACGCCATCTTGGTCGGTTTTGAGAAACGACTTGAAGCCAGAATCAAGCGACGAGTACTCAAACCTTCCTTCGCCAAGCATCGTGTAGTGCTGTCTTGCAAAACTGCACTCAAGGCTGGGCAGGCGTACAAGGAGTGCCACGAACGTTCTTTCCCTAAGACCGGATGCAAAAAGCCACCTGACGGGTATCGTGTTTGTGGAGGGTGTGGCTTCGATGTCCACAATCTCGAAGTCCGGTTCAAGTTTCTTTTGTTCACCGTCACGCTCGATGGTGGCAACTCTCTTACGTCTTGTAACATACAGCATGCTTGCACCTTCCTCCCGCAGCATCCTGAGCCTCAGGTCTAGCCTCTCAAGGCTCGACTTCCAGTGTACACTGTACTCAAGGTAGTAGCTTCCACGTACCGAAAGGATCTCGCCCCTGATCTGATAGCTTTCGCCGAATGTAAATTCGGCACCCTGCAGCTCGGCACCCTCATGCTCCAAGTTGTGCCAAACTACTAGCTTTCTCGCCTGCGGGGAGCGCGCACCTTCTACGCTCAAGGGCGCTCGTCATGAAAACTTTAAGCCGCCCTATAAGCGCACTGTGCCTGCGTCTTGCAAAGTGGGGCTTACACCGAACTGACCCGCAGTAGCTGGAGCGTACACGCAAGCAGGGTCCTCGGCGAGGAGGTCGCCGTACGCCGCGTATGCTCTTGCTCTTGAGCCGCCACAGTCATCCCTGTACTCGCACACTCCACACCTGCCCCGAAATGCTGCATTTCTGATTGCCCTGAGTATCGGGCTTTCCCGGTATATCCGCACTAACGGGGTTGTCCTAATGTTACCAAGCGAATAGGGAAGGAAGCCGCTTGGGTACACGCTCCCATCATGGGCGACAAAAACAACGCCCTTTCCGTCCCTTGTTCCCACACTTTGAGCACGCGGGCTGGAAGAAGGTTCACCGAGAAGCTGTTTGAGCTGCGTGGAGAGCTTCGCGTACAGCGCTCCCGGTGCATACATTGGTGGTAGCTCACCGGCCTTTCTCCAGCTGACCACACGCCTGAAAAATGGGGCTTCCACCGTTCTCACGATTAGGTCGTATTTTGACGCGTCGTAGAGAAAATGCATCACATCCTCGTATGCGTCGCGTGGAATTTCCTCGACAAAGGTGCCCCTTCCGACCTTTATCAGAAAGAACACCTCCCAAATGCTTACGCCCGTTTCCTTCAGGATCTTTGCGATGAGGGGGAGCTCGAGGACGTTGTTTTTCATCACCGTGGTGTTCACCTGCACCTTAAACCCGTGGCTTACGAGTAGCTTCATCGCGTCAAGCGTATGCACAAAGTGGTTGCTGACCCCCCTTATTCCTTCGTGCGAATGAGGTGTTGCGCCGTCAAGGCTCACCGACACCGTGCTCACTCCGAGCTCCTTCAGTTTTTGTACAGAAATGGCATTCAGATTGGGTGTGACGCTCGGTGAAAAACCCACCGGGATGTCTCTTTCTCGTGCGGCTGATATGATGTCAAAGATTCCCTGCTTCATAAGTGGGTCACCACCGGTGAGTATGAGTACTGGATAGGGTTTTCCGAAATCACCGAGCGACTGAATGAATGCAAGGGACTCGGAGCGCGACAATTCTCCCGGAAGGGGGTGGTCAATTGCCTCAGCCCTGCAGTGCTTGCACGATAGAAGGCAAGCCTTAGTTGTTTCCCAGAACACGAGTATTGGTCTTTCGTCGTAATCCGGCTTCGGCACACGCACATGTCTCGTAGCCTACTTATAAGGTTCTGCGGTTGCGACCCGGCAGGTCAGAAGGACATGCGGGAAACCCATAAATAACAACTTGGGGAGTCTGTACTCATGCCGAGTGTGAAAACAAAGAGGGTGTATGACGAATCAGCAGAGGATGACGGATACAGAGTGCTCGTGGACAGGCTATGGCCGAGGGGGGTTTCGAAAACCAAGGCAAAGGTTGACCTGTGGTTTCGGGAGGTCGCGCCAAGTGATTCTCTCAGGAAATGGTTTGGCCACGACCCCGGAAAATGGCAGGAGTTCTTGATGAAGTACAGAAAAGAGCTCGCTCAGTCAGGGGATTTCGAAAAACTTGTCTCGATCGTTTCGGAAAAGAGGCGTGTTACCCTGCTATACTCCGCAAGGGACACAAAGCACAACCAGGCAGTGGCGCTCAAGCTGTTCCTTGAGGAAAGGGGCGTGGGCTGACAACCCTACTGGCCGAAGGGTTTGAGTCCTTGGGTCCTCGAACTCTGCGTGCACGACTCTCAATCTGCCGCTCCGATTCATCATGCCTCTTTAACGTTTTGGAGGTTCGAGGGGGCGGAAGTCCCCATACGTAAGGGCGGGGTAGTTCACCTCACCTCCGACCCGTGTGGTTCGTGGGCTGGCCCGGGCCGCCGCTCGACACGTAGTCCCAAAGATATATCGCAGTTCATTCCTCGCCTACTGTATCGGGGCTTTTTTACAAATCTATGACCAAGAAAGCTCCGGCTTTTAGATCGGGAGGACTGTCAGTCGTTATTCATAATCTTTCAAAGAGAGCGACCGGCGAACGTCTGCATAAACTTGGGCGGAAATGCATTTGCTCCGGCCGTTACGGCTCATGAACTGTTAGTAACTTGGCACACAGCTGGTGCCGTCCGGTCACTTCAGTGTTGCCCCATAGAGGCTTTAGCCGCCCTTGAGTGCAGCTATGAGGTCGGTGAGAACTTTCTTTGCATCGCCAAAGACCATCATAGTGTTCGGATTGAAGAAGAGGTCGTTTTCCACACCTGAGAAGCCCGCGCCGGTTGTGCGCTTGATAAAGATCACGGTCTTTGCCTTGTCCACATCGAGTATCGGCATTCCGAAAAGGGGTGAGCCAGGCTTGTTTCTTGCGGCCGGGTTTGTTATGTCGTTTGCTCCCACAACTACCGCTACGTCGGTCTCTGGAAAGAGCGGGTTAATCCTTTCCATTTCGTAAAGCTGTTCGTAGGGCACATTTGCTTCGGCGAGGAGGACGTTCATATGGCCCGGCATTCTACCAGCCACCGGGTGTATTGCATATTTCACGTCGATTCCCCTCCCCTCAAGAAGGTCGGCTAGTTCCTTGAGTACATGCTGCGCCTGTGACACAGCCATTCCGTATCCTGGTACAAACACCACAGTTCTTGCGTTTGCGAGAACCGTGGCGGCATCCTGTACCGAGTAGCCCTGAACGGTGCGCTTCTCAATGGACCCCCCGGCTTCCTCCCTTTTTGCACCGACCGCCCCGAAGAGTATGTTCACAAACGAACGGTTCATCGCCTTACTCATTATGAGCGCAAGCACAAGGCCGGAGGAGCCGTCGAGGGAACCTGCGACAATTAGAATCTTGTTGTCGAGCACAAAACCGAGTGCAGAGGCCGACATTCCAGCAAACGAATTCAGAATTGCGATCACTGTGGGCATGTCGGCACCCCCTATCGCGATCACGAGCAAGAAGCCGAACAGAAGAGCGAGCGCGGCTATCACAGGGATCACGAATGAGTGAGTCGGGTTGAGGACAAGGTACACTGAAAGGCCAGCCGCCGCACCCAGGTTTGCGAGGCTTACTGCGATCCTGCCCGGGTAGACAAAGGGGCGGCCGGGGATTGTTCCCTGGAGCTTGAGTAGCGCTATCGTGCTACCTGTGAACGTCAGGAATCCGAGCACCATCTCTCCGCACAGCACAGCCACGGTGAATGGGTTTATGTTTGGGAGGTCCGTGTAGTATTCGGCAACCCCCACGAGCGCGACCGCAAGAGAGCCGAATGCGTGGGACATTGCGGTTCGCTGCGGTACGGCTGTCATGGGTACCTTGAGCGCTATTGGAGTGCCGATCACCGTACCGGCGATAACTGCGTACAGGAGAAGGTCTGTCTGCCTAATCGTGTAGGCAAGAAGAGTCGCCGCTATTGCGATTACCATACCCGCGACCGCACACCAGTTGCCGATTCTTGAAGTTTCAACCTCGCTCATGAATCGCAGTGACAGGGCAAAGAGGAGGGCGGAGACGGCGTAAAGGTAGAGGGTTACGAGGTCGGACATTATGCTTTTTTCTCCTCCTTTTTATTTCTGCGTCTGAACATACGCAGTATGCGCTCGGTTAGCAGAAAGCCGCTAGTTATGTTTGTGAACGCGAGCGCAACCGCTACCGTCGCAAGCGTCACTAACACATCGTTTCTCGTTTCGGAAAGCACGATAAGAGCCGCAATGAAGGACACCGAGGAAATCGCGTTCGTAAGGGACATGAGCGGAGTGTGCAGGAGGCGCGAAACGTGCCTGATGAGTTCAATTCCCAGTATGGTTGAGAGTACGAATATGAGCAGGTTAACCGGAAGGTCCGCGAAAACCTGTGCGCTCAAGCATTTTCCCCTTCCTTCTTAGCGCCTGAGAGCGCCCTGCGAGCGGGCTCGTATAGCACCTCCCCACCCTTCGTGACAAGTGTACCCCTGACCACTTCGTCGCTTTGGTCGATAACTAGGTTTCCTTCCCTAAGAACAGAGGAAAGAAATGAAACTAAGTTGCGTGAGTAGAGCTCACTTGCCTGCTGCGCCATGGTCGAAGGCAGGTTTATGGGTGCGTGTATGGTGACACCGAACTTAACCACGGTCTTTCCAGGCTCGGTGAGCGCGCAGTTTCCGCCCTGCTCCGCAGCGAGGTCGACTATGACGGACGAGGGGCGCATGCGCTTCACCGCCTCCTCGGTGACGAGAATCGGAGCTCTCTGACCGGGTACGAGTGCGGTGGTGATCACCACGTCGGCCATGGCTATATGTTCAGTAAGAAGCTCCTGTTGTTTCCTGTAGAATTCTTCCGACTGGGCCTTCGCGTACCCTCCGCTCGTCTGTGCGTCCTGAGCGCTAACGGGTATCTCGAGAAACTTCGCCCCTAGGCTCTGTATTTGCTCCTTGACCGCTGGCCGCACGTCATAGGCCTCGACCGAGGCGCCGAGTCTGTGGGCCACAGCTATAGCCTGCAGCCCAGCAACTCCAGCGCCTATGACGAGTACCTTTGCCGGGGGTATCGTGCCTGCGGCCGTCATGAGCATGGGAAAGAACTTGGGCAGGGAAGCCGCGGCAAGAATGACAGCCTTGTAACCGGACACCGTTGCTTGGGAGGTTAGTGCGTCCATGGTCTGCGCCCGGCTTATCCGTGGAATCAGGTCCATTGCAAAGGCGGCTACCCTCTTCTGAGCGAGTCTTTCGACGGCTGGAAGGTTGGAGAGCGGATAAAGAAAAGACACCAGGGCGCCCCCTTCCCTGAGAAGGGCAACCTCGTCGAGTGAGGGTGGCTGCACCTTGAGCACGACATCAGAGCGTGAGTAAAGCGTTGGCGCATCTGGAAGAACGGTGGCCCCCTCTTTTTGGTATGCGCCGTCTGGAAAGTTCGCGGAAACTCCTGCACCGCTTTCCACTACAACCTGGAAGCCAGCAAGCCTCGGCACGGACTCCGGGACAAGTGCAACTCGTCTTTCTCCCTGAGCAGTTTCTTTCGGTATTCCGATTATCATGCTATTCACTAAGATGTATGAAGGAGAGCTAACCCCACTCGGAAATAAGACTTTCGTGAGCGAGCGGCTTCTTGCGACAGGGAAAAAGTGAGCTACTCAAAAGGATAGAGAACCGGTGTGACTTTATCGTCTTCGTGGCAGTAGAGTGCGTAAAGCTGCGTGTAGGGCTTCTCGCCTTTTACTACGACAACACCGTGCAGGTAGTCCATCGAAAGAAGAAGGTCCGATACCGAGCGTATGAGGGGGGCGATTGGCGACTCCTTTCTGAACGTAAAAAGGATTATGTCACCCGCCGAGTTTGCTTCCTGCATCGTGCGCGTGAGTGCAAGCTGAAATTCGTCAAGGCCTTGTGAATACAGGAGTTCAAGATAGCTACCGGTCATTGCCCTCACGACTATCCCATCCTTCGAAGCAGCCCTGACGCTGACTGTGTCCTTTTCAAACTGACCAAGCACCTTGAGTACGTAGTCCTTTGATCTGCCAGATTCTCCGAGTCCGAGCACCCTGAGCCTCTTTTCGGCTTCTTCCTTAGGTATGGCTTTTGAGATTGCGTCAAGTGCTGAATTCAGGCTCTTGTCGATATGGGGTATCCAGACCACTCCTTCGCCCAGACTGAGGAAGTTGAGAATGGGAAAAACACCGAGGTTTCTCACGGCCTGGAAGGGTACATTTCCGGAAAACTCAACTGAAAAGACACCGCCCTTGGGGATCCTTCCGAAGGCCTCGTCGAATACGGGTGCCCCGAGCGAGTATCCGGAGCTGTCAGGTGATATGGGTGACGTGCGAGCCATGTTGCCCACCGAAACCGGGGTGTGGAGCGGAAGAAGTGTAACTCTGCCTCCCTGCAGCGTAAATGGTATCACACTTCTTTTTACCCTGGTTCCCCTGAGCTTCTTTATCTCCGCTGCCCTCATTCTTCTTCCGTCAATGAGTGAAGCGTAAAGGTGAATCACACCATCTACGGCATAGTCAAAATGTGTAAGTTCCATCGTTTCCGACACAAACACAGTGTTTGCGTGACAGACGGGAGAGGCTGTAAGTGCTACCAACGCTTGTTCGGTTTTGAGCCTTGTCGGGGAGTCCAGGAGATTTGCAAAAGAGTCCCAAGAATCAAGTATGACGAGCACGCCGTCGTGTTTCAGGGTTTGTGCGTACTCCTCGACGAGCGTTTCGGGAGAACCGAGTCTCACATCACGAATTTTGAGCCCAAGGCTTGCAAGCCAAGGGAACTCTGAAAAGAGTTCCTCTTCTGAGACGCGGGTTGATATGTAGTAGGTTTCAGAGGGTCTCAGAAAGTCCGCCAAGGAAAGCGACAAAGTTGTCTTTCCGGTGCCTGGCTCCCCCTTGATGAGTAGCGTGCGGTTACCGTTAGCAAAGAAACTCTGGAACGTGGATTCAGGTTTGCCGTCTGTGTCCATTGTGCGCTGAACGGGTGTGACCTATATAAAACTTTTTGTGAACGTATAGACATTCTTCTATCTAGTTAAGGGTCTGCTTGGCTGCTTTCGGTGACGCGTTTTCGCCCTGTAATTTGGTGCGGGGCGGTGATGGGTGAACAAAAGCTTTAAATATCTTACTAACCTATAGTTAGTAAATGGTGATTAAACGGTGCCGGAAGATTTCGTGGAGCTAAGGGTTGCCGAGTCCCTCTCAAGGGATGTCGGGCGAGGTTTTGCCAGGGTTGATGCGAAGGTAATGCGTGAGCTCGGATGGGAAAGTGGCGAGGCGGTTGAAATTGACGGGAAGAGAAAAACCTATGTAAAGATACTTCCGACGTACGTAGACGATTACGGACGGGGTATAATTCGACTTGATTCATACACCAGGAATAACGCAGGCGTGAGCCTTGATGACCGGGTAAGGGTGAGGAAGGTCGAGGTTCAGAAGGCGGAGCGGGTGACGCTTTCGCCTACGGAACAAATCCAGATGATAGTCGACACCGACTATATCTCACAGATTCTCAACGGACGCGTTGTCACCCGTGCGGACATAATCCCGCTTACAATAATGGGGACGCGCATAACGCTTAGCGTCAATTCGGCCTCGCCGCAAGGGCCCGTCATGATAGAGGCCTCGACCAAGGTGGAGCTGAGTGAGAAGCCTACAGCTGTAGAGAACATACCCAGGATTTCATACGAGGATATAGGGGGCATGAAGGACGTGATTCAGAAGGTGCGTGAAATGATTGAGCTTCCGCTCAGACATCCGGAGCTCTTTGAGAGACTCGGGGTGGAGGCGCCAAAAGGGGTCCTTCTCTATGGACCACCCGGCACCGGGAAGACCCTGCTCGCAAAGGCGGTCGCAAGTGAGACAAACGCCCACTTCATAAGCATAAGCGGCCCGGAAATTATGAGTAAGTTCTACGGGGAAAGCGAGCAAAACCTGCGCGAGAAATTTGAGGAAGCACAGAAGAATGCTCCCTCGATCATATTCATAGACGAGCTCGACAGCATCGCACCGAAGAGGGAGGAGGTGACTGGTGAAGTGGAAAGGCGAGTGGTGGCCCAGCTTCTCACCCTGATGGATGGTCTTGAGTCCCGGGGTAAGGTGGTTGTCATAGGGGCAACAAACAGGCCGAACGCCATAGATCCTGCTCTCAGGCGTCCCGGCAGGTTCGACCGCGAGATAGAGATCAAGGTTCCCGACAAGGACGGTAGGCTTGAGATTCTTCAGATACACACGCGCGGCATGCCGCTTTCACAGGATGTAGATCTTGCGAAGCTCGCGGACGTAACCCACGGCTTTGTTGGCGCAGACCTTGCAGCGCTTGCAAAGGAAGCGGCGATGATCTCACTGAGGAGGGTTCTTCCTAGCATCGACCTGAACCAGGACAAAATTTCGGCAGACATACTGAACAAGATCACTGTCACAATGCAGGACTTTGAGCAGGCGCTCAGGGAGGTGCACCCTTCTGCGATGAGGGAGGTTCTCATAGAAAAGCCGAACGTGCACTGGGATGATGTGGGCGGACTTGATGGTGTAAAGCAGGAACTCAGGGAAGCTGTCGAGTGGCCACTGAAGTATGCTGACCTCATGGAGAAGGCAAGGATACTGCCTCCAAGGGGCATTCTTCTTTATGGTCCTCCTGGAACGGGTAAGACAATGCTTGCAAAGGCTGTGGCCACGGAAAGTCAGGCAAACTTTATAGCGGTGAGGGGTCCTGAGCTTTACTCAAAGTGGGTGGGTGAGTCGGAGCATGCGGTGCGCGAGGTTTTTCGGAAAGCAAGGCAGGCAGCGCCGAGCATCGTGTTCTTTGATGAAATAGACGCGCTTGCCCCCTCAAGGGGCTCCGCTCCAGAGTCGCATGTGACCGAGACCGTAGTAAGCCAGCTACTTACGGAAATGGACGGGATAATACCCCTCAATAACGTGGTGGTCATAGCTGCCACGAACAGGCCAGACCTGGTAGACTCTGCGCTCCTTAGACCCGGAAGATTTGACAGGCTGATAGAGGTGCCAATGCCTGACGAAGGCGCACGGAAGCAGATAATCGAAATACATCTCAAGGGAAAGACCCTTGCGAAGGACGTGAACCTCGCAAAGCTCGCACAGGAGACCGCGGGTCTCACGGGGGCTGACCTTGCAGGCATGGTTCAGACCGCTTCGATGCTTGCGGTGAGAGAGTTCCTCGAAAGGTATGGGGCAGAGTACAAGAAACACCTTCACGAGTTTTCGGTTACTGGAAAACACTTTGAGGAGGCGCTGAAACAGCTCAGGTCGCGGCTTCCCGCCGTGAAGAAAAACGAACTCTCCCTTACACCCTAGAGGCCATACCTGCAGTGGACGATGCCTTTCACTCGCCGCACAAAGTACTGGCATGAGAGGCATCGAGCTGCGGGCGTGCCGTCCCCGTAAAGGGGGCAATTCACAGCGTCTCTCTTCATTCTTTCTATCAGCTTCTTCCCCACCTTGAGCTGTCTCAGACTCTTTGTGAGCTCCTTGTCGAGTTTAAAATCCTCCTGAGCTTCGTAGACGGGTATCTCTCTGTAAGGCGTGGTCATGAAAAAGTCATACGTGCCCTCCCATAAGTGTTTTCGAGTTCCTGCCTGTGTGTCTTAAGCTTCAAAGAGCGGGGAGTCACCTTCACCCATCTTTGACAGGTGCTCGTGCACAACAGTCCACCTTCCTTCCATTCTTGCGAGCACGAATGTGGCCCTCGAGACAACAGAGATTCTCTGTGCTTCAAATGCATAGTCGTTGACGAGTATTCCTCCATACCTCACGTAGAAGGTGGCCACAGCGAAATCGTGGAAAAGCTGAACCTTCAGACTCTCCACCACACAGCTGAAATCGGTTATGTTGGTAAAAAGAGTGAAGTCATAGTACCTTGCGGCGTCGCCTTCTTTCCGTTCAAGAGGAGGAAGGTCCCCGAACTTGGTAATATCATCGTAGCGGATAAGCTCTGCAAGTCTTTCAAAGTCCTTCTCCCGTGCGGCACTAAAGATTTCGCCTATGACGTCCCTTATCTTCTGGAACTCGGTGCTCATGGTCCTGTCTAATCAGGATTGGCTTTAAGTTTTGGCTGCAGACCATATAGAGTATGCGCTTTTACACCACGGGTTACGGCGAGCGCACGCTTCCCGAGTTTCTCGAACTTCTCCGTGCGCACGGCGTGAAAACCCTGGTGGACACAAGGTCGGTTGCAGTGAGTAGAAGAAGGGAGTTCATGGAGGATTGTCTTTCGGCCGAACTCGAAGGTGCGGGCATCCGCTATGTGCATCTGCCCGGGCTGGGTTGCGATGCCCGCCTGAGGCGAGAGGCGAGAAGAAAAGGAGACCACTCGTTTCTGTTTCGGTGCTACGACCTCGCGCTCATGCGCAACCTCCCTGGACTTGTCCCGGTTATTGAGAAGCTTGAATTTCCTGTTGTTTTCATGTGTGCCGAACGTTCATACAAGGTGTGTCACAGAAGCAGGCTGACGGATGCACTAGAACGCTACGGCTGGGAGGGATGTGAAATATGAGCGGGTTTTAGTCTCAAGCTTAAATACCCATTCGTTTTCGTGTCACTGTGTCTGTCTCGAACAGAGTGAGGAATCTGCCTGTTTCCGCTATAAGGACGCTGTCAGAGGAATCGGCTCCAAGGGATGTGGTCGCCCTTAATGCAGGTGACCCCAACTTCAACACCCCTATTCACATAATCGATGCTGTAGCCAGGAGACTGAAGGAGGGCTGTTCTCACTATACCCCGAGTAACGGGGTTCAGGAGTTAAGGGAAGAGATTGCGGCAAAGCTCAGGCGCGAAAATGGTGTGGACTATACACCCGAGGATATCGTGGTGGCAAATGGTGGAACGGGTGCGCTTTCCCTTGCCTACCTTTCGTTACTTGAGGACGGCGATGAAGTCCTTATCCCGGACCCCGGTTGGCCGAACTACATACCTGGAATAATAGCCTCTGGAGGTAGACCCATCGGTTACCCCACACCGAAAGAAATGGGGTTCCTTCCCGACTTTGAACGACTCGAGTCGCTCATCACACAAAGGACAAAGCTTCTCGTGGTCAACACCCCGAACAACCCAACTGGAGCGGTTTATCCAAAGGAGGTTCTTGAGAGATTTGTCGATATTGCGAACAGGCATTCGCTCCTCCTCGTTTCTGACGAGGTGTATGAGAGGGTGGTGTTTGACCGAGCCCACACAAGCCTTGCGTCGCTTCCCGGTGCCTTCGAAAGGACGGTTACGGTGAACAGTTTTTCGAAGACTTATGCGATGACCGGCTGGCGCGTGGGCTATATCGCAGCTCCGGAGTGGATTGCAAAGGCCGCAAAGAAAATCAACTCAGCCCTGAACTCCTGCCCCTCGTCTGTGGCGCAGGAAGGTGCCCTCGCTGCGCTGCGTGGGCCGCAGGAAGAGGTGCAAAGGATGATGTCAGAGTACAGGGAGAGAAGGGACTTTTTCGTAAACGCCATGAGGAGGCTGCCAGGCGTCTCAGTGAGAAGGCCCGATGGCGCATTTTACGCATTTGTGGACTTTTCCGCCCTTATTCCATCTTCTCAAGAGGCAGCGAGGGAGCTTTCCCTTCGCGCGGGTGTTCTCGGTGTGCCCGGAGTCGCCTTCGGCTCGCAGGGGGAGGGTTTTGTCAGGTTTTCGCTAGCGTCTTCTATGCCCGAGCTTGTGGAGGCCGCGCACCGGATAGAGTCATGGGCAAGGTCACGTCCTGTTAAAAATCTCGAGTAGGTGGCTCAACCTGACCTCGACCCCGAACCTCTTTTCCATTCTTTTCACTTTTATATAGGACGGTATTAGCGAAGGCCTGAGTGCGCTAGACCAGCCTCCCTTCCACTTTGCCTGTATCGCTCGGAATATGGGGTCGAAGTAAAAGAATCTCTCAATGAGTGCGTGTTCGTACCCCTCAGGGTCTATACCCTCCCGCAACAAGTGCTCGGACAGTGTTTCCGCCGCCTGCATCGAGGGTATTATTCCTTCACCAAGCAGGGGAAACACGGTGCCAACGGCCTCGCCCACACCTACGACCGTCTGACGTGAGTTTCTAAACCAGATGGGTCCGGCAAGAGCCGGTGGGACCATCCTGATAGGTCTCGAAATAAGCTTGACTACCCGCCCGGGGTATTTGCGTAGAAGGGAATCCACCTTCTCCTTTTGCCTGTGGAATCTGTCCCCTCCGCCTACATGGGCCATTCCCGAGGCAAGCGGGAAGAACCAGCTGTACCCCCCAAGCTTCGGGTACGGAAATACGGCGAAGTCGTCAAATGGGGGGTTTCCACCATATTCAACCCTATACTCTATATTCGGGAAAATCAGGTCATTCCTGATTTTAGGGAGGAGAGACCTATAGACACCTGTTGCGTCGATCACAAGGTCATAGTTCGCAAGGTTCTCAAGCCTTACCTTCTCGCCTAGGTGTAACGTTGCACCCGTCCTTTGCGCCTCGGTGTGAAGTCTTTCCTCAAGCGCATCCTTGTCGAAAGACACAAGACCCATAAGGGGTATACGGAACTCATGACCGTCCTCGAATATGACCCTAAGCTTCCTTCCTTCAAACAGGATGAATTCAGAAAAGTCGAGCTCGAGCGTTCCGAGAAGCCTTGAAAGCTCGTGTTTTGAAGCTCCCCAGGCGCAGCGAGTGTCAGCCTTCCTGAGAAGGTCAAAGCCGTGAACCTCGTGCGCAGTCTCCTTTGACAGTTTGAGCGCCAGATAGCTTCCGGCAACCCCGAGGCCCACTATTGCGATCTTCAAGCCGCCTTCACTACCTTATGACGCTGAAGTAGCGGAATTCTCTGTAACTCTGCTCAAGGGACCCTGCTATTGGAATTTTTTCCCCGCACTTTGGGCAGCGCCCGTCGCCCGTCAGGTGCCAGCCGGTTATCTCGAAGCCGTACCTCTTTACGAGAAGCGTGCCACAGGACGGGCAGTAGGTGTTTTCGTACGGGTGCCCGGGCACGTTTCCAAGGTAGACGTACCTAAGACCCTCCTCCTTCGCGACTGCGTAGTGTCGCTCGAGTGTGGCGATCGGCGTCGGCATAAATTCCATCATCTTGTAGTCCGGGTGAAATCTCAAAAAATGCATAGGTGTGTCTTCGCCGAGGTTGTCCCTCACCCACTTCGAGAGCTTTCTTGCTTCCTCGAGGTTGTCGCCCACCGTCGGAACGACCAGGTCCGTGACTTCAATGTGGACATGGGACTTTCTGAGAGCGTTCAGCGTTTCAAAGATTGGCTCAGGACCGGGTATGCCCACATAGCGCCTGAGGAAAGATGGCTGGCCATTACCCTTAAAGTCTACGGTTATGCAGTCTAGGAACTCCGACATGAGCTTCACGCCCTCGGGTGTCCCGAAGCCGTTTGAGACGAATACATTGAAAATGCCCTCCTTGTGTGCTTCAAGTCCTACGTCATGTGCGTATTCCAGAAAAATTGTGGGCTCGTTGTAGGTGTAGGCAATTCCCTGTGAGCCGGTTCTCTTCGCAAGCTCAACGATCTCACGCGGCGTGTACTCTTCACCTTCAACCTTGCGCCTCTGGCTTATGTCGTAGTTCTGACAGTAGCGGCACAGCCAGTTGCAGCCTGTCGTGGCTATCGAAAAGATCTTCGAGCCAGGCCTGTAGTGCATCACGGGTTTCTTTTCTATCGGGTCTACATTTCCCACGATTACCCGTCCGTAGTTCGAAAGGTAGAGCTTTCCGCCGTGATTATCGCGGATGCCGCACAGGCCTATCTGCCCCTCGCCTATCTGGCAGTATCTTGCACAAGCGGTGCACCTCACGCGCGAATCCGCAAGCGGTTGATAGAGCAGTGCCTCTTTCAAGTCATGTTCGTTAGCGCATGCAAACTTTTTAGCCTATTGCGCAGGCGAGAAGCGAGTCTGAGCGTTCGCTGTTTGCGAACACGCTTTAAAGAGCGTAGGATTATGCGCTAGCGCGTATTTTCTGGTGCATGGACCGACAGACACTTTTTATTTTTGCGCTACTTGTCACCGCGGTCTTTTCTTCACTATCCGCGGTTACAGTGGTGCAGGCAAACCCTTCACTTTCACCTTCGTTCCTGAACATAGCTGGAAAGGGAGAGCAGTACTACGTAGGGGTTTACGCCATGAACGGTAGCCTTGTGCTATCGCAGTTTACATCGTACACCACTGTGGCGCTTGTGCTACCCCAAGGTGAATACATAGTTGCCGTTGACGCCTATCCTGCGGACGGTTACTTTACAGCAGGTTCACGGTATGCGTACGCCGTCGCTACGGCTCCCTTCAACCTGACGCTCAGTCCTGAAAATATAACCCTCTATGGATGCTCATCGGTTAGTGTCGCTGCGAAATTTGTCAACGGCACCTCGGCAAGGCCGAGCTACAGCTATGTCTATCCTCTGGGAGACCCATACTGGTACCAGGCCTGCCCTGTGAGCATATCCGGGTACAACGAAACGGCTGGCGTAAACTTCATAGAGGTGCCGAATGTGCCTTCTCTGGTTTACGCCTATTCATGGTACCCCGTGAATCTTGCGAGCGGCTCTCAAAATGTAACGGTGAACGCCGGCGGAGTCCCGGTCCAGGTCAGGGTTTACTACTGGCCGACTTCGGTGATTCTTACAGGCAGGGTCCTGATTATTCCGCCCTTTCAGGAAAAGGTGAGGGTTGTCCTGAATACAAGTAATCCATCCTATCCACCCTGTTACTATGGTGTCATGTGCCCGATTTTCGCAGCACAGTCAACCCAGGGAGGGGTTGCGTCTACCTTCGGCGGGGCGGCCGCCCTACCCGGAGGTCAGATAGCGCCTCCTGTGACCGTGACTTCACCCATACCCGAGTATAGTGCCGAGTATAGTGCTCCTGCTATTCCCAGCACGCCGACAGTGTTCCCTATGATACAGACCGCGCCGGGCTACGAACTCGGCCTTACGCTTGCGGCGGGTGCGCTTGTGGTTGCTCTCATCGGGTACATTGCAGTGAGGCGTGCGAACAACGCTTAAATCGAAAGGCGAAGGTGACGAACGGGGTCTTGTGAAACCCGAAAGAAGGTTTTCAGGAAGAACCGTTGAGGTATACTACTATCTCCTGACGCACCAGTCTCCCTTGGGTGTCAGGGAGCTTCAGAGGGCAATGGGTTTCTCGAGTCCAAGCGGCGTTGCACACCACCTGGAAAAACTTATTGACGCGGGGCTTGTGGAGCGAAATGACGAGGGAAAATACAGCGTAAAGCGTACGGTTGAGATAGGGGCGCTCAGGAGCTTTTTTCTTGTAAGGGGGCGGGTAGTGCCAAGACAGGTTTTCTACCTTGTTTTCTTTTCTTTCTGGCTCGTTGAGTATCTTGAATACACCGGTGCGAGGGTGGACCCAGTTGCCTTGCTTGCGCTGCTTGCGGCGGCTATCGCTTTTGGCTACGAAACGGCTAGAACCTGGAAAAAAGGCGTGCTCTAGGAAAGAGCTTTACCCTCATGGTGGAATTTTGCTGTAATTCCTGAACATGTTTAAATACAGCCTTCATGATTGTGTTAATCGTGGTTCTTAAGGCACGCGACATAATGACAAAGGACTTCATAATTCTCGACGCGTCGACCGACTGCCTGAGTGCCGCAAAGCGCATGGCGGAGCACCACAAGGGCTTTGTGATAGTTTCAAGGCAGGGTAAGCCAGCGGGTATAGTCACCGAATGGGACTTTTTGGAAAAGATAGTGGCTGCAGAGGTCGATTCACATAGCGTCAAGCTCGAAAGTGTGATGAGTGATCCGCTCGTGTACTGCGACATGGAGACGCCGACAGAGGAGGCGATACAGCTCATGGTGGAAAAAGGGGTAAGAAGACTTCTTGTTAGGGAGGGTGAGAACGTGGTTGGTGTTATCACCTCGCGCACCGTGCTTGAAATCTTCAAGAGATACGTGGACGAAATCACCGCTCTTGTCGCAAGGTTTTCGTCGACGCTTCTCTAGCGCGAAGAATAGGGCGCTGCCAGGCGTCTTTTCTGCCATCACAGGCATTCCTTAAATGTTTGCCATCTCTACCCGAGAAATTTATAAGGAGATAGCACTCTGAAATTAGCTCCTGGTACCATTTAGCAAAATAAGGCTTATTAGTGCGTCAGTAGTTAGCTTAAGCCAAAGATGCCGGGTTCAAGACGGAAAAGTGCTATATCGCCTGTGATAGCCACGATAATCCTTATTGGCATCTTTGTTGCGGTTGTCTCGGCGGCTCTTGGTTTTGCGTTTGACGAGCTTTCCAGCTATTATGCCCAGTCAGATCTTCAGCAGTCGAACAGCGTGTCCACACAGGTGGCGCAGGGGATAAACTCCGTTGCACTTACATTTGGCCGTAGTGTGAGCGTGGGCTATAGTTTCAGATATGCCTCGGTTGCGGTGGTACCTGACGTCATACAGTACGTGATAACGGTGGTTTCACCAAACTGTCCTCATAGTGTGTGCACGATATATGCTTATACAGGAATGCTTATGATTGCCATACCAGGACATTACTTCTCCCTTGGTAATAACTACCAAGCCGTGATATACCCGACTGGTTTCGTTCCTTCAAATACCTTTGTCTCAAAAGGCGGTTCGGGTTCGATGTCAGTGTCTTTTTCCAAAGAATTCGAAAACCCCGCAGGTGGTGGCGAAAATCTGTACACGGTCGTTGTTCCCGTTCCACTTGAGATAAACACGACTCAGACACTTACCAGTTCGGCGAAACCGACGCCCGTAATCAGACTGTATGTTGTTCAGCTTTCGAGTGTGGGCCAGCCCTATCAGCTAGCTTCAAACTGTACGGCAAAGCCTCCGAGCGCAACGGTTTCCGTGTTCAATCTTAAGTCTGGGTATATCTCGGTTCAGGGACAGGGTGAACAGGTGTGCACGATTTTCAACATATTGAAGGTGCAAGTGAGTGAGTACAACAACGACAACACACTTTATCCCCCACAATTTTTTGGATTTGCCCAGGTTGGGCAGTCCATCTCGTACAACTCGCCTTCAAACGTCACATTGCAGGTCTTTGTAGGTGATGTGGGAATTGGTGGGGCGTAATGGTTCGCGGGTGTGGTGATTACCAGTGGCTGATGTGGTAATCGGAAATGTTATACTTACAGGCGCATTGGCTGTCGCCCTCATACTTTTTGTCGCCGCTTCCTCAGGTCTCTCAGTGCTCTACACGACAAGGGTGAGAAGCGAGTTGCTATATGGGGCAGCAGAAGACATCGCACAGATAGTGCAGCAGGCGTACCTCCTTGCGAACAATTCCCAGGTCAAGCTCGGGAGCAACATAACTCAGGAGCTCAGGCTTCCGTACGAAATCGCCGGGTATGGGTACACGATCACCGTGACGAACTCACCCCTCAAGATCGGCACGATCAGCGACACAAGGGTGACCGTGCTCACCGTGACTCTTGCATTTGCGGGAGTGCCCGGCAGCGCCTCGTCTTCTGTACTTGTGGGTGCAAACATCAACTGGTACTCGACTGTGACTGTTTATGCTTCCCAGAGTCTCGGTCTACTGATCGACAAGTGTACAGGTGTACCTGGCAACCATCCAATTTGTCCGGATATAGCTGGTGATATCGGAATTGCGTTTTACCTGAATGGTAAGGTGATCGACTAGGTGAATCCGTCTTGGTAAGTGAAATGATAGACTATGTAGCGGCCGCGATAGGAATTGTGATAATCTTTGTCGGGGGCGTCTTTATATTTGGGGGTATGCTTTCAAACGGAATCGCTTATTCAACCCAGAAGAACGATATTGTACACGCACAGTCGCTGTTCGACTACATGCTACTTTCCGCAGGATCGCCTTCGAACTGGGGTACCAGAGCGGGAGATCCGAAGGCATTTGGGCTTGCCAATCCCAGCACAGCCCAGCCTTATTCGTTAAGCCAGGCCTCCGTTATGAGGCTACTTGAATCGAGTGCCACATTTACAAATCAAATTGTAAGCTTCCATGGTAAGAACTATCTTAATCTAACTGAAGGTTACTTTTCGCTCTTGGTGCCCTACGGTTCGACGCTTAACTACACTTACGTAAAAGAACTCTTAAATATTCAGGGCTCCTACGAGTTTTATTTAACGCTGCAGCCTGCCTTGAACATTCTGGTGCGCCCGTTAGCATCAACTGAGGGGCTTAAGTTCGCAGTTTTCGTCACGAATTTTTACGGTTCGCCACTTTCAGGCGCGACGATCAACGCCACTCTCATCTTTCTTGGTAGCGGAAGTGGAAACAAACCTTCGTTGATCTATATAACGGACCAAAGTTCTGCTACCAACGCAACCGGGGTCGGGCTGCTCAACTTTGAATCCCAATCTGGATTGACGCCATCTGTCTATGCTCTACTCGTCAGTGTCACGTCGGCCGGTCTTCTTGGCTACGGTTACTACACAAGCATGCAGCCGTCTCAGATAGAAGCCTATGCTGTGGTGCAGCCCGGAATGAATAATGTGACACTGATCCAGCACTGCGCACTTGTTACTGAACCGTCGTGCGGGGTGGACAATTTCAACGCGACGAGTGCTTTGCCAAACGGCGAAGGCGGTCTTTCCACGGCCAACCTGAGCTGTACCACTTATACACTTAACGCTGGAAAGGGCGGAGGCAATGGGCACTCCTCATCAACCTGCGTGGGCGTTCTCAATTCAGGCTTTCTTCTTGTGTCGATAAAGCAAGTGGGTAACGGACAAAAATCCAACAATATCTTGGAGATATTTCCTCTTAACCCCGCACTGGGCAATCTAGAGGTGAACTTTGGGCTTAACCCTGTCTCCACCCAATCTGTGGGCGCAGCCTCGCTGAGCAGGGTCGTGACAATTTCGGGTGTAAGTTATATGGCAACCTTCGTGTACTGGCCTGACCAGGGCGCAGTGTACGGTGGATTTCCTTGATGCGTACCATTGAGGTTGTGCTTGCGGTGGCCATTCTTTTAGGAGGCATACTGAGCGTGGCACTGTACACAAACCTTCAGCCAGTTGAGGCAAACTATGCCCCCCTTATGCAAAACTTGGGCTATTCGGCGGTCCAGGTGTTACAGGGCTCGCAGGTTCTTCAGCTCGCCGCCTTTCAGCCCGGTAACTCGGTTTATACAAACGAACTTCAGTCGGCAATGAACAACCTGTTTCCACCAAATGTCGTATACAGACTCGTAGTCTATAATGTGTCAAGCGCGGCACTTTCTGGCGTCAATTCCATCGACTACAGACCGGTTCTCAACCTGAGTGACTATACCGGAAACAAGCCCGTCTTTACATACAGTTCAAGCTTTGTGATCGCTCCGGTCAACTTTAGTTTCTTCGAAAGGACAAATTCCGCCCCGGTTACGGTGTACATTCTCAACACGAGCGATGCGGCTTATCTGACTCAGTTCTATGCGATTTCAAACTCACTCAAACAGGTTTTTACTTCAAGACCCTATTTCAGGCAGGTTGTGACGATCAACAACACGGGGCAGTTTTATGACCTAATGTTTAAGGGCAACTTCACATGCAATGGTGGCCCGGGCTGCGACCCTGCCCAGGCAACCTATCAGGCTCAGAATTCTGTTCTGATCAACTCCTTTTCTCCCTTTACTCAAGGAGACGTGCCAATTTCAAGCGCGAACGCCACCAGCTATATTAACGAGTTCGGAAACCAGGGTGGCTATGCATACTATGCATACCAGATGGGTCAGCAGGTTTCTGAGTACAACATGACTTGGATTAGTCTGAATTACGATTTCCAGCAGGTGTCCAACATGAACACAAATAATAATGCTTTCAATAGTAATATCTGTAACACGTATCCCTCATTCGATTTCGTTGGTGTGTGTGCGGTGTTTGCGTATGGGGCGAATTGCCCAAATAATGACGAGGCTGAGTATTATTTTGTTGAAGGGCTGTCCGGAAACCATAATAATCCTTATTCTAATTCTCATTCTCGCTGCGCTACAATAGCCAACACAAACTCCGCTCTGACCACCACTCTAACGCCTCTTGCAACAGGATACGAAAACTATTACGGTGTCTACCCGGGTTATGTCCAGAGCACGTCGGAAGCTTACGCCTCCCTTGAACCTTATAATCTCAAACTTGTCTACAACATAACCAGCCCTGTCAGCGAGTACTATACCGATGCGATCTGGCAATCTCCCTCTGGTGGATATTTTGTGTTGTTTGGCCTTTCAGGGTTCGATGCAAGGCTGGTACTCCTTACCCTGCTTACATTTTATCATCCTGCACTTTTGCCTCTTACGAGCTTCACTTCGTCCAATTTCGTAAGACTCGTAGTGTTGCAGCTTGGTGAAATATAGATGTATAGCCATTCGAACGCAAGACGCGGCCAGTTCATAATACTTGCTGCGGTTCTTATTCTCATAGTGATGGTGTCGGCAGTGATATTTCTTTACTCCAATTTACCAAGCCAGACAATTCTCGTTAAGGACGTTGCCAACGCAACCGGTTCGGTCATAAACAGCATTAACACGGTCTATGCATCTGGCGCATCCATGTACTCGACCATCCTGAATGTCACAGGCAATTACACCTATGCGACGCTTCAGTCGAATTCAGTGATGGCCTCGGGTTTCAGTAAGCTTGCAACGCTTTACTCTAGCTACGGGCTTTCCATGTCGAAGCCTTCGGTTTCCTTTAAAGCAGTGTGGTATTCTCCTTACAGCTACACGCTTTCTCAGGGTGCTCTTGTTTTTAATCTATCAAGCTACGATGTGTATGGCGTCAATGTGTCCTCCACTCAGGAGCTTGCGGTTCAGGTTGTGTGCACCACTGTGTGTGTGAATAACGGCCAGGCAACTCTGAGGGTTTACGACCAGGGCAACAACCCCGACTCAGGGTTAGCCGAAGATATGTTCTACTTCCTTGTTTACAGCCCGGCACAGAACGACTGGGTCAAGACGCTCCCCCTTAGCTTCGAAAACTTTCAGAATGGAACTTACGTACTCGGACTGCCTGGTTCTTCGTCCGGTGGATTTCTTGTCGGAGTTAGGGACTCGAGGGGTATTCTGGTAATTGCCTCAAGTTTTACCAAGGTACAGTTTTCGTTTTCGTGGACCGGAGCGCAATCGCTTGCTGGGAATGAGTGGTCAAATCTGGCGTATCTTCCCCTGACTCTTCAGATACTCACGAACGGGACGGTACAGCTTCTCGGCCAGGCTGCTCAGGTTTCCTCCGGCTCGGTCCAGCCGATTCCCCCAGTACCTGTAAAGGATATCAGGGTCAACGAAACTTTTGTATCTGGTAAAGACACGCAGGTCCCGTTTCAGGTTGAGGACTGGACGTTCGGCTATACCCAGCCTCTCGGACTTACCGGCGAGTACACCCTGTTTTCGAACTTCCAGATGATAGTCACGGATATCAACACAACGGTGGATGCAGTCACGGTGTACTGGAATGGCACCGATACGACGGCGCAGTCCAAGTTTTCGATTCCGCCGAGTGGCTACTTTACAAACTCCGCTCAATGCGGCCTGAACTGTATGGAATCGATCAGTAACGGCTTGGTCACCTTTGATTTCATTGATAACGGCGGTTTCTGCACGCTCAAGCATCCCGATACGCTGGAACTCGTTACGTCCTACAATAACCGTAAACTTGGAAACGTGACGTTCGAATCTGCCAACGGATATAACATGGAAACGGACTGTAACTTTGGTTTTGTAATAATTCCGGGCGTCGTACGCGAGATAGCCTACGGCGGTTTTGTAATTGGTGAATTCAGTGAGAGTACAACCGCCTACAATATGCTTCCCTCAATAGTTTTTCTCATTCCTGCCAAAGCCCCATATGTGACAGCCATCAGCCTTACGAAATTCGGGAGGGATGCAAGCCAGTCGTATCAAAGAAGCATTTCGAGCTATTACCTTATGACTCTCAATCCTCAGGTCGGGCCTCAGGTCGGGTCTAGCGCATTCATTCAGAATGGCACCAAACCAACCAGTAGCTCCTACCAAAGCGTACCAGGCTTCTATTGTGTTTATGGCAGCGGACCAAACTCATCGAGCTGCATCCCAAGCGGGAGTAACGTTACACACTACTATCTTTGGTCCGCAGTGTGTCTAGCCACCAAAAGTCAACCCAATAGAGACCCGTGCAATCCTTCTTCAGCAAATGTTGGTATACTAAATACAGCCGAAGAGCTTCTGTCACTGTATTCGCTCGGGCTAGGGGTCGACGGTGGGAACTTACCCTACACAGGCTTCGTAATTTGGCCCAACAATTCAATAACAGTTGCGCCCTATATGCCAAACGAATATGCATTAGCGTTTTCTTCCTCGTTCTATTATAGCTGGACCGGCTTTCTCTGGTTCTGGCCTGGGACTCAGACTGTCGGGCAAGTGTCTTACAACCTCGACCCCTACATTGTATCGGCGATTTTCGAAAGCCCTCCAAGCGTGGGCGTCACCATAAGTTGACCTTTGCCAGCTACATGATGCAGTCCCCTAACTTTGGAGGGCCGGCGCTTCTGCACTCTTATACCTTCCATCAGAGGCTGGTTTCCAAATCAATGAATGCATTTGACAACACTTAAAAATTCAAATCTCGTGTAGCTGCGTGTGGACCGCACCTCAGTTGTCCTCTTTGTGCTTGTTCTTGGCACCCTTATGGCGGCAATAGACACGACGATTGTGGTTCTCGCCCTCCCGACCATCGCAGAGGAGCTGCACTCCGCACTTATAACCGTGATCTGGACCATACTCATTTATCTCTTTGTGGTTGCGGTTCTCACAACGCAGCTAGGCAGGATTGGAGATCACGTAGGGCGAGGTAGGGTTTTCAACACGGGTTTCCTGGTTTTCACCCTGGGCTCTGCCCTCTGCGGTGCGTCACCCAGTGCGGAAGCGCTCGTCGCCTTCCGGGGCATTCAGGCTTTTGGGGCTTCGATGATGCAGGCAAATAGCGGCGCGATCATAGCCGACATCTTTCCACGCAACAGACGTGGAATGGCCTACGGGTTTACCGCGTTGGGCTGGAACGTCGGCGCACTTCTTGGAATAGTGCTCGGAGGTGTGATAATTACATTCCTCGGCTGGCGCTATATTTTTTATATAAACGTGCCGATAGGCATGTTCGCTCTCTTGTTCGGTCTCAAGTACATAAAGACCGAGCCTCACACGGGCCGTCTTACATTCGACAGGTCGGGTTTCCTGATCTTTTTCATGTCGCTTCTCCTTCTCGTTTACTCTGCAACCGACGTTGCAAGCGCTGGACCAGACTTCTTTAACGCCACACTTACCCTTGCCGGCGCTCTGCTGCTTGTATACTTTTTTATTCATGAGAGAAGCGCGAATGTCCCCCTGATCGATGTCAAGGCTTTCAGAAATCGCGTGCTCACCTTTTCACTTCTTGCAACGCTGTTTCAGAGTGCGGGCTACCTCTCCGTGGCCTTTGTACTTATCATGTATCTGCAGGGAATACGCGGCCTTTCGCCTCTTTCATCTTCTTTGGTACTTGCACCGGGCTACGTCCTAAGTAGCCTTCTTGGTCCGTACATGGGTAGGCTTTCAGACAGAAGGGGTGCGCGTGAGATAGCTACTGTCGGACTCATCCTTATGATCGCGGCAGTGGCCCTTTACATGATGTTATCCCAAAACACGCCGTACGACGAGATTGTGGCGGCAACGCTTGTCGGAGGCGTGGGTTCCGCCATGTTCTTTCCCGCGAACAACAGCGCTGTCATGGCGAATGCTCAGGCAGGCTTTTACGGAGGCGCTTCCGGACTTCAGAGGACGCTCGCTAACCTCGGAACGCTTGCAAGCTATACGCTTGCGATAACAGTGTCAAGTATCTCGGTCTCAAGGCAGGTGGCGTTTGAGGTGTTTGTTGGAACAACTAGGCTCATAGGAGGTGTCGAGCAGAAGTTCATAGGAGGTATACACAGCGCACTTGCCGTCGCGATTGTCCTCCTTGCGGCGGCAACTTTCATGTCCTTTATCAGGGGCAAGGAATCAAGAGAGGTGAGTGCTCCGGCGGCCGAGCCGGTGAGCAGGAAGTCTGGTTTTGCCAGCAGGCGTCCTCCTTTAACAGGGCGGGGGGTTAAGGGGGCGAAAGTCCCCTTCCGTTCCGTGAGGGAGGGGATGGATAGCCCCCTTATAGAAGTGTTCTTATAGTTACTAAAAATTAGATATAACTATGCGGTACAGATTGGATAGAGGATCCCATTCAGTTTACGCACTTTATTACCACCATGTCCAGGTGGTGAAGTACCGCAGGAAGGTGTTCGATAATGAAGAAATTATAAACTTTCTAAAGGAACAAATTCAGGAAATAAGCAAAACGTTCGAAGTTGAGGTCATAGACATAGGAGTAGATAAAGATCACTTCCACATGTTATTCAAGGCAAAACCAACCTTGAACATACCCAGATACATAAACGCAATCAAGACAATCACATCCAGGGAAATACAGAGAAGATTCCCACAAGTAAAGGAAAAACTATGGAAAGGACACTTCTGGTCGCCGTCCTACTTCCTAGCAACAAGTGGGCAGGTAACACTAGAGGTGCTAAAAAAATATGTGGAGAGCCAAGGAAAAGAGTAACAGAATCCAACTATCATTCAAGTACAAGATTTACCCAACGAGGGAAGTAGAAGAGAAGCTACTCAAAGTGAACCAAATTGAGGCTAAAGTTTACAATGCGTTGTTAGTTGCAGTGAATAATGCGAGAAAAGAAGGAAGAAAGATAACACCTGAGGACACTCAAAGCATGTTGAAAGACTTGAAAATAGAAGGGAAGGAGTTAGTCTACTCCAAAGCCCTTCAAATGGTGAACAACCAACTATGGTACAATATCAGCTCTCTTCACGAACTAAAGAAGAAAGGAAAGAAAGTGGGAAAACTGAGGTACAAGAAGATCTTGAAGATCGTCAACTATAATCAATCTGGTTTCAGGATTGATGGAGACAAACTAATCCTCTCAAAAATAGGGGAGATAAAAGTACTCTTCCACAGACCGTTAGAAGGTGAGGTAAAGGGAGTAATAATAAAGAAGAGTGCGACAGGCTGGTATGCAATCTTTCAAGTTGAAGTCGAAAAGGAACCTCTTGAAAGAACTGGAAAAGTGGTAGGGATAGACTTAGGAGTTGAAAAACTTGTAACCACTTCTGATGGTGTAGTAATAGAGAACCCTAAGGTTTTTGATAAGGTCGAGAAAAGGATAAAGATCTTGCAAAAGTCGTTATCAAGAAAAAAGAAGGGGTCTAGAAACTACGAGAAGGTCAGAAAGAAGTTAGCCAAAAAACACGAGCATGTGAAGAACTTCATGAATGATTATATTCACAAGGTAACTTCATGGCTAGTGCAACAGTATGATGAGATCTACGTGGAAGACCTCGATGTGAAGGAAATGGTTGAAGATAGCAACAGTAAAACTTTGAGAAAGCATATCCTTCACTCTGACTTCACCAGGTTCATGAGCTACCTCTCCTACAAGGCTGAAAGTTTTTTATACTATCAGTCTGTCTATACTGGTAGGTGAATATGGCGAATATAAAACCAGAGGAAATTGCATATATTGCAGGGTTTTTTGATGGAGAGGGGAGTATCTATATTTCTAAAGGTGAGAAACAGTATTTTCTTACTGTAAGCATTACGAA
>Ga0080006_1085860_pt1 | contig 35716 bp, 38 predicted proteins | sample RS3BMetagenome_FD_69209 | JGI IMG/M metagenome (GOLD analysis project Ga0080006, IMG submission 69209) | Ferric oxide microbial mat and aquatic microbial communities from Rainbow Spring, Yellowstone National Park, USA - RS3B (SPADES... ...
TTATACGTCGGTACCTATCTCTGGGACTCGCATCATACACAGGTCCTATATCGTACCGGAGCGGAAGCAGTCGCAAGAAATCGGCACGCAGTCCAGCAGCATCCTGATAGGCAAGGTAGCGAATCCTCTTCTCGCCTCCGCTTCCGTCATCCGCCTCGCAACTGAACTCCCGACGTGAAAGTAAGTCTTCGCCTTCAGCCCCTGGACGGCCAGCAAGCCACTGTGCCAAAACCGTAGCCGGGAACCACTCTGCGTAATAACGCTGGAGACTTTCCGCCCGACTCAGTGCAGGGAGCGCACAGCTTTCGAGTGCAGCGAGCCCCGACTCGACATCATTCGCTTTTATACGAATGACCTGATCCGCCAGCTCCTCTTCTCCAGGAGCGGTCTCAGCGATAACTCGTTTTCGCATAGAACGTGGCGACAAGTCTAATACAGGTACACGTGTAGGCTCGGTCAACGCCTCCTGTTCATGGCTTTCCCGCGCAGTCTGCAGCGCGTCCTCCCAGTAGCGATTCGCCGCGACCCTGCTGGGCTAGACGAATCTCGACCGCCAGACGGATACGAACGTCCTCTAGTCTAGTACTGGAAGCATCCTGAGTGACTCGTGCAAGCGATTCGGACTGATCTTCACGAACTATTACGAGAAACTCCCAAAGATCAAGTACTGCTAGCGGTCCGAGTGGCTGGTTAACATATCACCGGAAACAGGGTGACTGAAATAGACACTCGCACAAGCAGTTCGAACGGATCAGCAGAAGTTGCTACGGAAGGTGCCCCGAGTGTTCTACGGCTGCAACACCACCGAGTGACTGGGTACACCTATCACCGAAAACCGGACCGCTGAGATAGAGACAGAGAGAGACAGAGAGACTCGCAACAGCAGTCGGCTTGATCAGCAGTACCTTGAACGGGAGACTCGCAGGGGTGTTTTCCCCACAGCTGATGATAGGCTTTGCTGCGGTATACGCTTGCTGCTGCGCTTGCCAGAGAACACACTGTTGTAGTGTTTTTGTGCCGAATTCGTAGCAGTGCGAGCGTTCACCGGATCGGACGTCCATTCGGCAACCACTTTGCGGAGGAAGACTCTGCCATGGCCGATACCCTAAGTTCGCACAGTTCAGGCCTGGGTACCGGACACAACGCAGATGCCTGGCGAGTTTTTGACTTGAGAGCCGAGAACGAGTTACGACTTGAGGTTTCCGACGACACACAGTCGACCGCACAGCTGCGCTTATTGCGTGGCACTGCGGAAGTCCTCGGACGGGAGCTGGCGCTTCATCAGAGCTTTGATCTGCGGCCTGGAAGTCGTTTGGGCGTCTTCACGTGGCATGGATGTCGTGTCGAGGTTCGCGGATCGTTCCATGTGCCGCCGTATATTGCAGAGGAAACACCAAACCCACTTGTGATGAACATTCATGCAGTGCTCCAGCGGCAACGTGAGCAAAGCTTTCGCACTGGACGCGACGGTCGCTCGAATAAGACACCGCGGGTGGCCGTCGTGGGCCCCCATGACAGCGGCAAGCTGACGGTGGCGGCAACTCTGGCAGCCTACGCACTGCGGCACCTCGGTGCTCGACTTGCGTGGCTAGACTTGGACCCTGGCGCTGGCTTCGGGCCGTGCAGCCGACTAACGGCGGTTCCCGGCGCCCTGGTGATGATGTCGCTGCATCGGCCGCTGCTTGCGCTGGAAGATGCGGCGGCATTTGAACGGCCAATCTGTTGGTACTTTGGGCATTTCTATCCACATGATAACGCCAAGTCCTATTTGACGCTCATTGGAGCCATCAGACGTCAGCTGGACGCGTGGATGACGGAAGTAGACGCAAAAGCGGCAAAAGCGGGTGATCAGGGAGCTGACACCGAGGCACCTCCGCTCTACAACGCCGGTTGCATTGCAGTACTGCCCGCATGGACAGAGACTCGCGAGAGTTTCGATCTGCTCGCCGATGCGCTTCATGAACTATCACCCACTTGTGTCGTTGTTCTTGAATCGGAACGTTTGTATGCGCTACTCCGTCAATCATATGACGATCGGGTGAACACCGATACGAACCAACGCGTGGATCTCGTTCGAATTCCCAAGAGCGGTGGCGTCGTGCCTCGGGATACATCCATCCGTCGAGCAGAGCGTGCGAAGCGCTTTCGATCCTACTTTTATGGTCTTCACGGGGAGCTTCATCCCCACCCGCTATGGCTTCCGACCGCAGACATCCTACTCTATCGAATCTGTGAGCGAGCGCTCGCGCCTCTGACGGCGTTACCGCTAGGCGAAACGTTTCCGGACCAAGAATCCCTAGAAATCGAGTTCCTTACAGAGCTTCAAGAGGAGATGCTGCATACGGTGGGTGCGGTGAGTCAGGCCTCAGAGCAAGAGCTGGCCGCGAGATTACCAAACGTGATATCCGGGGCCTCCGCAGCGCCCCCAGCGGCCGAGGCGTCCAGCCATATTGACGCGCCGAGCACCGTCTGGGAGCGGCCTCACTTGGATGATCCGACCATCGTTGCTCGTATGGTGGGCACTCCGGTTTTCGGTTTCGTACAGATAACGGCGGTGGATCGGTTTCGAGGTCGTCTGCGAATTCTGTCCCCGTCACCGGGCAAGCTGCCATCGAAACTACTCCAAGTCTCGACGGATCTCCGTTGGATCGAGTGAAGCACGCGCGGGCACGAGCGGCTCCATGTGGCAATGCCGACGCCTGCGGCAGGCTTCAGTAGGAAGCAGTTTCACTCAAAACGGTGAAGCAGGTTGCTGGAGCACTGGCTCGCTTTTACGAGTCCAAGCGTTGCGATCGGAAACGATAATATGCTGGTCGGTCGGAAACGGCAGGGAAGCCGCGGTGCCAGCGAGCAGCTGTGCACGCCGGCATCGCCGCCTCTCCAACTTGGTAGACTCGATGGGGAAGCGACAACAGCATCACCACGGAGTGAGGTGCCTTTATCGGTATGCCGGGCGCCTGGAACAGCACACCCCAGCGCCGTCCGAGCATGTAAACGCCTTGATTCGCATTTGGGATCGATATGCGACTCAAGAGCTCACTGCATTACCAGCGTGTGCCCGCGGCTGTGCAAGAGCAAGGGAGCAAAGGTCCTTTAGCGTTTGAGCTGAGGCCTGGAACATCCGACCCCAGGTCCGTCCGAGCAGGCGAACGAACTGATTCGCTCAGGGAGCGGAGTTGCAGCCCAGGGGCTCACTACACGACGATCGTATCTTCACGAATTTTCCTATTCAACGGCAGCTCAACAGCCTCAAACAGAGCGGTGCTTGTCTCTCTGCTTCAAGTGTGAACGAAAATATTCGGATCCGTCAATGAACTTCTCTGATACAGCATCTGCGCTGCATTCCCTCGGGGATCCCCAGGTGCCAACCTGTCATGTGGATCGTGCCTTGGACTCGTTGACATCGAGCCTGGTCCATTGAAGCATCTGAGGCTTGACGAAGCTTGACCTGCGTCCAGTGCTCATGCCGGAAGCTGCTACTGCTTTCGCGCTGCTGCGCATGCTGCGCTGTACACAGGGCAACGCGCGTGTCTCCGTTTTCAACCGAAAGCCGAGCATAGTACAATGTATGGAAATCGGGTACTTGTCGCCAGCAATACGAGGCTTTGCGCGGGCGTACCCAGGGCTTGCGCGCAGCGCACATCGCCCGAGTCTGGATCCATCGAAGGAGTTGCGCGCTTCTCAGAGCAAGCCAGCGCGCAACATGCCAACGATAGAGGCGGCCGCCAGCACCACCATCAGCACCATCACCATCACCACCATGAGCGTAGGTTGCGGCGTTCCCGAGCTGTGCCCGTCTACGTGACGCCCAACACCACCGCCTACCTGCTTAGAGCAGTTGCCGTAACCGCCGGCCGTAGACCCCTCGTCTGGCTCCGTACAGGCCAACGAGGCCGACAGTCGCCAGCCCTGCGCTCCACATAGACACTGCCCGTAGACCTGCGGTGGACTTGTAGAGCGCGCCAGTCAGCGCTCCGGCACCAATGTAATTCCACGAGTCGTCGACGTCATCGCGGAGCCAGTGCAGAAACGACTCAAATCCCGAGAACATGATCGCTAAGACGCCTGCAGCATTACCCATGCGACCGCCGCGTCGACCTACTGCATTGAGCAGTGCGTTGAGTCGAAGCTTTGCCTTGGATACATGCGAGACTGACAGCGAAGTTGCGGCTTTGGGGCCGCCGCCAGCTCCTGTCACTGGCGACACAAGCTCCGCGACCATTTCGTTTCCTTTCTGGATGCCTTCACGAAACCCTAACGAGCCTCCAATTATCGCACCGCCTAAATAACTCACCCCTGCCCAGAAGGTGAGTTGCTCGCCCCAGCTCTTATGGCGATACTCGTGATACTCCTCCGCGAACAAGTAATCCACTTCGCCGGACTTGCCCCGCGGCGTCGCATAAATGCCCAACGCTGGAGCCACAGTCTCCGCTTGTATTCTGTCCAAGTTCGAAAAATCCACTCGGGGTCCGTTCTCTTCTTCGATATCGGGGACGCTGTCAACTTGGTCGACCTGTGCCCACAAGTGGTCCGGTGCCGGGTCCGCTCGTGAGTCTAGCGAGGTTCCAGCTCCAAGAATATCCGACTTCTCACCTGAAGCGTCGTCTGGTTTGTTCGATCTTCGCTTATCTGTCAAACGTGCCCAGATGCTGCTCATGATGACGCGCTCAGCTGCCGTGCTCACCAAAACGATACTTGCTCCGCGTCTTCGTAGCGTCGAACAGCATGGCGGATGAACGCTGCGCTGCGCTGCGCCGCGCAACGCCAGCGGCCTCGGCAACGGCGTTGCGCACCTACGCTCAACTGAGCATGCGAGTGCTCGAAACAGCACATTCCTCTCCGTGAAGCTTGCACCAGTACACTCAGTAGATTTCTTCTGGTTTCTCCATAACGTGATACGCAGAAACCCATGTGCCGGAACGCAAGCTCCGGGCACTCGCCGTGCCTGGAAATCGCACGGCAAAAAGGATACCCAGTTTTCTTGCATGCGACGACAACGACGACGACGCTACTGCTGTCTCTGTCGAGTGCTCGCGTGTATGGGAACCCGAACAAATCCGGCCTACTTTGCATCTAGTTCATGCGTCTTCGACTGGACGCTGAATGCTGGCGCTCTCGGAACAAGTCACGGGCGGTGCGGCGAATTTCCGACGCTCCTCGGATAGAGGCGAATGATCGACGAGCTGGAGGCATATCACTGCATATTGCCTAACGTGATCAGTGCACAGCATGCATGCATTGTTCAAGCGCATGCATTCGTGCTCTGAGGGACAAGTGTCCCGCTGGAGTCGCATTGCATACCAATGCCGTCGCATGGCAATCAGACGCTCGATGGAGGTCGCTCTGGGAGCATGCGCATGCAAGCGCCGTGCAGAGGACATCCCACGAGGGCAACGCCACTGCAACAGGTCTCTCTCTCTCTGTGTGTGTGTGTGTGTCTCTGTGTACCAACGACCGGAAACAAAGCGCCCATACCCCGATCACTGACGGCCTGAGTGCGCTCTTTACATATCACGTAAAGGATGCTCGTGAGCAGCAGCCATGGAAACGTTTCCGAACGGGAGCAGGCACCCTTGGGGCACGCGCTGTCGCTCCATCATGGGTCACGCGTCGAGGCCCAAGGCTGCTGCGGCTGCAGCTGCTGTGGCTGAAAGCGCAGCGCGCATGGCACTCTAGATCGATGTCCAGGAAAATACAGGTTGATTCCTTAATGTCGATATTGTAAGACGCCGCCGCGTCGGAGGCGTCGTCCACGCGCACCCTACACGACGAGTAAGCGTAAAGGGTATCGGTTTGTGCGCACTGGAAGCCACAATGGAGCAGGTACCAGAAAGTGTGTTGAAGAAAAGGGTCAGTGAAGAGAAGTCGAAGGCTGCTCACTTGGCTAAGCTCAAAGCGCAGCGGGAGAAGCGGAAAAAGAGCAAGGAAGAAGCTATTCGTCGAGCGGAGTCGTACGTCGCCGAGTACCTCGCGAAAGAGCGTGCCGTCATCCACGCTCGGCGTGCAGCGCGTGCAGAGGGCAAGTTTTATGTTCCCGAAGGAGCAAAGGTAGCTTTCGTAGTTCGGATTCGAGGTATTCGTGGCGTTCCACCGAAGCAGAGAAAGATCTTGCAACTGTTCCGACTTCGACAGATCCACAACGGTGTGTTTGTTCGGATCAACTACGCTACCTTGCGCATGCTGCAGCTCATCGAGCCCTATATAGCGTATGGCTATCCGAACCTCAAATCTGTACGAGAGCTCGTCTATAAACGGGGTTTTTTGAAAGTAGGGAAACCCGGCGGTTGGAGCCGCATCGGAATTACGAGCAACGACCTCGTGGAGCGGGTTTTGGGCAAGCACGGTATCATTTGCGTGGAAGACATCATTCACGAGCTATTCACCTGTGGGCCCAAGTTTAAGATTGTGAACCAGGCGCTGTGGCCGTTCAAGTTATCGTCACCGCGTGGTGGATATGGGCGCCGCGGCAAGCTCCGTCATTTCGTGGAGGGAGGTTCCCATGGAAATCGCGAAGAACTCATCAACAGACTCATCCGGCAAATGAACTAGACGAGCTGCTTATCTGGTAGAGTCTCTGTGGGATCCACTGGCGCTAACGGAAGCTGGTACCAGGCGTCCAACGTCTGTCGGTCCGAGTGATGAATACGAAACCGACTCGGTTGCAGGTTAGCAGTCCGACAAGGCACGCCTTGGTGCTGCGCCTTCTGAGACCAACAAAGCGCCGAGGACGATACACCTAGATTTTGGCGAATACGACCAAAGAAATCATGCCATCGCGTAAATACGTGCTTTTCGAAAAGGCATCGCATGGCGAGCCTGGTGAGTGCACTTGTCCGCCCCGCGTGGGTTTTGGGGTCCAGCATTCTACCGCTCGGCGGCTTTCCTGCCAACCAAGCACAGCTGGAAGCCAACGCTGTTGGACGCGAAACTTTTCATTTTCCCGGAGACACGGATCATACACGAACACGCTCATGCGCTGAAGGCTCCGAACGTTCCCGTATTCTACTGGTATGATCTCCGCACGAAAGGCATTCGCAACCAAGTGTCTTTGGAAAATGCTCACTTGTCTTGGAACATTGAACCAGTGCTGAGGGGCACTCCACTTGCGGGCAACGCGGCTCCCGGATCATGGGCACCAGCGCGAGCCTCCTCTTGCCAGTGGCGCAGACAAGCCACAATGACATCGCGTTCATGCCGCGACCAAGCGCGATACACCCGCTCCGTGCCGTCCACTGCAAACGTAAACGTATTCTCATCGGAACGATTCTGGTGGACCTGCCAGTTTGACCACCCTCGAAGCATATCACTGGTCACTTCGAAGACACCGGGCCAGGTTAGTGCCCACGCGCTGCATGTTACACAGGAATGCAGGGCATGTCGGTTTGCAGACCTGGCATCTGTACCGCTCGCATCCGGCTGCACAGGCGCTCCGGCACACGCGGTTTCGCGGATATACGTGCAGCAGCGTTTCGCTGCTGTCAACCGGAACTGAACCTCTCGCTCAACGTCTGGTGCGAGACGAATGGGTTTCGTATGCAAATAACGCTTCGTTTTCGGATCAGTTGTGGGTGGATCCCCCTCAATAATCTCCTCAACGCGAATCGCGTTGCCGACGTCGTCGACCACAGGAATATAGAGCCAGCCCAGCGACTGGATCGCCGGCGGTCTACCCAATGGAATGCGAAAGCGTCCAAAGAGATCGTGCGTGAGCCAACGCCATGAATGATGCTCTTTCTCATCACCATCAGCAGGCAGGTCATTCGGGAGAGCGTCGTTCAAGAGCACGAGCGGTTGGCCAGTAAAAAACACCGGTTCAGACGCGGATGCAGCATCGCACTTACTCGCACCAGCTTCGCTAGATGCGCCTTCGGAACCCTGATCCGGCCTTGATGACTCGAAACAGAGCAGGTGTCCAGCGAAGGCCTCGACGAAGACGCGTCGCAGGTGCATCTGTGATCGACGCGCAACGTTCAAGCGCTCCCTGGTCTGATTCAAAAGCCGGTCTCGCTCTCGCGCAAGGTGAGTCAAGTCTCGGCATATCCGTTCAAAATACTCTGAGCGTCGCCGCCAGCCATCAGTCGACGCATCTGCGTTGAGGTCGTTCTGTTGTTTTATTGTGAGCAAAACCCAGTTTTCCAGACGCAGCCAGGCTCGTTCCAGGGCAGGGGTGAGGGCGCTTCCGGCTTCACGGACAACGACGAGCCGCACATCCGCATAGAGCACCTCGTCGTTGTCATGAACGGAGCGCACGAAGCCTCTGTGGTAGATGCCGACGACTCGGCCACATGCAGCGGGCGCACGCAGTTCGCCCCCGTAGCCGAGGACGAAGTATGCCTGCAGCGGCTCCGCAAACTCGTCTGCAGCGGACCTCGGCGACCACGGCAAGGGCTGGGTTCGGAGCGTCGGCTGATTTTGGTCAGACGCTTTCCATCCTAGCATAATCAGGCGTGTCTCTGCTTGGATGATCTGGATAAGAGAACCCACCAGCATTCGCTCCGGTGAACTCGTCGCTGTTTCCATTGCAGAGACGCTGCAACACACGGCACCTTGCCGGGAAAACAAAATAATGCAATAGAGAATCGCGTGGCGCGCGCCAGCAGTGCACAGCTGTCGATCTGTCCGCCTAGATCTAACTTGTCCGTACAAGTAGAGATCCTTCCAGTCCCGCATATGTATCCAGCGCGTGGCGCGCGCCAGCAGTGCACAGCTGTCGATCTGTCCTCCTAGATCTAACACGTCCATAAAAGTCGAGATCCTTCGAGTCCTTCAAATGTATCCGGAGGGCCCTCGAAGTCGCCACCATCAGGCACTGCCACGTGTTCTGCGTAGCCATAGAGCTCGTGGGCACGCGCTGTTCATAGGCACCGGTGCCGAAGAGGTTCATCCATGTACGGTGCTCATACGATCAGAGGGATATGTAATTGCCGCGGCGTCTGCGGAGGTGCGCTCTGCAGATGACGATATCTTTTATGAACACAGGCGATGTATCGAACGAATTACACGTGGATACGGGAGAAAGTTCGGTTCCCCCGAGATAGACATTCGGGTTTTTCGCAGGCGTGTACGGGTTCTCCTCGCGCCCGTGCAACATTCCTCTGACATCAGTGTGAAAACGTCTCCGTCTTGAGATGCTAGAGGCAAGAGTCGCTCGCAGATCGCTGCAATCGTCGGCGCCCCTGGGCTGAACCGTCGCACCGCGTTCGTGTTGCTCAGAGTCTTTGCAGGCGGAAAGGCTACCGGCTCATGTTGCGATCATAGCTCATCCTGATGCCATTACGCTCTCGAAAGGCGTCTTTGTACTGAGGCCAGAGATGCTGCGTCGCTTTGCAGGTAACGAGGATGCAGGGCCAGCAGCACGAACGCTGGCACGCACCAGACCAGTCGCAAATGATCCGTCGCTACACCCGGCATCTACGGCGGTCGACAGACCCGCTCATGGAAGACAATAGCGCGATTCTGAAGTCGCAACACCTTGCGTCTATCCAAGAACGACACGCGCCAACGCTGAAATGCCCTGGGGTCCGATTCTACAGCAGCCACCGATGATCGTAGCACCAAGAGCGCTCCACACGGGTACGTGATGCTGCCAAAACGCGTCGTTTTCGGGATCCAGCGTCGAGGCCGATGGGCGTCCCCAAGTCTGGGTTCCGGGGTCCCACATTTCCCCCGAGTTTGGGTACACGGCCCAACCGGCGAAGTTTGCCCATTTGTCAGCGGACCTGACCTCGGTTCGTTCCAAAGTCCGGGACAAGATAGCACACTGTCGCGCCAGCGGATGACGACACCGCTGGAGGCTTTCAAGTATCGGGCGGATCAACCACGGAGGACAGCAGTTGAATCCAATGAAGAGCGGACCGTTTCGCGTACCGCTTTCGGGATCAGGCCCAAAACTCGACACAAGCAACTCTTCAACAACAGAGGGTACTGGGCCGCCGCCAGCCAGCTGCGGCATGTTGGTGCAGCGCTCTGAGCACTCAGGCGCTAGAGGCGGCGATGACGATGCCAGTCGACACTGCAACGATATGGCCCACGGTATGTTCTCGAATCGCGTATCACTGGTCATGAGCTCCGAAATACACGTTGCCTCGAGGGCGTCTGGTACGGTTTCAAAGAGGATAAAGTCAGCTCGCGGAACCGTGCCATCGCCCGTGAGATCCCGGTCATTCGAGTTTTCCGCAAAAAACGGTACACATGCAGCGATACGCGGCTCGTGATACCGCCGAAACGTTTCACGTGCGGCCTCATCACCCGCCGCAAATATCTCGGTATCCGCGTAGCCGCGGTACTCGAGGCCGCCCCCAAGCCTAGCAGCCAGGGGGCCTAGCGACACAGCCCGCAGTACATACGACGCTTGTGTGTCAAGTCGATCAAGAGACCGAGCTAGAACCTCCACTGCAGTCGGAATGCTCGCCATAGAAGCCTGATAAGAGGCAGATGTCAGGATTTCAGCACCTGCTTCCAGGTATCGCCTGTGGACTCGCTGCACATCGTGCGGCGCTTTGTGAAGCACGGCTGCTGCCCATTCTCCTTGGGTTGCAGTCGTCGACAGATCGTGCCCTAATCGTTCTATCTCGGTAGCAAAGCCGCCGTCCAGTATGACGCAAGGGTAGCGGCGACCCGTACGATAACGAATTGCCGCCAAGTGCTCCAGTATTGCGGAGCGCCGCAGAGGTCGCTTCCCGAAAGTTGGTCGTAGGTCGGTCATGATGCTGCGTCTAGTTCCCAGGTCTGCCGTGATTGTTGAACTTGTTGCGTACCGAGCATCGCACAGTTCGAGGCGGTTGTGCGAGGCGACAACCAGCACAAACGCGGTCGTGGAGAGCGCTCGACGTTGACCACAATGTCACGAGATCGTTCGAGACACGCTGTCCAACTATTCCGAGGCTTCCACCAAAAAACTGGTCCAACAACTCAAACTCTACTTTACAAAGGCAAACGTACGCGAACGCGTAGGTCCCAAACGTACACGCTGAAGAAACGATGCCAGTCGTCCAAAGTCAACAGGGCGTGTCGTTGGAGACTTGCTGCCGCTGTGCGTCATGACGCCGCGACGCTAACGACTATACGCTTGCGCTTCAGGTGCCTTTGTTCGCTACGAGCAGCTGTAGAGGCGTCTACCGCACCAGTTCGTACAAAGGCAAGCATCACTGCAAGTAGTGGTTGTTACAAAGGCTACTGTGTCTCCGTCAGCGCTCCCGCAAGCGGTTGTTATCAATCGACGGCGGCAGCGGCAGTGGCGTCAACGGCACAGGTTCCTGGGAAGGTAACGGAAGCTGGCACTGTGGAAGCGAAACCTCACCTGCACTTCAAGACAAGCTCCACATTTGCCAAGCCTTGAGCAACATGGAGTCCATTTCGAGTCGTCCAGTGATAGGGGAGTACATGGCGCGCGCTTTGGGCTGGTACTTTTCCAAAGTACCGGCCCCGTACGCGCACATTATACTCATGGCTCTGGTGCTTATGATCGTCAACGCTCCACGGTTTGTTCGTTTGCTCAGAGACAAAGCCGACGCACTGCTCGAGTCAGAGCGACTCTTGGCGGAAAAAGCTCGGGCGGAGCTGGGCCCGAGACAACCTCCCGGTGAGCAGCGACCAGGTCGACCTCGTTTGCGGTAAGGCGTGGCAACTCCCAGAACTCTTACAACCGTCACTGTGGAGGCGGTAGCTCCCGTGAGTTACTGCCTCCATCTTTTTCACGCTGAAATCGGTCGTTAGGTACATCATTTGTGGATCGCTCGTGGAAGGACGCGCTTTGCGACCACCACCAGCTCCCACCGAGAAGTGGAAGCGTCACAAGCACGCCAAAGAGTCGCACCTGACCACCAGAGCGGGTCCGCCAGGTCCAGTGAAAAGGGTAAAACCCCATAGAAGGTTCAGTCTTGCTCTTTTACCTATAAAAACTTTCGTTCTGGTCGAGTAACGCAGTTTCCACTGAGGACTTGACTTTCGCGAACGACGCAACTTTCGTTTGTTCATCGAACGCGACGGCTCGCGAAACGTCGATCGCAATGTTGCCAGGGACGCGAGTGCTTTCGCGGAGCTTTGCTTTTCCGGCAACAACTATGTCGTGTTTGCACTACCAACGGTTGTCTCGTCTAGACTAAGACGCTTTGCGCTTTACCCTCAGATAGTCTGTCAGCGCGGATGCACTTTGTCAAACAGCACCAGAGCCCTGAAACTTGCCGACTAGAATTTGTTTCGTAGTCGAGATCCGGGATGCGAGCCTGCGTCTCCACGTCTGGCATCTCGGCAGGGTTTTTTCCTCTTGAAACGCAGTTCATGTTCGTTTGATATGATATGCCACTGTGCGACACCTGGCGCTATGGATGTGGAAGCAAATAGGGCTGACTGCGTGCTGGTTGACCCAGCGCCTTGACGGGAGCTGGGCAGCGGTCACCTTCGAAGGACTCGTGCTCAATGAACCTGGTACACTGAACAGGCTGCCTTGTTCCTGCCTCTCGATTACGTTCCCGAATGCACTGTAGATTCACGGCCTGGAGGCACGGAGTGCAGGTATCAGAGCTCAGGGACTCCTCGTACGAAGTTTTCGGATTCTCTGTCGTCGTTTCAGAGCGACTCGTTCGAAAGTTTGCCGGTGCGATTCTTGACGTAAGTGGCTTGGAAATGATTCGCGATGCAGTGTACCACTGATTCATAAAGTAATCGATATCTTCCTGCTAGCAAGTACTAGCCTCCACGTCTCTCTTCTCCATGCATACCGCATGCTTCAATAACATATTCTTCAAGTTTTCGATCTTTACGTTTTCAGGAAACTCGTGGACCCAGCAATATGCGCCACTAGACTGAGGACGCGAATTAATCGACGTCGTTCCCTGGCGAGTTGTTGAAAAAAGCCCCTGCCGAAGGTCTCACTGAACGTGTCACGTCGCTTATTCGAGTTCGGGTTTCAGCGAGATCGCTCCGTCGTGTCGTTCCCGAATGCTGCATCGACAAAAGCATGCAAATAATGAACATTCATGAATGTTTTGGTATCAAATGGAAACGACATCCTAGAGTGCAGATGCTGCGCCTGGCGCCGCTCATCCAACGCCGGCGCTCTCCACCGCCGTCGCCGCTGCAGCTTCTGCGTCGTTTCGGACGATGCGCCTCCCTTGAGCGCTGCTCGTTGCGTGTACTGGGCGTCCACCATGCAAGCTGCAAAGTTTTGTGGCCGATTGGTTCGACTGAGCACTTTTAACTCGAATGGCATCGGATCGACTAGAGAGATTTTTGCTGTGCGCCAACTAAACAGCACGCAGCGTTCGCTGTCGTCTCAAAGCAGCGCGGGAGCCTGCGTCAACATTGGTATTGTCGGGGCCGGGCGTATCGGCCAAGTGCACGCAGAGACGCTCTCGCGTCTGCCAAACGCCCGAGCTGTGCACATCGTTGACACTATTGAGAAAGCAGCTCAGTCCGCTGCCACTAAGTTCGGAATACCACGAGTATCGACGCGATTTGAGGATCTTGTAGAGAACAAGGACATACACGCCGTGTTCATATGTTCGCCGTCAACGCTCCACGCAGCGCAGATCAAAGCATGTTGCGCTGCAGGAAAGCATATATTCTGTGAGAAGCCGCTTGCAATCACCTTAGCTGAGGCGGATGAAGTCATTCAGACAGTAGAGCGCAGCGGCGTCAAGATGATGCTCGCATTCCAGCGTCGTTTTGATCCGTTTTTCGCGAGTGCCCAGGCGGCAGTCGCTCGCGGAGATATCGGCGAGCCGTTCACCTTCAAGCTCACATCGCGGGACCCAGCACCGCCGCCTATTGAGTACCTGAAAATGTCCGGTGGGCAGGCGAATGATCAAGCGATCCACGACTTTGACGTTGCTCGCTTTCTCATGAACGGGGCGGAATGCACGGAGGTTTACACGGTAGGGGCGTGTCGGGTGGATCCGCGCATTGCCCAGGAGGCTGGCGATACCGACGTCATGGTCGTTTTGCTGAGGTTCGATAACGGTGCTTTCGGAACGGTGGAAGTGTCTAGGTTATGCAGCTTCGGATACGATCAGCGCGTGGAGGTTTTTGGCAGCAAAGGCCAAGTATCCTTTGGAAACGCGTATCCGAATGATGTGATGCTAGAGGACAAAAGCAGCGTGCGTCGTGCGGCAATGCCGTATTCGTTCTTCATGGATCGTTACGAGAGAGCCTATCGCAACGAAGTCTCAGTTTTTGTGGACTGCCTGCTGAACAACAAACCGATGCCGACCAGTGGCCGCGACGGTCGCGCAGCCATGGTTATCGCACGGGCAGCGAAGAAGAGCCTTGATGAAGGCCGTCCCGTGAAAACCAGCGAGATTAAAGCCTAGGAACTTGGCAGGCCGGCTTCTGTGGGCCTCTGCATCGCTGATAACGTGCCAGCAGTGCGGATAACGCATGCAACTGCGTCTGGCGATGGTGCAGCGTATGCATACGGAATAGCCCGATGTGTTTCTGCCCGTTGGCACGGATCCGGTGCTCGCATATGGCACTCATGATGGACGAGGTACGAGGACCATGTACCAGGGGTCATCTAGATCACCTCGGTAGGTGGTTCTTTTGGTGCGTGCGCAAATGCCAAAACGCTTTGTACCAAGGACAATCCAGATGTTCACAAGCTGGTGGTTCTCTTCCCGGAAGCGCAAATGCTCGAATTCAATTTGCCCTAGTCATTAAAGTTTATCGGTGAGATGAGCACAATGAACTCTGGAACAGGAAACCGTCCGATCAACGCTGCAGGTATGCCACTCCTGAACCACTGGTAGGCGTCTACGCCTACTGGCGATACCAGCGACCAGTTGCCTGGCGTGTACCCAGCGATACGTACGCTTTGGCGGCAGTTTGGCGATGGGCGCTTGAGCCTCGGCAGCGTGCAGGCTGCACACCTGCGACCGAAGACGCCCAGTATGGACGTATACGTGCAGAGACAACCGGCATGGGCGACGTTCAGCGGCGTAAATGCACCGCGAGGGCGACGCCTGGGGTGCCCCGCACTGAAACTCGCAGATTTCGCCCTGTGCATCAGAAAAAGATGCGCAGGGGTGCTCGTTGGCTCCTGGCCCGGCGACGGTACTCACGACGTTCGCGGCGACGGCGTTCTGCGTCTTCGAAACGAGCCACACGCTCTTCGGCTTTTTCCTTCTCCTCTTTCGCTCGGGCTCGATTGAGTCGCTTCTGACGCTCCCGCTGGACGAGCTCCCGAAGCGCCTGCGTCGCATGCTGCGCTTCATGCGACATCCGCATCGTGGCAACCTCGTCAACCAAATCGAAAAAGAAGCGAAGCACCTCCGACAGCGACTCCAGATTCACAGGTAACGCAAGCTGCAAATGAACGACTTGGCTCCAGCTGCTGGGATGCAGCGTACCAGGCGGCTCGCGAGATTCCACCGATGCATTCGGCTTTTCTGAATCAGCTTCTTGGGCATCCTCGTCATCGTCCTGAGGTACGTCTTCATAGATATCACTGAAACGCAGCCGCTGAATGATATCGACATATCGATTGAGCAGGGCGACGCGAGAAGCGTTCAAGATTCGCTGCGCGAGTTCTTTCGTATCCGCCAGAACGCCGTACTCACTGGAGAGCTCCGGTGCCACGGTTGTGACTTGCTCTGTGTAGTGCTCGAGCTCTCGATACGAGACATGCAAGCGTTTCAGTTCATGTTTCTTTGCCAAGGCAAAGACGCAACGCTCCATTTTCGTAGAAATAAATGCCTTGATCGACAGACGATCCGGTGCTTCCTCGAACAAAAAGTCGTGAATCAAGGTAAAGACGTCCTCTCGAGGAACGGGATCAAGGCGTAGTAGAACCCCAGCAACGTGCCGCCTCCCAGAGGCGTACACTTCGAGCACGCCGTTGTCTGCTCGTTTCCAGACGTCGGTAACGAGTGTGGTGGCGTCCCGGCTCGCACTGGACCCCGCTAAGCGCACAAGGTCCTCGCCAACCACCGCACATTGTTCTCGCAATACCTCTAGGATGGCGCGCTTCCAACGCCGAAGGAGCCAGCGCTTGTAGAGCCACCCGATAACGAAGCATAGTGCGTAAACACCGCACAGCGTCTTGGTCAAACGCTCTGCCGCTTCGCTACCCGACGTTGCCGGCACACCGCTTTCACTCGACATGCGTCCAGCACCAGGTGGTCACGTTCGAAGAGAGATCAACTTTGGTGCTAAGAAGGGAACCAAAACAATTCAAGGCGTGTCAGCAGAGTTCAGGAGGTGCAGTATGCACCAGCACGTTGCTCGTGGAAGCAGCAGCGTTGCCGCAACGGACGCAGCAGGCAGTGGGTGGGTACCCGCGCGCCCGCCAAGTTCAACTGTTCGCAGCTACTGAGACTGACGTCTTCTGCTTTGACTTGTCTCGCCAGCTGGTGCGAGGGAAGGCGTTTGTTGAAGGATGTGGAGTCCGTACAAAGCACTGAACAGGGAAAACGGTTATGAGTGGGCATACGAAAGCACCGGCGTCAAAGGCTTTGGGGGAAGCTCAGCGGCTGCTAGCTACCGCACTGCACAGTTCGGTGGAACCGGTGGTGACAGACAGCGTTACTGGCGAAACCAATGAAGCTGTGTGCACAGCGTTGCACGCTGAAAGACCGGGCTCACAGAGGCTAAAGTCTGGTGGTGAACTGCTGGGCTATAATTCAGCGGTAGGGACGCTGCTTCGTTTGATTGCAAGGCGGAACGTGTGGTCGTACGGAGAGTTGACTGCTGCGCTCGGGATCAGAGAGCGTTCCGAGCTCGTATCGTTGCTGCTCACCGCAATAGAAAACGGAGTCATCTGCGGTCAAATTGACTCTGAGCGTGAGGTGTTTACAGTGCACGGCGTAGAGGCGAGTGCGCAGGTCGAGACCGAGGAGGTGCAGCTTTTTTTGCAGCGACTCGACGCTTGGGAGCAGCGCATTCGCCGTGTCCGCTCCGCTATACAGGACGCAAAGCAGCGCTGCAGGGAGTATGCAGAGGCAAACGAATGGGTCATTGAAGAGCCTGATCGTCCTCGAACGGCGAATCAAGTCAGGATAGCTGGGGTGGAAGCTGTGTCGGAGGGACTGCTCGCATCACCGGTTGATAGCGATATGGAAGTCGATTAGAAGGGCGCTGTCTAGCCTGTCCATGGCCTCGGACGCGCTCAAGGTTCGTGCATGCCTTGACACGAGGCGATGTCGAGAAGACGAAGGCCGTTCCGGTTCGTGGCTGCATGATCATCATCAGGCGGTTCCGAAATACATCGCGTTATGCAGTATGGACCAGGGACACGGGCACGGTTATCCTTGCAGCATATGGTGCACGTTTGCTATGTTCACTTATCATATCGGTTATGATTGGTATAGCGATGCACTAGTGTCAAGCGGGCGCAGAGGCTCATGATAAACACCCAGGGGTATTTTTCATAGAGTGTATGACCGATGCTTCGAACCAGAGTCGCTCGGAAACGCGATTACCGTTGGCTACCAAAGAGGAGACTACCGGAGCTCGCTGGATCTCGCTGTACACCAGTCAGCTCATTTTACTCTTCATATCGGGTGTATTCGTTCAGCTCCGCCCAAGAAAACGGTTCGTCTGGATAGCACGCCTGCTTCAGATAACTGCTGCAACGCCGCAAATGCCTTGCAGTAAGAAAAACGGGCCTGAGCTGCCTGAGCCGGTGTCGTCTCGCAGGCCACATATGCGATGAGGCACGGCTGACCCACCGTGGCCAACGTTCCACAAATGTCTGTCTGTGTGTGTGTGTGAATTCGAGGCGCAGTGCAGGCACATGCACCCGCTTCTGCCTGTGGTTGGGTAATGCTTCAAGTATTGTGCGTCCTGTAGGAACATAGAACGGCAGGCGATGTGAGATGCTCTGCAGAGACCTGTGGAGAGCCCAACCGCAGCGATGGCGGGTGTCACTGGCGTATCCGCACTTTTCTATTCGTACGAAGCGGGACACGCGTACGCACTCATTTCAGCATGAAACAGCTTGGATCCACTTTGCTGATTCGGGCGCACAGGCCAACATTGGGGTCTGCTCCCGGTATCGTCAGCTCTAGAATTTACTGGCTTTTTCTGCGAATGTGTCTGATATATCTATCTAATCTCCCGCTTGAAATACGCGGATCTCTGTTTTTCCTCCTGATCCATTGTAACTAGGTGAAGCAAGTTCATATCAGCGTTAAGGTGTCGATAACGCCTCTTGAGGCTGTTGTGGATGCATCTCATGCTCAGACGAAAGTTATGGTCTAAATTTTGCACGCCATTTTCGTCCTCCTTGCACACAAACTCGATGCTCCTTCCGCAGCGGTGAGAATTGCTGCTTGTCAGGCGTTCTCCCGTATGTCGACAGTATCTCGCTTGCCACGGAGATTCGCTCGTCGGCGCGTGAACGCTCGCTTCGTCGCTCGACAGATGCCCTTGACATATACAGTATGCTCCGGTTCAATGTTGTGCATCGTTTCCGAGCCAGATGCCGTACTATAGGATTTGGGGATGTGCTCAGTCGACCGCCTCGACGCCATCGAAGCCTGCCAAGGCGGAAAGGTCTCCATATTGTCGAAAGTTTACCTTTTAGGCGGAAGGTCCCGCGAGCCGGACAAGTCTGCCGGGCTTGCGTTTCATGCTTCCCCCAGTGGCAGGTGGTATGGTGAGATCTGAACAACTCGTCCGCAACGCAGTTCATTCTGACACAAGGTGCTGATGGGCTGCTTCTGGGCGTCGCGCTGGTCCCAGAGGACTCCTAGGATATCGCTTCGCGCTGTCGCAGGCAGTACGTCTGTCTGCGCAGCTTGCTGGCTCCCAGTATGATAATGAATCCCAACTCCCTGTCGGATGAACCATGCCTCGAGTCGACGCCCTCAGTGGTATGGCAACGCCGTTCCGTTCCCTTGCTGAATCCGGACCAGCAGTATAGGCTCTACGGCGGGTACGGCATGGCAGGTACTCGGTGCACGTTAGAACGTACGAAACGACCAGTATATCCGAGAGGAAGTATGGGTGATCGAACTTGGAGGTAGGGTACAGCAGCATGATGGATACTTTTTCGATTACCAATATCCATCCTGCAATCTGGGATCCATGGTCAATGTAAACGTTTTGTCATCAAAAAAAACAACGCAGCGGCCGCGTAACCGCTTGCACGAACTCACCGGAAAATGGTGCTGCTTTGGAATGGCTTCAGCTGACGAACCGAGCGAAGGCGTCGCCCTCAAGCACAGCTCCAGTCAGCAGCCAACGGAGACGAGAACTAAGTGCGTGAACAGGAGTCAGCGCTCGAGTGCGCGGTTCGGTTCGTCGTAGGCCCAGCGTTGCCGCTGCTGCAGCGGTTGCCGTGCGGGCGTGATCAGCAAGTTCCAACCAGGCTCCCGCTGTGCTAGACGTGGAAAGCGGCGAGCAGAGGATCGCCACGAAAGCGACTTGGGAATTCGTTGATGGACGAAAATTCAGCAGATGCACGCACGCACGCTCGGCCAAGGACAAAACCCGTGCACCGGAGTTTCGTGGGCCCGACTTCTCAACCAGAGACTCGCGAAGTGCAGCGCGCAGTCACGCTATTGAAAACGTTATTGGCGGGTGGAACAGCTGGAGCTGTCGCGAAGACTGCAGTAGCCCCGTTCGATCGTGTCAAAATCCTCCTTCAGGTCTCGAAACTGCATGGAGGTGCGCGTGCGTACTCCTCCATACCGCAAACTGTTCGGAGTATCTACATAGAAGAGGGTTTGCGCGGTTTTTTTCGCGGAAACAGCGCGACTCTGACCCGCATCTTTCCCTACGCAGCGATACAGTTTACAGCCTTTGAAAAATATCATGAGCTTCTGTCCCGAATGTTGGCTCGTGGATGGAGGCACCAGCAGAGTGCCGCATCTTCGTCGCAGTCGCCACCTTTCCTCCGGTTTCTGGCGGGTGCTCTGGCGGGCTCCACGGCCGTCGTGGCCACCTATCCGCTGGACCTCGTACGTACGCGCCTCGCTGCCCAGGCGGTGGCGCTCTCCGGGGGTGCACATCCCGGTATGATCTACCACAGTATCCTTGACGCACTTTGTTCACTCTTTCGACGGGGCGGTGTGCGTGGCTTGTACAGTGGGCTCTCCGCAACGCTCGTTGGCATCATACCATATGCAGGCATCAACTTTTACATGTATGGCGTCCTGCGGCAACTGGCGCAAAACAATGGCTTTGCGGAACGTTATCCAACTTTATCCGCGCTGGTCTGTGGCGGCAGCGCCGGCCTTATTGGCCAGAGCGCAGCATACCCGCTGGAAACGGTACGCCGCCGAGCGCACTGCTGGGATCATTATCATCATCATCATCGAACAACGGACTTTGATGTTGCTGCTGCTGCTCCTGCTGCTGCTGGTGACAACATGGACGCGTGGGAAACCAAGGTTGATCGAAAGCAGAGCAGGTTTATCCAGCGGCAGCCGCGGATCCCCAGCCAAGGCGTCGTTTCCACCATTTACAGTATCGTGCGTGCCGAAGGCGTTCGGGCGCTCTATCGCGGACTCAGTCTTAACTTTATCAAAGCAGCGCCCACTGTTGGCATCAGTTTCGCAGTCTACGAAAAAATGAGACAATGGCTTAAGCTGCCTGCTTCATCAAGCTCCACTGCGCGTCCACTGTAAACTAGCTGTTTGCCGAGCTGTTCTCACTTGGTTATCGTGGTCACCGGTAGTTTCGCCTTGAACGTTGTTCGAAGCGATTGCTTCGATGCTCTCTGGCGTTGACGAGGCAGTGGAAATCGAAGCTGCGGGTCAATAAGCTGTAGCGTTGCCGGACGCTTGCACTGACTGCTTGGCGTCTCCTGAACGCGGAGAATCTGAATGGACTCAGCTCGTGCCCGGTGCCTCCCAGCCATCTCTTGGTATATATTCTCGACTGCTCCGGCAACAGATGTTGCACGAGTCTCCTTCAGCATATTCACCTGGCCGGTGCGGCTCCGATACCGCAACCAAATGGTGTAGTTCTTCACGCGCGTCGTGTCGCGCTCCTTGACCTCCGTAATAGCCACCACTTCCGCAGTTGATCGCTTTGTTTTCAGTAGCTGCGACAGAAAGTAGTAGTATTTCGACTTTGCCTTAACAGGATCTGGCGCGTAAATAACCATCTTGTAGAGCGTGTCGTCCACTGCGCCCTTGACGAGCTGCTGTTCCGGCAACCGCCTGCCCACAACAACATATTGTTTAAACGGCATAGACCAGTTCAACAATGCCCACGGAAGACTCAGAACCGACAGCAGAAACCGAAGTGTACTCGGGTACTCTCCGCGCAAAAGCGCAATCAAAGGAGCAGACCCACTGAGTGCCCTGCCCCTCCAGGTACGTTGTGCGAATGCCAAGGTCGCAACAAGCGCTTAGCGATCGTTGCACTTGCGCGTAGCGAAGCAGGTCGGGCGGGGCGGGGCGGGGCGGCGCGGCGCGGCGCAGCGGAAGGGACACTGCGCGCCCGGCCTCCGCCCTCGACATTAATTCCAGTATCTTCAAACGTATCCCTCCCAAATTCTTGTATCTTCATAAACATCCATGTACATTTACGCCCCAACCATCCGTACGCAGCCGTCGTGCACAACGGCGGCGATAGCACGGGCGCAGCGCAGACGGCGATCACGCCGATGTGTGGCGTTCGGTCACGTGACAGTGTGCGCTGTACGCGCCATCGTAGCGGGTCGAAGGTCGTCGATCGCCTTGCGCCCTGTGCGCGCTTTCCTGGAGCATGGACGCGAACCAGCACGAAGCTGCATCGTTCGAGCGCTAGGCGCATACTGCTAGGATAGCTGTTTGCGAGCGGATCATGGGATGAAACCCGTATGCCTACTGAATGGATTCGCTGATATGTCGGAGATCGTGCGTTCTTTCAGGAGCTGCGACACGCACGCGTTTCCTTCTCATCCATCGAGAAATAGAGACCCCGAGTTGCGGGTGCAGCACCAACGCTACCGGGAGCCCCGATCTGCGATACTATTGCTAGAGCGATACGCGAGTCACGTGAGCATCGAATTGACTATCTTTTTGCAGGACTGGTTCCAGATACTTTGTATATGTCTGGGAATGATGCACATGAGCTGCTGCCAACGGATGACGAGTGGAAAAAACGGCGGATAACTGGCCTGACTGGGGAAAGCGCGACGCAGCGTCCCCGAGCCACGCCTCGTACGCGCTGAGCGTACACTGGTGCGGGGTCGCGCTGCTGCTGGCATCGCGCGTTCTGGGCTGCAGCATGTGCTTGCGCGGAGCTCCGTCCGACATCCATTCAGAGGAATCCCGGGTCAAGAGGCGTCGAGTTCAGACATAGGTGAAAACGACGCCAAATCATGATGACTCTATGCATCAGGCGCGCAACCATTGTCCGCGGCGGCAGCGGCTCTGTCAAATTGCCGAGCTTTTCGTTAGCAGCTCAGCATGGCTCGTACGCCTGTACCAAGCATTGCCTGATGAAGAAACGGTTTGCCGCTGCCAGTGCTGTCCCTCGGGCGGGCATCCGCAGAACAGCGGTTCTGAATCCGGGCGACCTCTTCATAGGCTCGGCAGTTGCAGAGTCTTTGGATCCGTCAGGTCTACGACCTTTGGCGCAACCTGGTTCCATTGTTCGCAGAGCGTTCAGGTGACGGCTGCGTCGCTGACATAAGTTTTTTGGTTGCAGGCGATATGAGCCCATCCGGGACGTTTATGGTCGGGATCATCGGTCCGGCCTTGTTTTGAAATCTTTTTCAGTCGGGCATGCGCCCTAGACGAGATACTTTGCTATAGAATCAGCGCATGCCAGAGTCGACACCACCAATGAGGTTTTAGGATCACCATGACAAATGGTAATGACTGCATGGTGAAGCAGGCCACGGCAAACATAAACGCCCGCTAGTGGAACGCTTGTGGCGATATCGCTGAACCTTGCACGGAGGGGCGCGACAAGCGTCACACTCCGCGACCGACCTGCGTCTGACAAGCTCATTCGGATATTACACTTGTCCTTTATGTATTAGAGTATCCTGGATGGTCAGTGGCAACCTCTGCGTCAAGAAGACGGACGGTTCAGACACGATACACGCTCACAGCTGGCCACAGGATGCGATCACCACACTTGCGGTGGGTGTCCCCGAGCGACTCCCTACAGCCTCGACCTTGTCAAGGACCTCGAGCCCTTCAACAACTTTCCCAAAAACGACGTGCTTCCCGTCAAGCCAAGGCGTTTGCGCGAACGTGATGAAAAACTGGCTACCATTCGTGTCCTTGCCTGCATTTGCCATGGAGAGCAACCCCCGTCCGGTGTGCCGATGCGTAAAGTTCTCGTCCGGAAACTTGCCACCGTAGATGCTCCGCCCTCCAGTGCCGTTCTTTCTCTCGTAGTCTCCGCCTTGCATCATGAAACCGGGAATGATCCTATGGAAAGGACACCCTTCGTAGCTTCCCCCTGCCGCCTTTTTCGACTCTCCCGTACAGAACTGCCGGAAGTTTTCAGCTGTCTTCGGCACGGTATCAGCGAACAACTCGCAAATGATCTTGCCTGCAGGGCTTTTGTTGATTTCTATATCGAGATACACACGTGGGTTCGGCATAGCAGTGGCGAGCACTTTAAGAGCCAAAAGCAGCAGGAGCACGTCGAAATGGATATGCGCAATCGACGCGCTGCACGCTACGGCGATTCTCTCTGCGATTTCTTTTTCATTGACAAAACGTTTCCATGGGCCAGCGTTCTCCGATAATGTGCATTTTTCTTTTCTTACTTTTTTCTCTTTTTTTCAGTGCGCAATGAGGTATCCATCAACCCTCTACACTCAAGATCCATTACCTATACTTCGTCTCGGATATTTCGGTCGTTTCATACGTCCTATCGTGTGCCGAGCCTGCCGAAAGCGACAGCAATAGCGCCTATAGCGCCGGTGCGGTCGCTGCACGGAGACAGAACGGCGTTGCTATACTACAGAGGGCGTCGGCTTGAGGCGTGGTTCATCCGACGTAGAATCGGGTCTCATCGTCTGTTCGTGCTCGGAGAGTCTGCGGATGCAGGCTTGTCTTCGCTGCACGACACCCTGGAGAAACTTGGCTGTTAGGATATATCCTGGGAGCCGCCTCTCTCCTTCGTGATCATGCATGGAATGCATTGTTGTCGGTTGGCAATGCGGGTTTGTGCGTGACACCCACCACAGAAGGTAGGCATAGAGAGCGCACGAAACCCGTATGCGCATCCGATTCGCTGGACCTTTTGCCTGGAAGGTATTCTCTTTCCGATGACAAAAGATTTCCATTGACCACGTATGTTCCGGGATGCGGTATGGAATTTGATGATCGGTAAAACGACTACCATGTTGCACCCTCTCTCCACGTTCCATTACTTGTACTTTCTTTCGGATGTACTGGTCGTTCAGTACGTTCTATCGTTCACTGAGCCTGCTTTGAGCTCCAGCCATATCGCCTACACCGCTGGAACAGGTGCATCACGGCGACTGGAGGGCTTTTTCATACCGCTGAGGGCGCCGAATCACGGAATGCTTCACCCGACACAGAATCGGGGTTCAATAACATGTTGGGATCCTGCGAAATGCGCAGACAGACCTGTTGCCTGCGGTGGCAGGGAGCGATGGACTGGGAGTCCATTGCGACCAGCGCGACGCCCACATGCAGTAGTCCGCTCCTAGAATAAACTGCGTTGCGGAGGAGCTGCTCAGATCTCACTACAGCGCCCGCAACCGGGGAGAGCATGAAGCACGAGCCCAGCACACTCGTCCGGATCGCGGGCCTTCCGTCTAGGAAGGAAACGTTCGATAACCCGGAAACCTCTTCTCCCTTTTAAGGCTTGTTCTAGAAGGGAAAGAAAATGTTATCTCGTTGCTAGTTACTGTTTCGTTTCTGTTCTTTTTTTCTTTACAGTACGCGCTTGGTACGCCTGGCGCTGCCTAGTGGCGCGCAATGCGCACATTTTCATTTCCTGCATTTATTCATTCGTTCGTTACGCGTTCGTGTTGCGGTACCAGCAGAGCCGGGGCAGTTGACCCAGCTGGTTACGCACTCATCAAGCGTGACGTGCTCAAGTTAAGCTACAGGTGCGAGCTCGCGCACTGTCTGTTTGACGTCGCGTAGACGCCTTGCAGCGGCGCCGGTGCGATTGCAGGGCTCCATCCAAGGTTTTCCGCTCAGGCCTCTTGTCGCGTGAAAGAATCCGCACTGGGAGCTGTCCTCTGACCTTGTCTGGTCTTGGATTTCTCAGAGCGCTTATGGACAACGGCAGTGCTCCCGGTGCTGCGGATCACGGGTCGGGAGGTCAGCAAACACCTACTTTGACGGCGACGTCTTTTTGTGCCACGTCCTCGTCGCCTAGTGTTCATGAAGACGTTGTGACAGAGCATATAACGTTAGAAATGGACACTTCGACGGGCACGAGGTCCAGGAGTCAGTGCTCCGCAGCGGGGGGCGCCACACCGCGCGACGGGGAAGGCGTCACGACCCAGCAGCAGGCAGCGGCGCATCTGTTATCGACGCTCCAAAACCCAACGACACGACCGCCGTTTCCGCTGCTCACGACGGACGCTATTCAACTTATTTTGGATGAAAACTATGACTTGATTCGGGCCATATGCGCTGCACAAGAACTGGGCCGTATTGAACACTGCGCAGCACTAGGAAGCCGTCTGCATGCCAACCTGGTATATCTGGCGACAGTGGCGGACCATCAACCGGCCAATACACCTGGGTTAGCAGGCATCGCTGCGGCGAATACCATCGCCGCTACAGAAAAAGCAGCTGCTGCACAGGAGCTGCAAGCTCGGGCACAGATTCCGCGCCACGTGGGCTCCAATGCAGCAGCCAGCATTGCAGCAAAGATGGCAATCGGTGCTGCTGCCATGGCCAGAAAGGATGCCCTGGAGGCACCCTCGGAGACGCCCACAGCAGGTAGCATTCGAAGAAAGCGCATCCGTTCGGAAACGATGAATCGCCACTGGACACCTGAGGAGCATGCCAAGTTTCTCGAACTTGTTCAAGATCCATCCTGCCGAACAGAGGATGGCCGATACAATGTAAGCCTTATGAGCGAACGCATTGGAACGCGTGACAACAAGCAAGTACGAAGTCACCTGCAAAAGTATTTACTGAAACGACAACATCAGCTACGAAGAGCGTCCCAAGATGCGCAACCATCATCGATGACACCGGCACCATCTGACAGTGTTGGGTAACTAACATCCGCACAGCAGAGCAGCTGAACGCTGCATGTCGAGCCAGAGTCGCAAGGAGTACTGGCTCGCGATGAAATCGTGTGCGATGCCGTAAGCAACGATCCGAGTCTCTGTTGAAGGCTCGCAATGGCGTACCACAGCTCGATCGTTCGGTTGAGTGGCGAGGGCATTCTCGGTGGATGCAGCTGATGCCGGTACAGGCGAGCATTCCATTTTCTTTCTCCAGATGGATGCACGCTGCGTCGCTGCGCTTGCCCTCTCTGTGCATGGCGTCTTGAAGATACCTTGTCCTGGGTGAAGAGCCCGAAAATGGACGATTGTGGTCTCGTGTGGAATCAGGGCTGCACAGGCACGAGTACTCATTGACCAGGTCTTGTTGCCGTCGTTGAAGGAGCGCGGCCCAGTGAGCGTATGCAAATGCTCTCACGTTGAACCGATAGAGACGCGTCCAGGATGGAGGCAAACGCCCAGTTCATTCGGACATTCATCCAAGTGAGAGCTTGAGGCGCTGATTTTGCGACTTCGATAACGAGCTTTCAGTGTAGGCACCAAGTTCTTTTGGTACTGGGTCTTGTACTTATGTTCTCGTCGTGAACGCACTCACATGATGGTGCACCGAAGCGAGGGCCTTTTTCGCGGTACTGCACCGAGTCGGCGAGTCCCGTGTATGTCGGTACTTTCGGAGCGATTTGTGGCTTCTCGGTGCCTCATGCGCACGCTGGCTGCATTGTCGTTGTCCTGACGAATGCAGCATTCAAGTCCAGGGTTGTGACCGAGTATCCAGCTGTTGTCTCGACAGTACAAAGCGGCGAGGAAAGTCTCGCAACCCTGCCAAAGAGCGATCGTCGAGGTATCGCGATCCAACATTCCACGACTGTGCACGCTCGGGCCCGTCGTCGGGGGTTCGTTTCCGCTCAAGCCGTCATTCTCTGTCCAAAACGTCCCTGGTACGCCCGCCGCATATGATACCAGCGAATGCAGTGCAGGACGCGCGCGAACAGAGGGCTACCTGCTGGAGTCCGGAAGCATTCGAACCAGCGGCTGACGGTTTATTGGCAAGTTTGCGACGGCTCAAGTGCAGTGCGGAAACCCGTTAGCTGCAGCGGGATCCGCACACCCTCCCAGTTGACCTGCTGAAACACCCGCTCGAAAGCAGATACGAATAGCTGGTACCGATATATAAACGCTACTCTGGGAGCAAACAAGTTCACACAGCAAATGAACGTCAGGCTGGTGAGAATACGGAACCAGCTGCGAACCGAAAGAGAGCAGTTGACCTGTCCGTCTACACTAGCGTTCACTTTGTTCAATCACAATGCGAAAATGAGGAGACACTCTTCGTATCTATAGATTTAGGAGCATAACAATTGGACGGTTCCTCTAACTCGCACGTACATTCTAAAGGCTGGGTTTGTTCCCAGTTTCATGAACGCCAACCTTTACGGGGTTTTTCTGCGACTGCTTCTTTTTCCGAATGTACAGCTTTGAATATGCTGGTGTCTCCTTTCGCCCCAGCTCCATCGGGAGCAGCCGAAGGTTGCTGATGGTTGCGTCAAAGCCCCGAGTACGCTGCTTCCGGCTACTGCCGACGCATGTCATGAACAGAGGGGGGTTACGACCTACGCTTCGCTTGCCATGTTTTCATCTTCGTTGTATACAGCCGCAGGACGCCCATCGAGGCGATTATAGATGCCTGTGGTCAGGTCTTTCCACATGCCAACAACAACACATTCTCCTCAGGGGCTTGCTCTTTGGCGCGTGAACGCTCTCATTATCGCTCGGCAGATGCCCTTGACGGGTACAGAAGGCTCGCACCGATTCTCTTCTCCGCTCCCACGCCCGGTGCTGAACGATACCATTAAGGGTTTCTTCTTGATGATCCGCTCGACGTGTACACAGTCCGCTGTACAAGCAAACGAACGCTATTCCAGTCGATAAAGGGTTTCAGGAACGTGGCGGTACACGTCAAGGGACATGTGAAGGAAGGGATATCTGGCCCAGAGGTGATATCGAGAAATCTCGATCTTTCGACGCTGTCTTCGTGCAAACTTGTGACGCCCGCTCCTCTGCCAGCGATCGCCAAGACGAATCAAGGCCGAGTGCAAGACTCTGTTCCATATAAACAGAAGAGACGGGCGCCTCTGCGAGCATTTTCCAAGGTAGATACCATGCTGATGTCGAATGGCATCTCGGAGATGGCCAGAAAGAGAGAAGGCTTTGTTTTCCAAACGGAACCTGTCATTTGACATTACAGGGTTCAGTGGCATTTTGACGCGAACCGTTGAACAAGTCCTCGAGGAACGATGCCGACGATCATCGAACCTCGTTAATCCGCTATCGCAAACAGCTGCACCCACTTGTTGCCTTGGACTGGAAAAATTGGAAAACCAAAGAATGCATGAATGGAGCATGCTGGACAAACATAGGAGCAGGGTGGACACTTGTTCGTATGAATCGGGTAATGATATCGGTCATTTTACGAATCCTAGTTCGAGCGCCTTGAGACACAAGTTGACACCAGTGACCTAACGAATGCCTCCGACACAGCGTCGAGGCAGTTATTCCGGAAAAAAAGAACGCGACGCAGAATCCTGAAACTACGTGTGCATCCATAAGCCTCTATTTTGGCTTTTCGATTACCGGGGCTGTCCATCCAGACGGAAGTTCAGAAAAAATCGAAAGACGGGAACTAATCCATTTCCACCTGACACGCCTGTCGTGTGTACTCTCGAGCGCGGGTGCAAAGCGCACAGCCGTTCTCTTCTACGTTCTCTGTTTAGGGCGACGAGCTTTCACTTCGCAAAAACCGCTGTTGCGTTGTGCAGTCCGTACCCGCTGCCTGGATAACGTCTACCCGGTTTGGTGCACGGCGTTGGCACTTGGAGCGGACGAAGACGTGGCACCTGTGGCGTGTCACAGCGTGCGGTAGGGCCCAGACCCTTGTAGACATACAAAGGTAGACCAACTAGCTTGATCGCGTTGCCGCTTATCGTGTAAAGGCCGTGTTCTGTCCCGAAGGACCGGGTGGCTGGTGCAGCGTGTCGGATGCGTGACTTCCTCCTGCGAGCTTGGCGTTGGAACCTGCTCGCTTTCTGGCCACAGTTCCTCAAGCAAGCACCACCTTGCAACTGCACTCGCACGGGAACACGCTTTCCTTTGGACGGTCTCACCCGTACTGGCCCAAGGACTGTAACCAGGCTCCACAGCCCGGCGGTCGGCAACGACTGTTGGATAGCGCCCGGGTCACCGGTACCCGAGGTTTACGCATCGAAGGCTCCGTTCGCTCAACCGCTTTCCAGGCTGGACTTGACATTGTTGCTCTGCGCAGGATACGACTCGTCTCGACGATGGATATCTGCGGGTCTTCAGGGCTCGCGAGAGTCACAATGCAAGCTCACCTGCCTCGAAGATGAGGCCAACATGGACTGCGCCTCCGTTTTGAAAAAACGCAAGTTGAAAATGAACAAACACAAACACCGAAAGAGGCGGAAACAAAACCGCCACAAGAACAAAATCTAGATGTGAAGACTTGTTCCATGTTTGGAACGGGTAGGTTACGAGCCAAGGTGTTGATGATTGCTGCAATGCCTGTGCACGATCGTGCCTGGCGTATGTCGCTGATTCACGGAAGCACGCAGACAGGGAGATAGGCTGTCGTCGTGGATCCTTGCCTGGGTAAATTCTGGATATCATGGTTGTCGAGAATGCAGAGCGACGGGAGTATCGTCGTGCGGTATCGCACACGAAAATTCTCGAGGTCACGCGTCCTTGACGGTCGCCAGTGCATACTCGCTGTGTTTCCTTTGCAGCGTGATCAGCGAAGCGTACGCCTGTCCCTGAGGATTCACTGTCGCCGCTCGGAGGTAACGCCCACACACTCGTATGCGTTTGCCTCTTCTGGAGCCAATGCTTTGCGTCCTGCGGACGTCGCGATACCACCGCTCTATAGTCGCAGCGTTGTGCAGCAGACCTCGGCGACCGTCGATATGCCTCCGATAGCCTCTGCATCGAACCAAAGTGGCCCGGATATCACGTGAATGCGGAACCGGGCCTATTCATGTGTCAGTGTTCGCAGACGACCTCACACGCGAATGCACCCGTCGATACAGACCGAGACCCGAAGGACTACGCGCCCCTGTACATGGGCGTTGTCGCCCTGTTGACATCACCCGATAGTGCTCTGGTGCTCTCTCTGTTTCTCTGTGCGACGACTAGGAAAAAGCATGCAATGCCGGAGAAGGCGCTTACGGTAGGCTCGGCGAGCAGCAGGCGACTGCCTGCACCATGCCTCTGCCCCATTGGGGAGCACTGGACTGGAGCGGTACTAGCGTTGCGTCGTACAGAGAAGAACAACACTGTGTTTCCTGGTTACGGACAGCACCGGTGCTTCTGCGATCATTCATGTTGATGCATCGACCGTGCTCTACGAAAAGGATGCGCACCATGTCTACGATGCATTCGACGAGTGCAGTACTTCCAGTGGGCACCACGCACACCATGTGTACGAGGTGTGCAGTGTTCGTCCTCTTCGCTGGCGATCAGCACGCGATGCTGCCTGCTAAGCGGTACCGCGAGCATCCACACAGAGCAACAGTCACGAGGGCCAGGTTCGTCACCAGCGTTCTCCGAATCGGGTATCAGAGACGTCCACCACAGTACTTATTGATGTTCGCTTGCAGAACATCGTTTTCGATATGGAAACCGAGCCAAAATCCGTTTCGAATGCGAGGGTCGGCATTCACCGAATTTTGCCTTTCTGCAAAGACAATGACGTGCACCCTACCTGCGCAGCAGCATGTCCAGCGACAACCTATGAGGCATCTGACCCGGACGGTCATCGACGCAATCTAACTTCTCGACAGAAAGACAGGCCTGGTGCCTGGACAGCACAGGAACGTTTCTCGGGGAAGGGCGGTAACCATTGCGGATCCCCACAGCAGCCGTACTTCTGGGGAAACCTGCTTCGATCCATGGACCCAGTACCAAGCGAAACAAAAGTCATCTTTATGAAAGGAGCACGCGTCACAGCCTCAAAGTGAGCAGCATTGCAAGCGGTGCCGCAAATCGCCGTTCGACCCTGCCCGCTGCAACATTCAGAGACGGCTCAGTTTCCATCCCAGAGCAAAGGTCGCAGGCATCGTTCGTCGTGCCGACTTGTCAACGAACGTATCGAGAGCACTCGGAGTCCACCGGGTGGAAATGGCACGCATCTTGCAAGCAGGACGTACGATAGTGAAGTTCGCATGATGGCCGCTCACGGGAGCTTAGACGCCACTGACGTTATGGGGCGACCTTCGTATCGATCGCTGGGGCCCGACTCGGAAACTGGATTCTGATCCTCGATGGATTCTGGGATCAGCCCGAGGGCCCAGTATCGTCGCTGGCCATCACTTGCGCCGTCATCGACCCACAGAATGCCCAGCTGGAGCAGACGCTCTATGGATCGCCCCCATCGAATATTCTCCCATGGCAGGTCTTGTCGACAAATCGAACCGCCTGTTGCTCGTGCACGCTGCAACACGGCTTTCTCGTCTTCTGTAAAACTGATCTCGCCAGCCGCTCCCGAGACAAGGCAACACTCCTTTTTACCTTCATCAATACTGATGATCCGAAACCCTGCCCTCAATCGCTCCAGGGTTCGAACTGCGCGTGCGATATCGTCGTTGGATATGATGCGTGCGCGTTTCTCACTGGGTTCCTGAGTGCCACAGTCTACGTCCAGACGTCGCTGGAGCGCCCTTCGGAGAACCGTCAGACGAATGACACCACCGTTCCAGTCCCGTGTCGCCAAAGCGATCTGCGCGACCAGAAACCCGAGTCGGGCGTACCACTCACTGAGTCCCAGCAGTTGCGACCATACTGAGCGGCGAGACAAAAACGGCTCAACACCAAGGTTCATACAGAGTTCCAGAAAACGAGTCCGAAGCGCGCCATCAGACTCTATCTCCCGTCGGTGCTCTCTCGCAAACGCCTGCAACTTTCCCTGAAAAACGACGCACTGCTCACGAAGCGCCGCCTCCCTCTCTTCGACATACCCAGAAGCAGCAGTAGCGAACTGTGCTGCACGATGTCGTTCCTCGTTTATGGTTGCGTGGCCTCGATACCGTCTCCTAGGCTGCATGCCATCGCCACCGGTGTACAGGAGTGGCGGTGAACGTGCCCTAGCAAAAGCGTCTCCAACTGAAGTGCAAAAACGCCTCCCCGTCTTTTTGGACCGGCCACCCACTACTGGTTCCAACTTCTTCTCATATAAATCGACTTTGAGATGTTGTCCAATAAAGTTCTTTCTTGTCCTTTCTGGAGGTCTTTTCTCCAACACCGCACCTCTTCTAATATTCATGGTAGCGTTAAAGTCTCGTTGAACAAACTCCATACGTTTCTTGCCATCGCTGGTTGTACTTACTAATGCGAGTAGTCCCCGAACTTTCGCCCTCCTTTCCATTAGCTCCTCCGTCAGCGGTCCGTACGTTGCTATATCCTCAGCACTCCGCTGGCACTTTTCCATCTCGACGCTCTGAAGTGTACAACCCAGTTCATGCTGTGTTTAGGACGTTCGGAACTCATCTACAGGTATCGTAACGAAACGCCGTGCACACTCCTTGTATGTTCTTGTCGTTGGAGCTGGCATAGTTTCTTTTTGGGTCTTCCAGCGCCCTGCTCCATATGCTACTACGAGCCTTTGAGTCTTGTCCTCTTTGAGGGCACTCAACTGATTGAAAAAGTTCGCGAACGCTCGCTGCCTCCCACCGAATAGATTCATACGCAGACGAGCCCACCGAGGCTTTGTATACTCTTTCCACAGTGCATCCCAACGAGCAACGCGAACTTCCATGAACTCCCGAAAAGCTTGAAAGTCCGCTCCTCGGCTAGTCATCTCGCTCAAAGCTTCCAGGTGATCCTTCATTCCTGCATTCCACGTACCAATTTTCTCCCTCGCATTCATTATACCGGATTCTCTATAGTATCTCGCTCTCGAGAACCTCAAAAGACGCATGTCTTTCTGACATAAGTTACCATCAGTACCATCTTCCGCACGCTTTGGTACAGGGATGGTTATGATATTAGTGTTTCCGGGGGCTGTGCCGACGACAATGTCGTTATCCTGCACTTTCTGCGTCGCAGGATCCGCCTCCTTCTCATCTTCATGCTTCGTCGCGTCGACGACAAAGTCGTTATCCTGCACTTTCTGTGTGGCAGGATCCGCCTCCTTCTCATCCTCATGCTTCACCGAGCCAACGACAAGGTCGTTATCCTCTACCTGCTGAGTCGCAGGACCAGCCGCCTCCTTTTCTTCATCCTTCGTCAGGGGGCGCAGCCGAGGGCGGGACTGGACGATCTTTCTTCAACCGCCGATAGTGTACACACATGGCCATCCCATCGGTTTCGATCATCCCAGTGAATACCTTTTGTTTGCTTACTTTGAGACGTTTGAAATCGAAGATACTCTTCCAGTACGTCTCACGGGCTTCATTGGAGAACTCCTCCCTGCTAACGTTGAACTCCGGACGGATCTCCTTCATGATGCCGTAAAGGACGCCGGAGTCGACAGTCACGAAATGTGACTTGATGTTGCATATTGGAACGACGTTGAAGCGCTTCCCCATTAGGAACGCCTTCCGTCTCTCCCACTCTTCATTTTTTTCCTCGCTCTGCTTCATCTCTGCCTTGCGTTCGAGCTCTCGGTCCTAAAACACGAAATACCGTAGGACGAGGCGATCGTATCTTTCCTTATCTTTTTTCAAATCTAATACCTTTTCTGTTGGGTTCGTCAGCCCCGAGACTGCACGATGCTCTTGTATAACCGCGCGGATGACAGAAGCTTCATCCGTGCTCTCGTTTGACGCCTTCTTGTCGACAAATTCGACCTCATCTTCATGTTTGCGATCGTTCGTGATGCCATTGATAATCGCCCATTTTCCTTTGCGAGAGATGCCCGGGTAGAGCGCAAACACGGCGCGTATCATGAAACGTTCGAGGTTCACTGTCAAACGGTTCTTCAGATTCGTGAGTTACTTCATGGCCCCATAGTCGTAAATATCCCGGTCACCCTTGTACCGAGTACCCTCGAACCCGTCAAAGGGATGTTTTTCGTGGAGGGCATGCACTAGCACATTTTCCCTCCGCGCTTCACCTGTATCAAGCATCAGGTGACGAATAAAGGCGGTGTCGAAAGACTCGCCCCGAATCTCGACCGTTTCCATGTGCGTCACGTCGCGATACATCTCCCTCACCAAATGCATCAGCCCTGACGACGCCTTCACAGTACTCTTGGAGTACGAGTCGACACGTTTTTCGAAAGCGTCACGCAAGTTTTCCCTGTACGAATCCTTGATATGTTTAAGAAAACCGGCTTTCACAACCATCTCGTCGTACATTCGTCTTTCTTGCCGCCTTCGACGGAGAGCCTCCTCCTTTCGGTCCTTCTTCTCTTCCTTTTCTTCTGGACTCGGCAGAGTTTTTTGTTTTTTTTCTGGCAGCCGACGACCCTCGGCCTCCAGGATCGTCGACTTGCTTTTTCATAACTTTCCTTTTTTAGTTTTTTTTGAAAAAGAAAGCTCCTTGAACGCTTCTGTTATATACTGCGACAAAACAATTGAATACACATGTTTGAGGTTTGGAACTCCAATGAACTGAAAACTATACTTGGCTATGAAGGTAACGAAAATACAGCGTTTACATTAGAGCTACATGCTAGATATCAAGATCACGTTTCCCTTCAACTGCGGCATTTTTTTCATTGACGAAACGTTTACTTTGGCCAGCGTTCTCCGATTATGCGCATTTTTCTTTTCTTACTTTTTTTGTGTTTTCCAATGCGCGGTGAAGTATCCATCAAACAGCCTACTTCCAAGTTCCATTACCTATACTTCTTCTCGGATATTCCGGTCGTTTCATACGTCCTATCGTGTGTGCCTCGTACCTGCCGTTCGATATTCGCCTTTGCGCTTGAACGCTAGAGCAGATAGTTCATCGAGCTAGAACGGCGTTACCGTACCACAGCGGGCGTCGGCTCGAGGCGTGTTTCACCCGACGTAGAATCGGAACTCGACGTCAGTTTGTGCTTGGACAGTCTGCGGATGCAGGCTTGCCTTCGCTGCACGACACGCTGGAGAAACATGGCTGTTCGGATATATCCTGGGAGCCGCCTCTCTCCTTCGTGATCATGCATGGAATGCGTTGTTGTCGGTTGGCAATGCGGGTTTGTGCTTGACACCCGCCAGTGGGTAGGCACAAAGAACACTAAACCCGTGTGCGCATCCGATTCGCTGGACCCTTCTTTCTAGAAGGTAGCATGTGAGTTTGTTCGCCATTAATGAGCGCTGAGGCTCCGTTAGCGGACCATCAGTTGCCAGTGCTACACTCAGAGTGAGTGTCCGGCCTTCGGCTATCACGATGATGCCCAGCTGCTGCTGTCCTTCAAGGAGCTCGCTGCGCTCCTGCTTCCAGCGCGGGCACTGTAAGCCTAAATATGTCAGCGTCTTGGGGGTCTCATCCCCACAGCAGGGACAGTGTGATTCCCAGTGCGATTCCAGCGTTCCTATACGGCTTAGAGCCGGTGCTGGTAGCCAGAAGCCACCAACGCGGATTTTCGCGAGCCACTGGGTACCC
>Ga0080006_1153237_pt1 | contig 35691 bp, 32 predicted proteins | sample RS3BMetagenome_FD_69209 | JGI IMG/M metagenome (GOLD analysis project Ga0080006, IMG submission 69209) | Ferric oxide microbial mat and aquatic microbial communities from Rainbow Spring, Yellowstone National Park, USA - RS3B (SPADES... ...
CCACCAGCGGAATGCCCTGCGCCGCATAGTTTTGCGCCGCGTCGTAAATGAAAGCCTGGGGGCCCCCGTCCTGGGTGAAGTCACGCGTATAGCCACCGGAAACATCGTCGAGCAGCATGTTGCGCAGCCGGATGTTGGCGAATGTGCCGCGAATCATGACCTCGTGGTTGCCCCGCCGCGAACCGAAGGAGTTGTAGTCCTTGCGGTCCACGCCGTGCTCGTCGAGGTACCGGGCCGCCGGGGTTCCCGGCTTGATGCTGCCGGCGGGGGAGATGTGGTCGGTGGTCACTGAATCGCCCAGCAGCGCAAGCACCCGGGCGCCGGTGACATCGCCGACCGGCTCGGGCTCCGCGGACATCCCCTCGAAGTAGGGGGGCTTGCGGACGTACGTCGATTCCGGATCCCACTCGAAGGTGTTGCCGCTCGGCGTCGGCAGGTTGCGCCACCGCTCGTCGCCCTTGAACACGTCGGCGTAGTCCTTGGCGAACATCTCCTGGTTGATCGACGACGCGATGGTGTTCGAGACGTCCTGCTGGGACGGCCAGATGTCCTTCAGGAAGACGTCGTTGCCTTCTTTGTCTTTACCGAGTGCGTCGTGCTCGAAGTCGAAGTCCATCGTTCCGGCCAGCGCGTAGGCGACCACCAGCGGCGGCGAGGCCAGGTAGTTCATCTTGACGTCGGGGTTGATCCGGCCTTCGAAGTTCCGGTTCCCGGACAACACCGCGGCCACCGAAAGATCGTTGTCGTTGATCGCCTTGGAGATTTCCCCGGGCAGCGGGCCGGAGTTGCCGATGCAGGTGGTGCAGCCGTAGCCCACCAGATAGAAGCCCAGCTTCTCCAGATAGGGCCACAGCCCGGCTTTTTCGTAGTAGTCGCTCACCACCTGCGAGCCCGGGGCCATCGAGGTCTTCACCCACGGCTTGGAGGTGAGGCCTTTTTCGACGGCGCTGCGCGCGAGCAGCGCCGCACCCAGCATCACCTCGGGATTGGAGGTGTTGGTGCACGACGTGATCGCCGCGATCACCACCGCGCCGTGGTCGAGTACGAATTCGCCGTATTCGTCGGACTTCACCGCCACCGGGTTGCTCACCCGGCCATTGGAGTGTGCGGCAGCCGATTTCGTCTGCGGGGCATCGTCGGCGTGGCCGTTACCCAGCGCCTCGGGGTCGCTGGCGGGGAACGACTCGTCGACCGCCTCGTCCAGCTTGGTATACTCGGTCTTGTCCGGGTCGTCGCCCGCGTAATCGCGAATCTGCTCGCGGAACGTGGATTTGGCGGCGGACAACGAGATCCGGTCCTGCGGGCGCTTGGGGCCGGCGATCGACGGCACGACGTCGGACAGATTGAGTTCGATGTACTCGGAGAACTCCGGCTCGTGCTCGGGGTCGTGCCACATGCCCTGCTCTTTGGCGTAGGCTTCGACGAGCGCCAGCTGCTCCGGCGTGCGCCCGGTGACCCTCAGGTAGGAGATTGTCTCTGCGTCGATCGGGAAAATCGCTGCGGTGGAACCGAACTCGGGGCTCATATTGCCCAGGGTGGCGCGGTTGGCCAGCGGCACCGCGGCCACGCCCTCGCCGTAGAACTCGACGAATTTGCCCACCACGCCGTGCTTGCGCAGCATCTCGGTGACGGTCAACACCACGTCGGTGGCCGTGACGCCCGGCTGGATCTCACCGGTCAGCTTGAACCCGACGACCCGCGGGATCAGCATCGACACCGGCTGGCCGAGCATCGCGGCCTCGGCCTCGATGCCGCCCACCCCCCAGCCCAGAACGCCCAGGCCGTTGACCATCGTGGTGTGCGAGTCGGTGCCCACGCACGTGTCGGGATAGGCGGTCGCGGTTCCGGATCCGTCGCGCACCATCACCACGCTGGCGAGGTACTCGATGTTCACCTGGTGCACGATGCCGGTGCCCGGCGGCACCACCTTGAAGTCCCGGAACGCGCCCTGGCCCCAGCGCAGGAATTGGTAGCGCTCACCGTTGCGCTGGTATTCGATCTCGACGTTGCGTTCGAACGCGTCGGCCCGGCCGAAGAAGTCGACGATCACCGAGTGATCGATCACCAGGTCGGCCGGCGCCAGCGGATTGACCTTCTGCGGGTTGCCGCCCAGATCGGCGACCGCCTCGCGCATGGTCGCCAGGTCGACGATGCACGGCACGCCGGTGAAGTCCTGCATCACGACGCGGGCGGGCGTGTACTGGATCTCAATGCTGGGCTCCGCCTTGGGATCCCAGTTGGCGATCGCCTGGATGTGGTCTTTGGTGATGTTGCTGCCGTCCTCGTTACGCAGCAGATTCTCGGCGAGGACCTTGAGGCTGTAGGGGAGTTTTTCGATGTTGGGTAAGGCGTCCAACCGATAGATCTGGTAACTCTTGTCGCCGACCTTGAGGATGTCGCGTGCTCCGAACGAGTTCACAGGATCCTTGCTAGTCACTTCAACTCCCTGGATTTAGTTTCCCTGGATTCAGTTCTCCCGCCGGCGGGCCATGGTCGGCGGCGCCTCGACGGCTTGAGACTACTCAGTCCATTTTAACAGTACGTTTGTCCTGCTTTGGGGCCGGCACTCGGCAGGCCGGCCGCGCCGCGCGAGGCGCGCGTTGGAACCCCTGCGACCGGCGAATGCGCGCCGACCGTCACGCTAGAGTGACCGACGTCGCCGAACGTCACGCAGGCGTGGCGCCGCAGCAGGAGGGACACATGACCGGGCACGATTTCTTCGTCCCACCGCTTTACATCCCCCAGGACGTCGACATGACCGCGATCAAGGCCCAGGTCGCCGCCGACGGCGTCAGCGCGCCGCCGGCGGCCATGCCCGGACTGCTTGACGTCGTCAACCAGGCGCGCGCCCATGGCATCAACCTCAAGATCGTGCTGCTCGACCACAACCCGCCGAATGACACTCCGCTGCGCGACATCTCGACGGTAGTCGGCGCGGACTACCACGACGCCACCGTCCTGACCCTCAGCCCCAGCTACGTCGGCACCTACAGCACGCAGTTCCCGCGCGTCACGCTCGAGGCCGGCGAGGACATCGCCAAGACGGGCAACCCCGTCGTCTCGGCGCAGCACTTCGTGAACGAACTGGAGAGCCCCGAATTTCCGTGGACGGGCCTGACCCTCCTGTTGCTGATCGCCGTGCTTGGGGCCGCCGTGGGCACCCGGCTGGTGCAGGTGCGCAGCAGGCGGACAGCAACGACGGCGAATAGCGCCGAAACGCAGCAAGCAACGCCCAGCAATACCGTCTGAGCACGCGGCTCCCGCTCGCCCGAGATCCTCGGGTGAAATCCGAAATGTGTTTGCGGCAAAGGCCGTAGGTCACTGTTCGGTCACATTAAACGCACGTAGAGAGTGCAGTTTCTTTCGACCGCTTGCACGGTGTCTTCTGTGACGTACGGTGCAAATGATGCTGCTGTTGTCTTTGGCGCCTTGGCTAGCACTGGGGCTGGCGCCGCCGTCCAGATTGAGCCGTAGGGAGAGCTGAGTCGAATGAGACGCGCACGCTGGGCTTCTCCGGCGCGGCCGGCCGCGCGGCTGGTTCGGCCGATCGTGCCGTCGATCATGAGTGTGGCGATGCTCGTGTGCACGACGGGGATGGCGCACGGCGAGCCCGCCGCCGACAGCATCGGCGCACTGATCGCGGACGTCGCCAACGCCAATCAACGCCTCGGGGACCTGAGCGCCGAGATCCAGACCGAGCAGGAAAGCGTCAACAAAGCCCTCGTCGACGTGGAGACCGCCCGGGACAACGTCGATGCCGCCCAACACGACCTCGAGGCCAGCCGGCAGGCCGTCAAAGACGCCAACGCGGCCATCGCGGCGGCGCAGCAACGCTTCGACACCTTCGCGGCTGCCACCTACATGAACGGCCCGTCGGGCAGCTACCTGACCGCGCGCAGCCCCGAGGACATCATCGCCACCGAGACCGCCTCCCGGACCCTGATGGCCAGCTCCCAGGCGGTGATCGACAAGCTGCGGCGCACCCGCACCGAGCAGGTGAACAAGGAGTCGGCGGCACGGCTGGCCAAGCAGAAGGCCGACAAGGCCGCCGCCGACGCCACGGCCAGCCAGGACGCCGCGATCGCGGCACTCACCAACTCCAAGCGCAAGTTCGACGACGAACGCGAGCAGGTCGCGCGCCTGGGCGCCGAGCGTGACGCGGCTCAGGCCAAACTCGAGCAGGCGCAGCAGCGGTCCGCCGGACCGGGTGGCGCCGGACCCGCCGTTTCGGGGGACCGCTGGGACGGCGGCCCGTCCGCAGCGCAGGCACCCCGGGCGGGGGCGCGCCGCTGGGACGGCATCTGGGACCCGACGCTGCCCATGGTGCCCAGCGCAAACGTCCCCGGCGACCCGATCGCGGTGATCAACCAGGTCCTCGGCATCTCGGCGACCTCGACGCAGGTCACTGCAAACATGGGGCGCAACTTCCTGCAGCAGCTGGGCATCCTCAAGCCCAACGACACCGGCATCACCAACGCGGCCCCCGGTGCTACCGCGGGGCGCATCCCCCGGGTTTACGGGCGGCAGGCCACGGAATACGTGATCCGTCGCGGGATGTCGCAGATCGGGGTGCCCTACTCGTGGGGCGGTGGCAACGCGGCCGGCCCCAGCAAGGGCATCGACTCCGGTGCCGGAACGGTCGGATTCGACTGTTCGGGGCTGGTCTTGTACTCGTTCGCCGGGGTAGGCATCAAGCTGCCGCACTACTCGGGGGCGCAGTACAACCTGGGCCGCAAGATCCCGTCCGCCCAGATGCGGCGCGGCGACGTCATCTTCTACGGCCCGGGCGGCAGCCAGCACGTCACCCTCTACCTCGGCAACGGTCAGATGCTCGAGGCGCCCGACGTCGGACTGAAGGTCCGCGTGGCGCCGGTGCGCACCAGCGGCATGACTCCCTACGTGGTCAGGTACATCGAGTGGTGAACCAGTGAAAAGCAAACGAGGACCCATGCGCCGCAGGAAGTTTCACATGCTCAACCCGGCTTTGAAACTGGGGGTTCTTATCTCTTTGGTGTCCGGGCTGATGCTTTCCGGGGCGAGCCCGGCTCCCCTTGCCAGTGCCGATCCCGGCGCGTGGGATCCGACCCTGCCCGCCACGATCAGTGCCGGCGCCCCGGGCGACCCGCTCGCCGTCGCCAGTGCCTCGCTGCAGGCCACCGCCCAGGCCACCCAGACCACGCTGGACCTGGGCAAGCGGTTTTTGAGCGGGCTCGGGATCAACGTGGGCGGCAACGATGCCCCCGCTGCCGCCCCCAACCCGGGCGGCAAGATCCCGCGGGTCTACGGCCGACAGGCCATCGAGTACGTGATCAAGCGTGCCGGTTCCCAGATGGGAGTGCCGTACGCGTGGGGCGGCGGTTCGCTGGACGGGCCCAGCAAGGGCGTCGGCGACGGTGCCAACATCACCGGCTTCGACTGCTCGGGCCTGATGCGGTACGCGTTCGCCGGGGTCGGGGTGCTGATCCCCCGATTCTCCGGCGACCAGTACAACGCCGGCCGGCACATCCCGCCGGACCAGGCCAGGCGCGGTGACCTCATCTTCTACGGCCCGGGCGGCAGCCAGCATGTGACGATGTATCTGGGCAACGGCCAGATGCTGGAGGCCAGCAGTCTTGCGGGCAAAGTGACGGTCAGCCCCGTTCGCAAGCCCGGGATGACGCCCTACCTGACTAGGATCATCGAGTACTGATCCGGGCGTGTTCCATCCGGCTGGGTGCCGGGGCGAGCGACCGGCGTCGACGGAATCCGGCGGGCCTGGAATAGTTGGACGTGGGCACGTTGCCCCACGACAGTGGTCGTGCCGGCCGTCGTGTCCAGTTGAGCTGTGGAGGGTTGTTGATGACGACAGCAGGTGGGCCGCCCCAGGGCGCCAGCGGTTACTCGGGACCGGGCGGGTATGCCGCTCCGTCGGTCCATGAAGGGCCCCCGGGTGGGGGTGACGGGCTGGCCGCCGACGTCCACACCCTGGAGCGGGCCGTCTTCGAGGTCAAGCGGATCATCGTCGGCCAGGACCAGCTCGTCGAGCGGATGCTGGTGGGTCTGCTGTCCAAGGGCCACGTCCTGCTCGAGGGGGTGCCCGGCGTGGCCAAGACGCTGGCTGTGGAGACGTTCGCGAAGGTGGTCGGCGGCACGTTCGCGCGCATCCAGTTCACCCCCGACCTGGTGCCCACCGACATCATCGGTACCCGCATCTACCGGCAGGGCAAGGAGGAGTTCGACACCGAGCTCGGCCCGGTGGTGGTCAACTTCCTGCTCGCCGACGAGATCAACCGTGCCCCGGCGAAGGTGCAGTCCGCGCTGCTGGAGGTCATGCAGGAACGCCAGGTGTCCATCGGTGGTAAGAGGTTTCCGCTGCCCAACCCGTTCCTGGTGATGGCCACGCAGAACCCGATCGAACACGAGGGTGTCTATCCGCTGCCCGAGGCGCAGCGGGACCGCTTCCTGTTCAAGATCAACGTCGGCTACCCGACGCCGGAAGAGGAGCGCGAGATCATCTATCGGATGGGCGTGCGGCCGCCGGAGCCCAAGCAGATCATGGCCACCGGCGACCTGCTGCGGCTGCAGGACATCGCGGCGAACAACTTCGTGCACCACGCGCTGGTCGACTATGTCGTGCGCGTGGTGACCGCCACCCGCCACCCTGAGCAGCTCGGCATGAACGACGTCAAGACCTGGATCTCGTTCGGCGCGTCCCCGCGTGCCTCGCTGGGCATCATCGCGGCCTCGCGTTCACTGGCGCTGGTGCGCGGCCGCGACTACGTGATCCCCCAGGACGTCGTCGACGTCATTCCCGACGTGCTGCGGCACCGGTTGGTGCTCACCTACGACGCGCTCGCTGACGAGATCACGCCGGAGATCATCATCAACCGGGTGTTGCAGACGGTCGCCCTGCCTCAGGTGAATGCCATCCCCCAGCAAGGCCAGTCGGTGCCCCCGGTGATGCAGGCCGCGGGGGCGGCCGGCGGTCGGTGACCGAACCTAACCCCGCCGCGAATCCCGCGGCTGCTCACCACCCACCGTCGATGCAGCGCGGGCAGATCGTCGACCCGAAGCTGTCGGCGGCGCTGCGCAACCTCGAACTGGCGGTCACGCGCAAGCTGGACGGTGTCCTGCACGGCGACCACCTCGGCCTGATCCCGGGACCCGGGTCCGAGCCGGGGGAGTCGCGCGAGTACCAGCCCGGCGACGACGTCCGGCGGATGGACTGGGCCGTCACCGCGCGCACGACGCACCCGCACGTGCGGCAGATGATCGCCGACCGCGAACTGGAAACCTGGCTCGTGGTCGACATGTCGGCCAGCCTGGACTTCGGCACGGTCGGGTGCGAGAAGCGTGACCTGGCGGTGGCGGCCGCGGCTGCGATCACCTTCCTCAACAGCGGTGGCGGCAACCGGTTCGGCGCCCTGATCTCCAACGGCGCGACGATGACCCGGGTGCCGGCGCGCTCGGGCCGTCAGCACGAGCAGACGCTGTTGCGCGCCATCGCCACCACCCCGCGGGCACCGCTCGGCGTGCGCGGCGACCTGGCGATGGCCATCGACGCGCTGCGCCGCCCGGAGCGTCGCCGCGGGATGGCGGTGATCATCAGCGACTTCCTGGGCCCGATCAACTGGATGCGTCCGTTGCGGGCTGTCTCTGCGCGGCACGAGGTGCTGGCAATCGAGGTGCTCGATCCCCGCGACGTCGAGCTTCCCGACGTCGGCGACGTGGTGTTGCAGGACGCCGAATCGGGGGTCACCCGCGAGTTCACCATCGACGCCCAACTGCGTGACGACTTCGCCAGGGCCGCTGCCGCGCACCGCGCCGAGGTGGCGCGCACGATCCGCAGCTGCGGGGCACCGGTGCTGACGTTGCGCACCGACCGCGACTGGATCGCCGACATCGTCCGCTTCGTCGAGTCCCGCCGGCGCGGGGCGATGGCGGCCCGGCAGTGACTTGGATATGACACTGCCGTTCTTCGGCGCGATGTCGCTGTCGGGCTTCGCGCATTCGTGGTTCTTCCTTTTCTTCGCGGTCGTCGTCGGCCTGGCAGGGCTGTACGTGGTGATGCAGGTGGCCCGTCAGCGGCGGATGCTGCGGTTCGCCAACATGGAGCTGCTGGAAAGCGTTGCCCCCAAGCGGCCCTCGCGCTGGCGGCACGTGCCGGCGATCCTGCTGGTGGCTGCGCTGGTGTTGTTCACCATCGCGATGGCCGGGCCGACCAACGACGTCAGGATTCCCCGCAACAGAGCGGTGGTCATGCTGGTGATCGACGTGTCGCAGTCGATGCGGGCCACCGATGTCCCACCCAACCGGATGGCGGCCGCCCAGGAGGCCGCCAAGCAGTTCGCCGGTGAGCTGACCCCGGGTATCAACCTGGGGCTGATCGCCTATGCGGGGACCGCGACGGTGCTGGTGTCGCCGACGACGAACCGGGAGGCGACCAAAGCCGCGCTGGACAAGCTGCAGTTCGCCGACCGCACCGCCACCGGGGAGGGCATTTTCACCGCTTTGCAGGCGATCTCCACCGTCGGCGCGGTGATCGGCGGCGGCGACATACCGCCACCGGCGCGCATCGTGCTGTTCTCCGACGGCAAGGAAACGATGCCGACAAACCCGGACAACCCCAAGGGCGCCTTCACCGCCGCGCGCACCGCCAAGGATCAGGGCGTGCCGATCTCGACGATCTCGTTCGGCACTCCGTACGGCTTCGTCGAGATCAACGACCAGCGCCAGCCGGTGCCCGTCGACGACTCCACCATGAAAAAGGTCGCCGAGCTCTCCGGCGGGAACTGGTATAACGCGGCCAGCGTGTCGGAGCTGAAGGCCGTGTACGCGACGCTGCAGCAGCAGATCGGCTACGAGACCATCAAGGGCGACGCCAGCGTGGGCTGGCTGCGGCTCGGTGCCGTGGTGCTGGCGCTGGCGGCGCTGGCAGGGCTGCTGATCAATCGCCGCCTGCCGGGCTGACCTGTACCGGCAGCCCCTCATTGGGGCGCAGCGTGACCTACCCCCTCGCAGCCCTCCACGAGGCCGCCCAGACCCCGCTCGGCGGCGCCCACGACCCCGCCCACCGTCCTGGACTGGCGTGCCCGTTCGCCGCGTCAGGCGGGGACGCCGCGAGCGATCGACCGCAGCACGTGCTCGGGGCGATGTCCCGGCCGGAAGTCGTGCATCGCCCAGGTGGCACCGGCATCGCGCAGCGTATCGAGGTCCCCACCGCGGCGAGCCATGACTGCGATGTCGAATCCCTCGCAGGAGCCGCGAACGGCGGCCACCGTCTCGGCGACGCGGGCAATGCTCGCGGGATCGTTGGCGAGCGGAAACACGCCGTCGTAGCGAGCGGCCCTCTCCACCGGCCTGCCGGTGGTGCGTCCGGTGCCGAACCAGATGGGAATCCGGGGTTGCTGCACCGGCCCGGGGATGGCGCGGACGTTGTCGGCCACGATCGCGCCGCAGTGGTTGACCGTGTCTCCGGCCCACAAAGCGGTCAGCACCCGGGTTCCCTCGTCCAACGCCTGGGCGCGCTGGCGGGCATCGCGAATGTCGCCGAATGCCGAGAACTCCCGTCCTGTGTCGTCACCGCTGCCTAGTCCGAGAATCAGGCGTCCCCGGCTGAGCCGGTCGAAGGTGACGGTTTCGCGGGCCAGGGTGATCACATCTCGGCGCGGCAACGGTGTCACCATCGGTCCGAGCCGAATCCGGTCGGTGGCCAGGGCCGCCGCCGCCAGCGCGATCCACGGTTCGGCGATCTCCCACTCACCGGGGACGATGCTCAACACGTGGTCCCATACGAACAGACCATCCCAGCCGGACTCCTCCGCGGAGCGAGCGATGTCTGCAACTGCATGCGGGTCGGCCAGGGCGCCGAACAGCGGCATGAAAATCGCGTGGCGCATCCTAGTCAGGGTACACATCGCCGTGGACCTCGCCGGCGTGAGGCGCAGCGGGTCTCACGTGTCTTGACGTACTCCCCGTAGTGAAACTGCGGGGATTTCTCCGGGCTGCACCCGGCAACACATGGGATGGGCTCACCTGGCAATAGTCATAAATGAATGGCGGGGCTTGCGCCCAAGATGTCGGTCAGTGGGACGCACGGTGTTCGTCGTCGGCGTGCGACCCGTTGCCGTTCTGTCGCTGGCGCAACGCAGTCAGGACCCGCTGTTCGCCGTCGTGCGCCGCCCGGCGGAGCGCCGCGGCTTCAGGCGGCGGATCGGCGAACAGGAAACTGCCCGAGCCCGGCCGACCGCCCAGGCCGAGTTTGTTCAGCCGCTTGGGAACCGGGGCGCCCTGGTACTGCAACGGGATGGGGTGCCCGTGGTCGTCGAGCGGGCCCAACGGCTGGTGCACTTCGACGTAGGCGCCGTGCGGCAGACGTTTGATGATCCCGGTTTCGACGCCGTGCTCGAGCACCGCACGGTCGCTGCGCTGCAGGGCGACGCACCAGCGGTAGCTGACGAAGTAGACGATCGGTGGCAGCACCACCATCCCGATGCGTCCGATCCACGTCGTCGCGTTGAGCGAGATGTCGAATTTGTAGGCGATGATGTCGTTGAACGACGAGAACGTGAGCACGATGTAGAACGCGATCGCCATCGCTCCGATCGACGTGCGCACCGGGACGTCGCGGGGGCGCTGCAGCAGGTTGTGGTGAGCGTGGTCACCGGTGAACCGTGCCTCCAGGAACGGATACACGATCAGCACGATGAAAATGACGCCCATCAGAACCGCAACGGCCGCGGCGGCCGGAATCGTGTGATGCCAGAAGTAGAACTCCCACGCCGGCCACAGCCGGACCAGCCCGTCTGTCCACATCAGGTAGAAGTCCGGCTGCGAGCCCGCCGCGACCTGAGAAGGCTTGTAGGGACCGAGGTTCCAGATCGGGTTGATCTGCAGCAGCCCGCCCATCAGACCCAGCAATCCCACGACTGCGGCGAAGAAGGCGCCGGACTTCACGGCGAACACCGGCATCACGCGCACGCCGACGACGTTGCGTTCGGTGCGCCCCGGCCCGGGGAACTGGGTGTGCTTTTGGAACCACACCAACGCCAGGTGCAGCCCGATCAGCGCCAGCATGATGCCCGGGAAGAGCAGGATGTGGATGGCGTACAGGCGCGGGATGATGACGTCGCCGGGGAAGTCCCCACCGAACAGCGCCCAGTGCAGCCAGGTGCCGACCAGCGGGATTCCGAGGGTGATCGAGGAGAACGCCGCCCGCAGACCTGTGCCCGACAGCAGGTCGTCGGGCAGCGAGTAGCCGAAGAAGCCCTCGAACATGGCCAGGATCAGCAGCAGCGACCCGATCACCCAGTTGGCCTCGCGGGGCCGGCGAAAGGCTCCGGTGAAGAACACGCGAGCCAGGTGCACCATGATCGCGGCCGCGAAGATCAACGCCGCCCAGTGGTGCACCTGACGCACGAACAGACCGCCCCGGACCTCGAAGGAGATGTCGAGCGCCGACGCGTAGGCCTTGGACATCTCCACTCCGCGCAGCGGCTGGTAGACGCCGTTGTAGGTGACCTCGGCCATCGACGGATCGAAGAACAGGGTCAGGTACACGCCGGTGATCAGCAGCACGACGAAGCTGTACAGCGCAATCTCGCCCAGCAGGAACGACCAGTGCGTCGGGAAGACCTTGTTCAGTTGGCGACGCACCGCTGCGGCGGGGTGATAGCGGGTATCGATCGCCTCGGCCTGACGCGCGAGTGTGCTGCCCGTGGCGATTCCGGAGTTCATGTGGTGTGCCCCTCAAGGTGTGGGTCTGACAGGACGTGGTTGCGGCGGGTATTCCGGTCTGCCCAGAGGACGACCAGTGCGTGCGGCACCGTCAGCGCGAGCAGCAGGCGTAAAACCTGGGCCAACACCGCGGGTGGATCCGACGCCGACGCGGTGAGCCAGGCGAGTGCGGCCAACGCCGTGCATGCCGCAAGCGATGGCGCCGCGGCCAGTCGGGCCAGTCGCAGAACGGCCTCTCGTCGTTGGCCCGCGGTCAGCAGCGCGGCGCAGCCCGGCTCGATGGTGAGCAGCCGCGCGCAGTGGCGCAGCGAGTGCCAGCCGCCGAACCACACCGCGAATGCCAGCAGCGGTGGCGCGAGCAGCCCGACGGCACCCAGAATCAGGACGTCGAGTGCGACCGCCGGATGCGCAGCCCGCAGCGAAGCGATCACCGCGACCAGCGCCCCCAGCAGCCACACGGCAACGAGACCGGTGTGCAGCGGTGCCCAGCCGAGCGCTCGTGCCAGACCCGGTGAGACGGTTGTTGCCACCGCACTCAGCTGCTCGCCACCGCGGGCCAGGGGGAGCAGGAGCGCACCGGCCCCGGCGACCACGATCGCCGGCGCCACCAGGTGCGGCGGCCGCCAGCCGGTGAGCCGGCGTGCGACCTCGAGCTCGCCGAGCCCGAAGTGCAGCGCACTCAGCGCCACCACCGCGATCAACGCAGCCGGATCGGCCCATTGCAGCAGCGCCCAGGCGGCGGCTGCCGCTCCGGCGTAGACGGCCGCGACAACAACCACGGATCTGTCCCCGGCCAGGTTCGCGACGACCGCATGATCGGCCGCGCCGTGCGGGACTCCGGCCACGAGCCCCAAGCCGGCGAGGGCTAGCACGACCGGCGCCGGGACGGCGGGCAGCCCGATGAGGTGGCTGCCCGCCGCCAGCGCGGTGCCCACTAGCAACCATCGCGACCAGGTAGCGGCGGTCGCGAGCGGCGGTCGACCGGCGGCCGTGCCGTGGTGCGCCTGCCTTGCCAGAAGAACCATGATGGGCTGCTTGCGCTACGCCGCTACCTTGACGCGCTGATCGGTGTGCACGCCCTCCCGGACCGCATACTCGGGTTCGTCAGCCGTGGACTTGACGCGGGCGATCTTGTAGATCAACAGCCCGTAGAGGCACTTGGCCAAAATGTCGGCGACCGAGTAGCCGCCCTGCTTGACCACCCATGCGGCCGCGCCCGCGTGCGGCGCGTAGAGCGGAATGATGTAGGCGAGGGGGTAGACACCCCAGGTGGCCAGCAGCAAGTAACGGATTCCGCTGACGGTGCTACGCACGGCTTCGGGCTGACGGTCCAGCGAGCGGGTCAGCTCGACGAACAGCACGTAGAGGATGTAGAGGAAGGGAATCGTGGACAGCAACCCGAAGACGTTGCGCACCACATTGTCGCCGCTGATCTCCCCGGGGTAGCCCAGCCCGATCATCAGGGCCGACGCGGGAATGAGCCGGTAGAGCAGGGAATTCTGCAGCTTGCGGGCCAGCGCCAGCACGACGACGAGTTCGGTCAGCAGCAGTGGCACCGTGAGGAGCCAGTCGACGTAGCGGTATGCCTCGTTGAACGATTGCCCGGCCGCCTGGACGTAGGTGCCGCGTCCGCCCACGGCGGTGGTGACGAACGCCTGCTTGAACGAGTCGAAGATGCGGAAGTAGTGGTAGGCGGCGATGCCGCAGACGATCGCGGACATCAGTACGGCCTGCCGGTAGCGAGGCAGCACCCGTCCTTGCGCGGCCAGCAGGAAGATCGCGGTGAACAGTTGCGCCGCGATCGAGAAGGACAGCAGGTTGTAGACCGTGTCGAATTGGGAGTGGGTCAGTTCGTCAGGGGTCATCGTTGAACCTTTGAACGTGAGGGGACAGGGACAGTTCGAATCGTACACTAATGAACAATCTATCCAGTAGTGGTTGGATAACACATGTCTGGTTGAACCATTCATCGGGTAGTTTTGGGAACCGCCTGCGACAGATCCAGACCGCGTGCAGCGGGGGAAGGACGCTCGGATGACACTCGCGCATAGCCGCCGGACGGGCCCTCCGGATGAGGACGCTCGGATCACCCGAACCCGGGCCGACGTAGCGCGCACGGCCTTCGACGTCCTGATCGAGGAGGGTTCGGAGGCGCTCACCCACGCCCACGTCGCCGAGCGGGCCGGCTACTCGAAGACCACCCTCTACAAGCACTGGCCATTGAAGTCCGACCTCGCGGCCCTGGCCTTGGACGCGCTTCGGGACGTCAAGCACCACGAGCGCACCGGCAATGTTCGGGCCGACCTGATCGGGCAGCTCACGACGTTTCGGCAGGCGGTGCTCGACCTGCGGCTCGACCGGGTGCTGGCTGCGATGGCCCAGTGGGCCACGGTCGACACGATGAGTGGGATCAGGAACGAGATCAATTCCGAGGGGCAGCGACCGATCCGGACCATCCTCGCGGAGACCTTCGACGGTCCACAGCTGGACGCGGCGGTCTCCATGCTTTCCGGCGTGGTCGCGTGCCCGTCGCTGATGTTCGGCACGGTGCCCGATGACGACGTCATCGAGGCGGCAGTCGACCTCGTTCTTCGCGGCGCGGGGGTAGCCGGCGAACCCAGCTGCCGTCCGGCCGAAAGTTGACCGGGCCGCAACGGCCCCGTGTCGGCCCGGTCAACCAAGGCGCTAGGTTGACGGGGTGACTGAAACAGCTACCGAGAACACCGCCGACAGCGCATCAGACTGGGGCAGACCCGCATTCGTATCCCGTTCGGTTCTGGTGACGGGCGGAAACCGGGGGATCGGCCTGGCGATCGCGCAACGGCTGGCCGCCGACGGCCACCAGGTGGCGGTGACTCACCGCGGATCCGGGGCGCCCGAGGGGCTGTTCGGTGTCGAGTGCGACGTCACCGACAACGCCGCCGTCGATCGCGCCTTCAAAGAGGTGGAGGAGCACCAGGGTCCGGTGGAGGTGCTGGTGTCCAACGCCGGCATCGCCGCGGACGCGTTCCTCATGCGGATGACCGAGGAGAAGTTCGAGAAGGTCATCGACGCCAACCTCGCCGGGGCGTTTCGGGTGGCTCAGCGGGCATCGCGCAGCATGCTGCGAAACCGGTTCGGCCGCATGATCTTCATAGGTTCGGTCTCGGGCACCTGGGGCATCGGCAACCAGGCGAACTACGCAGCCTCCAAGGCCGGTGTCATCGGCATGGCCCGCTCGATCGCCCGGGAGATGTCCAAGGCCGGGGTGACCGCGAATGTGGTGGCCCCGGGCTACATCGACACCGATATGACCCGCGTGCTGGATGAGCGGATTCAGCAGGGGGCACTGGACTTCATCCCGGCGAAGCGGGTTGGCACCGCCGCCGAGGTCGCCGGTGTGGTCAGCTTCCTGGCGTCCGAGGATGCGAGTTACATCTCGGGTGCGGTCATCCCGGTGGACGGCGGCATGGGTATGGGCCACTGATTTCAACTTTCAACTTCGATACAACGAAGAGGACAGATATGGCAGGACTGCTCGACGGCAAACGGATTCTGGTCACCGGGATCATCACCGACTCGTCGATCGCGTTTCACATCGCGCGGGTGGCCCAGGAGCAGGGGGCCGAGCTGGTGCTGACCGGATTCGACCGGTTGCGGCTGATCCAGCGCATCGCCGACCGGCTTCCGCAGAGAGCACCGCTCATCGAACTTGACGTGCAAAACGACGAGCACCTCGACACCCTCGCCCGCCGGGTCACCGAGGTCATCGGGCAGGGCAACAAGCTCGACGGCGTGGTGCATTCGATCGGATTCATGCCGCAGACCGGGATGGGCATCAACCCGTTTTTCGACGCGCCGTTCGAGGACGTCGCCAAGGGCATCCACATCTCCGCCTACTCGTATGCGTCGCTGGCCAAGGCGCTGCTGCCGATCATGAACCCCGGCGGAGGGATCGTCGGCATGGACTTCGACCCGAGCCGGGCGATGCCCGCCTACAACTGGATGACCGTCGCCAAGAGCGCGCTGGAGTCGGTCAACCGGTTCGTCGCGCGCGAGGCCGGCAAGTACGGCGTGCGCTCCAATCTCGTTGCGGCCGGGCCTATCCGGACGTTGGCGATGAGCGCGATCGTCGGCGGTGCGCTCGGCGAAGAGGCCGGCGCGCAGATCCATCTGCTCGAGGAGGGCTGGGACCAGCGGGCGCCGCTCGGCTGGAACATGAAGGACGCCACCCCGGTCGCCAAGACCGTGTGCGCGCTGCTGTCCGAGTGGCTGCCGGCGACGACGGGCACCGTCATCTTCGCCGACGGCGGCGCCAGCACCCAGTTGCTCTGAGCGGCAATGGAGTTTGATGCCGTCCTGCTACTGTCTTTCGGCGGTCCGGAAGGGCCCGAGCAGGTCAGACCGTTTCTGGAAAACGTCACCCGGGGCCGCAACGTCCCGCCGAACCGGCTCGACGAAGTGGCCGAGCACTACCTGCATTTCGGCGGCGTGTCGCCGATCAACCAGATCAACCGCGCCCTGATCGACGAGTTGCGTTCGCAGTTGGACCTGCCGGTGTACTTCGGCAACCGCAACTGGGAACCCTACGTTGAAGACGCCGTTACGGCGATGCGTGACAACGGGATTCGTCGCGCGGCGGTGTTCACCACGTCGGCGTGGAGTGGTTACTCCGGCTGCTCGCAGTACGCCGAGGATATCGCCCGCGCCCGGGCGGCGGCCGGGCCGGACGCGCCCGAACTGGTCAAGCTGCGCAGGTATTTCGATCACCCGCTGTTCGTCGAGATGTTCGCCGAGAGCATCGCCGCGGCCGCCGAAACCGTACCCGCGGGCGCGCGACTGATATTCACCGCACATTCCGTTCCGGTGGCCGCCGACGCTCGTCTGGGCCCCAACCTGTACAGTCGCCAAGTCGCCTACGCCGCAAGGCTTGTCGCGTCGGCCGCCGGCTACACCGAATACGATCTGGCGTGGCAGTCGCGGTCGGGGCCGCCCCAGGTCCCGTGGCTGGAGCCCGATGTCGCCGACCACCTCGCGACGCTGGCCGAGGCCGGGGTCGGGGCCGTCATCGTCTGTCCGGTCGGGTTCGTCTCCGATCACATCGAGGTGGTGTGGGACCTCGACACCGAGTTGCGTGCCCAAGCAGAGGCGGCGGGTATCGCACTCGCGCGGGCGTCGACGTTCAACGCCGACCCGCGATTCGCGCGGCTGGCCGTGGATCTGATCGATGAGCTGCGCAACGACACACCGCCGCGCCGGGTCACCGGGCCGGATCCGGTCCCGGGCTGTCTCGCCGGCATCAACGGTGAGCCATGTCGCCCGCCGCACTGCGTCGCGCGCTAGTCGGTCCAGGCCGAGTGCAGGATGGCGGTGACCGCGGCCATCCGCGCCGAGCGCACCACCGCGCTCAGCGGCCGCAGCGCGTCGCTGGCGATCCGGGCCTCCGACGACGACTGCGCCCCGACCGGTTCGGGGCAGCCAACGAGGGGTGCGGCGAAACGGTCCGGTGAGTCGTCCGGCCGGCTCAGGCCCGCGGTGACCGCGATGATCGCATCGACGTGCGCGGCGTTCTCCAGCACCCGCAACGCCCGCGTCGGCGCGTGGCCGGGGATGCGGTGCTGACGCGCCGATTCCAGCAGCTGCTCGATGAGTGCCCGTGGATCGTCGACGTCGGCGGTGGAGGCCAGGCCGATTTCGCCGAGCGCGTCGGCGGCCGAGCGGACCGCCGAGCGCAGCGAGTACTCGGCGACCCCCAATTCGGCGTGGTCGAACACCGGCGCGCCAGGCAGTGAGTACACGGTCCAGGCGAGCGCATACCAGTCGGACGATTCCTCGACGTCGGCACAGGAGAACTCGGGGACCAGACCCACGGCGGTGCCCGGATTGTCCGGGTTGGTGATGATCACCGCCTCGCCCGCGGCCAGGGCATCGCGCGCGAACTGCGTTCCCGGGGCGAGGCCGCGCACGTCGCCGGGCACCGGCGTGACCACATTGATGGCCCCGCGCAGGCGCCCCGGACCGACGGGCGCCGACACCAACTGCCGGCCCACCGCCGCGCGCAGCGTCTGTAACAGCGAGACCGTCCCTGCGTCGTGGATATCGGGCCACGGCAGTCCGGTGTGTCCCGCGGCGACGGCATCATACGCGGTGACCGATTGCTTTGGCGCCCATAACGATAACGCGTCCAACACGTCGTCGGGCGCGGCCTTGCCGGCGAGCCAGGCGTTGGCCCACAGGGACAGCGAGACACTGGGACACCACATGGTTCCGCAGTGTAGTTGCTCGGTCGGGCAAAGGCCGGTCACGCGCGTATTCTGGCCGCATGGCCGCCGCGGTGCTCTGGCTGATCGCTGCACTGGTGCTTGCCGGTGCGGAGGCGCTCACGGGCCATTTGTTCTTGATCATGCTCGGCGGCGGTGCATTGGCCGCGTCCTTGACCAGCTGGCTGACGGGTGGGCCGGCGTGGGCCGAGGGGGCGGTTTTCCTGGTCGTTTCGGTTCTCCTGTTGGTGCTGGTTCGGCCCGCGCTGCGCCGGCGGCTGACCCCGGCCGCGTCCCCGGAGACCGGAATCAAGGCGCTGGAGGGTAAGAACGCGCTGGTGCTCGATCGCGTCGCCCGCGAAGGGGGCCAGGTGAAGCTGGACGGCGAGGTGTGGACCGCGCGCCCGCTCAACGACTCTGACGTCTACGAACCCGGCGAGTCGGTGACCGTCATGCAGATCGACGGAGCCACGGCGGTGGTCTTCAAGAGCGGTCTGTGACGACCCCGAGAGGCACTGCGAGAGAAGGGAACTCCGATGCAAGGTGGAGCGGTTGCCGGTCTGGTGTTGCTGGCCGTCCTGGTGATATTCGCCATCGTCGTCGTGGCCAAATCGGTCGCGCTGATACCCCAGGCCGAGGCCGCGGTGATCGAACGGCTGGGTCGGTACAGCCGCACGGTCAGCGGGCAGCTGACGCTGTTGATCCCGTTCATCGACCGTGTCCGAGCGCGGGTGGACCTGCGCGAGCGGGTGGTGTCGTTCCCGCCGCAGCCGGTGATCACCGAGGACAACCTGACCCTCAACATCGATACCGTGGTGTACTTCCAGGTCACCAATCCGCAGGCGGCGGTCTACCAGATCAACAACTACATCGTCGGGGTGGAGCAGCTCGCCACGACCACGCTGCGCAATGTCGTCGGGGGCATGACGCTGGAGCAAACCCTGACCTCGCGTGACAAGATCAACGGCCAGTTGCGCGGCGTGCTCGACGAGGCGACCGGCCGCTGGGGTCTGCGGGTGGCCCGGGTGGAGCTGCGGAGCATCGACCCGCCGCCGTCGATTCAGGCGTCGATGGAAAAGCAGATGAAGGCCGACCGCGAGAAGCGGGCGATGATCCTGACCGCCGAAGGCACCCGGCAGGCGGCCATCACGGAGGCCGAAGGCGCCAAGCAGGCGCAGATCCTGGCGGCCGAGGGCGCCAAGCAGGCCGCCATTCTGGCCGCCGAAGCCGAACGGCAGTCCCGGATGCTGCGCGCCCAGGGCGAACGCGCCGCGGCCTACCTGCGGGCGCAGGGGCAGGCCAAGGCCATCGAGAAGACGTTCGCGGCGATCAAGGCCGGCCGGCCGACCCCGGAGATGCTCGCCTACCAGTACCTGCAGACGCTGCCGGAGATGGCCCGCGGTGACGCGAACAAGGTGTGGGTGGTGCCCAGCGACTTCAGCGCGGCACTGCAGGGATTCACCCGGCTGCTGGGCGCGCCGGGCGAGGACGGGGTGTTCCGGTTCCAGCCGTCCCCGGCCGACGACACGCCCGCACCGGCGGCAGGCGACGACGCCGAGGTCGCCGACTGGTTCTCCACCGACACCGACCCGGCGATCGCCCAGGCGGTGGCCAAGGCCGAGGCGATCGCCCGCCAGCCGGTGGACGGCGCGCCGGAGCTGACCCAATAGGATTGCCGGATGAGTGTTCTCACGTCGCCGAAGACCTATGCCGGGCTGGCCGCGTTTCATGCCGTCGACGCGGTGGCCGTTGCCGTCCAGGCGGCCCCCATCAAGAAGGTTCTGGACGACCTGGGTGTCCCCGAGGAAGTGCGCCCGGTCCTGCCGGTGGTGAAGGCCGCGGCCGCCGTCGGGCTGCTCTCGGTGACCAGGTTTCCGGCACTGGCGAGGCTGACCACGGCGATGCTGACGCTGTATTTCATTTTGGCCGTGGGCGCACACGTCCGCGTCCGCGACAAGGTGGTCAACGCCCTTCCGGCGGTGTCGTTCCTGGTCCTGTTCGCTGCCATGACGGTCAAGGGGCCGGACCGCGCCTAGCTCCGTCGAGATCGACGCTGGCGCGAGGAAGTGCGAGTGACCGGCACGCTGGCGTCGATCTCGGTCAACGCAGTGTTGATGAATTGACGTCTCACGACACCTAGTTCAGGCGGAACTCCGCCATCGGCAGCGGGCTATTGGTGTCGGTGATCGGTGTGCCGAGTGTCTGCTCGAGCACCGGCCGCATCCGCTCCCACGCCTGGGGGTGGCGGTTGCGGTAGGCGGCCAGGGTGCGGTCGGTCTCGGCCTGGTCGAGGATGCACGCGCCGGCCCGCCTGGGCGGGTGGCTGCCGGTGTAGACGCGCACCTGCGGGTTTGCTTGAATATTCCTGAACCACTGGGCTTTTCGCCCGAATCCCGAGGCGACGATCCAGGCGTCGGGGGAGGGGCGCTCGATGACCTCCAGGACGGCGAAGCGCGGCGCGCCCGACTTGCGTCCGATGTGCTCGAGCATCAGCATGCGTGAGCCGAACAGCGCGCCCGCGCGAGCCTTGTAGATCCAGATCGGCGCGCGCATGAGGCGCCGCGACCGCAGCAGCCGCGCGGCGATGCCCGCCAACGGGGAGGGGGAGTGCGCCTGTGACATCTGTGTCATCCATCCGCCGCCTAGTGCAGGCGGTTTCGGGTATGCCGCCTCATCAATGAGTCAGTCGGAGTCTGTCAGGGTCTGGCGTCCGGCGGTCAATATGGGGGCGCCGTGACCTGCGCTCGCGGATCGACGAATCGCCCGGACGCCGTCCCGTCGTTAGGAGCCGGGGATCGACACCGGACAGGTCAGGCCCGGCGCTCGCAGAATTCGCTGATCCAGCGTCACCAGCGGGACTGCCAACAATTCGGCGAGCGAAACGTAGGCGGCGTCGTAAGCAGATAAGTTGCCCCGCAGTTCCCAGACGCGGGTTGCCAGCACGTCGTACGGCCACAGTTCGACCGCAAGGTCACGCAGCTCGGCGTGGGCTTGAGCGGCCTGGTCGGCGCCGATCGCCGCGCTGAGCTCTGCCCGCCGGATGACGTTGGCGCAGTCGTAGGGCAGCAAGGTGGGGGCGAATAGTTCCGTCTCCGCCAACCGGGCGGTCGCCCATTGGCCGTCGCTGCCCGAATCGAGCAGGACGGCTACCACCGCAGACGCGTCGCAGACGACCCGCTCGCTCACCGACGGTCGGTCTCTTTGGCGGCGAGGATCGCTGCCGCGTCGAGACGCACCCCGCTCGCGTCAACACGGGCGCGGGCACGGGCGATGACGTCACGCGTCGTTGGCTTGTCCGCCGTGGCGACCAGCAGAGCGCGCAGGTATTCCTGCAGCGATTGGCCGGCTTGCGCGGCGCGTGCCGCGAGCTCGTTGCGGGTCTCATCGGGAACATCGCGGATCGTGATCGCTACCATGCCTGCAAATTAGCAGCATTGCTGCTGTATCACAGGCACTGTGCAACGCGAAGCAAACCTGCGCCGGCCGGCGACGACGTCAGCAAGCCGCTCTGAAACCAGCCTGAAGAAGCCCGTTCGTCATGTTGCGGCCACAGAGGGCGCGCTGAGACTGAACTGTGCGGATCGCGCGCCGGCCCTAGACTGCGCCCCATGCACAGTGCGGTCTTGCAGGTCAGCAAGGACGGTCTGGCGGCGCAGGCCGGCCGGTGCCGGTCCTTGGCGAGCAGGCTGGCCGGCAACCGCCCGGCCCTGGGCACGGGACCGTCGGTGCTGGCCAGCGCCGCCGCGGTCAGCGCCGCCCACGCGGTGATCGCCGCCGGCGGCGTCAGGTGTGCCTCCCGCATGCAGGACACGGCCACCAAACTCGAGATCGCCTCTGCCTGCTACCGCGACACCGAGGCCGGCGCGGCGGCCGACTTTCGGGCACTTGTCCGGCCGCCGGTGCGCTGAATGGCGGCCACCGCAGGACTGCCGACGCTATCCGACGTGCTGGCTCTGGACACCGCGTACCTGCGCGAGGCGGCCCGACACTGGACTCACACCGCCGCCCTGTGGGAGCTGTCCTTCACTGAAGTCTGCGACTGGATGTCGGCTCCGGGAGGCAGCGCCTGGCGAGGGCGGGGCGCAGCCGCCGCGCAGGAATGTTCCCACCACGATCTGGTGAGGGTCCGCGCCGCATCCGACCAGTTGCAGGGGGCGGCGGCGGTCGCTGTTCGTGGCGACGGGCAGTTGCAGGCCTGCAGGGAGGCGGTGCTGGAAGCGGTCGAGGTGGCAAACGCCGACGGCTTCGACGTCGGTGACGATTACTCGGTCACCGACCGCTCGCGCGGCGGTTCGGTCGAATTCCGGGCCGCCCGTCACGATGCGGCCGAGGGACATGCGTCGTTCATCCGTCACCGGGTGGCCGCCCTGCTGGCCGCCGATCACCAACTGTCCTCCCGGATCACTTCCGCCACCGAAGGTGTCGAGGCTCTCACTTTCCCCGAGGACGGCACAGCGAACGTCCGGGCCGTGGACCGCCATGTTTTCAAAGACGCGCCCAACCCCGAACCCGATCCTCCGCCCGGAGGGTGGAGCGGTGATCCGTTGATGCGGGCGGCGCAGAAAATTGCGTACGGACATGCGGGCGCGCCTGACGGTCACATGGCCGATTTTCCCGGGATGACCAAAGATCAACTCGCCGAATTGATTTACGGGAAGATGAGAAGGGCGAGTGAAGATCCGAGAGGCTTACAGCTCGGTAGCAGTAAGAGCGACGGCGCTCCGCTGATCTACGACCCCCGAGACAACGTGTTGATCGTTCGCGATCCGAGGGGGGCCGACTGCGGCACCGTATTCAAACCAGACCTGCAGGATGACCCCAATTACGTGAGCGACAAGTTCGGGTGGCGTGAACCTTCGCTGAAACCCAGGCAGCTCGCCGACGGGCCTTCTCCCGTCGAGCCACGGCCTGCCCCGGCGCCGGGGGCCGAACCGCCCGTCGGTCCGCCGGCGGAGGCGGCGCCGGTCAAGCCCGGGGTGGGCAAAGGCGGCGGCATGCCGGGGCTCCCCTTCGGCGGCGGGATGCCCTGGGATTCTCCAGCCACGGGACCCCACCCGATCCATCCACACAAACCGGGCCAGCATCATCGCATGCCGCTGTTGGGTGAACTTCCCGATGACTACGAAGATTAGGGCGCGCCGATGACAGAACCCGAGCTTGTCGCGATCGCACTCACGAACCAGGAGCGGGAACTCATGGTCCTCTCCCTGAACGAATACGCCGGGACCGCTCAGCACACCTATAAATTGCTGGGTCCGGTTCTTGGTCAATTGGACAAGCACGGATGGTATGCGCTCACTACTCGCCTAAAGGAAGCGATCAGAGCCAACCAGCCGCTGTCGGATCTGGATTGGGCGCGCGCGATGTTTCTCACCGACATTTGCTTCGGGAGCACGTTGCTCGGCTCGGGCCTGCGATTCGGGCGGGGCGCCGACGAATACTGGTTCGAGGTGCTGCGGTCTGTGCAGGAGAAGGTCAGCACCTATGCGCGTTTTCTGCTGCTGCTGGAGAACGCAAGCTACCCGGCGCTCCAGTAGACGCGCGCGGCGCCTGAGTCAGCTCATGACGGCCGGTTCGGGCGTGGCCTCACCTGCCGCTTGCCGCCGCCGGTGGTGACGGCGGAAGTGGCGGACCTCGACGATCAGCCCGGTCAGGCCCAGCGCCCCCGTGCACACCGACACCAGGTACAGCAGCGACGTGGGGTGCCCGGCGAGCGCGTCGCCCAGGATCACCACTGCGGTGGTTCCGGGCAGCAGCCCGGCCAGCGTGGCCAGCGAATACGGCAGGATGCGCACGGTCGACGCGCCGGCGGCGTAGTTGATCGCCGAGAACGGCACGGCGGGGATCAGGCGCAGCGACAAGACGGCCAGCCAGCCGCGTTGCCGCAGGCGCTCGTCGACCGTGTCGACGGATTGGTGGCGAACCAGGCGGTTGAGCCGCCACCCGGCCGCGCGCACCAGCAGCAGCGCGATCAGCGCGCTGGCGGTGCTGGCGGTCACCGCGATGGCAATCCCGAACGCGGGCCCGAACAGCAGACCGGCGGCAAGGGTGAACGCCGTGCGCGGGACCGGCACCACGGTGACGACGACGTGCGCAAGGAAGAACGTCAGCGGGAACCACGGGCCCATCGATTCGGCCCAGTCGCGCAGTTGCACCGGCGTGGGCAGCGGCAGCCAGGCCGCCAGCACCACCATGATTGTGATACCGGCCACTGTCGCGGCGACCCGCGGGCGCGACACCTGACGCGCGGCCGCACCGACCGCGGCGCCCACATCTCGCGCGGTCGCGGTGATTTTGCTGGTGGCGGAAGCCGTCACGTCTGACAAGGCTACGGGGCCGAGATGAATATTTCGTTGCCCGACGCTGGCGTTTCGTCGCCGGCCGGCCCCGGGGGCGGTTTTTCGCGGCGGGCTGCATCACTTAGCCTGACTAGTACGTCGCAGACCCGGAGCAACAGTGCGATGCGCTGGGAAAAAGGGAGCAATCGGTGTCCATTGATGTGCCCGAACTTGCCGACCTGGAACAGGCTCGCGGGCGTTGGCGCACCGCGGTGGCCGGGGTGCTGGCCAAGAGCACCGGGAAGGACCCCACAGAGTTGGGGGAGCAGCCCGAGCGGCTGCTGGACACCCCGACCTACGACGGGATCGCGATCCGCGCGCTCTACACCGCGCTCGACGCGCTGCCGGAGCCGCCGCTGCCGGGCGAGTGGCCCTACGTGCGCGGCGGCGACGAGCTGCGTGACGTCAACGCGGGCTGGAAGGTCGCCGAGGCGTTCCCGGCGGCTCCTGGGGCCGAGGACGCCAACGCCGAGGTGCTGAGCGCGCTCGCCAACGGGGTCAGCGCCCTGGTGATCCGGGTCGGGCAGTCCGGTGTGGCGGTCAAAGCGCTCGCGAAGCTGCTCTCGGGTGTGTATCTGGAGCTGGCGCCGGTGATCCTCGACGCCGGCGCCCACTTCGCCGAGGCCAGCGATGCGCTGCTGGCGCTGGTCGACGAGCTGGACGCGGACAAGCGCGCCGCGGTGTCGATCGACCTGGGTGCCGACCCCCTGACCGCGACCCTGAGCCGGCGAGCGGCCCCGTCCATGGAGCAGGTGGTTGAGGTTGCCGCCCGGCTGGCCGGGAGACGCGGAGTGCGAGCGATCACGGTCGACGGGCCGGCGTTTCACAACCGGGGCGCCAACGAGTCGTGGGAGCTGGCCGGGAGCCTGGCGGCCGCGGTGGCCTACCTGCGCGCGCTGACCGGCGCCGGGATGCCCGTCGGGCAGGCGTTGGGGCACATCAGTTTCCGGCTTGCTGCCGATGACGACCAGTTCCTGACGGTCGCCAAGATGCGGGCCGCGCGCCAACTGTGGGCGCGCGTCGCCGAGGTCGTGGGCGACCCCGAGGCCGGCGCGGCCGTCCTGCACGCGGAGACGTCGCTGCCGATGATGACCCAACGTGACCCGTGGGTGAATATGCTGCGCGGCACGCTCGCCGCGTTCGGCGCGGGAGTCGGTGGCGCCGACACTGTGCTGGTGCACCCGTTCGACGCGGCGATTCCCGGCGGTTTCCCCGATATGTCGGCCGACTTCGCCCGCCGCATCGCCCGCAACACCCAGCTGCTGCTCCTGGAAGAGTCGCACGTCGGCCGGGTGTTGGATCCGGCCGGCGGGTCGTGGTTCGTCGAGCAGCTCACCGAGCAACTGGCGTGCCGGGCCTGGGGACACTTCCAGGCCATCGAAGCCCGGGTGGCCCGCGGCGGGTTCGCCGACGCCTGCGACTTCATCGCCACCCAGATCGCCGAGGTCGCCGCGCGACGCGCCGACGACATCGCTCATCGCCGCGCCGCGATCACCGGCGTCAACGAGTTCCCGAACCTCGCGGAACCCGCCCTGCCGCAACAGGAGTCGACGCCGAAGGTCACCCGCTACGCCGCCGCGTTCGAAGCGCTGCGGGACCGCTCGGATGCCTTCCTGGCGCGCACCGGCGCCCGGCCGCGGGTACTGTTGCTGCCGCTGGGTCCGCTGGCCGAGCACAACATCCGCGCGACGTTCGCCACCAACCTGCTGGCCTCGGGCGGCATCGAGGCGGTCAACCCGGGAACCGTCGACGCCGCCGGTGTCGCCGCGGCCGTCGCCGATGCCGGTTCACCGCAGGTGGCGGTCATCTGCGGCACCGACAAGCGCTACGGGGACGAGGCCGCGGGGATCGTGGAGGCGGCCCGCAGCGCGGGGGTGTCGCGGGTGTACCTGGCCGGTCCGGAGAAGGCGGTGGGCGACGCCGAACACCGGCCCGACGGGTATCTGACCGCGAAAATCGATGCGGTGCAAGCCCTGTCGAATCTGCTCACCCGATTGGGGGCGTAGCTGCGATGACCGCAAGCACCTCTGTGATCCATAGTTTCGCCGATGTTCCGCTGCACGGCGACCGCGAAACCCAACGGCCCACCGACGCCGCTGTGCAAGAGCGCTTCTCCGCGGAGACGCACTGGCACACCCCGGAGAACATCGACGTCAAACCGGTCTACATCGCCGCCGACCGCGCCGCCGCCCAGGCCGAGGGCTATCCGCTGAACAGCTTCCCCGGCGAGCCGCCGTTCGTGCGCGGCCCGTACCCGACGATGTATGTCAACCAGCCGTGGACGATTCGCCAGTACGCCGGGTTTTCCACCGCCGCGGATTCCAACGCGTTCTACCGTCGCAATCTGGCTGCCGGCCAGAAGGGCCTGTCGGTGGCGTTCGACCTGGCCACCCACCGCGGCTACGACTCCGACCACCCCCGCGTGCAGGGCGACGTCGGAATGGCCGGTGTGGCAATCGATTCCATCCTGGACATGCGCCAACTGTTCGACGGCATCGACCTGTCGTCGGTGTCGGTGTCGATGACGATGAACGGCGCCGTGCTGCCCATCCTGGCGCTGTACGTGGTGGCCGCCGAGGAACAGGGGGTGCCGCCGGAGAAGCTGGCCGGCACCATCCAGAACGACATCCTCAAAGAGTTCATGGTGCGCAACACCTACATCTATCCGCCCAAGCCGTCGATGCGCATCATCTCCGACATCTTCGCCTACACCAGCGCCAAGATGCCGAAGTTCAACTCCATCTCGATCTCCGGCTATCACATCCAGGAGGCCGGGGCCACCGCCGATCTGGAGCTGGCCTACACGCTGGCCGACGGCATTGCCTATATCGAGGCAGGATTGGACGCCGGGCTGGAGATCGACACGTTCGCGCCGCGGCTGTCGTTCTTCTGGGGTATCGGCATGAACTTCTTCATGGAGGTCGCCAAGCTGCGGGCCGGCCGGCTGTTGTGGAGCGAAATCGTTGCCAGGTTCGGCGCCAAGAACCCCAAATCGCTTTCTCTGCGCACACATTCGCAGACCTCGGGCTGGTCGCTGACCGCGCAGGATCCGTTCAACAACGTCGCGCGCACCTGCATCGAGGCGATGGCCGCCACCCAGGGCCACACCCAGTCGCTGCACACCAACGCCCTGGACGAGGCGCTGGCCCTGCCCACCGACTTCTCCGCCCGCATCGCCCGCAACACCCAGTTGGTGCTGCAGCAGGAGTCCGGCACCACCCGCCCGATCGACCCGTGGGGCGGTTCCTACTACGTGGAGTGGCTGACTCACCGGCTCGCGCAGCGGGCCCGCGCCCACCTCGCCGAGATCGCCGAAGCCGGCGGCATGGCGCAGGCCATCAGCGACGGCATCCCCAAGCTGCGCATCGAGGAGGCGGCCGCGCGCACCCAGGCCCGCATCGACTCCGGCCAGCAGCCGGTGATCGGGGTCAACAAGTACCAGGTCCACGAGGAGCAGAAGATCGAGGTCCTCAAGGTAGAGAACAGCCGGGTGCGCGCCGAGCAGCTGGCCAAACTTCGCGAGCTGCGCGCCACCCGGGACCAGTCCGCGGTCGAGGCGGCCCTGGCCGAGTTGACGCGCGCCGCGGCCGCCACCGGTCGGGCCGGTCCTGACGGGCTGGGCAACAACCTGTTGGCGCTGTCCATCAACGCGGCCCGGGCCAAGGCCACGGTCGGGGAGATCTCTGAGGCGCTGGAGAAGGTGTATGGCCGTCACCGGGCGGAGATCCGTACCATCGCCGGGGTCTACCGCTCGGAATTTGGAGAAGCCGGAAAGGCCACCAACATCGCCAGCGCCATGGAATTGGTCGAGAAGTTCGCCGAGGCCGACGGCCGTCGGCCCAGGATCTTAGTGGCCAAGATGGGCCAGGACGGCCACGACCGCGGCCAGAAGGTGATCGCCACGGCGTTCGCCGACCTCGGGTTCGACGTCGACGTCGGGTCGCTGTTCTCCACGCCCGAGGAGGTGGCCCGCCAGGCCGCCGACAACGACGTGCACGTCGTCGGGGTGTCCTCGCTGGCCGCCGGGCACCTGACGCTGGTCCCGGCGCTGCGCGACGCGCTGGCCGCGGTGGGGCGCCCCGACATCATGATCGTGGTCGGCGGCGTCATCCCGCCCGACGACTTCGACGAGCTGTACGCCGCGGGCGCCGCCGCGATCTTCCCGCCCGGCACGGTGATCGCCGACGCCGCGATCGGCCTGCTGCACAAGCTCGCCGAGCGGCTGGGCTACCACCTGGGCCAGTGACCGGTTTGCTTCCGTCGAGCGTGAAGCCATGGCGAAAAATGCCGCCGAATCTCGCAATGGCTTCACATTCGTGATGGCGCGAGCACCCGACACGGTCGAGGAATTGGCCGCTGCCGTCCGCGGCGGCGACCGCGCGGTGCTGCCGCGGGCCATCACGCTGCTGGAATCCACCCGCGCCGACCACCACGCAAAGGCGCAGCAGCTGCTGCTGGCGCTGACACCCGACTCCGGCAACGCCCATCGCGTGGGCATCACCGGCGTTCCCGGCGTGGGCAAGTCCACCACCATCGAGGCGCTCGGCATGCACCTGATCGAGCGGGGGCACCGGGTCGCGGTGCTGGCCGTCGACCCGTCGTCGACGCGCACCGGGGGGTCGATCCTGGGGGACAAGACCCGGATGGCGCGGCTCGCGGTGCACCCCGAGGCCTACGTCCGGCCGTCCCCAACCTCGGGCACCTTGGGCGGGGTGGCAAAGGCCACCCGGGAAACCATCGTCGTGTTGGAGGCGGCCGGTTTCGACGTGGTCCTGGTCGAGACCGTCGGCGTCGGGCAGTCCGAGGTGGCCGTGGCCAACATGGTCGATACCTTCGTCCTGCTGACGCTGGCGCGCGGCGGCGACCAGCTGCAGGGCATCAAGAAGGGGGCCCTGGAGCTGGCCGACATCGTGGTGGTCAACAAGGCTGACGGGGAGCACCTCGCGGAGGCGCGGCTGGCCGCCCGCGAGCTGTCTTCGGCGATCCGGCTGATCCACCCGCGGGAAACCCTCTGGCGGCCGCCCGTTCTCACGATGAGCGCAGTGGAAGGCACCGGCCTGGCCGAATTGTGGGACACCATCGAGCGCCATCGCCGGGTGCTCACCGAGGCCGGGGAGTTCGAGGCGCGCCGGCGGGCCCAGCAGGTCGACTGGACCTGGCAGATGGTGCGCGACACGGCGCTCGACCGGGTGCTGTCCCACCCGAAGGTGCGCAAGATCCGTGCCGACGTCGAGCGTCGGGTCAAGGCGGGGGAGCTGACGCCGGCGCTGGCGGCCCAGCAAATCTTGGCGGCGGCGGGCGCGGATAGCTGATCGTCTCCGCGGTGCTCGTACCCGTGAACCTGCGTCGGATGAAACAATCGCGGGGTGGACCGGGTGGATGAGCGAATTGCGCAAGCAATCGGGGCGTTGCGACAGCACGGTGCGGTTTTTGCCTACCTGCACGGCAGTCGAGCTTCCGGTGCTGCCGGACCCGGTTCCGACGTCGACCTTGCGGCCTATTTCGACGGGCAAGCGCCACAGGCTTTCGAAGTTCTCCTGCCCGCTGGTGTCGACCTGCTGGTGCTCAATCGCGCGCCCCTGGAACTGGCAGGCCGGGTCGCGCTGCATGGGAAGCTTCTTTTCGAGCGCGATCCTCGCGCTCGTGTGGTGTGGGAGGCGACGACACGCAAGATCTATCTCGACGAGCGGCCACGGTTGAATCGCGCGCACCGGGAGTTCGCGGAAGCGGTGCTTCGCCGTGGTGGATGAAGTCCGCGTTTTCAGGCTGCTGCGCGCCATCACCGATGATCTCGGTGTGTTGCGTCGGGAATCGGAAGCCGGCGCGGAGCGCCGCGCCGACCCGATGTGGCTGCGCGGCGTGAAGTACACGTTCGTCACGTCGATCGAGGCGTGTGTCGACATCGCCCAGCACATCTGCTCGGCGCAGGGCTGGGGACCGCCGATGGACAACGGTGATGCCATGAAAGTGCTTGGGCGCCAAGGTGTCCTGACGGCCGAAATATCCGATGCCATGCGTGAAGCGGTCGGATTCCGCAACATCCTCGTGCACGAGTACGTCGAGGTGTCCGACGAGGTCGTCATGTCCAGGCTCGGCGAGCTGGGCGATCTCGACAAATTCGTCAAGCAGGTGACCGCGTTCCTGCATGGCGGTCCAAGGGTCTCCCGCTGACATCGCGCCGGGTGCGAGTAGCATCGGCGCGATGTCCGACAGTTTTGATGAGTCGATTGCTGTTGTTGTGCGCCAAGTTCTTTCGGCGCGCGGTCCGATGACCGAGGACCAGCTGTTGCGCGTGCTCGACGCCGAGGGCATTGACCTCGGGCCTGATGCCGACGAGACGCTGGCTGAGGTTCTTGACGAAGACGCCGGGCCGCTCTTGCCGCTGGTCGATGGGCGGTGGGCATGGATTCCGGGCTTGCTTGGCGGCAGGACTTTCACGCACCGCCTCAGCGAGGTGGAGGTCGCCCACGACATCATCGGGTGGGGTGTCGACCTGGCGCCGGTTTGGATGCTGACCGAGATCGACACCTATCAGCGGCTCGTCGATGGTTCGCCGCTCACCGATGCTTCCCCGTTGCTGGATGGCGATGTCCTTGCCGCGCGCGGAGTGCCCGCGACCGCGATCGACAGCGAGGGAGCGTTGCTGCTGCCGCCGGGACACTTCGCCGCGCTCGGTGTGGTCGCCGGTGATCTCGTCGGGTTGCGGGTCAGCGAGAACGGATTTGTCCTTGCGCCGGTCGTAAAGACGTCGCCGTGCGGTGTCGGCGCTGAGCTGGCTGCTCTGCTCGCCGAGCGCCCCGATCAACCGGAGATGATCGATGCCGCGGTGTGGATGGTGTGCGCCGGCGACGACGGTGCGTTTCGTTCGCCCACCGCACCGCTGGGTGATCTGCTTGCGGAGAGCGGGCTGGCCTGCGAGGGGGACTGGATCGCTTGTGGTGGATTCGATTTCACGGCGTGGCGGGTGGCTGGGCGAATCGAAGGGATCAAGGCACGCTACGAGCTCGACGAGGATGAGGCGCTGGCCGTGTTGGTGACGGTGCGGCTCTACGAGCAGATCCGTGACGTGGTCGAAGCCCTACAGGCTGCCCGGGACGGCGGCGAGGAGTGCGAGCTCGCCGAGGTCATCTCGCAGTCCGTATCGGGATCGGATCCGACTTCCTCAGATGGTGAGGAGGAGCCAGATCCTGACCGCACCACCGTCCGGGCGGCGCTGGAGTTTCTTGCCGATCCGGCGGTGGCGGCCGCGGCGCTGGCCGAGCTGACCTCTGAAGACGACGATTCCGCCGTCGCCTTGGGCGTGTTCGCGGAATCGGCGGAGCCGCTGGCACCGCGCGCGGCGCGCCCGGCTTTGCGCTGGTTGCGGGCCGAAGCCTACGAGGCGCTCGCTGACTTCGAACAAGCCGAGGCGACGTTGCATGCCGCCGAGGCGCTGGATCCGTCATGGCCGTTGACGTTGCTGTCTTTGGCCCGCTACGCCAGTGATCGCGGTGACGCCGAACGGGGGCTTGCGTTGCTGCGCCGTGCGGGGGCGCCGAACGACCACGAACTGGTGCAGTTGCTCGAACATTTCCGGCCGGCACCCCGCCCGGGTCTTGGCCGCAATGAGCGGTGCTGGTGCGGCTCGGGCCGCAAGTACAAGGTGTGTCACCTCAATCGCGAGCAATTGCCGCTGGAGCAGCGGGCTGCCTGGCTGTATCAGAAGGCGGGGGCACACCTGCTCGACGGCGAGTTCGCTCCGCTACTCATGGATACCGCAGAGGCCAGGGCGCAATATTGGGATTTTCCCGAGGCCCTCATGAGCGCGATGCAAGACGGTCTGGTTTGGGACGCGGTGCTGTTCGAGGGCGGGGCGTTCGCCGACTTTGTCGACGCACGCGGCTTCTTGCTGCCAGAAGACGAGCGGTTGTTGGCCGAGCAGTGGCTGCTTGTGGATCGCTCGGTGCACGAGGTGCTCGACGTGTCGCCCGGCCAGGGATTCACGTTGCGCGATGTGCGCACCGGCGATATCAACGAGGTGCGCGAACGCACCGCCAGCGCGCAGGTGCACGCCGGAGAACTTTATTGCGGCCGCGTTGTCCCGGCCGGAGCGACGATGCAGATCTTCGGCGGGATGGAGCCGGTGTCCCTTGGCGAGCGCGACGACCTGATCGCGCTGCTCGACGACGAGCCCGGCCCCGTCGACCTCGTTGCGGCGCTGTCGCGCCGGTTCGCCCCGCCGGTGCTGCAGAACACCGAGGGTGAACCGTTGATGATCTGCGATGCGCGGCTACGAGTCGACGACCCGGCCGCGCTGGCACGCGCGCTTGATGACGTTTACCAGCGCGAGGACGACCAGCCGGACGGCACGTCGGTGTGGCTCGAGCACGTCATCACTCACGGCATGGAGCGGATCCGGGCGCACGTGGAACTTCAGGGTGAGGAACTGCATGTCCACGCCAACAGCACGACCCGGTTCGAGCGCGTTCTTGCCACCGTTCGCACGCTGGACCCGTCGGTGACCGTGTTTAGCGACACCCGCGAGCCCGCCGGCGACCTGCGCGCTGTCCAGCGGCTCGCCGCACGCGGCCCGGCGACGTCGGCCGACCTTCTCGACCCGGCGACCGACCCGGGCATCGCCGCGGCCCTCGACGAGATGGCCCGCAAACACGAAGAGGCCTGGCTCGACGAACCGATCCCCGCGCTGGCCGGTCATACGCCCCGCGAATGCGCCGACGACCCGACCCGACGCCCTGACCTGATCCGGCTGCTCGACTCGTTCCCGCAAGACACCGACCGACCGGGAACGATGAGCCCGGCACGGCTGCGCGCTGCGCTCGGTCTGCGCTGACCCGCGGCGCCCCGCCGTGGCGGTGGCGCAGCCCGGGGGCGGATATGGAGCGTTGGGTCAAGGCGGGGGAGCTGACGCCGGCGCTGGCGGCCGAGCAAATCTTGTTGGTCGCGTCGGGGCAACGGCATGGCGGCTGCCGTGCGAGGTGATACGCGCGGCTTCCGGCGGACGAGAATTAGCGCCCGAGAATAGCGACACAAGTAGGCTACTCATATGTCTACCCGTACCACAACTATCAGGGTCCCGGTCCAGACGCGCGACCGCCTGGCCGCCCAGGCCCGCCAACGAGGCATCTCCGTCGCCGCTTTCCTCACGGAACTGGCCTCGCGTGCCGAACGCGAGAGCAGCTTCCGCGCCGAACGCGACGCCACGCGCGCCGAGTCGACCGTCGACGCCGTACGCGAGGAGGACCGCGACTGGGACGACTCCGTCGGTGACGGACTTGGTTGAACCGCGACGAGGCGACCTCTGGCTGGTCGCACTCGGCGCCGCCCGCGCCGGCGAGCCCGGCAAACATCGCCCGGCCGTCATCGTTTCCGCCGACGAGATACTCGTCGGCGTCGATGACGAACTCGTTGTCGTGGTACCGGTGTCGAGTTCGCGCTCATCTACCCCGTTGCGGCCGACCGTCTCACCGGACGAAGGTGTCGACAGCCCGAGTGTCGCCGTGTGCCGCAGCGTGCGCGCCGTCGCCCGTACCCGCCTGCTGGAAAGGCTGGGAACGCTCGCGCCTGACACGATGCGCCAAGTCGAACGCGCGCTGGCCATGATTTTGGGCGTTGAGGGCTGAAGCCTGCTGGCCGGTGCGCGGGTTGCATTGTGCTCACCTTCGCAGAAGCCATGCTGCGCCAAGGCGGATGAAGACGGTGGGGATAGAAGCGGCACCGCCGCGCTAACGGAACGGTAAATTATCGATCGTTCCCCCGTCGAACAGTATGAAGGCCTAGTAAATTTGAAGCGTGACGGCAGACACAGGAGTCGATCGGCGCGCGGCCCGTTTCCACGATGCCCCTGACGCAGGGCATGGTGTGTCCGGCGCGGCGGACTCCCATTTCGGTTGCGTAATTCGCGCGTTCTCCAGCATGTTCCCCGGGCACCGGTTCGGCGGCGGGGCGCTGGCGGTCTATCTCGAGGGCCAGCCCGTCGTCGACGTGTGGACGGGCTGGTCAGACCGGGCCGGCCACCTGCCGTGGTCGGCGGACACCGCCCCGATGGTGTTCTCGGCGACCAAGGGGATGGCCTCCACGGTCATCCATCGGCTGGTCGACCGTGGCCTGATCGACTACGACACGCCGGTCGCCCACTACTGGCCGGAGTTCGCGGCCAACGGCAAGGCCGAGCTGACCGTGCGTCAGGTGATGCGGCACCAGGCCGGCTTGTCCGGCCTGCGCGGGGCCACCATGGACCAGTTGCTGGACCACCTCGGGATGGAGGAGCGGCTGGCGGCGGCGGCTCCGGGACGCCTGCTGGGCAAATCGGCGTATCACGCGCTGACCTACGGCTGGTTGATGTCCGGTCTGGCCCGTTCTGTCACCGGAAAGGGCATGCGCACGCTGTTCCGCGAGGAGTTGGCCGCGCCGTTGGGCACCGACGGCATTCACCTGGGCCGGCCGCCGGCTGGATCGCCCACCCGGGTAGCCGAGATCATCGCGCCGCAGAACATCGTGGCCAATCCGTTGCTCAGCTGGGTGACGCGCAGGGCGGCCCATCGGCTCTCCGGCGCGTTCCGCTCGATGTACGTCAAGGGCGTCGCGAGGGGCGTCCAAGGTCATATCCCGCTGCTGGACGCCGAGATGCCGGCTGCCAACGGGGTGGTCACGGCGCGTGCGCTGGCGCGGATGTACGGGGCGATCGCCAACCACGGCGAGGTGGACGGGACCCAGTTCTTGTCGAGTGAGCTGGTCGCGGGTCTGACCGGTCAGCGGGACCTGCGGCCGGACCGAAACTTGGTGATTCCGCTGAGCTTCAACCTGGGCTACCACCGTGTTCCGTTCCTGAGCGTGATGCCGGGCTTCGGACATGTCGGGCTGGGCGGCTCGCTGGGCTGGGCCGACCCGTCGACCGGCCTGGCGTTCGCGTTCGTGCACAACCGGCTGCTGTCGCCGCTCGTGATGACCGACCACGCCGGGTTCATCGGCATCAGCGCCCTGCTGCGGCAGGCCGCCATGACAGCCAAAAAGCGCGGATACGAGCCGGTCACCGAGTTCGGGGCGCCGTATTCCGAGGCGGATGCGGCCACGGGCTGAGGTCGCGAATCTCGCGCGCCGCGCGCCCGCAGCGCCCGTTGGCGCGGGTACCACTGTGGGGCTACCAGCTGTTGCGGGTTGAGTGGTCGGTAGTTGTCGGTGGTGTGCTGTAGGAACAGCGGTATGAATCTGGCGGTGTGGGCTGAGCGCAACGGTGTTGCGCGGGTGACTGCGTATCGCTGGTTCCACGCTGGCCGATTGCCGGCTCCGGCACGCAAAGTTGGTCGTCTGATTGTGGTGGACGAGCCGATCGGCGCGTCTTCACCGCGATCATCAGAGACTGTGTACGCGCGGGTGTCCTCGGCGGATCAGACAGCATACCT
>Ga0080006_1153287_pt1 | contig 35632 bp, 33 predicted proteins | sample RS3BMetagenome_FD_69209 | JGI IMG/M metagenome (GOLD analysis project Ga0080006, IMG submission 69209) | Ferric oxide microbial mat and aquatic microbial communities from Rainbow Spring, Yellowstone National Park, USA - RS3B (SPADES... ...
GGTCTGCTGGTCTTCGGCCCCGGCGCCGTCCTCGGTCATCGTGTCGATCAGGAGACCACAGCCGAACTCCCGGAGGCGCTCGGACCAGTCGCGCCGGTGGTCGTTCTCGAACACCAGACGCGCCGCGATCAGGGCGACATGATCGGTCTGCAGGTCCTCGCGCGGCCCCAACTCGCGCACCTGGGCGTTTAGGGCCTCGGTGGCGGCGGCGCGCTGCGCCTCGCGCTCCCGCATCTCGGCTTCCCACTGGCTTTGGGTATAGGAACCCTCCTGCGTCCAGATCGTCACAGGCTCGTCGCCGACCGCGCCAGCCGGCGCGGCCTCGCGCGCTGCGGATGTCTCCGGCTTCGGCTGGGCCGCGGCGGCTTCGACCTGCTGATAGCGCTCGGGGTCGAGGCAGACGGCCTTCGCCTCCGGGTAGCCGCCGGAGAGCTCGTGCCGGCAGGGACACTGCGAGTGGTCGCACTGAGCCTGACAGAGCCATGGAGCCGTCCGGCCCTTCAGGAGCTCAACGACGGGAATGCGGCCAAGGCCTGGAACGCTGGCATTGCACAGCCAGGCATCGACGGTGGCCTGCGCCCGGGAGGAGGGGATCTGGTCGCGCTGCAGCACTTCGGCAGCGCGGCGCGCCACATCGGGATACGCGCTGAGCGCGATCACCGCCATGGCCGTCGCCGGCGCCAGGTTTCCGCGCGAAATCTCCGCGCGGACGTCTTCCGGCAATCGGAGCAGCCGCCGCCGGTTGGAGATGTGCGCCTCCGACACCCCGAGCTCACGCGCCAGGTCGACAGCCCGAGCGCCGTGCTCCCGGATCAGCGCGTCGTACCCCTCGGCCTCTTCGATCGCGTCAAGGTCGCGGCGTTGCAGGTTCTCCAACAGCTGCAGCTTCGCCGCCTGCTCGTCGGTCAGTTGCATCACGCGGCAGGGGACGCGCTCGAAGGTGGTCAGCTTGGCGGCACGGAGGCGGCGTTCACCGGCGACCAGCACGAAGGCGCCGTCCACGGGCCGCACGATCAGCGGCTGGATGACGCCGTGCTCGCGGATGGACTGGGCCAACTCGTCGAGCGCCGCCTGGTCGAAGACCTTGCGCACCTGCGGCGCCGTCTGGATATCGCCGATGGGGATCTCCCGGTACTCGGAGGTCGGGGATGCAGCAGTCTTGAGCCAGTGGCCGGGCAGGTACTTCATCGGCTGGCCTTTGACATGTCCCCACCGGCTGTCCGTCTTGGGCGCGATCTTGGTCGCCTGGCCGCAGCCGCAGGCGCATAGGGGCGGCTGCGGGTCCACCGCCGGAACGATGGCGACGGGATCTGGCGCGGCATCCGCGACGGCGACTGTCTCGGTCTGGCTCATTGCACGCATCCCCCTCTGTCTGCCTGCGTCCCCTGCTCGGCGCGGCCGTCGCAGTGACGTGGGCGTTACCGCCCATACGCTCGTAGCGCGACTATCGACCGACCACCTGAGCCATGTGCACGGACCGCTTGGCCTGGTACATCTGCCGATCCGCCTCGGCGACCGTGGCGATGATGCGGCGCCGATCTCCCCCGGCCACCCCGACCGAGGCCGAGACGCCGGCCGCCCGGCACGCGGCCTTCAGCCGCGCGGCGATCTCCTGTCCCGACTGACCGTGGGCGAGGATCAGGAACTCGTCGCCGCCGACGCGCACGACCAGGTCGGCGCGGCGGACCGATCGGCGACAGCAGTGGGCCAGGGCGACGATCGCGGCATCGCCGGCGGCATGTCCGTGGGCGTCGTTGATCGCCTTGAGCCCGTCGAGGTCCGCAAAGACCGCGGAGACGGGACCCCAGTGCAGGGCCAGCCACGTCCGTATCGCCCGGCGGGTCGGCAGGCCCGTCAGGGCGTCCCGGTCACGGCGCACCAGCGCGAACACCAAACCGATCGCGACGCCCGCCAGCACGTGCATCTCAGCGCTCCGCCTCCTTGCGCTGCCGCAGAATCCTCTGGGCCTGGCGCTCACAGAACCGTCGCGCATCGGACTCGTCCCAGTTGCGACTCCCGCCGGCCTGGACCACGTCCTCCCGGCCGGCCTGCCGGATCTCCCCCACCCACACGCCGCGGTACCGATAGGCACGGAGGAGCAGGTCCCCCGCGACCGCCGCATAGCCGGCGTGGGACTGGACCCAGTCGCACGCCGGGTTGAACAGGGCCAACGCTTGCGGTCGATCTCGGCGCATGTGGCGTGACCCCCTTTCTCCGGGCGAGGCGAACGCCGATATCACACATGGGCGCACGAAGCGCCCGGGGGAGGTCGCAGGGATGCGTGGTCTCTGGGGGTTCCTGTGGCGGGTCAAGGTGCAACTGCTCGTTCTGGCCCTGGTCGGGTACGTAGTCACGGTCGCGATGCAGGCGATGTGCCGCCCGGGTTACACGTTCTGCCCCATGGGCAACGCCACGCCCGCCGAGGCGGCGGCATCGGCCACAGCCGCCGCACAGGCCGCCAATGCGGCGCTCTATGCCGGCTTCGCCCAGACTGCCGCCCAATATGCCGCCGTCCAAGTGCCCTCCCTGACCGTTGCGGCCGCCCCGCCGGCGCCGACATTCCCAACCATGCCGGCGACGCCATCGGGCACCGGTCCACTCGGGGGGACGGCCGACTATCAGGCGACCGGCCACGGATATCAGGCCACCCAGAGCAGCACGGCCAAGGCCAGCGCGTCGAAGCCGTAGCGGGACCGCCCGACCTGTCAGCGGCGGTCCCTCTCTTCGGCGGCAAGCTCGTCGAGGATGGCGGGTACGTCCAGATCGAGACCAGAGAACCCGGGCAGAGCCAGGACGTTGGACGCAGCGCTGCGCACGGCTGCGTCCAACGTCGCGCCCTGCCTGATGCGCAGGCGGGCCTCGCCACGGATGATCTGCGCCGCGGCGGCGACCATGTCCAGGTCGGTCGAGGGTGGCTTGTCCCTTCCGCCTCGCTTGGTCACGACCGATATTCTCTTCGCCCCTAACGCCTCGGCGGCCGCGGTCTGCATCGCGGCGGCAAGGAGCAACGCTTCGAGGGGCGTGACCATGGCCACATCGACGGGCTTGCCGTCCAGCTCCTCGCAGCGGATTTGGACGCCGCCGCCTCGCCACCGGAACCGCAGCCGGTGTAGGCCCATTTCCACCACATGCTCGCCATGCTCGCCCATATCCGATCCCCTTTTCAGACTCGGCGTCACGCCGAGGCCAGGTCTTCCGCGATCGCGTCTAGGTCCAGCTTCAGCCCCTGAAACTCAGCCAGCGCGAGCACGTTGGCCGCAGCTCTGCGCACGGCGCTCGGGACATCACCGCCTCGGCGGACGGTGTCCCTGGCCTCGGCGCGCACTAGGTCCGTGGCGGCCTCCGCCAGCCGGCTGGCGCGATCATCGGCGGCGGTTTTGACGACGGCGGGCTCGATGTCGGCGCGGAGGACGAGCATCTGCAGCACGCGGCGGAAGTAGACCTCGACCTGGCGGATGTCGCCCCGGGCGACGGCCTCAGCGGTCCTGCGCAGGGCCTCGGCGACCTGGTCGTCCGTGGCCCCGATTTCCCTTGCCGCTACCCGAATGCCCGGACGGCGCGCTAGCGCTTTGAGTCCGTCCGTCCGTCCGTCGGCGCCTGCCGGCGAGCTACGTAGAGATTGACTGACAGACGGATCTTGTCTCCCTTTCTCAGGTCTCAAGTCTCTTCCGGAAGGGGGGGGCCCGTCGGACGCCAGGTGGGGTTCCACGGGCCCCCGGGTGGGGTCCGACGGGCCCCCAGGAGTGGGGTCCGACGGGCCCCCAGGAGTGGGCGTGGGTGGGGTCCGTCCGGACCCCAGTCTGGGGTCCCGAGGAGACCCCGGGTGGGGGCCGGATTTTGGCTCGGGCTCGGGCCAGCTGTCGGCCGAGGGTGGGGTCCACCTTTCGTAGTGGACCGGGGCGCCGTGCCTGCGCTGCTTCCGCCGGATGAGTTGGTACCGCTCCAGGCGGGCGATGCTGGCCTGGACGTCGTGACGACGGCGCTGGAGGAACCGGGCGGCTTCGCGGCTACCCGGGAAGTCGGGCCGCTTCGGATTGCCGATGCAGTCGGTGATGTACCAGTAGACCGTGACGTCGTCGGGCTTGATCAGCCCGCGATCGACGTAGCGAAACAGCTCGTGTGGGATAGCCACGAAGTTGAAAGCCATTTTCTCGGAGACTTGCCCCGCATCGGCCTCTGCGAAGGGCAAAGCTTGCTGTTGGACCACGGCACCACCCCCTGGGCGAAACGCCCAAATCGACACGGGCTGGTGGGTTCGTGACTCACAGTGACTTTCCTCCTGGTCTCGCACGTCTCACATAGTTGCATTTTACTGGGCCATGTGTTACGCTTTGGCTCAGGGGGGACATCTCGTGACTGTCGGCGAACAGATCCGCATGGCTCGCAGTCGGTTGGGCTGGACGGCGACCCAAGCGGCTGAGAAGGCTGGAATTGCGCGCGAGATCTGGTCGCGGATCGAATGCGGCACAACCAAGCAACCGCGCGCAGAGACCCTCGGCAAGATCGAGCGTGCTCTTGGGCTACACCTTGAGACTCCCCAAACGCCACAAGAGTCACAGCAGTCGTATGTGATGCGGCTGTGGGAAGCTCTATCGACGCACGACCGCGAAGAGATGCTTGAGGAGTTGGTGCGGCGAGCGGTGCCGGACCGTTCTTTCGGCGACGTGCATGAAGCCGCCCTGGTCGAGGTGGGCTGACACGGTTATGCAGGCCCCCCCGGGGCCGTAAGTTTGGGCCTGAGACGGCTCCGGGGGTCCGCTCAGTGGCAGGACGAAGTATTATGTCAACTTAAGAGTGCCGGCATCGCAACCGCACGCCATCCCGTCGCATGCGCGTCCGTAATTCCCACCGACCGCTGGCCGCCCGGGTGGCCCATCGCTGGTCCACCCCGCCGGACGCCAAGTGTTCCCGCGCGTCCTGCAGTGCTCCGCCAGCTCATCCACGCGCCCGGATCGACGCAATCTCTCCGTCCATTCGCGGGGGCACGCCGGTACCGCCGCACCGCTATGCCTTGCGACTCTGTGCCCACCGCCTAGAGGGCGGCACGGGCGGGGTTCGGCCGTCGCGTGTCCGCGCGACCGCCGGGCGCACCGGTTCGCCCAAAGCCACCGAACGCGCGGCAATCGAGCGCGCACCGGGCCCGACGGCCGCGTGTGCCGGTACTACGGAATAGCCATCCCTCGGCGGCCGTCGGCGAGCGGTCGAAGCGGTTGGTGGCGCGGGCAGTCGAGGAGGGGCCGACGGTCGCCCGGAGATGGCATGAGGTTTTCCCTCATGCCGAAGCCCACCTCGCCGCCGTCGAGGCCGGCGTCCCCGCCGAATTGCGCCAGGCCACGGCGCGAAGGTAGGAGCCTCTCCCCCGACTTTTGGAGAGCCCGCATTGCCCGGCGGTTTGGTCAACCACTGCCCCCACGTCTCCCCTGCTTGCGAACTATGGATCGCACCCCTCTCCGCACCCGCACCTGCGCCGCCGCCCCGGCAGAGCGCCGGCTCCCCGCGGCCCGCCGTCCCTGACGCCTCCGCCGCCCCGCATCCGCATCGTGCGCCGCCCCTGTCCGCCCCGGCCGTGTCCCACAAAGCCCCACGTATGCCCCGGCTATCCCCGGCTCACGCTCTCCAAGAACGAACGCCGCCGCGAGGACGAGGGGGCATATGCCGAATTCGGGCGATCGCGGCCCGACCTACGCCGACATCGCGGATGGCGCCGCGCACCTGATCGGGCGTTGTGACGGTGTGCTGCGCGTCCTGCCCCAGGCCGACGAGCCCGCTCTCGTCCGGCAGATCCGCATGCAACTCGGCAGCAGCGACGATTTCCAGACCCAGGCGGTCCCGGGCCGAACCGGCCTGTGGCTCCTCTACCTGGCGACGCTGGTGGACGGCGAGCGTCTCTGGGCGGAGATCGGCAGCCCGCTCGAAGAGGGGATCCGGCGCGGGGAGAAGGACCTCGGCTCCTTGTGGCCCACCGCGAAGCGGGCCTCGACCGCGACGGAGGCCGCGGAGGGCATCCTAGGCGGTCGCGTCGCCATCGTGTTCGGCCCCGCCGACGGCGGCGGCTGCATCCTCCACGACATCGCGCGGCAACCGGGCCGCGCCGTTCAGCCGCCCAAGACCGAGGAGGTCATCGTCGGTCCCAAGGAGGCCTTCGTCGAGAGTCTGGACACCAATCTGGCGCTCCTGCGCGGCTGGCTCCCCGACACCACCTTGCGCGTGGAGATCGTGCGCGTCGGCCGCCGAGGCAGGGCCCGCATCGCGGTGACCTACCTGACCGACCTGGTGCGCCCCGGACTCGTCCCGCTGGTCCTGGACGGCCTGCGGCGGATCCGCACCGACTTCGTGCGCACGGACTGGCAGTTGGCCGAATACCTGACCGCCGGCAGCCTGACGCCCTTTCCGCTCGCCGAGCCCACCGAGCGCCCGGACAAGGTCGCCCAGGCCCTCTCCGACGGTCGCGTCGCCGTCTTCTTCGAACACTCGCCCTTCCCGTTCCTCATCCCCACGACGCTTTTCGAGTTCCAGACGGACTCGGAGGCCGCCCTGCCCGGGCCGGCCGTGACCACCTTCGCCCGCGCCCTGCGGTACCTCGGCACGTTCCTGGCGGTGGTGTCGCCCGGCCTCGTGGTCGCCCTCCTGTCGGCCAACCCCGGGCCGCTGCGGCCGGAACTGGCACACACGCTCGCCCTGACCCGGGTGGGCCTGCCCTATCCGGTCTTCCCCGAGATGTTTCTGATGATGATCGTCGTGGACATCTTCAACGAGGCGACGGCGCAGGCCCCCGGCGGCGTGGGCAACGCCCTGTCCATCGTCGGTACCCTCATCATCGGCCAGATCTCGGTCCGGGCGCGTCTGGTGTCCGAACTGGTGATGATCATCGCCGCGGCGACCTCGCTCGGCGCCTTCCTGACCCTCCGCTACCAGTTCAGCTACGCGGTGCGCATCTGGAAGTACCCGGTCCTGATGCTGAGCGGCGTCGCGGGCCTGTTCGGCTGGCTCGCGGGGCTGCTCTTGCTGACCACTCACCTGGCCTCGCTCAAGTCTGCCGGGGTGCCGTATTTGGAGCCCCTGGCGCCCATGCATCCCCGCAGCCTGCTCTTCCACGTCGCCACCCGCCACTCCAGACCACGGGATGCACAGCGGCCGCCTATGTGGGAAGCGGCGGACCCGACCCGCACCGATCCCAAGGCCTCGCGCGAGCGGAGCCCCGGGGATGCGCCGTCGTGACTGTGCCGAGGCGCGGCGCGGGCGCCATCCGCCCCGGCCGCCGAGGAGGAGGGCTGTACAGTGACCCCGGGGCCGTTCCGCCTCTCGGTCGCGCAAGCGGCGTGGATCGTCTTCTACCTCACGCTCTGCGTCACGCCCTTCTCGTTCGCCGAGGTGATGATCCAGACGATGGGACGGTGGGCCTGGGCCGGGGTGGTGCCCGGGGCCTCCCTGGGCCTGCTCGCCCTGGGCGCGGTGGCCGTGCTGCGCCACCGCCTGCCGCGCTCCTCCGTACTGGACTACGCCCCGCAGTTGCTCGGCCGCTTCGCGGGGTGGCTGTACATCGCCCTCCTGGGGCTCCTCTTCGCCTCCGGGGCGGGCGCCAACCTCCGCGTGTTCGTGGACATGCTCCACAGCACCCTGAACTCGAGCATGTCCGGATGGGTGCCGGCGCTGGTCATGACCGTCCTGACCGCGTACGTCGCCTTCTTCGGGCCGGAGGTGATCGCCCGCGTGGCGACGGCCCTGCTCCTGGCCGTGGTGCCGGGGATCGCCCTCATCACCACCCTCCCCTGGCTGAACTCCGTCCCCGGTCGGCTCTGGCCGTTCTGGACCGTGCCCTGGGCCGATCTGACGCGCCAGGCGCATACCGCCTCCGCCATCGGCGTCTGCCGCGGGTTCCTGCCCCTGCTCGTCCTGGCGCCGGTGATCCAGGGCGACCGCTTCTTCCGGCGCACCGCGGCGGCCCAGGTGGCGGCGAGCCTCCTGATCATGGTCGCCTTCGCCATCCCCGTGGCCGTCTTTGGGCCGCACTTCGCCGCGCAGTTCCGCTTCCCGCTCCTGGACGCCGCGGGGACCGTCTCCTGGTCGTGGCTGCCCATCCAGCGCCTGGGCCACCTGACCGTGCTCTTCTGGCAGATGATCACCTTCATCGTCGCGGCCACCTACCTCTGGCTGGGGGCGGCGGTCGGCGGCTGGCTGTTCCTCCACGGCCGGTGGCGACCCCTGATCCCCGTCCTCGGGGTGGTCACCCTCCTGATTTCCGGCCCCCTCATCGGCCCACAGTTGCAAAAGACCGTGCTGACTGTCTGGAATTGGGGCGTGGTGGCGCTCGGCATGGCCGTGCCCATCGCGCTCGCGCTGGCCGTCCTCCCGAGGAGGTCCGCCGCATGAGCACCGGGAGCTTCGTCCGCCGCAGGCCGGCCGCCGCGATGTGCCTGCTGCTCTGCGCCGCGCTCGCCCTCGCGGGCTGCGCGCAGATCACCGACATCCACGACCGTTCCCTCATCTTCGGCCTCGGCATCGACGAGGGTCCGGGGCACGGCACCATCACGCTCTCGTCGCAGGCGATGCACCCCAAGCCGGGCGGCGGCGGAGGCGGGGGCGGTGGGGGCGGTGGGGGCGAGGGCGGGAGCAGTGGCGGCGGCGGGAGCGACTGGAAGACACTGGTTTCCAGTGGCCAGACCCTGAGCGGGGCGCTGGGCCACCTCCAGGCCCAGACCGACCGGCAGGTCTTCCTCGGCCAGTTGGGCATCATCCTCATCGGGACGTCGCTCGCCCGGCAGGGGGCGCTGCACGACCTGGACGCCATGGTGCGCTCGCCGCAGGTCGCCGAGAACATCCCCATCACCGTGGTGGAGGGCACGGCCAGCCAGTTCCTGCAAGAGGGCAACCAGCAGCAGGTCGCCTGGCGTCTACGCAACTTCGTGACCAAGACGCGCGTCGGCCTGTCGCTGCTGCCCAACCCGCTCTGGCACTTCATGACCCAGAGCCTCGACCTGAGCGGGGCCAGCTACGCCCCGTTCTTCGCCGCCACAAAGGACGGGGAGGGCATGCAGTTCCTGGGCACGGCCGTCTTCCTGCGGGGCCGCATGGTGGACACGCTGAGCCTCAAGGAGACGACGGCCCTCGGCTGGATGCTCAAACGGGAGGGCTTCGGCGGCGTCACCCTGGGGAGCGACGGCGACGAGTTCCACGTGGCGCTGCACACCGTCCGCGCGTATTGGGACGTGGCCGACCCGGCCGCCCCGCGTCTCCTGATCTCCGCGTCCGGGGAGGTCACCGCCTCCCCGGGGATTTCGCTCGCCGACCGGCCCTCGGGCATGCGCCAACTGGTGGCCGAGCAGATGGCCAAAGAGCTCGTGGGTACCCTCCGACGGCTGCAGGCCGACGGCACCGATCTCGTCGGTATCGGGGAACGGCTGCGCGAACGCGGGACCCTGCCGCCCGGCTCCTGGTCGCCGCACTTCTCGCAATTGCACCTGACGGTGACGGTGCGGGTGCGCCTGGTGCCGGGGAAGGTGCGCTGAGAGCGCCGCGAAAGCCCCGCTTCGCGGCGCTCTCCGGCTCCGGAGGTGGAGCGGACGCCCGGGTGGGGGCGGTGATCACCGCCCGCACCCGGCCCTCCCGCGCGTTCGGCCCCCGTTGCCCAGCCGCCGCCCCGTGCCCGACGGCATCCCCGCCGCATCCCGACGTGCCCCGCCGGGCCGCCACGCCCCTCCTATGGGGTTCCCCTGCCCGGCGGTGGGGGTGAGGCCCCCGGGCCCTCACCCCCACCGCCCCGCCTCCGGATCCTCCGTGGTCGGCGCCACCTGGGCCAGTTCGGCCCACAGCTGCTCGGGGATGGGATGCAGCGCCAGGGCCATCGTCTGCTCCAGGCGCTCGGGCCGGCTGATCCCGACGATGGTCGAGGCGATGCGCGGGTCCCGGAGTGAGAACTGCAGGGCGGCGGCGCCGAGCGGGACCCCGTGCCGGGCGCAGACGGCCTCCAGGCGGCCCGCGCGCTGGACCAGCTCGGCGGGCGCGTCCTGGTACGCATAGCGCGGATAGGCGCTCGGCCCCTTGGCCAGGATGCCGCTGCCATACGGGGCCGCGTTGACCGCCGCAACCCCGTGCCGGCGGCAGGCCTCCCAGAACGCGTCGGCCGACGTGTTGATCAGGGTGTAGCGGTTGTGCGAGATCGCCGCCTCGAAGAGCCCGGTCTCCACATAGCGGATCATCATGGCGATGGGACCGCCCGCGACGCCGATGTGCTCGATCAGGCCCTCGTCCCGGCACCGCCGCAGGGCCTCCACCGGCCCCCCGGGCGACATGGCGGCCTCAAAGGGGGTGTGCTCCGGGTCGTGCAGGTAGCAGAACTGCAGCCGGTCGAGGCCGAGCAGCCGTAGGCTCCGCTCGACCGAGCGCCGCACCTGGTCGCCGCCGTAGTCCCCGGTCTGCAGGTTGCGGTCGGCCTTGGTGGCCACGACGAACCCCGGCGGGATCCCGCCGAGTTCGCGCAGGACGATGCCCAGCCGCCGCTCGCTCTCCCCGTCCCCGTACGAGGCGGCGGTGTCCAGGAAGTTGATGGGTCCCTGCAGCACCGCGCGGTAGGTGGCCAGGGCCTGCTCCTCCGCGACCGAGTAGGCGAAGGTCTCGGGCATGTCGCCGAGGGGGGCGCAGCCGACGCTGAGCGGGTCCACCATCAGCCCGGTGTCGCCGAGCGCGCGCTTGCGGAGAGATTCGGATTGCGGTGCCATCGTCGTCTCCTCGTCCGCCACGGTCTGCCGCGGGCCCGGCCCTCGGGCGCGCCCCCGGCGACAGGACCGTTACGGCGCACGCGGCGCGGACACCTCCTTGCCGCGGCGGGAGACCGATCACACATCGCGCCGGGCTGTGCGCGCCGATGCCGGGCCCGCGCAGGCGAAAAGCCGCCACATGGTGGCGGCCGGGGCCCCCTGCCCCCCGCGGCGGGCTTCACCGAGCGCCGGCTCCGGGGGCGCACGCGCGGCGGCCCCTGCTGCGCCGGCCCGGAAGCACGGCCGGACCGACGCACCCTTGGACAACCCCCGCCGAGGCGGTACACTCACATGCACCGCCGCACCCGGTGCCGCGGGAGGAGGCCCGTCTTGTCGTTCGTCTTCGGCCGGCGGGGCAGCACGTTCTTCGCGCTGCTGCGGCAGCAGGCCGACGCGGTCCGCGCGGGAGCCGAGGCGCTGCGGGCGTTCTTGTGGGCCGGCTCCGACCCTGCGGCGCGGCAGGCCCAGGGGGCCGCCATCCGCGAGGCGGAGCGCCGGGGCGACGAACTGGAGCGGGCCGTCGCCGACCGTCTCAAAGGCGCCTTCCTCATCCCCATCAAGCGCGAGGACGTCTACGCCATCTCCGGCAAGCTGGAAGCGATGATGGACATCATCGAAGGCGTCGCCAACCGCGTGGAGTTGTACGCCATCGTCGCCCTGACGCCGGAGGTGCTGGCGATCGCCGACCTCCTTCCGGGACAGGCGGCCGCCCTGGTGGATGTGGTGACCGCGCTGCAGTCCCTCCGCCGGTCGGCGGTGTCCGAGGCCGGGCAGCGCTGCAAGACCGTCGAGGCCGAGATCGACAAGATCTACCGCGCCGGAGTCGCCCGCCTCTTCCGCACCCCGGACATGCCACCGCTGGAGGTCCTCAAGCTCAAGGAGGTCCTCGAACGGCTGGAGGAGGCTTCCGACCACTGCGAGGACGTGACGCGGCTGGTCGAGGGCATCCTCATCCAGCGGGGATAGGCGGGGGCGGCGGGGGGCCGCCCCGGGGCCCCTCCCCCGCCGCCTCCGCCTACCGCGGGCGGGGTCGGTGCGGCTCGGTGAAGCGCCAGACATGGCCGTCGAGGTCGCGGGCCACCATCTCCCGGGCCCCACCCGGCAGGGCCGTGGGCGCGTGCAGCACATCCACGCCGCGCTCCACGAAGCCGCGGTGCGTCTGGTCGATGTCGTCCACCACCATGCGGATCTCCACCCGCCGCGCGTCCTCCGCGCCCTCACCCGGCGCCCGCTCCGCCAGGTCGACGTGCGGGCCGCCCGCCAGAAACAGCGTCCGCGACGTCGGGAAGACACCCGGCCCGACCGGTACCCCGAACTTCTCCGCGTAGAAATCCGCGGCAGCCGTGAGGCTCCGCACGCGCAGCACGATCAGGTCGACCCCGAGAAAAGCCAAAGCCGCCACCACCCCAGATGCGCGCTTGTGCGCGGGAAGCATTCCCCACCGGGGACGGCATCCCCCTGCCGCCGGGCGCCCGGCGGCCGTCCGGGGGCGGCAGGCCCGGCGGCCGGACCGTCGAAGCGCCGCCGGGAGGGCGGATGCGCCCGTGCGCCCGCCGCGGCCGCCCTGCCCGGCTGAGGGCCGGCGTGGCCGCGCAGTCTATCGGCGGAACCAGAACACCGGGAGGGAGTCCCGCATGTCTTTTGCAATCGATCTGTCCGGCAAGGTGACCGTGGTGACCGGCGGGGCGACCGGCATCGGCGCCGGCGTGGTGCGCACCTTCGCGCGCGCCGGTTCCGCCGTCTTCTTCTCGTATACGAGCAACGCCGACGGCGCCGAGTCCCTGGCGGAGGAGCTGCGCCGGAGCGGCGTGCGGGCCGGCACCGCGCGGGCGGACCTCGCCCGGCAGGAGGATATCGAGCACCTGGTCGAGGAGGCGGAGCGCACCCTCGGCCCGATCGACCACCTGGTGAACGTCGCGGGGATCACCGACCCGCATCCCTTCTTCGAGATCACGCCGGAGATCTGGAACCGGACGCTGGACATCAACCTCCGCGGCATGTACTTCACCACCCAGGCGGTCGCGCGGCGTATGGTCGCACGGCACGCCCGGGGCTGCAGCATCGTCACGATGAGTTCCGTGCACGGAAAGGTCTCCGGGCCCAGGCACTCGCACTATGAGGCGAGTAAGGGCGGCATCAACATGATGACGCGGTCGCTGGCGATCGAACTCGCGCCCTACGACATCCGCGTCAACGGCGTCGCGCCGGGGGCGATCGAGGTCGAGCGGTACGCCCACATGCCGGGCTACGACCCCGCCGAGTGGTCCAAGTCCATCCCCCTCGGCCGGGTGGGGAAGCCGGAGGACATCGCGCCCACCTGCCTGTTCCTCTGCAGCGAGGGCGCATCCTACCTGACCGGCCAGGTGATCTACATCGACGGCGGCGTGACCTCGCGCCTGGCGGCCCCGTAAGCGGGAGCGGCGAAACGCCGCTCCCCGGGCTCCGGGCTGGGGTACGCCCGCGAACAGCGGCGGGACGTACCTGCCCCCCAGTGAGCCGACGATCCGGCGCACGATGGAGCGTGTCGACATAGAGGCCTTCGAGCGGGAGTTGGGGGCCTTTTCACGTCAGATCGGACTCCGCGGACACTGACGCCCGCCCCCTTCCCGAAGGACGGGCCGGAGGACGCGGCGAATGCCCGGTGGATCGGCACCGCCGCCTCCGGCTGCCCCGCCGCCGGAAGGGCCGGACGGCCTACCGCAGGACGGAAGGGGCGAGATGCGCTGGATTCCCTGCCCGAGATCCGCCGCGACCTGTCCCTGCAACCGCGCGGATTCCTCAGCGCGTCCAAGAACATCGGCATCAAGGACGAGACGCTCGACTTCACGGTCGTCTGTTCCACGACGGCCGCCACCGCCGCCGCCACCTTCACCCGCAACACCTTCTGCGGGCACCCCGTGACGGTTGGTCGCGCCCACGTCGTGGACGGGCGCCTGCGGGCGCTGATCGTCAACAGCAAGAACGCCAACGTCGCCACCGGGCCGGCGGGCCTGGAGGCGTGCCGGGAGACCTGCCGCCTGCTCGGCACGGAACTGGACATCCCCGCCACGGACGTCTTCCCGTGCTCCACCGGGGTGATCGGGAGGCCGCTGCCGATGGACCGCATCCGGGCCGGCATCGCCGGCGTCCGCGCCCAACTGGCGCCGGGCGGCCTCGACGTCTTCGCCCGGGCCATCATGACGACCGACACGCACCCCAAGGTGCGCTGCGCCCGGCTGGGGGATGCCGTGCTCGTCGGGTGCTGCAAGGGCGCGGGGATGATCGAGCCCGACATGGCGACGATGCTGGCCTTCTTCTTCACCGACGCCGAGTTGCCGGCGGAGCGGCTACGCGGGGCGCTGCGGGCCGCGGTCGACCTCTCCTTTAACATGGTCAGCGTCGACACGGACACCAGCACCTCGGACACCGCGGTCGTCCTCGCCAACGGCCAGGCCGGCCCGGTCGATCCGGACGCCTTCGGCCGGCTGCTGACGGCGATGGCGATCGAACTGGCGCAGGAGGTGGCCCGGGACGGCGAGGGCGCGACCAAACTCATCGAGGTCGCCGTGCAGGGGGCGCCAGACAAGGATGCCGCCCGCCGCGCCGCCAAGTCTGTCGTGAACTCCCCCCTGGTCAAGAGCGCCGTTTGGGGCGCCGATCCGAACTGGGGACGCGTGGCGATGGCGATCGGCAAGTGTTTCGACCTGCCGCTGGATCCGGACCGGGTGCGCATTGCCTTCGGCGGTACGGACGTCTACGCCGGAGCCGACCTCGGCCCCGAGCCGCTACGGCGCTTGGCCGACCACCTGCGGGGCGACCGGGTCCGCATCGACGTGGACCTCGGCCTGGGCGCTGCGGCCGCGACCGTCTGGGGCTGCGACCTGACCCCGGAATACGTGCACATCAACGGCGACTACACCACGTGACGCCGTGTCGCGCCCCACAACGCCCGCCGCGGAGGTGGTCCCCCTGATCCGGACGGTCGCCCGCCTCCTCGGCGAGGTGTCCCTGCTCTGGCTGCTCGCGGCGTCGACCACGGCCTCCTTCGCCCCGCGCGGGGTCGCGCTCAACGCGCAGGACCAACTGGCGATCCACCAGACGACGATCGGCGGCGGCCTGGAACTGGCACTGCCGGCCGCGGCCCTCTGCTTCGGCCTCTGGTGGCTCCTCACCCGGGAACTGCTCGGCCCCCTCGCGGTCGGGGCCGCGGGCCTCCTCGCCGTCAGCCTCCTTCTCCCGCACGACCTGACCCTGTACTTCCTGCCGACGCCCCTGGCCCTGCTCCTGACCGCATTTCTCCTGAACCGCTTCCCGGATCCCGAGGCGCCCCGGCGGCGCGGGTAAGGCGGCCCCGCCAAAGGCAACTTTGGCGGGGTTGCGGCCGGGCCGGGGCAGGGACAGGGGGCAGTGTCGGTCACCACCGGCCATGGGCCCCACGCGGGCCAGTCGTGCCGCAGGCGCGGCGGCCCTGGGCAGGCGCGTGAACCACGGGCAGGCGGCGCGCGGCCGGGACGGAATCCGGACCAGAACGGACGGATGTGCCGCGGGCACCGCGGGGCGGCCGGCGCCAACTCACCCCGGCCGGCGTGCGGGGTCCCCCCCTCCCCCTCGCCCGCCATGGCCCCGTGCGCGGCCGACCATACTGCAGGCGCGTCGCAGCCGCCCGGTACCGGCTGAGTCGACAACGGCCGGTTTGGGCATGAGCGGAGGCGTCCGGCCGACAGGGCCGCCCGACTAAAGCGGAAGGGTGCGCTGCCGGGACCGCGCACCGCACGGCACGCCCCCGCTCCGACCGCGCCCCCCCGGCCACCGGTGGCGTACGCCGGCAACGCCCACGATCCCGAACGCCGCGGCGCGGAGTCCATCGCCCGACATCCGTGCCCTGGGGAGGGGGCCGCGCCGAGGCGGGGCTTGGCTTCGGCCCCCTGCGTAGACGCCAAGGCCGGTTGTCCGTTTCCCGGTGCATGGGAACTCGGCACAGGACGACCCGGTGCCGAGTTCCCTTACGCCTTCTCCCACTTCACCCGCGGGGGGAAGGCCCAGTCGGCGTAGCGCCGGGCCACCTCGGCCTCTTCCACGCCGCCGCGGTGGAGGAGGACCCGGAACCGGAACGTGGCGCTGCCTCCGGCCGGAATGGTGAACTCGCCATGGAGGCCCTGCTTGGGCAGGTAGTGGGACAGGGCGAACGGATTCGCGGTCATCAGGCCGTAGTCGCGCACGTGCCACCGCATCGGGTGCAGGGGGTTTCCCGGACGGTCGAAGATGGCGACACCGAGCGGCGTGTTGCGCCCGGCGGCCGCCTCGGCGGCCGGCACCCCCGCGTAGTCGCACCATCCGGCGGCGCTGCCCCATGCCTCGGCTTCGCCCACGGCCCCCTCGGCCGTGGTGATGCGGCCACCCTTCTTGCCCTCCATGCCGTTGGCCACCCGGATGCCGCAGAGCGCCCCCTCCTTGGTGTCGCCCCACCGCACCCCCGCACCGTCGACCCCGGTGTAGGTCGACTCCACGTCAAAGAGGCGCACGGCGCCGTCCACGCCCCAGAAGCGATAGAGGCGCCTCTCCTCCGCCACAGCCGTCCCGTCGGGGCGGAGCCAACGCAGATCCGCCGCGACGTGGGCCGCGACAGCCCCGGACTCCACCGTCGAGGCCTGGGCCACGATGCGGCCGACGCGGCCCTCCCGCTCCTCCCAGGAGTCGGCGCCGTTGACGTCGCCGTGGCCGATCCAGACGCCGCGGTGATGGGGGTGGTCGGTGGAATCGCCGGGCTGGGGGTCGGCGGGCCAACCCCGGACCACGCACGCGCCGCCCGGGGCGAGGAGGGGATACAAATACGGCTTCGGGGCCCCGTCGAGGTGCAGGGTGGTGAACGGCGCCCCCCCGATGCCGATCGACACCGCCCCCGCGGCGGCCTCGGCGACCGCCCGGCGCTCCGCCCGGGCGGTCCGCAGGGCAAAGACCCGCCCCTCACCGGCGGCAAGCGCCGGGAGAACGGCCAGGACCCGGCCGTGTGCCACCTGGGCGGGAATCGTCTGGCCGTCGCCGACGAGCACATGGTCGCCCTCGGCGGCGCCCTCCGGGGCATCGAGCACCAAGGGCGCCGCCCGGCGCGTCCGCGGACCCGAGGAGATCTGTAGGCGCCACTCGGCGCCGCCTGACGGGGCGTTATCCATCTCTGCCTCTCCACTCCTTTGGCATGCCGGTGACGGGCGGGCGGTTTCCGCAGGGCGAAGCCGTCCGGGCGCCCCGCCGGGGACCCAGGCCCCGCCGCCGGACGGACGTCCACGCCGCGCCCGGCATCGGGGCACGCCTTCCGCCCCACCGCTGACGCTTCGTTCCGGGTCCGACGCCCCATCCCTACCAACCCCCGGTCTCTCTTGACAACCATGTAGATTCGTCCTACCGTTCTCCGTAACACCGTATAACGACGGATGGACTTACGGCATGCAGATGTTCGCCCACGTTCCATCCGGACAACGCCCGGTGTACGACGGGGGTGCAGGGGCGGTGGATGGGGATCTCGCGGCGGAGTTCGCGGCCCTGAGGGCGCGGGTGGAGCGCCTGGAGACGGCGCTCGGGCCACCGGGGCGCGCGCAGGGGCGCGATCCCCTGGCGGAGGTCGTGGAACGGCGCCTGGAGGCACGGCCAGAGGCCGAACGGGCGGCGCCGGCGGGACAGTTGCAAACGCGCGGGCTTGTGCGCGTGGGTGAGAGCCGCACCGCCTGGAGCGGCGACCACGACTTCGAGGAGTTGCTCGCCCTGCCATCGGCGCAGGTGGCGCGGAGCCTGACCGGACTGGCACATCCCGTTCGGATCGAGATCTGGAAGGCGCTACTCCCCGGCCCGAAGGACTCCCACGCCCTGCTCCTGGCGGCCGGCCTCAATACGACCGGCCAGTTGTACCACCACCTCCGCGAGATGGAGTCGGTGGGCCTGATCCAACGCCGGGGCCGGAACCTGTGGGCGCACCGGGCGATACCCACGGTGGCGCTCGCCCTGGTCGCGGCGGCGGATCTGGCCGGCGGGCGGCGCGATGCGTGAGGCGGGAGGCACCGGACCTGGCGGGCGGGGGGCGGGCTCGAGTCCGGCCCCTCTGCCCCCGCGGCGCGCCTGACGGTGGGTCACCCTCCGGAGGGCGCGGGGGAAAACCGCGCGGCACGGCCGAGCACCGGCCTGCCGTCACGTGCCGCCCGGGAGGCTGGGGGGCTCGTGTCAGGTATCACCGCGGGGCCGCCCGCGCACGATTCCATGGATATCACGGTGCAGCCGGCGTCCGGGTGGAGCTGCGCGCCAGCCCACCCGCGGGCCTCCGGCGGCGCACCCACCGACGGAGGGATCACCTGTGCATCCAGTACTCGTCCTCTTCGACATCGACGGTACGCTGGTCGACGGCGGGGGCGCCGGCCGTCTGGCGATGGATCAAGCGTTCGAGCGGGTGTTCGGGGTGTTCGCGGCGGGCCAGGGCGTCGAAACCGCCGGCCGTACCGACCTCGACATCTTGGCGGCCATGGCCGCCAAAGCGAACGTCCCACTCCACGCGGCCAGCACCGCCCGGTTGCTGCACGAGTACATCGAGGCCCTGCCCCAGGCCCTGGTGGACCGCTCCGCCCTGCTGCTGCCGGGCGCGGCCGATCTGGTGGTCGCCCTGGCCGGCGACGCGCGATGCCGTCTGGCGCTCGGCACGGGCAACGTGGCCGCGGGGGCCCGGTGCAAGCTCGCCCGCTTCGACCTCGACCGCCACTTTCCCACGGGCGGATTCGGCGACGACAGCGCCCACCGGCCGAACGTGATCGCCACCGCGCTCCGCGAGGCGAGCCGACACTACGGCATCGAGTTCACGCCGAACCGGACCGTGGTCGTCGGCGACTCCGTGCGCGACGTCGAGGCCGCACGGGCCAACCACATGCGCGTGATGGCCGTCGGCACAGGGAGGGAGGGCCCAAGCCCCGTGGCGGCGGCAAGGCCGGATGTCCTGTTCCCCGACCTCACCGACGCACGGCGCATCACCCAGTGGCTCCTCGCCTGAGACGCCGCATGCGGCGGCCCCGCGCCGGAGGCCGATCCCCCGGCTCCCGCGCGGGGCCCGCCTCAGCCCGCCACCCGCCCGACCCCACCCTCCGGCCGCACCGCCACCAGCACCAGCCGCCGCTTGAGCCACCGCCCCGGCCGCCCGCCACAGAGGAGCCGGCGCTCCCCTTCCCCGAGCCCCGCCAGGGCCCGCCGCACCGCCTCCGCCTCGGGCGCGTCGGGCCGCACCGGGGACAGCCAGTCCTCCAGGGCGATGTCCTCCACGGTCAATTCGGACACGACCGGCACCAACCCGGCCTCGGCCAGGGCGGCGTGCCACTCCGACTCGCTGAGGGCCCGGACGTGCGTCCCGTCGCGCAGGATCTCCAGACGGTTACACGCGGTGGCGACATCCGCCTCGGGGCACATGTCGCTGATCCCGAGGCGCCCGCCCGGACGCAGCACCCGCCGCATCTGGCGGAGTGCGAGCGGCAGGTCGGAGAAGTGGTGCGCCGCCCGCCGACAGGTGACGATGTCCGCCGACGCGTCCCCCCCGGGCAGGGCCTCGGCGGTTCCCGCCACGAAGGCGCAGCGCGCGCCGAGCCCCTGCTCCTCGGCCAGGCGCCGCGCCTCCGCCAGCATCGCCGGGGTCGGGTCCACCCCCGTGACCTCCGCGCCGCAGGCCGCCAGCGCGAGCGCGGTGTGCCCCGTGCCCGTGGCCACATCCACCGCCTGCAGGCCGGGTCCGGTGCCGAGCAGGTCGACCAGCCGGGCCAGATCCGCGCCCCGGGCGTGTCCGGGCGATTCGGCGTACGCACGGGCGTGCCGCGTGAAGAAGGGGCTCGGCGCCGGATCCCCGGCGCCCCCGCCGCCCGTCATGACGGCATCAGCCCGATCGAGACGTACTTGGTCTCCAGAAACCCCTGCACGCCCTCATAGCCCCCCTCGCGCCCCATGCCGCTCTCCTTGACGCCGCCGAAGGGCGCCTGGACGACCGTCGGCGCCGGATCGTTGACGCCGACGATGCCGTACTCCAGGGCCTCGGTCACGCGGATGGCGCGCGACAGGTCACGCGTGTAGACGTAGGCCGCCAACCCGTACGGCGTGCCGTTGGCCAGACGCACCGCCTCGGCCTCGTCCTCGAAGCTCCAGAGTGGGATCACCGGACCGAACGTCTCCTCGCGGGCCACCAGCGCCTCCGCCGGCGCACCCGCGATCAGGGTCGGCTCGAAGAAGTGGCCCGGCCCCGGCAGCCGGTGCCCGCCGTACAGGACCCGCGCCCCACGGGCCAGCGCGTCGGCGACGTGCGCCTCGGCCCGTGCCACCGCGCCCTCTCCGATCAGGGGCCCGACATCCACCCCGGGGGTGTCCCCGCGCCCGACGCGTAGCGCGGCCACGGCCGCCACCAGGCGCTCCTGCAGCGCCGCCGCGGCCCGGGCCTGCACGTAGAGGCGGTTCGCACAGATGCAGGTCTGTCCGGCGTTGCGGAACCGGGAGGCGACCACACCCTGCGCCGCGGCGTCCAGATCGGCGTCGGCGAAGACCAGGAACGGGGCGTGGCCCCCGAGTTCGAGCGACACGCGCTTCAGCCCGTCGGCGGCGCGCCGCATGAGCATCTTGCCGACCGCCGTCGACCCCGTGAAGGAGATCTTGCGCACGCGGGGGTCCGTGAGAAAGACCTCGCCGATCGGCTCGGCCGGCCCGGCCACCAGATTGGCGACGCCGGGCGGCAGCCCGGCGTCGTGGATGCAGGCGAACACCGCGCAGGCGGTGAGCGGCGTGGCCGGGGCGGGCTTGCACACCGCCGTGCACCCGGCGGCGAGGGCCGGCGCCAACTTGCGGCCGAGCATGGAGGCGGGGAAGTTCCAAGGCGTGATCGCCGCCGCGACGCCGACCGGCTGCCGCAGGGCGAGCAGGCGCTTGCCGGCCGTGGACGCTGGGATCGTGTCCCCATAGATCCGGCGCGCCTCTTCCGCATTCCAGAGGAAGTAGTCGGCGGTGATCGCCACCTCGCCCCGCGCCTCCGCCAGCGGCTTGCCCTGCTCCGCCGTCATCACGGCCGCGATCTCCTCCCGCCGCTCCGAGAGGAGTGCCGCCACGCGCCGGAGCGCCGCCGCGCGCTCGGGGGCGGGGGTCGCCGCCCACCCCGGGAAGGCGACCGCGGCCGCCGCGACCGCCGCCGTGGCCTCGGCGGCACCGCCCTGCGCCATCCGCCCGATCGTCCCGCCGTCGGCGGGGTTGACCACCGGCACCGTCCGTCCCCCGTCCGCGTCGCGCCAAGCCCCGCCGATGTACAGGCGCCCCTCGCGAAACCCGGCCGGCCCCGCGCCTTCCATCTCTCCACGCCCCCCGATCCGAAGTACGGTCCTACGCCCCCGCGGCGCGCCCGTGGGCAGGCAGGCCGGGGCCGCAGCCCCGGCGAACCCTCCCGCCCAGCCGTTCCCAGGGAGGCCCGGCGTGCACCTCCACCTGAGCGACGCCCTCGTTGGCGTGTTCGTCCTCGTGCTGTTCTACTCCCGCGTCCGCCGCGCCGTCGTTTTGCAGCCGGTGGTGCCCCTGCGCATGTGGACCCGTTCGGTGATGTTCGCGGTCGTCTGCGGCCTCCTCCTCGGCGCCGACGCGCCCCATCCCACCGCCCTCGCCGCCGACCTGGGCGGCGCCGCCGCCGGAACGGCCCTGGGCTTCCTCGCCATGCGCGGCACGGTTCTGGAGCGGCGGGCCGACGGCTGCTCCTATCGCCCCCACCCCTGGATCGGCTTCGGCCTCCTCCTACTGTTCATCGGCCGCCTGGTGGACAGGCTCGCGGCCCTCTACGCCGCCGGAGCCGCCGCGGGCGGCGGCTCCCTGTCCATGCTCCTGCCGCGTTTCGACCTCGGCGCCTATTCCCGGGATGTGTGGACGGTCGCCGTCTACTTCCTGCTCGCGGCGTACTCCGTCGCCTACGCCCTCCTGGTGCTGCGCGCCTCCCGTCGCGGGGCGCCGATGCCGGAGCGGCCCGCGGCCGCCGCGCGCCCCGGCCAGGCGGTGCCGCCGCCCGCGGGCCGTTCCCGGCCCTCCCCCGGCCACCCTTGAGGGACGCGGGCCTCCGGCCGCCCGCGTTACACCGGCGGCGCCAGATGCGTCTCCACGTCCTCCCAGCGATGCGCCGGCGGCAGGCAGGCGGCGCATCGGCACACCCAGAGCGTGGGCCGGCCGTCCACCATCCCCCGCCCCCGCCAGACCGGCGGCACGCCCGCGGCACCCGGAATCCCCGCCGCCTCGACGCGGCTGAGGGCCAAGTTCGGTAGGTAGCGCCCCCGCAGGCGCACCGACCAGTCCTCGGCGGCCGCATCCCCCTCCGGCGCGGCGACCACCACCTCCAGCGCGCCCTCCACGGCAAGGGACAGGGCGCAGAGGAGGGACGCCACGCCCCGCGGGTGCCGGCGCAGCAGTGGTGCGGTGCGGGTGAAGACGGCCGCGGGGATCTCCTCGAACGCAGGGTCGTCCGTGTACGGCCGGAGCCGCAGCAGGCCGAGCACGCACGCGCTCTGGGCCGAGGGCGTGCCGCCGTCGCCGTCCTCGCGGGGCCGGGTGAGGAGGTCGGCCCGCCCCCGCTCGGTGAGGTAGAAGGCCGCCGCCTCGGGATCCCAGAAGCGCCGCACGGCCTCGTGCGCCAGGGCCAGGGCATGCCCCAGCCAGGCCGTGGCGAAGGTCGCCTCGTAGAGGTCGATCAGCCCCAAAAGCAGGTACGCGTAATCCTCCAGGGTGCCGGCGATCCCCGTGCGCCCCTCCGCGCCGCAGCGCAGCAGGCCGCCGTCCCCCGAACGCAGCCGCTGCAGCACGAAGCGGGCAGCGGCCGCCGCGGCGTCGCGGTAGCGCCGCTCGCCGAGGATGCGGCCGGCGCGGGCGAAGGCGGACACGGCCAGGCCGTTCCACCCGGCGAGCACCTTCTCGTCGCGCGCGGGACGGGCGCGGCGGCCGCGGGCCCGGAGCAGGGCCTCGGCAAGGGCCGCGACAGGCGTCGCGGCTTCCCCGTCCAGCGACAGCGCCTGCAAATGCAGGACGCTCCTGCCGCCCTCGAAGTTCCCCTGCGCGGTGACGCCGAAGTGGCGGCAGGCCAGTTCGGCCTGCGCGTCGTCCCCGAGCGCCGCGCGCACCTCCGCCGGCGTCCAGGTGTAGAAGGCGCCCTCCTCCGGATGGCCGGCGGGGTCGAGGCTGTCGGCGTCCTCGGTGCTGAAGAAGGCGCCCTCCGGCGAGCGCATGTCGCGCAGGAGATACTCCAGCGTCTGCCGCGCCACGCGCGCCAGTTCCGGATCCCCGGTGCGCTGGAAGGCGGCCAGGTATAGCGGCACGACGACCGCGTTGTCGTAGAGCATCTTCTCGAAGTGCGGCACCTGCCAGGCCGCGTCGACGCTGTAGCGGTGGAAGCCGCCGCCCAGATGGTCGTAGATCCCCCCGCCGGCCATGCAGCGCAGCGTGAACACCGCGCGCTCCGCCGCCCGGCCCCCGGACCGCAGGAGGAGCTCCAGCGCCGGGGCATTCGGGAACTTCGGCGCCCCGCCGAAGCCCCCGTGCAGCGGATCCACGTCGGAGAGCAGCGCGGCCGCGGCGGCCGCGGGTACGTCCGGCCCAGGGGGGGATGCGGCCCCCGGGGCGCCTCCCCCCCCCAGACCCCCGGCATCCGGGCCGGCCGCGAAGGCGCCGCGCAGGACGCCCGACCACTCGGCGGCGACCTCCTGGAGCTTGGCGCGGTCCGCGCGCCAGGCCTGCGCCAGGGCGCCCAGCACCTCGGCGAACCCCGGCCGGCCGTAGCGCGCCCGAGGCGGGAAGTAGGTTCCGACGTAGAACGGCTCCAGATCCGGCGTCAGGAAGGCGGTGAGGGGCCAGCCGCCCTGGTCCGTCGCCGCCTGGCAGACGGTCTGGTAGACGGCGTCGACGTCGGGGTGCTCTTCACGGTCGACCTTGACGCAGACGTAGTCCCGATTCATGGCTGCCGCGACGGCCGGATCCTCGAAGCTCTCATGGGCCATCACGTGGCACCAATGGCACGCGGCGTAGCCGACGCTGAGGAGCACGGGACGGTCCGAGGCCCGGGCGGCCGCGAAGGCCTCCTCGCCCCAGGGGTACCAGTCGACGGGGTTGTCGGCGTGCTGGCGGAGGTATGGGCTCGACTCTGCGGCGAGACGGTTCGACACGTTCCCGCATCCCCTCTCCGCCCCGGCGGAAGCCGCGGGGACGCCGGGCGGGCGGTGTCCGTGGCCCCGGGGCCGCGGCCCCGGACCCTCACGCCGCGGAACCGGCGGCACGCCACCGTCGCGGTGAGGAGTCGCGGACCAGGATACCCCGCGGCCCGGGCGGTGCGCACATCCAGGCAGGGACGCCCCCCGGCCCGCCGCGGTCGGAGCGGGCCGGGCGGGGAGGATCCTCCCCGCCCGCCTCCCCCCGGCACGCGGCCTCCCCCCGGCACGCGGCCTCCCCCCGGCACGCGGCCGCCCCCCGGCACCGCAGCCCGCCGCGTCAGGCCGAGGGGCGCTGTCCGGCCTCGTCCAGCCGCCGCTTGGCCTCCGCGTAGACCTCCGGGCGGAGCGGCCCGCGGCCGGCGGCGGCCACGTTCTCCGCCAGGTGATCGGGGTTCTTCGTACCGACGATGGCGGTCGCCATGCCGGGGTGGGACAGGGTGAAGCGCAGCAGGAACTGCGTGCGATTCTCACCGGGATCCAGCAACTCGTCGAGCCCGGCCTTCTGCCAGACGTCCCAGCGCTGCTTGCCCCCGAGGCCCGCGCCCGGCTCGCCGCGAGCGACGCCGCCGCGGACGATCACGCCGGCGCCGGCGGCGGCCGCCGCCGCGATCGACTCCTCGTGCGCGCGTTCGAGGCCCGAGTACGGGATCTGGAAGGCGTCGAAGACGCCCCAGCCGATGTAGGTGGGCAGGTGCGGCAGGGTGGAGGAGCAACCGATGAAGCGGGTCCGGCCGCTCTCGCGGATCTCCTGGAGCACCTCGACGAGTCGGCCGGCCTCCGCGTCGGCCACCGAAGGGTTGTGCAACTGCAGCAGGTCTACGTGGTCGGTGCGCAGGCGGGAGAGGCTCTCCTCGATGTTGCGCAACAGGTTGTCCCGGGTCCAGACGTGGGGAGTCTCGTCGTGGTCGCCGGCGGGCACCACGTGGCAGCCGCACTTGGTCGCCAGGACGTACTCGCCGCGCCGCGTCGAGAGGAAGCGGCCGATGAACTCCTCGCTGCGCCCGTAGTCGTTGGCGGTGTCGACGAAGTTGATGCCCGCATCGAGGACCGCGTGCAGGATGGCCTCGGCCTCGGCGTCGGTGACGGTGCGGCCGTTCCAGATGCGCGGGCCGCGCACCTCCATCGCCCCGAAGCCGAGGGCGGTGACGGGCAGGCCGGTGCGCCCGAGGGGCCTCGTCGGAAGCGGCATATGGACAGAACCTCCTTGCCGGTACTTGGGGCGCGGAGCGGGTCCCCGTTTCGTCTCGCCGTCCACCCTCCTGCCGCGCCACGTTCGCCGCGGGCCGGGGCGCGGCGGGGGGCGGCGGGGGGCGTCCCGTCACGCCCAGCGGCGGTAGGCACGCACGAGGGATTCGCCGTATCCGGCCGCGTCCATGGCCTCTTCGATCATCCGGCGCAGGGTCGAGTAGGCGCCCTGGTCGACGGCGGCGCCGGCCGCCGCGCGGGCGCAGAGGCCCGCGACGCGCTCCCCCTCCGCATGGACGCGCGTCAGATACCAAACCAGCCATTCCGGCGGCGGACAGGGCTCGGCCCGGCACAGCACCGGCAGGGCGAGCGCCCCCTCCACCGCGCGTCCCAGCAGCGCCCGGCGGCCGAGCCCCTCGATCGCGGCATCCGCGGATTCGAACCCATCGCGGAAGTCGCGGTATCGCTCCGCCACCAGGTCCTGCAGGCGGCGGCGGAAGTCTGCCAGCGCCGCCTGCACGGCCGCACCGACCAGCCCGGCGGGGTCCTGAACGATCGCGGCCCGCTGCCGCAGCCAGAGCCCACCGGGGACGGCCAGCCGCTCCCGGAGCCAGTCGGCGCCCCGGACCCGCACGGACACCGGGGCCGGCGGGCCGGGGACGGTGAGCCAGAGATCGGAGGGCCGGGACTCGGCCTCGGCGCGCCGCCACTCCTCCGCGACCAGCAGGATCTCGATCTGGAGCGGGCTGCGGCCCCCGGCCACGCCCAGGGGATGCGCGCCCAGCGCCAGGACCGCGGCCCCGGAGACGCGGGGGCCGAGGAGACGGCCGGCGGGCAGGCCGCGGAACGTCCCGTCCAGGAACCCCCGGACCCGCAAGGCCAGCGCCTCGTGCCGGGCCGCCGTCGCGTCCCCGCTCACGGCCGCGGCGAGTAGGGTGTGGCCTCCAGGAACACGCTGTCGATGCGCTCGACGAGCGGGCCGTCCTTCTCGCTTTCCGCCTTTGCCGCCTGCCACTCGGGATCGGTGCGGAACGCCTCCCAGGCCGCATCGCGCGCCGAGCGGTCGGGATAGGCCAACAGGTAGTGCAGCGGACCCTCGGCGCCCGTCGGGACGAAGTACCCCACCTGCCGGATACCGTGGCGTTCGAAGAGCCGGCATGTATGTTCCGCGAACCTGCGGTGCAGCCGTTCCATCCGGCCCGGCGCCGCGTGGTAGGTGCGCCATTCGTACAGCACGCGTCCACAACCCCCAGATCCCTGGTCGGTGGGAGCCCGATTCCCGCCGCCGGGCCTCATGGTTCCCCCCGGCGGCCTCCGGACCTGCCGGCGCCGCCCGCCGCCGGCCGGGTGGCGGCGAGGACGCGGAAGGCGCGGTCGCCCCCCACTTCCCGCAGGGAGCCCACCTCCTCCTCATAGCGCAGGAAGCGGTGGCCGACGACGAACAGACGCCCGCGCGGCGCGACGGCGGCCCACGCCCGGTGGACGACGGCGCGGCCGAGCGCCGGGTCCGGGGAGGGGCCGTCGTGAAAGGGCGGGTTGCAGACCACCACGTCGTAGGGGCCGCCCGGCACGGCCAGGGCCGCGTCGGCGGCCACGATTTCGGCCCGGGGGAGGAGGCCGTTCAATTCAAGGTTGCGGCGCGCGACCTCCAGGGCCAGGAGGTTCTCGTCGACGAAGGCGCAGCGGGCGGCGCCGCGGGCGAGTAGGGCGATGCCCGCCGCACCCCCGCCGCAGCCGACGTCGCAGGCGTGCCGCGCGGCGGTGTCCGCCGCCGCGCGCACCAGTTGTTCGGTCGCCGCATCCGGCAGCCCCCGCGCGAAGACCCCTTCGGCCGGGTGCAGGCGCAGTGCCGCGCCCGCCAGGCGCACGTCCTCCGCCGCCACCGGCGCGGGCGGCGCCACGGACGCCGCGGCCGGCACCCGTGACTCGAGGATGCGGCGCCCTCCGCCGTAGGCCAGTACCAGCGCGCCGTCGAACCACTCCCGCAGGCGCCGCTCGGCCCCGCCGGCCCCGTCGGCGTTGCCCCCGCAGACCAGCAGCCGCCCGCCGGGACGCAGGGCCCGCGCGCAGAGGGAGACCGCGAGGGTAAAGGACGCGCGGCCGGCGATGTGCGCCAGGTCCACCATGCCGACGTCCGCGGACCCCGCCGGAACAGGCATCCCGCGGCCGTCCCAGGGGATCACGCACTCCGGCGGCAGTCCGGCGGCGACGGCGCGCGCCAGGGCGGCCGCGTGCCAGTCGCAGGCCGTGACGGCGGCGCCGCCTGCCCGCAGCCGCAACAGCGCCGCTTCGCGGGACATGGCGACCGCGAGGATGTGAGTGCCGGGCGCGATCCCCAGGCCCGGGAGGGCCCGGAGCCAGAGCGAGGGACGTTCGGCCAATCACAGGCGCCCCTTCCAAGCCGCCGCGCGGCGGAGGCCGCCACGGACGGCGGACGCTGCCGCCTCCCAGGTTATCCCCCGGCGGCGGGACGGCAAGCCCCTGGACGGCGCGACGCTTTACCTCGGCCCCGGCGACCGTGCAAGATTGGGACGGGGGTGAGACCTTGCGTCAGGCGGCGTTCGGGCTGGGCTGGTGGCTCGTGTCTTGGTGGTCCGCCGGGGGCACGCTCTGGCTGGTCTGCCTGGGCGTGGAACTGCTGGTCGCCCGCGGCGGTCTGCGACACGTGCGCCGCCTCTCCGCCACCTCCGCCGAGCCCGGACGCGGGCCGTACGCCTGGCCGACGGTCGCGGTCGTCGTCGCCGCGCGCAACGAACAGGCCACGGTCGGCGCCGCCGTCGGGTCCATCCTCGCCTGCGACTATCCCCGACTGAGGGTCGTCGCCGTCGACGACCGGAGCACCGACCACACCGGCGACATCCTCGAACGCCTGGCGGCCGAGGACCAGCGCCTGACCGTGATCCGCGTCCGCGACCTGCCGACCGGTTGGCTCGGCAAGAACCATGCGCTCCACCTCGCCGCGGCCACGGTGGACAGCGAGTGGCTGCTGTTCACCGACGCCGACGTGCGTTTCGCGCCCGGCGCGCTCCGACGGGCACTGGTCCTCTGCGAACTCGAATCCCTCGAACACCTGACGGCCGTCCCCGCGCTGCTCGCCTCCGGCGTCTGGCTGCGCCTGTTCCTCGCCTGGTACGCCCTGGTACTCACGCTCTGGCTCAGGCCGTGGCACGCCCCGCGGCGGGACCGCCGCGTGTCGGTGGGCGTCGGCGCGTTCAACCTCGTCCGCCGGACCGCCTACCTCGGGGTCGGCGGCCATGCGGCACTCCCGCTGGCCGTCGCGGACGACATCGTGCTCGGGCGGCTGCTGAAGGCGGCCGGATACCGCCAGATGATGGTCATGGCCGGCGGTCGGATGCTGGACCGCCGCGGCGCGCCCCAGTTGCAGTTGCAGTGGTACCCCGACGTCATCGCGGCCGTTCGCGGCCTGGAGAAGAACGCGTTCGCCATGTTCGACTACCGCGCCGCCCCCCTGCTCCTGACGGCGGTGGGCGTGACGGCGATCACCCTCGGCCCCTGGGTCGGCGCGGTCCTGGCACCGGGCTGGCACCGCCTGCCGTGGATGGCCGCCGCCGTGCTGTCGAGCGCGTCCCTCTGGGCGGCGGGGCAGGAGATGATGGACAACTTCCCCTGGTGGCTGAGCGTCCTCTACCCGCTGGCCCAACTGTTGCTGACCTGGGCCGCGCTACGCTCGGCTTGGCTCACCCTCATCCGGGGCGGCGTCCGTTGGCGGGACACCTTCTATCCCCTGCGCGACCTCAAGGCGGCACGCGGCGCCCGGTCCCGCCTCCGCTGACTGGGCGCTACCGCGCCCGGAGCAGGGCCGCGACCTCCGCGCCGGTGGGCATGGCGGTCGCGGCGCCTGGCCGCGTACAGGCCAGCGCGCCGGCGGCGACGGCGAAGGCCACGGCCTCCCCCGCCGCGGCGCCGGCGGCCAGGGAGGCCGCGAACGCCCCGGCGAACGCGTCGCCGGCACCGACGGTATCCACCACGGCCACCGCATGGGAGGGGAACACCAGGGGCGCGGACCCGGCCTCCGCCACCAGGAGGGCGCCCCGCTCCCCGAGGGTGGCGAGCACCGGTCCACCGGTGCGGCCGCGCAGGTCGGTGGCGGCCGCACCAGGATCGGCCCTACCCGTCAGGGCCGCCAGTTCCGACTCGTTGGGCAGGAGCCAGGAGGAGAGGCCGAGGAGCCGATCGAGGTGCGGACCGGGCGGCGGCGCCGGCGCGGGGTTGAACACCACCGTCCTGCCGGCGGCGCGCGCGATCTCGGCCGCGCGCACGGACGCCGGCAGGGGCACCTCGCCCTGCAGCAGGAGGACGTCGCCCGCGCGGATCGCCGCGCCGGCCGCGGCCACCTGTTCCGGGCCCAGCGTGCCGTTGGCCCGCGGTACGACCACGATGCGGTTCTCCCCGGAGGTCTCGACCTCGATCAGGGCGACGCCGGTACCCGCCGGGTCCGCGGCGAGGTCCTGCTGGCCGATGCCAAGGCCGGCGAGCAGGAGTCGCAGTTGGCCGCCGAAGGGGTCCTCGCCGATCCGGCCGACGATCGCCACCCCCGCCCCGGCGCGCCGGGCCGCGACCGCCTGGTTGAGGCCCTTGCCGCCGGGCTGCTGGTCGTACTCCAGGCCCGCCACCGTCTCGCCGGGTCGGGGCAGACGGGCACAACGGACGACAAGGTCCACGTTCAGCGATCCCACCACGACCACGCGCCGCCCGGCCATCGCGGATCCGCCTCCCCCGCCCGCCCCGCATGCGGGCGGAGACGGGCATTGAACACCGGCGGTCGCGGCTCCTGCCCCGACCCGGCGCGGTTCCCCTCGTCCCCATCCGGGCCACCAGTTCGTGCTCTCCGACAGCGCCGATGGCAAGACGTGGGGCAACACGACGACGGTGCCGATCGTCGCCCTGGACCCCGCGACGCACAAGCGGCCCGCCGGCCCTCCGAAGGGCGCCGTCCCGGCCTTCATCACCGGCCCGTACTTCGTGGGTGTCTGCGCCTGCTCGCACAATCCGCAGGTACAGGGGTACGCGGGCTTCACGGCGTTCACCGGCTTGGACGTGACGAAGATGCAGTACTATGCGGTGCACCAGAGCACCAAGAACAAGAAGAACTACTGAAGTCGCGGCCCCTGGGCCGGGGCTCGTTCGGGCAAGCGGGTCCCGGCGCCGGGGCCCGCGGCGAGGCTGTACCGGGCCGCATCCCGCAGGTGCCGCGGCGGCCGGGCTGTCGGCCACGGTCGCCGACAATCCCGCCGCATCCCGGCCGCCACCGTGTGGGGTGCGCCCGATGTCGTCGTTCCCGCACGACGTTTACACCATGTTCACCGACCGTTCACAGCCGCCCGAGACCTCGCATCGTAGCCGCGCCCCGCTGCGGCCGTTGGGCCCCGTCCCTTGCCGGACGCGCACCGAGGCGCCGCGACGCCTCGAACGTGAAGAGGCTCCCACGAGCGCCCGAAAACGTTATCCGAAACAAACCGCCCATTCGGTCGACTCTACATGGTTAGATGCATGCATGAAGGCATGCGGGCGATGGATACCCACCGGTATCGCCGTATGCCCGCAGGAGGCATGCGACCACCGTCGAAGATAACGCGCAGCCGAGTGATGCCCGACCATGAGGTCAGAGCCAGGGGGGGTGCGGCCAGCAGGCAAGCGACACCGCCGGGCCGGCCGGGAGATCCGTGCGCCCCTACCGAGGAGAGCGTGCCTTCGTTCTGTCGTCCTTATATGTGCGTCCTGTCGCCCTCTCCGTCGGTACGGCGCCGGTGCCCCGAGTCCACGCCCGCCTGCGCCTCGGTTCCGGAGCCGCCCGTTCGGCTGGAGGAGTACCGCCTTCGGGCACGCCCGTGGAGCCGAGGAGCCGCCGAAAACGACGGTGGCCGGGTCGTCCGGCAGTGGCGGTCCCGCAGAAGGTCTTCGTCGCCTGCAGGCGCAATCCGCCGGGCACAGGCGCAACCCGTCCACAGGAGACCGCACGCATCGGCGTGGTGGGCATGGCACTTCGGCTGAGAGGTTCCGCCCGGCCCCGATTTGCATCCCGGTCGCGGCGCGGATCGGACGACCGGCCCGTCAAGACGTGGGGTGCCAGTGGACAGAAGGGGGTACGAACGAATTGGCGTCAAGCATTCTGGACGCGTCGCCCGAGACGCCCGTCGACCGTCGCAGGATCATGCGTTATGCGCTGGGCGCGGTCGCGGGCGCCGTGGCGCTCCCGGCCCTCGCCGCGTGCGGCACGAGCAAGGCGGCCAACTCCAGCGCCACCAGCACCTCGGCCAGCAGCTCCACCACCCCGGCCGTCAAGCTTCTGCCTGTCACCGGGACCTCGTCCTGGCCGGTCGACGTGCAGACCGCCCAACCCACGGCCCCGTGGAGCATGTACGCGACCAAGGGCACCGGCAGCAGCATGCTGCTCGAAATGGTCACCTACGGTAACGACCTGTGGAACAGTGCGGACAACTTCAGCTACTTCGCCCAGCAGGCGTCCGGCCCCGGCGAATGGACCGTGCAGGTGGCCTTCCTCAGCCAGACCGACGCTTGGTCGAAGGCCGGCATCATGATCCGGCAGAACCTGACCGCCGGTTCCACGGACTACTACTTCGTTACTACGGTCGGCAACGGCGCGAGCCTGCAGTACCGCGCCGTCGCCGGCTACGGCGCCTCGGGCGGCCCGACCGTCAATCCGCTGGACTCGACGCCCGTCTACCTGAAGATGCAGTACACCCCGGGCAAGCAGATCGTGATGTGGGACAGCACGGACGGCAAGACCTGGGCCAACCAGAACACGGTGCCGCTCGGCGCCGGCACCGTCGACTCCACCAAGCACACGTGGGTGATGGCCAAGAACGCCGCAAAGGGCGCCATCCCGGACATGATCACCGGATCGTACTACGTGGGCGTCTGCGCGTGCTCCCACAATCCCTCGCTGCAGGGCTACGCGGGCTTCACCAACTTCGGCGGGGCCTTCGACACGGCGAAGATGTCCTACACCGCGGTGCACCAGAGCACCAAGAACAAGGGCAACTACTGAGCCGGCCGGCGCACCCCCGGCACGGGTCGGGTCCCGTTCGAGGCGCAGCAGGGGCCGGGTCGCCTTCGGGCACCCGGCCCCTGTCACCACCGCGCGTATCCGGCGCAAGCGACCGGGGGCTCGGGCCGCGGCGGCGCAGGCGGGTGCGGCGCGGGGGGATTCCCTCTCCAGTTCGCGGGGGGTGCCGTGGTGCACTCGGGCGCTCGGCCGGGCGGGTCCGCCTCCATGCCGTTCCGCTCCGCCGTCCCGCTGCTTTTGGTGCTGGCCGCCGCCGCCTGGTTCTACATCTACTCGATGTGGCCGCACCTACGGGTCCCGGGCTTCGACCACAACGCCTGGGAGGCATGGGCGCTCCTGCACGGGCACGTGGCGACGCCGACCCCGCCCAGCACGGGGGACATGGCGTTCTATCACGGCCGCTGGTACAGCTTCTTCCCACCGCTGCCCGCGCTCGGGCTGATTCCCTTCGTCCTGCTGTTCGGCGGCCCGCTGCATACGCCGGTGCCGCTTCTCTCGGCGCTCCTCGGCGCCCTCTCCGTGGGCACCGCCTACCAGATCTGTGAACGCGCGGGTCTACGGCTGCACGTACGCCTCTTCCTCACCGCCTTCTTCGGCTTCGGCACGGTCGCCTGGTACGCGGCCTCCAACGGGACGCCCTGGTACTTCGTGCAGACCTGCACCGTCTTCTTCTACATGCTGTGCCTGCACGAGAGCTTCGGCAAGAACCGCCCCGCGCTCGTGGGGGCCCTCTTCGGCTGCGCCCTGCTGTGCCGCAACCCCGTCGCGCTCGGCTTCCCCTTCCTCCTCTGGCGCGAGGAGCGATGGGACTTCGGCCGCTTGCGCGGCTTCCTCGTCCCGATCGCGTTCGCCGTCGGGGTGCAACTCTGGTGGAACTACGCCCGCTTCGGCAACCCCCTGGACACCGGCTACGGACACATCATGATGGCCAGCTACCTGCGCCCCTCCTTCGAACAGGGCATGTTCAGCATCGTCCACCTGCCGTGGCAGCTCTACAGCATCTTCTTTTTGGCACCGGCCTTCCGGGCCACCTGGCCCTACCTGCAACTCAACCCCAACGGCCAGAGCCTGCTGCTGACCTCACCCGCCTTCCTCTACACCCTGGAGGCGAATCTGCGGGAACGCCGGGTGCAGCTCGGGCTCCTGGCGGTCCTGGCGACGGCGGCGCCGCAACTCCTGTATTACGCCAACGGCTGGGTCCAGTTCGGCATCCGCTTCAGCCTCGATTACACGCCGATTCTCTTCGCGCTCTTGATCTTCGGCATCGGGCAGCGGTTCCGCTGGCAACACGCCCTGCTTATCCTGGTCAGCATCTTCCTCAGCGGCTATGGCGTCGTGTACGGGCTGGGGGCCCACCTGTTGCCGCGCTGACCGGATTCCCGGCAGGGCAGGCTCCCCCGCCGCGCGAAGTGTGGCGGCCTATGGTCCGAGGTGGCGCCGAGCCGCGCCGGCCGCCGCGACGACGGTCGCGGCCCGACCTCCCCGGGATCCACCGCCGGACGATGCTCCTTCGGGGGTGCGCGACATGACGGACTCGGAATTCTGGGGCTACCGCCGGTCGGACGGCACGGTCGGCGTGCGCAACCACGTCCTCCTTTTGCCCACCATCACCTGCGCCAACCAGATCGCGCAGAACGCGGCGACCATCACCCGCGGGGCGGTCTATGTCGGGCACCAGCACGGCTGCGGCCAGACCGGGGACGACCTGCACCAGACGATGCGCACCTTCGTCGGGTACGGGAGCAACCCCAACGTCTACGGGGTCGTCGTCTGCGGGCTCGGCTGCGAGGCCGCCTCGGCCCGCATCGTCGCCGACGGGATCAGCAAGCGTACGGGCAAGCCGGTCGAACTCGTCCTGATCCAGTCCTCGGGCGGGACCCTCCGCGCCACCGAGGACGCGGCCCGCGCGGCGGCGCTGATGCTGCAGGACGCCTCCGAGGTGCGGCGGGAGCCCGCGCCCGTGTCCGAACTGATCCTCGGGACGGAGTGCGGCGGCTCGGACGCCTGCTCGGGAATCTCCGCCAACCCGGCCGTCGGCCACTGCGCCGACATGCTGGTCGACCGCGGCGGCACGGTCCTCCTGGCGGAGACGACGGAACTCATCGGCGCCGAGCACCTGCTGGCGGCCCGGGCCACCACGCCGGAGGTGGCCCAGAAGGTCTACCAGGTCATCGACCGCTACGAGCAGGCCGTGCTGGCCACCGGCTACGACATGCGCGGCGGCAACCCGTCGCCCGGCAACATCGCCGGCGGCCTGACCACCATCGAGGAGAAGTCGCTCGGCGCGGCCCACAAGGGCGGCACCCGGCCGCTGGTGGACGTGATCGAATACGGCCGGAGGCCCGGCAAGCACGGGCTGGTGTGGATGGACACCCCCGGGCATGACATCGAGCAACTCACCGGCATGGTGGCCGGCGGCAGCCAGGTGGTCGTCTTCACCTCCGGCCGCGGGACGCCCACCGGGTCCTGCATCGCCCCGGTGGTGAAGATCGCCACGAACTCGGAGATGTTCCAGAACATGCGCGACAACATGGACTTCGACGCCGGCGGCGTCATCGACCGGGGCGAGTCCATCGAGGCGGTCGGCGCCCGGCTCTACGCCGAGGTGCTGCGCGCCTGCGAGGGTCGCATCACGCGCAGCGAGGTGCTGGGGCACCACGAATTCGGTCTCTGGAGGATCGGGCCGACCCTGTAGCCGGAACACGCAACAGGGACCTTTCCGTGTTCCGCGGGCCCCCGTAGCCCGGGACTGACCGCCGGGGCTGGCGGACCCGACCCTCCCGGCCGGGGCGGATCGAGCTCCGCCAGGCCCACAGGCCGGCACTGCGAGCGATGGACGCCGGGTGCGCGGTCGCCGTGCCCCCACGGTTGCGGGCGCCATCTGGTCGGCGCGCATCCGGTGGCCGCCCTGGGGCTCCGTCTCCGGCCGCCCGTGCCGCGCGCGCCGGGCCGGAAACGCACCCCCCCAACGACCCAAGGGGACCACGACGGCCGCCCGCCCCCGGGGGTATCGTTCGCCCTGTGCCGCCGCCTTCCGGACCCGTCGTGCACGTTGAGGAGGGATGCCGGTGCCGCGCGGGATTCGCGTCTATCAACTGGCCCGCGAGTTCCAGATCGGGACGGATGAGGTGCTCCGCCTTCTGGCGAAGGACCTGCACATCGAGGTCGGCAGCCACATGGCGTCCGTCGACGACGATGTCGCCACGCGCGTCAGGGCATTGGCGGCCAGGCGCGCGGGCGGGGGTGGCGGGGCGGCCCGCGGCGCCCCCGCCGCGGCGGGGGGGGGGCCCCCCCGCCCCCCCCGCGCCCCCCGCGGGCCCCCCCCCCCCCCCCCCCCATTATAGCCGGTCCCCCCCCGCCGCCCGCCGCAACCATTCGGCGTACGCCGGGCTCACGGTGTAGTCGTGGATCAAGTAGTAGGGGAAGAGGTGGACGAAGGATGA
>Ga0080006_1260151_pt1 | contig 35629 bp, 42 predicted proteins | sample RS3BMetagenome_FD_69209 | JGI IMG/M metagenome (GOLD analysis project Ga0080006, IMG submission 69209) | Ferric oxide microbial mat and aquatic microbial communities from Rainbow Spring, Yellowstone National Park, USA - RS3B (SPADES... ...
CGTCCTCTCTCGCTTCATGAACTTGGGATAGCTCATGAGACGATGAGGGGCAACGCCCCTTCTATCCGGTCGAGAAAGATTGGTTAGACGTCCTGCTCAAATCCCTTAACTTGACAGCGCCAAATATCCTGTCAGTAAATTTAAAGGTTCGAATAAAAAGTATGATGAGCTGTAGATGAAGCTGTATACCGGCTCAGTGCACGACTTCATTAAAGACACCATGGAAAATACATTACCGGACAAGCTTGTCAAAGCTTATGTTGAATATTTCTCCAGACAGCCCAATAGAAGCGAAGTAATGTCTTGGGTTAATTCCTCACAGTTTTTGAAGAATGTTCTGCAAATAGCAAACTTAAAAGACAATATGATGATTCTGGAATACGGTCTTCCATATTCAAGTCAAAGAATAGATTGTATGTTGTTCGGAAAGGGGACAGATGGCTCGGACAATACAGTGGTCATAGAGCTCAAACAATGGTCTAGGGTAGAACCATGTGATGTTGAAAACAACGTACTGGTTTATGTTGGTGGAGCCGAGAGGATGGAGCCTCATCCATCTTATCAGGTAGCAGGTTATCATTATTACTTGAAGGACTTTGTCTCAGTTTTTAATGATGAACCAAAGCTTGAACTTTGGTCTTGTTGTTACTGTCATAATTATTCCAAGTCCACAAATGTGCTCTTTAGTGCTAATTTTGCCAGTATTCAGAGAGAATTCCCTGTCTTTGCAAAAGAAGATTTTAGCCTTCTGGCAGAGTATCTAAAACAGAGACTGGCTGAGGGAAGAGGTTTAGAACTTTTCAATAGATTTAGCCAGAGCCCGATAAGGCCATCCAAAAAATTAATAGAACATGCCAGAGAAATGCTTGCAAGGCAAAGAGTATTTAATTTACTGGAGACTCAAATAACAGCATTCAATACTATCATGGATAGGGCAGCAAAATGTGCCAAATCAGGAAAAAAAGACTACGATCATTGTCAAGGGCGGTCCTGGAACCGGAAAGTCTGTCATGGCTCTAAATATTCTTGCTGAACTTCTGTCAAAAGGATATACGGTTTATCATGCTACTGGCTCTGCAGCATTCACAAATACCCTCAGAAAGATTGCTGGCTTAAGAGCGGCAAAACTTTTCAAATATTTTAACAGTTTTACGATGACGAAAGACAACGAAATAGACGTGTTAATTTGTGACGAAGCTCATAGGATAAGAGAAACAAGCAATTCAAGGTACACTAAGCATAATCTTCGATCAGGGATGCCACAAGTCGAGGAATTAATAAGGGCGGCAAGGCTCACAGTCTTTTTCATAGATGACCTGCAGGTTGTTAGACCTCAGGAGATAGGCAGCACGGAATTGATCAAAAGAACAGCATCAAAATTCGGATGTGAAATATTCGAGTTCGAATTGACAACCCAGTTCAGATGTAGCGGGTCTGATGGATATCTGGACTGGATAGATGATATTTTACAAATAAGAAGTACTGGTAAAAAATATCTGACAAAGGAAGATGGAATGGATTTCAGGATATTTGATGATCCAAAGAAGCTTTAAGAAATAATGAAGAAGAATAGGGAGAAGCCCAACTCAGCTCGTATGGTCGCAGGGTTCTGTTGGCCGTGGAGTGATCCGTTGCCTGACGGTACCTTAAAGGAAGATGTAGTGATAGGAGATTTCCGGATGACTTGGGAAGCCAAGAACGAGGCCAGGAGGCTGGCACCAGGCATCCCGAGAGCAGCCCTCTGGGCGTATGATCCTAACGGAGTAAATCAGATGGGAAGCATTTATACAGTTCAAGGGTTTGAATTCGAGTATGTAGGCGTAATATTTGGGAACGATCTTGTGTATGAACCCAGTTTCGGTACGTGGGTCGCCAAACCCGAAAACTCAGCTGATTATGTCGTAAAAAGAGATAAAAAGCAGTTTCTCAAGCATGCAAAGAATGCATATCGAGTGTTACTTACAAGAGGCATGAAAGGCTGCTATGTATACTTTTTAGATAACAGAACTAGACAACTTTTCGAATCTAGGTTAAATTCGTAGAAAGTGAACTTCGTTACACGAAGATCAATCTCAGAAGTCGGGAGCGGAAAATACACAATTCAGAAAAATCGAAGAAAATGGTAAGAGTTCCTTAACCGAAATGTGACGTACCCAGGTTTCTTGCTTTTATTCCCGAGATGATTGTAAGTGTTTCAGAAGAACTATGTATTATGACAAGACATCATATGATGAGAATCAGACTTGGGAAAGCCTTGTGGTCGGAAACCTGTCATAATCAATCCTTTACTTTTACATTCTCCGGAATTTTACCTATAGCTAGCTGTCTATCACACCGTCATATTCGCGATTGATGGAGTCAAAACAATTCAAACGGCGGAGTCAATAAGATATATTGCTGAGAATTCGCTGAGATTCGTCATAAGCACTGTCTTGAAGAGTCAGCTCGCAGTTCATGTTTTCATACCTCTGTTTAAGCAACAAAATCTCTATCGTCGCTACAGGTTGTAAGAGTTAAATTTCATTATCTTCATAAAATGGTTTTCTGCATAGAAGATGTAGATCATATTATCGTCCTCTGGTAATTACTTGCTAGAAAAACATGTTCAAATCTCTATTTAAAGTGAAGGTAAGACATGTAGAAGTCAGAGGTGTTACTGGTTTTTCTTTGTAAGCGCATCGAACTCTAAGCTATCTCCTAGCATATCCTGTAATAGAGAATAGTTAGCTCAACCATCTCGCGTTACTTCGAGTTCGCACATCAACAATCAAATCATCGGAATCTATCCTATATGTAAGGTATTGCTGTTATAATAGTATCAATTCTGCCAGCAATGCACATTTTTTGCCTTAATATTATCTCTTGACAACATGGAGATGTCGACTGGAAAAGAATAGTCAAAGATAGGCCAAGTATTAAATGAATGCGGGCCTGGTGGGATTCGAACCCATGACCCGTCGGTTAAGAGCCGACTGCTCTACCTGGCTGAGCTACAGGCCCGTTTTTCTTGCCAGCTTTACCTCTATATTTAAGTCTAAAGCGAGACTTTTTCTGTTTTTAAATAAGTCAATAAATTTTTATGATCATAAACCCTATTAACAACATGTGTAGGATTTTATGTCAAACTTATAAACCTATTAGACTGGATTAGCTACTTCAGGTAGCTAAAATTGACTTTAGGTCTCGTAGGGCTTGGCGTACAGGGAATGGCCAGCGTCCCTATGGGAGGGTTGGAATATCTAAAAAACTGTGATCTGATTTATGCCGATACATATACAAGCCCTTGGCCGCCTGACCTTTTGAACCAACTCAGCTCAGAAGTCAGAAAGAATATTTCTCGTGCTACAAGAACTCTTCTTGAAGATGGAAGGAAGATTTTGGACGAAGCAAAACACTTGGAGGTTGCAGTAATTACTGTTGGCGACCCGTTTCTTGCTACCACACATATCATACTTAAGCAAAGGGCAAAGGAGATGGGAGTCCCAGTAAAAATCTTCTATTCCTCAAGCATAATCAACGCAATATTTGGTGAAACCGGATTACATATATACAAACTGGGAAGAGTTATTACTGCAGTAAGAAACGACAAAGCAGTTGAAGACTCTTTATATCCAGAAGTCAAGGATAATCTGGCAAGGAACAGGCATACTCTTCTTCTGCTAGAATATGATAGTGACTCGGGGGAATATCTAGCTCCTTCTGACCTGCTTGGGACTCTTAGGAGAATGGAAGAAAATTTCAAGCTCGGTGTATTCAGAGACGACAGGCTTGTAATAGTAGCATCAAGAATAGGTTGGTCAAGCCAGAAGATATGTGCTGGGAGACTTAGGGACCTGATTGGAAAAGACTTTGGTGAGCCACCACACAGCATAATCATACCTTCTGACCTTCATTACACAGAAGCCGATGCTCTGGCAACTCTTGCAGACGTGGATAAGAGCATCCTCGAACAATCCAATACGAGGCTTGAACCACCTCACGTTGTATTGGTTAACAAAGCTATTCATAAAACTATGATGGCCTTGGAAAAAGGTAGGATGATTGCAAAAGAAAAACGAATCGATGAACTAGACGATGTTTTTGAGAACGTGGAGTGCTACCTGTCCGATGCACAAAGGTTCCTCCTTGACGGTAAACCTGAGCTTGCTTTGCTACAGGCAGGATATGCCGAAGGTCTCTTAGATTCACTCAGGTTCCAAAAAATTCTCAATTTTGAATGGTGACTTTCATCAATTCCCTGAGAAGAACCGTTGCATAGCTACCTCTCAATAATACGAATCTCAGCGATAGTCCAGCTTCAACTTGCCAGCCCCTTAACCATCCTACCATACTTAACGGTCTGAGACCTCCTTCTGCGCTCACTTCTTGCATCTCCTTGATGTAAAATTGTGATGGAGTTATGCCTTCTTCCTGTAAAATATGTTTCATCTTCTGAAATGCTGAATCTTCTCTTTCTCTAAAAGAATAACCTGGTAAAGGACCTAGCCTTATTGAGGTTGAGCCATTTTTATTAAGAGGCTCAGTTCTTACAGTCTGGTCAACAATGATTCTGCTCTTATGGTATGAGATAAAAAGTCCCCTCTTCTCATCAATCTTTTCTTCCTTTATCATTTCACTCAGACATAAATTGAATAAATAAGATTGGTAGGCAGAAACATAAAGTCTTCTAAGTTGTATCGGGATAGACCTTAGGGAAGATATTGAATCACCCTTTGGGAGTCTATCTCCAAAAACTAGTCTTGCAGCTTCATCAAATTCCCTTTTAACAATCAGTCTTCCAATAATGTGATTTGATATTGTTTCACCAAACCTTTGGGAACCGTAAAAATTTGGAATTCTTCCTTCTTCAAGTTCCTTTTTCAAAAGTAGTAAGCTATCGACTTTAGTCTCTGCATTTCTGATAGTCACTTTAAAACAGTTACCCAGCAGGTCTGCCTTGGTCAGAGGCCTCATGGTGCTTGTGACTTGAAGTGCAAAGAAATTCTTTCCTTCTATTCTTTTTTCAGCTACAGCTTTTTTCCTTAATGATAGAAATTGATAAGTTATCGCATTTCTATCTTTTAAGCCTAGCAGATTCACGCTTAAGCCAGTTAACCTTTGGAAAATTGCTTTGGCTTCTAGTGTATTTACCTGCCTTTTTAAGAGAATAAACAAGGGATACTTTCCCCTATTTTTATCTATAAGCTTGCGAACTTCATCTTTGAGTATTTCAGCAACCACAAAGTCTTCAGGTCTCTGTTTAATGGTTCCCCCTATACCCTTAAACTTAGTACCGTAGCATAGCATTCCGAACCCTTTATCCATGTCTGCTTGACGTGTCATATTTTAGCTCAGAGAAGTTTAAGATGCCCCGTTATTTTATCCATTAATGTAGCAGGCGCAGGTCCAAGGCCTAGACAAGTTACCGTTCCTGGTTCGAGCTGGGTTAGACCTCTGTCTACAACAAGACTTGATGGGATCTTCAGTTCTTCTGCTTGTTTGAGCAATATTCTGAGTTCCTCCTCATTGCTTACCTTCACTACTATCTTAGCCTGACCCTCGTTCCACCATTCTTTGAACCATTCAGGATTCCTTGACTTGGCTTCAAGAGCTGAAGTTACTGCTGCATGAGCAACCTGAGCTGCCAGTTTTCCCTTTCCCATCTTGATATCGTTTCTCACAGCAATGACCTGTTTAAAAGAAAAATCGTTCAATTCCTAGCTCATCTTTCAAATTAAGTGGTTAAAAAGCTAAACGCAGTCAGGGAATTCCTACGGGAGGATAGTAATACTGCACCCCTGTCAGAATATATTGAATTGCTATGGCAGCTATAAAAACTGCTATAACTTTAGCAACAACCTGTGCACCTGTCTTACCTAGTACCAAGTATATCCTTTCTGCACCGATTAAAACTATATATGTAAAAACTGAAGCTATTGCAATCGAACCTAAACCGATTATTATACCCGAGGACTGTATCGCAACTATAGTGGTTGTTATGGCACCAGGACCTACAAGCAGAGGGAATGCAAGCGGCACTGCGCCCAATTCTTCCTTGCTCGATATTTTAATAGAGCCTTCTCCCGTAAAAAGTATTTCAAGTGAAAGAAGAAGCAGCAGTATACCACCTGCGATTTTGAAGCTGTAGACGGATATACCGAAGAAGATCATTATCTGTTGCCCAAGTATAGCGAAGATGACAAGGAGAATAAGGCTTACATAAAATGCAAGACGAAAAGTTCTCTTCTTCTCTTTTTCATTCATATCTTTTGTGAGACTCACCAATAACGGTATAATACCGACTGGGTCGATGACAACGAAAAGGGTGATGCTAGCTTTGACCAAGCTGTATAAGCTGATTGAATCCAACAGAACTTCCCTTGCTAACCTGTTGTATATTTATATTAAATATGCTTGGCAAATTCTCAATCATATCCGCGTAATGCTTTTAGATTTAACAATCAGGTCTTATGTTGTGTCGTCAAAAGAGGTAAAGAAGTGCGATGTGGTGATAGCAGGTGCCAGTGTTGCAGGTCTTTCAGCAGCAAGGGTTGTTGCAGAGAAGGGGTACAATGTAATTGTGATAGAAGAGGATATGGAGATAGGCACGCCTGAAAAGTGCGGTGGTCTAGTTTCAGCCCAGAGTCTTCCTGATCTGGCGATAGCTCCTACAGGCAGAATAGTATCTTTGCAGGTGGAAAAAGCGAAGCTTACAACATCTTCAGGAAAAGAGATAGAAGTTGACGTCAAAAACGTGGGTGTTTATGCATTAAGAAGGAGGGAGCTAGATAGGGCTTTAGCTGTAGAGGCATCTAAGGCTGGTGCTATATTCGAACTTGGAAGCCGGGTTCAAAGCTTCAAAGAGGATAACGATACTATAACTTTGAGTACTTCCAGCTTCGATGTTGAGGCAAAATACTTCATAGATGCAAGGGGGATTTCTGTCTATAAGTCTTTCATGCCTGACGGTGTGCTCACAGCGGCTCAGTATGAATGCTATGTCCCTGACCTGCAGAGAAGAACTGTCGAAGTTCATATAGATAAGAAGATATCTAAGGATTATTTCCTATGGCTAATCCCCCTTACTGACGACCAGGCTAGGATAGGTATAGCTGGGAGAGGAGTATTAGCTCCTATACTGGAAGATTACATAGCGAAAAGAGGGGCAAGAGTACTCAAGAAGATATACCACAGTCTAGCTGTAGGGGGTTCTGTTAGTGAATTCATGATTGGTAGAAGAGTTCTAGCTGGAGAATCTGCGGGTCAGACAAAGCCTACCACTGCAGGAGGTATATACACTGCTGGAATGGGAGGCAGATTAGCGGGAAAGTACATAGCAGAAGCATTACAAAAGAATGATAGTTCTCTTATCAAAGGATACCAAAAAGAATGGCTATCATTATTCGGCGATGATTTCAACCTGCAGTTGAGGCTTAGAAAGGTTTACGAACTACTTGACGATAACGACATAGACGCATTGTTCGATATTTTGCAATCAAGTGATGCGTTGCAAGCATTGGCGGATGGAAGCTTTGACTTCCATGGTAAGGATTTTCTGAAGCTTGTTGGAATAAAAGGGTTCGTAAAGTCTCTGGCTATAGTGGGAAGAAAGAACTTGATTGCACTGCTTCAGCTGGCAGCGACCAGGTAAAAAAAGAAATTTTGTTAGCTTATGATGAAGTTTACTTGCCTAGTATTCTGAACAGCTTGGTACCACACTTGGGACAGGTACCACTCAATGCCTTCCTTCCGTTCTTCAGCTTTACTTCTTTTGGATTGCTGATTGTACGCTTAGCTCTGCACTTAACACAGTATGCATCTGGCATCTTTTTAATGCACCGCGAAGCTAGCTTACGAATGCAAGCTATATAACTGTATTCAATCTGAAAGCTGTTTTTGACTAAAAATCAAGCCAATTTTGACTTTGTTTGCATGCCAAATCACTATATCTTTGCTAAACAATTATATATAGCATGCATCAGGGTCATCGAGATAACAGCTTTGCCTTTCGTAAAGCCGCCAGTCTGCAGCTCCTGCAATAAGGCTATAGATCCTAGGGAAAGAGCTGTGAAATTTTACTGTCCTGACTGTGGCAAGGTTCTAATATGGAGATGCGAAAGATGCAGAAAGCTTGCAAGAAACTATAGATGTGAGAACTGCGGCTTTGAGGGACCCTAAGGAGGGATTTGTATGACAGGAATAATAGTCAGAGTTAAGTTACTGCCAGAAGATGCATCAATACAGCCTGAGAAATTGCTGAGCATAGTTAGAGAGAAGACCAAAGGGTCCGCTGAGATAAGAGCTCATAGGGTTGAACCGATTGCTTTTGGTTTAAATGCTGTTATTGTTGATTTTGTAATCCAAGACGCAGAAGGAGGCACAGACCCACTAGAGGAGAGTCTTTCAAAGGTCAATGGGATAGGCTCTTTTGAGGTTCTTGGAGTAAGCAGAGCATCCACAAGTTTGTGACTTTAAGTCTAAAAACAAGTTCCTCCCTGCAGGGGAGAGTGGTGTGATACACTATTGCCAGAGAAGCTCAAACTGAAAGTTATGGAAAGCCTTCCCAGAGATATAGGAAAAGCTAGAGCCAGATTAGCAATGTCAGCTATGGCAAGCATAGGTCTGAAGCCAGGTGACGCTTTACTCATAAGGGGAAAAAAGGATGCTGCAGCCACAGCATGGCCGTCAGACGCTGATGAAACTCCTCCAGATGCAATCAGGCTTGACGGGTCTTTAAGAAGGAATGTCGGTGTTGCTTTGAACGATATGGTAGAGGTCTCCAGAAGTACTGTCAAGCCTGCATCGAGCATAATACTCAGCGCTACAACGGGTAACGTGAATATAGATTCGGATTTTGAGTCGTTTGTCAAGAACAGGATGAAGGGAATGCCTATAGTTGAGGGTAATACAATAAGCATAGTTGTGCTGGGTAATCCTATGACTTTTGTTGTTGCAAAAACATCTCCTCGCGGTGTAGTCTCTGTAACAGAGTCAACAAGTCTTCATGTAAGAGTTGGAGCGGGCGAAGTCTCAACAGAGCTCAGAATAACGTACGATGATATAGGTGGTCTTGGTCATCAACTTAGGAAGCTGAGGGAGATAGTAGAGCTTCCTCTAAGACAGCCTGAACTTTTCAACAGGCTAGGTATAGAACCACCTCGAGGGGTGCTTCTTTATGGCCCTCCAGGATGTGGAAAGACAATGATAGCAAAGGCTCTAGCCACAGAATCACAGGCCAAATTCTTTGCAATAAACGGTCCTGAGATAATGAGCAAATATTATGGAGAAACGGAGGCTAAGCTAAGGGAGATATTCAAGGAAGCAAAAGAAAATGCTCCAAGCATAATATTCATAGATGAAATAGATGCCATTGCGCCTAAGAGAGAGGAAGTATTTGGAGAGGTGGAGAAGAGAGTAGTTGCACAGATGCTTTCCTTGATGGATGGTCTGAGTGAGAGAGGAAATGTCATAATAATAGGTGCAACCAACAGAATGGATGACGTAGACCTGGCCTTAAGAAGACCAGGCAGGTTCGACAGAGAAGTTGAGATAGGTGTACCAAATACAGCCGGAAGGCTGGAAATACTCCATATACATACAAGAGGTATGCCTCTGGATAGTGATGTAGACCTGAAGAGACTAGCAGAGATAACCAATGGTTATACAGGGGCAGACCTTAAGGCTCTCTGTAGAGAAGCTGCTTTGAATGCGCTGAGAAGAATAATACCTCAGGCAGATTCCTTTTCAAAAGTCCCATCTTCAACGCTTGAGAAGCTGAAGGTAAACCTGTCTGATTTCATGTCTGCCTACAAGGATATAGTACCTACGGCAATGAGAGAGTTCTACGTGGAAATGCCCAATGTCAAGTGGGACGATATCGGCGGTCTTGAAGAAATAAAGGAAACATTATCTGACAATGTGAGCAGAGCCATTAAGAGGCCTCAGGACTTCAGGAAGATGGGTATAGAACCACCTAGAGGGGTGCTTCTTTATGGCCCTCCAGGATGTGGAAAGACAATGATAGCAAAGGCTCTAGCCACAGAATCAAAAGCCAATATGATAGTCGTCAGGGGACCTGAAATACTCAGCAAGTGGGTTGGAGAATCTGAAAAGGGGATAAGGGAGATATTCAGAAAAGCAAAGGCGTCTGCTCCCTGCATGGTCTTCTTCGATGAAATAGATTCAATAGGGAAGGCAAGGACAGAGTTCAGCGAGGGCTGGACAGGAGAGACTGTTCTGAGCCAGCTGCTTACTGAAATAGATTCCCTCTACACCGGAGAAGGGGTCTTTGTCATTGGAGCCACAAACAGGCCTGATACACTGGATGCAGCCCTGCTAAGACCTGGCAGATTAGGGCTTCTCATCTATGTGCCTCCTCCTGATGAGAAATCTAGGCTAAGTATCTTGAGAATAAAGACTTCTTCAATGCCCCTGGCTTCAGATGTAAATTTGGAGCATATAGCAAGACTTTCGAACAACTACACAGGAGCCGACCTCGAAGCTGTCTGCAGGCAGGCTGCTTTATCCGCCTTGAAGAGGAGTTCCGATAAAGTCTCTATGAAGGATTTCGAGGTTGCTCTGGCAAGCATCAGACCAACTTTTACTTCAGAAATGCATGCTTGGTATAAGGAAATAGAAAAGAGGCTAACAGCCAGCATGCTAAAGAGCAAGACTCCACCTCCTTATGCCTAGCATTCGAGTCATCCTTAAAAGCAACCATGAAAGTGGCTGGAAAGGTGTTATCCTTGGTAGACAAGTCCAGTATGGAGGTTGCGAGAAAGGTCAAGGAACTCAAGGTGACTACTGACCAAGAGCTGCTATCAGAACTTAGAAAGACAAGAGAGATATCTATGCCCGAGCTAAACAACATACTACTGAGGCTCGAGATATTAGGTCTTGTTGCAGTTACCTGGATGGATAAGGACAGAAGAAGAATAGAGTACAGGGAGCCTGTAGAAGAAGAAAAAGTGGAAGAAGAAACGTCTTAATGTATGGATGCATTATACCTATTATATGGGAGTAGACCTAGCTCCGTTAATCAAGCTGAAGAACAGAATAACTCTAGATGACCTTTCAGGGAAGGTTCTAGCTATAGACGCGTATAATTCACTTTACCAATTTCTCACCATAATAAGGGGAGAAGGAGGAGAGCCGTTGATGGACTCTCACGGAAACGTTACAAGCCATCTCAGTGGCCTGTTTTACAGAACCATAAATATGCTCGAAAAAGGTGTAAAACCTCTTTACGTCTTCGACGGACATTCTCCTGAGCTCAAGAAGAAGGAGCTGGTGAGAAGGGAAGAACTGAAGAAAAACGCCAGAGAAATGTATGAAGTTGCAGTTGCTATGGGTGACACAGAATCTGCAAGAAAATATGCTTCTATGTCTGCTCATCTAAATACAATAATGGTTCAGGATGCAAAGTCCCTTCTTGATGCTATGGGGCTGCCCTGGGTGCAGGCTCCATCTGAAGGGGAAGCTGAGGCATCTTACATCGCTATGAAGGGATTTGCTTGGGCTGCAGTCTCTCAAGATTATGATTCTTTGCTCTTTGGCGCTCCCAGGCTTGTGAGGAATCTGGCAATATCCGGCAGGAGAAAGTTGCCTGGAAAGAACGTCTACCTGGATATTCACCCGGAGTTAATAGAACTGTCAAGCCTGCTTTCCAATTATTCACTTTCAAGAGAGCAGCTAGTCGATATAGGCATACTTCTAGGAACCGACTTCAACCCTGAAGGTTTTAGCGGAATTGGGGCTGCCACTGCGCTAAAATACATAAAAAAATATGGCAGCCTTGAGAAGATAACTGAACTGAAGGACAGAATTCAGCAAATAGACTATCAGGCAATTAGAGAGATCTTTTTGAAGCCTGAAGTAAAAGACATAGACCCTCCAGTATGGAAACAGCTGGATAGAGATATGCTGGTTCATTTCTTATGTGACATGCACGATTTTTCGAAGGACAGAGTGCTATCGGCAATCCAGAGAGTTGAGAATGTTAACAAACCCGTTTCTTCAACGTTGGAAAAGTGGTTCTGATTGCATTCAAGCTTCGAAGAAAGAAGAAAGATACTTGTTTCTATGCTCAAAGAACAAAAAATAATTACTTCAAACAGTGTTGAGAGGGCAATGTTGAAGGTGCCTAGGGAAGAATTCGTATGGCCAGAATACAAAGAAAGAGCATATGAAGACTCACCTCTTCCGTTAGGTAAGACAGGCCAGACGATATCAGCCCCACATATGGTTGCCCTGATGCTCGAAGAAATGGAATTGAAGTCAGAACAATCAGTACTTGAGATAGGAACTGGTAGCGGATACAACATATCTTTAATAGCTGAGATTGTTGGTAATTCGGGTAGGATTGTAACTGTAGAAGTCGACAAAAATTTAGTGGGATTCGCATTGAATAACCTTGAAAGAACAGGATATGACAGTTATGTCGAAGTAGTCAACGCAGACGGATCGATGGGATTGCCACCGAATATTCCGAGACAAACATACGATAGAATAACTGTTACTGCAGCTTGTTCGGTCCTACCAGTCATTCTGAAATCGCAACTCAAAGAAGATGGAATAATCCTAGCTCCTGTTGGTGGCCCCTTTGCGCAGAGGTTAGTTAAGATAAGAAAGGGAGAACAATCTAGGTTGACAGAAACCACGATTACTTGGGTAAGTTTTGTTCCACTAAGAAGTAGCTACAGACAATGGAATTGAGGGAATAGGTTTGACCCTCAAGCTTCTTGACGTGGTTAGTTTCGTAGGCCACTCAAACATAAGAGCCACAAATAAGTCTACAATAGAAGTAACAACAGAAGATTTCCTGACGCCCAGGGGAGACTGCATAATAGGTATCCTGGCTGAAAAGGGATGCAGTCAGTTGTCAGAAGAAGCAAAATCTTGGTTGCAAAAAGACTCAGCGAATGTGCTCATCAAGATTATAGTTAACAACTTGGAATTTGTCTTCACAGCTTCTGGAAGCAGCAGGCTAACTCATAAAAACAAGACAAGCATGGTAATAAGAAAGAGCGATTTTGTATCTGACAGGACTTTGGTGATAAGAGCAAATGCAGCTGCTAGCGATATCCCAAGGGAAATGATAGCGTACCTGAAAAGAGGAGAAAAAGGAAAATTAGAAATATACCAGAACAATTTCCTTCTTTAAAAGTTTTAATCTCTGACTAAGAGTGACGATTAACGTTGGACAAGATCGATCAGGCAATAATAAAGTATCTAAAGGAAGATGGAAGAGCTCCCTATCTTGAAATAGCTTCAAAGATGGGTATGTCCGAAGCGGCAATAAGAAGAAGAGTAAAAAATCTGGTAAAGCAAGGGATTATCAGGAAGTTTACGGTCGACCTGCAGGCCTCACAGATCGCGAGTGCTCTAACACTTGTAGCAGTCACACCTGGCACTCCTACAAGCGAAGTAGCAAACAAAATACGGCTTCTTGATTGTGTGAGCAAAGTCAACGAAATAACAGGTCAGTACGATATCGCAATTATGATAGAGGCATTTACCATGGAGGAAGTCAACAGTACCATAGATCAGATAAGGAAGACGGAAGGAGTTGCCAGTACGAACACTATGGTAATTCTTAGGGAAGTTGTCTAAGCCTTTATCTCTGCTATAGGTGACTGACTATGACAAAGCAGGTAAGACTCAGGATATATGGCCTGGTACAGGGGGTTGGATTCAGGTATTTTGTCAGAAGGCAGGCGATGAATCTAGGTCTTGCAGGTTATGCAAAGAACATGCCTGACGGGTCGGTTGAAGTTGTCCTTGAAGGTGAAGAGCAAGCAGTTGACATGGTTATAGACGCCTGCAGGATAGGTCCACCCTCTTCGAATGTAGTGAAAATAGATGTGGAAGACCTTCAACCTTCGAACATGAAGGGTTTCAGGATCGAATAATTCTGGTCAGTTCGTCGCGAGGTCTTCAACGCCACTAGGCTCAGACTGGGACGGCGATTACTTCATTCCAAGCGGGAAGTTCAAACCCATCTCTTTAAGCTTTGCTGAAAGTGCTTTGAGAGTGCCTGATATAGCGAGACATTGGAGAAATCCACTATCCACTCTGATCATAGAGAGAACAAAAGGTAAAACTCTTGCATTTTTTCCATTGTAATCCCTCATTCTCAAAACAAAACCCCATTCTGTTTCCTTTACATTGAAAAGTTGAATGCTGGCAGAACCTTCAACACCTACAAGCAAATTAAGCATTTTTTTGGCTTCGCTGATGGAGTCATAAACTCTGCACTTACCTAATACTGCATAGTATCTGTTAATGTACTTCAATTTTTCAGATACTCACCCACAGCAGCTTGTCGTATGTCTTCTTTATCCTAGCAGATGCCATAGGTTCATTTCTATGCAATATCAACGATAGCAAGTATTCGTATGCGACAGGTGATACAAGTTCGCCTGGGTTCATAGCATCAGAATAGGATAAAAGACCTACGTTTGTACCGAATAATAGAGCCCTTATTCTGCCAACTGTTTCAGCTATATTTCCGGCATCAGAAGTAATGAACAGCTTCCTGAATTCCTTAAAGCTAATGGCAATAGAATCAATTCTACTTTGGTTCTTTCTTATGTATTCTTTCGTCTCCTGAAATCGAAAGTTCAAAGGGATTTTAAGAAGTGTGAACCTTGCATTAACTACCTGAGCCTTCATAATAATGCCTTCGATACCCTTTACATCCTTCTTCTGCTGCCAGTATATGGCTCTCATTCCTAGCTTGATGGTAATATTTTGATTCTCATCAGAGAAATTATCCAGCGGCAAGCCAAAGCATTTATAACCAAGAAGGCGCATTCTTCTGAGTATTTCTTCATTTATCTGATTCACGAGAGGATCTATCGTTATCAAAGCGGGTCATCCAAAATTTCTTCAGTAACAAGGAGGCCTCTGGCGAACTTAAATTCAATTTTTACAGGGTCTGATTCTCCCAGCCGAATCCTACCTAGTACTATGGCTTGTTTGTCAAGTCTGATATGGAAACGATTATTATCTTCTAATCTATCCGCAAAATTTCTCTTTAGGTCTTCTTTATCGACAGCGTTGAGTGATTGCATAACTCTCTTCCAGAGGTCGGAAGCGTCGCCTCCCTTTAATGACGACGAAAACGATATGATCACATTACTAAAATGGCCTTCAAGCTTTCTTTTTTCTAAACGCTCCTTGCTTATCTGTAAAACTTCGCTGATTGCTCTTAGCACCTTCTCTTCGTCTTCCGTCGCATGCAGGTAGAATGAAACCTCTGCGGAATCTATACCAGATTTCATCAAGTCAATGTATCTTTTGAATAAAGGATAAATCTTATTCCTTTGATAAAGATATCGAGAGAATGCAGGCAAGACAAATAACTGTACTGGGCATAGAAAGCACGGCACATACGTTTGGAGCTGCGATTGTAACGTCGGAAGGTAGGATAGTTTCAGATGTAAAAGAAGTTTACAGGGGAGCAAATGGATCAGGGATTCATCCAGCAGAAGCTTCACAACATCATGCAAAGCATGCAGCTAGGGTTCTAAAAGAGACCCTGAACAAGGCTGGTTTAAGTTTGGGAGACGTTGATGCAATATCTTATTCAGCAGGGCCGGGTTTAGGCCCCTGCCTTAGGGTTGGAGCTGTCGTTGCCAGGTCTCTTTCATCATATTTTTCCAAACCACTTGTACCTGTTAATCATGCAGTGGGTCACATAGAGCTTGGCTGCCTGCTGAGTGGTGCATCCGACCCTGTCTGCCTGCTTGTATCTGGTGGTCATACGGCTTTATTGTCGAGTCGTAAAGGAAGGTGGAGGTTCTTTGGGGAGACCCTTGACATAACTGTAGGCCAGCTTTTCGACCAGTTTGGTAGGGCTCTGAATCTTCCGAGTCCGTGTGGTGCTGAAATTGAAAAGCTTGCGCATAAGGGTAAGAAGTACGTCTCTCTCCCTTTTACCGTAAAAGGTAATGATATGTCGTTCTCTGGCCTTCTCACCTCTGCAAAAAGGATTATTGGAAGGTATGATGTTGAAGATCTGGCCTACTCTTTACAGGAGACCTCCTTCTCTATGTTATGCGAAGTTACAGAAAGAGCCTTGGCATTCACAGAGAGAAAGGAGCTTCTTGTGGTTGGAGGAGTTGCTGCAAACAGAAGGCTGTCTGAGATGCTTGAGGAAGTTTGTAAAAGGCAGGAAGCAACCCTTTTCGTTCCTCCTGCGGACTTTTCTGGAGATTGTGGCTCACAGATAGGGTGGGTTGGGCTAAGACATTTCCAACACGGGTTTTCTGTGAAGCCTGAAGATGGGTTTGTGAAGCAAAGGTGGAGAGTGGACGAGGTGCAAATACCGTGGAGAAGCTGATAAAGAAAGGCGCCGAAGCAGAGATATGGCTACGTCGTTGGATGGGAATTCCTGCGATTTACAAGGTTCGAAGGTCTAGGAAATATATGATTCCCGAGTTGGACAAATTGCTTAGAAGACAGAGAACCATCAAAGAAGCAAAGATGCTCGTCGAGGCCAGAAAGTCAGGAGTATTCACTCCTACTTTGTACTTCGTCAATTTAACTGATTCGACAATAATCATGGAATATGTGAGAGGTAGGAGCATGCGACTGTTGCTCAAGGAAGGAATTGATAAGCCATGCTTTGAGCTTGGAAGGGCTCTGGCGACTCTTCATTCGAAAGGAATAGTTCATGGGGATCCAACGACGAGCAATTTCATCCTTAGTGATGGTAAGTTATATGCAATTGACTTTGGATTATCACTTCATTCATCAGATGTTGAGGATAAGGCTGTAGATATTCATCTTGTAAAGGAGATACTCTCTGCAGATATACCAGAAAGGTTTGAAGAAGCGTTCAAACTTCTGCTAGAAGGCTATGCTTCTGTAGCTGAGAGAGATGGGGGGGATGTAATTAAGAGGGCAAAAACGATAGAGCTTAGGGGAAGGTATGCTAGAGGACAGTGGGGTTAAACAATTGGAAGTTATCTTCGCAACATCTAACAAACATAAAGTGAAAGAAGCAAAAAAGGTACTGCGTTCTTATGGGCTAGAGGTGGTTCCCAGACCTATTAAGGGTATTGAGCTGCAAGACGAAGATGTTGGCGTAGTCGCGAAGTTTGCAGCAAGAAACATAAAAGAATCTTCAAAGCCATTTTTTGTAGAAGATACTGGTCTGTATGTTGAAAGTCTGAAAGGGTTTCCAGGTGCATTTTCGGCCTATGTGTTTAGAACCATAGGAAATGAAGGCCTGCTCCGTCTTATTGGAAAAGATAGGTCAGCCTATTTTGAATCAGCAGTGGCCATAAGGCTTTGCAATTATATAAAAGTGTTCAAGGGAAAGCTGTACGGAACTATAAGCTACACGGTCAGAGGCAATAACGGTTTTGGCTTTGACCCTGTCTTCATTCCTGATGGAGAAAGAAAGACACTCGGAGAAATGACTTTAGAGGAAAAATGTAAAATATCTCATAGAGCAAAGGCTATGCGTGCGATGGCTGAATGGCTGAATAAAAATTCAATGTATGACATTTTATACTAATTTCTTTTTATATGTTTATTAATTGGTCCACAAAAAAGGCTTGGAAGGAAGATGGCCAGAATTCATAGTCACAGACATGGCAAGTCTCACTCCAGCAGACCGCCGTCTATAATCTCAACGCAATGGGTAAATCAGAATCCTGAAGCAATAGAATCGACGATTGTAAAGCTTGCCAAAGAAGGATACAATCCGAGTGTCATAGGTATAAAGCTGAGGGATGAATATGGCGTTCCACTAGTAAAGAAACTTATAAACAAATCTGTGACCCAAGTTCTAAAAGAAGCGAATGTTCAGCCTCAGGTTCCCGAAGACCTGCAGAACCTGTTAAACAAAGCGAGGAGGCTGCAGGCCCACCTTAAAGTTCATAAAGCAGACAGAAAGAATGTTCATTCTCTCGAGTTGCTGGAGGCAAAGATACACAGACTCTCAAAGTATTACAAGAGAACTGGGGTATTACCTGAGAACTGGAAATATTCAAGTGTAGTGGCACAGCTTGCCTAAAGATGCGAGCTGAAATGAAATGGCCGATATCGAAGCACTCCGAAAGAAGGCATCAGAGATCGGCCAGAAATTGAAAAAGTCCGCTTCTTCAAGAGAAAGCATCTTTGTAGCAGGAAGGCCTGATGCAGATGGACTTGCTACGGTTGCAATTGTTTGCAAGGGTATTTTTGCAAACGGCGGTATCTTCAACGCTAGGTTCCTGAACCACCTAGGAAGAGAGGAGATTGAAGATTTATCAGCTCAGAGCTATGACCGTTATATCTTCTGTGAATTAGCAGGGGGTAAAGAAAGAGAGATATCAGAAGTGCTTGGGGAGAAAGCAGTATTCGTAGGGCATCATAACCCTCAAGGGGACTTTGATTCCTATCTCTCTCTTAATGCAAACACATTCGGTTTTGATGGTTCAAAGGAGGTCTCCGGAGCGGGGCTTGCTTACCTTATATCAAAAGATATGCTTCAACACCCTGACTCGACAGCATGGCTGTCAGTTATAGGTGCTCTCGGCGATAGGCAGGACATAGGAACAAAGAGGACTCTTATTGGTCTAAATGAGCTCTTTCTTCAGGACGCTGTTAACTCTTCACAGATTGAAGTGACTGAGGAATTGCTATTGTTCGGAAGGGACGTTAAAGCACTTCATGAAGCAGTAGCTTACACCAACGATCCCTTTATTCAGGGACTGACTGGTAATAAGGATGTATGCCTCTCTGCACTTACTTCTGCCAAGTTGGAGCTGAAGAAATCATCAAGATGGAGGGTTTCATCAGACCTTTCAAACGAGGAAAGAGACAGACTGTTGCTTACTCTTACGTCTTATCTTCAAGTGACAGGAGACAGTATTTCCAGTATAATTGGTACTGTCTACCTGTTAAAAAGGGAGGATGAACACTCTTTTTTGAAAGATGCGCGCGATTTTGCACATCTCTTGGACGCATCAGGCAGGATGGGTAAACCAAGCGCTGGCTTGAGCGTCTGCTTGGGCGATAGAGGAAAGGCTCTAACGGAAGCAGAAAAATTACTCATTGATTACAAGAACCAACTTCTCAGAAGCCTGAAGGTGGTTCTGTCTGATGAAGAAAGAATGACCCTTTCAGACGCTCTGGCTGTAGTTAGTGCTGAAGGATTAGCAGATGAAGAAATGGCTGGAGCTCTAGCAAATGCTCTCATGGTGGTACCCAGAGTAAGAGAGAAAGTTGTGGTTGTTAGGGTACCAACTGAAGATGGTATGGTTAAATTCTCAGTTAGGAAGGGTTCTTTATGCTCGTTAGATATAGACGTAGGACAGATCGTGAGAAAGATATCTTTGCAATGTGAAGGAGAAGGAGGAGGTCATAGAACTATAGCGGGAGCCAGGGTATCTTCGGTTAAAGCTTCGGAGTTTGTTGAAAGACTGAGGAAAGAGGTAAAGGCTTAAGATGGAAGTCATGGCCGAACTGGAATTACGCTTGAAGAGTAAGGAGTTGGCAAAAGCAATGCTCAGTTCGATTACTCCAGATAACGTCTCAATACCTGAGTCACTGAAATTAGACATGCATCTAACCGGAAAAGCTTTGACAGTCAGCGTTTATACAGCATCAAGACCAGATACGCTTATTTCGACGATAGATGATATTCTGAAGTCATGCCAGCTAGTTCTGGAAAGCATAGCATCGATGAGTGACCAAATATGTTAGACTTCAAGTTCATAAGGGAAAATAGAACACTTGTTGAATCTTCTCTGAAAAAGAGAAAGGTTGATTTTCCTCTGGATAAGCTGCTCGACCTAGATAATCAAAGGAGAAGCGTAATTAAGGAGCTGCAGGCGCTGAGGCACAAGAGAAATGTGGTGACTGAGCAGGTAGCTGTTATGAAAAGAGAAGGCAAAGATACCAGGAATTTGATACTACAGATGAAGGAAGTGGGAGAGATGATCTCAGCATTGGAATCAAGGCTTGGCACAATTGAAGATGAACTTGCTGCACTAGAACTCAGAATGCCTAACATGGTGATGGATTCTGTACCAGAGGGGATAACAGAAGAAGATAATGTGGTTATAAGGAGTTGGGGAGAGGTCAAGCAGACCAATAAAGTAGCAGATCATATAGACATCGGGCTAAAGCTTAGCCTGATAGATGTAGAAAGAGCAGCAAGGACTTCTGGGTCAAGGTTCTACTATTTAATTGATGATCTTGTAAGGCTGAACCATGCCCTGATTCAGTATGGCTTGGATTTTTGCACAGAAAGGGGAATGAAGCTGCTTCAGCCTCCTTATATGCTTAAAGGGGATGTAATGAAAGGTGCAGTCGACCTTGCAGCTTTTGAGGATTCAATCTATAAGATAGAAGGCGAAGACCTTTATCTACTGACAACATCGGAACATGCAATATTAGCATTCCATATGAAGGAAATCGTAGAAGGGAAGAAATTACCTCTGAGATACGCCGGAATTTCCCCATGCTTCAGAAAGGAAGCGGGGGCTCATGGAAGGGATACAAAAGGTATATTCAGAGTGCATCAGTTCGAGAAGGTTGAGCAGTTTGTCTTTTGCAGACCGGAAGAATCAGAAAAAGAGCATGAACTGCTGATAAAGAATGCAGAAGAATTCTTTCAGTCTCTTGAGATACCTTACAGGGTAGTTAATATCTGCTCAGGAGAACTTGGCGCTCCCGCAGCAAAGAAGTACGACCTAGAAGCATGGCTACCAGGACAGGGGAAATATCGTGAAATGGTCTCCGCATCCAACTGTACAGACTGGCAGGCTAGAAGACTCGGAATAAGGTTCAGAGACAAGATGAGTGATGAACCAAAATACCTTCATACACTGAATTCGACTCTTGTTGCCACGGAAAGGGCAATGATAGCAATTATGGAGAACTATCAGAATGAGAATGGATTCGAGGTTCCAAAGGTATTAAGAAAATACATGAATGGCCAGGAAACCATTCCTCTTTTACGAAAGTGAATGTATTATAGACAGCAGTTAAAATATTGACATATATGTGAGAACTGTTTATATCCATGGTCTATTCGAGCTCATTGAACGGCATATGCCAAAGAGAGCTCCAAAGATCAAAGACAAGTGGAGGGAAAAGACATGGATTTCTGTTCTTACTCCAAAATCCTTTGGGTCGATTGAAGTTGCCCAGATACCGGTGACAAAGGTAGAATACGCTCTAGGAAGGACTGTAGAATCCACGTTGTTTGACATTCTGAAGCAGGATCCTCAGCACTACAATATTAAACTCTACTTCAGGATAGACAAAATAGAAGAAGAAAGAGCTTATACCACGTTTAAGGGTCATGAATACTCCAGAGAATTTATGAAGAGTTTGGTAAGGAGGGGGAGCTCTATGGTTAACTTTATCGGAGATTATACTACGCGGGATGGATACGTTGTAAGGGTTTACGTATCAGCTTTTACTCAAGGCAGAGTGAACAGCAGTAAGAAAAGCTCTATAAGAAAAGCTGCAGATTCTGTTATTAAAGAAAAAGTCCCAAGTCTAACATATGACCAGTTCGTTCAAGAAGTAGTGCTAGGGAAACTTGGGGCAGATATCTTCGCAGAAGCTAAGAAGGTAACAGCTATTAGGCAGCTGAACATAAGAAAGACGAAATTAATACATACACCAGAAGAGAAGAAAGAGATTGCGCCTGCTATGCCCTCTTCGTAGTTGAAACTATTCTGATTACATCTCCATCCTTCAATACGTACTCTGCCGAAAGTCTTTGTTTCTTTCTAGCATCTATCGCATATATAAAACCGGCTCCGAGTTCTGTATGTATCCTATACGCCAAGTCTCTAGCTGTAGAACCTCTTGGCATTATATATGCATCAGGTAGCACATTTCCATATTTATCTGAATATCTGTTTTCGTCCTCCACAGGATAAACTACCACGCCTCCCAGAAGCGTGAAATAAGCTTCGTTCAGAGCTTTCTGAACACCTGTAGATCCCCATTTTTTAAGAACTTTCTCCTCAACAGAGCGAAGCGCCTTCAGCTGTTCAGGTGTTAGAAGAGAGCTGTCTTTGATATGAAAATAAGAAGAGCCAGGAATGTAGTCGATCAGACCCCTCTGTGACGCTTTCTTCAGAAGCAGCTCAGCTGCAGCTGAAGTAGGTATTACAAGCCTACCAGTATTCTGCAATTTTTTGATATTCTCTTCTGCTTCAGGCAGGTCGCATTTGTTGGCAGCTACAAGTATGGGCTTGGTCAACTTTCTTAGTTGGGTGGCTAGCGAAAAGATATCTTCTTCAATCCATTGCTGAAACCTTTTCCCTGTTATGTTTGATCTTCTAATTGCTTCTGCCAATTCTCCTCTACTAACGCCCAATCCAGCCAGTTTCTCCAAAAGTTCTTCAAGTGCTTTGCTCTGGTCTGTTAGATGAGCAATTTTTTCCCAATCTTTCTTTATTATCCCAGCCAACCATGAATCATATTCCTTTTCCACAAAAAAGATATCTTCCGAAGGGTCGTGTGAGCCTGGTTGTACAGACCTGCCTTCTTTATCTGTAGAACCCGATGCATCTACCACATGTATTAAAGCATCAGCTCTTCTCAATTCGTCAAGGAATTTGTTCCCCAACCCCAGACCCTTGGAGGCATCAGGTATCAAACCTGCCACATCAACCAGTTTGACTGGGATATGTCTTATTCCATTGATACACAGCGAGTTCTTCGGGTTATCGTTCACCCCCAGTTCCTCATGGACACATTTCTTGAGAACATAGGCTATGCCTACATTGGGTTGAATGGTTGTAAATGGATAATTTGCTATTGGAACATCTATCATTGTTGCTGCACTAAAGAAACTCGACTTTCCAGTGTTGGGTTTACCTATCAACCCTACTAGCATTTAATTAGCTTCTCCCTCTCAGCTCAGGGTGTGAAGGTTAAGAAAGTTGTTGTTGTTGGATGTGGTATTGCAGGGATGGCAGCGGCAGAAGCAGCAAGGGCTATCGACAAAGACGTCGAAATAGTGGTCATAGACTCTTCTTTGAATGCGCCTTACTCAAGATTTAAAATTGAAGGAGAGAAGCTTCTTTGCGTCATCATCCATCAGACTTTTATTGGGAAGAACAGTAGCTTCTATAGACAGGCAGAAGAAAAGGGTGATTCTGGATAGGCCTGATAGTACAGAGGGAGAAGATTACGACAGATTGGTAATAGCCACGGGGTCGTCAAGGCAAGTTCCTAATATCCCTGGTTCGAATAAAAAAGGGCTTCTGAAGCTCTTTTCTCTGGAAGAGGCTGAAGAAGTTAAGAAAAATGTGAGAAATTCGAATTCAGCTATAGTGATAGGTTCGGGCCCGGTTGCTGCAGTTGTATCTGAGCAGTTATCCGGCATGAAAATAAAAACAACATTGGTCAGTGAAGCTCGACTGCTTCAAGGAATGCTAGATCGTAATGTATCCTCATTGGTCACCTCGATTCTAATGGAGGAGGGAGTTGATGTCATAACTGGAAAGAAGGTTAAAAATTTCGTGGGTTTTGATAAGATCCAATGCATTGTGCTTGACGGGAGGTGCTTACTGCAGACCTTGTCATCCTGACGGGGCAACTGTTGCCTAATACAGGACTGGCAAAAGATAGTGGAATTAAACTAGGTAGTTCTGGAAGAATAATCATCGATAGGTCAACCATGACGTCAGATGACGAGGTCTTCGCTGCAGGTGACTGTAGCGAGATTCATTCTTCTATACTTGATGAAGAAATTCCTCTTCAACCAGCTTCGCTTGCACTGAGGTCTGGAATAGTAGCGGGAACGAACGCAGAAGGGGGCTCCTTATCTCTTTCTGAAGTTGTATTTAACACATCCTTCAGGCTCGACGGCATAGATATCTGTTCTGTTGGCTTGACCGAAGAAGAAGCCAAAGAGAGAGGAATGAATGCACATGCTGTTGAAGGTTCAGGGTACCAATTTGCTGATTACTACCCGGGGGGCAAGCAGCTATACACTAGGTTGATAATCAAAGATGAAAACCAGTTGATAGGAGGTCAGGCTGTAGGTCCTTCAGCATCAGTTTGGGGAAATCTGCTTGCCATGATGATATCTCATTTTCAGCCTCTATATTATCTAGCTGAGCTTGAGACAAGTTTCTCTCCCCTGACACAGCCATACTGGCCCTCTCCCGTGTTAGCTGCAAAAACCTTCAAACAGTAGAAACAATTTTAAACATACAAAGCAAAGCAATGTATGGTTTGATTTCTGTAAAAGTGCTTATCAGCGACGAGATAGTAGAAGAAGCAATAGAACTGTTACGTAGGAATTCGATCGAGGTCGTATACAGGCCCAACTCTAGTTATGATGAACTTTTGTCACTGATTCAGGATGTTGATGGTCTTATTGTAAGAAGCAAGACCAAAGTCACAAAGGACCTATTGGACAAGGCTCAGAGATTAAAAATAATAGCTAGAGCTGGAGTCGGACTGGATAACATTGACTTGCGAGAAGCTCAGATTAAAGGTATTAAAGTGGTGAACGCTCCAGATTCTCTAACTAATGCAGTGGCTGAACATGCGCTAGCTTTGATGCTCTCTGCTGCTAGAAGTATACCTTTAGCTCACCACAAGATGCTGAACGGAGAATGGCCGAAGTCTCGTTTAATTGGTGAAGAACTTACCGGAAAAGTATTAGGTATTGTTGGATTTGGAAGAATAGGTAGGAGACTGGCTGAGCTGGCACAACCATTCAGGATGAAGATACTTGCCTACGACATAATAGCACCGAAGGAAGAATTGCTCAAATCTCTAAAAGCTGAACTCGTACAACTTGATTATTTACTTGAATCATCAGATTTCATCTCTGTCCACGTTCCTTCGACTCCTGAGACAATCGGTATGATAGGTACACAGCAGTTCGAAAAGATGAAAAAGACATGCATTATAGTCAACACTTCGAGAGGCGATGTGATAGATGAATCAGCACTGATACATGCACTCAAAGAAGGAAAAATAAAGGCAGCAGCGATCGACGTCTTTAAGACGGAGCCTCCGAAAAACGAAGAACTATTTCGACTGGAAAACCTGGTTCTTACTCCACATATAGCGGGACAGACTGCAGAAGCGCAATTGAATGCTGGTATTTCTGTAGCGAATCAGATGATAGAATTTTTTAATTATAAGAAATGATATGTTTGAACAAGGAATACATCCTTAAGAAACTTTAAATGGATTAAGAAGGGGCGATGTGTGAGGGTTCGATGTATAGCTACATATCTCATATTTACCAGCAGGAGCTGAAGGAACGTTCCCCAGAAATCAAGAGAAGAATTATTGTATGGAGAAGAGGTCCTAGGGTTGTTAGAGTTGCCAAGCCTACTAGGCTAGACAGAGCTAGGGCTCTAGGCTACAAAGCAAAGCAAGGTATTGTTGTGTTGAGGGTCAGAGTCGCGAGAGGGGGGATGCGAATGAAGAGACCTGTATCAGGGAGAAGACCAAAACATTTAGGTACCATAAAGATAAAAGGCAACCTTTCTGAAAAGCAGGTGGCAGTTCAGAGAGCAGCCGCTAGATACCCAAACCTTTGGGCTCTTGGTTCGTACTTCTTAGCCAAAGATGGACGTTACAGCTGGTATGAAGTAATTATGGTCGACCCATATCATCCTGCAATAAAAGCTGATGTTGAATTTAAGCGGAGGTTACCAGCCAAGTTATAGACCTCTGAGGATAATCAGAGGGAAATTTTTTGAATGGCACTCTTAGAGAAAAGGGAGAAGATTTCATAAAAAAAGTCTTGGGTTTCATCTTCTCAAGGTCACTACAGGATAAATGCAAAAGAGAAGATATCCGCGAAGCCTTCAACCTGACAGAATTTGAAGCTAATTCTTTAATCGATGAATTGAAAGTAGAGGGCTTGATTGAAGAAAACCAAGGTATCATTCTTACAGTTGAAGGAAGGAAGAAGATAACTGTAGTTCTTACTGGAGGAGTGTTTGATATAATTCATAGGGGTCATGTTTACACACTTAGTAAAGCAAAAACGCTGGGTGATGTACTTGTAGTTGTAGTTGCCAGAGATAAGATAGTAGAGAGAATAAGGGGTAAGCCTGCCATGAATTCCGAGAGAGATAGGGCCGAACTGGTCAACAGCATAAAATATGTTGATGTTGCTCTGCTTGGAAGCGAAGATGATCCGCTGGGGGCTATGTATGTGGTCAAGCCAGACATAATTGCAATAGGATACGATCAAAAGCATAATGAAAGAGAAATAGAAACGAAGGCTTTGGAAAGAGGATTGAAGGTTCAGGTAAAGAGACTAGACAGCCCTATACCAGACATGAAGAGTACGAGAATAAAAAAAGAGAAAGACACTATTGAGTCATTCTGAACTTCTTTGTTTCATTATCTACAATCTTCAGCTCTTCTGGGTACCTGTATTCCCTCCTGGCTATGAATTTTAACATCTCGTGTTGAGAAATCATATTTCCTTGACTAACAAAGAATCCTTTCTTTCCTTTGCCTACCATGTAACCCAGAATCTCTCCTTTCACTGCTACACTTGATACTTTTTCATTTATCTTTTCGATCCTTCCTATCAACCTTGATTTGGCAATTCCAACGGTCGGTTTAGCTGCGAGTATGCCGACTACTGTTGCAAGCCCCGCTTTTCTGGGATGAAGCCTTCCGTGTGCATCGACCAAGATCAGGTCATAACTTTCGTCTATTCTCTCCAGTAATCTTATAATCGGAGGAGCTTCTCTCAAGTAAAGGTAACCCGGTACATATGGAAAAAAGACTGAGGACCTGAGTGTCCATTTTCTTTCAACCTTACCCTCTTGTATGTTATATTTTAGGCCCACACAATTGGCATTATCTGCATTATATGCCACATCGACGGCTAATGTATACTTTATTTCTTCATCCTTGATTCCTTCATTCTTGAATAATTCAGCTAGCCTGAGCTGCAGATTTTTTGCAAACGGTACTATATCACCGAACTTTGTTACCATATCGGAAGTATAGAATAAGCATTTAAAAATTACATTCCCTGTCGCCAGAAGCTCAGAAGCTTCAGCAAAGGGAGTATGTCAGTAGTCTCTTTCAGTCAACTTCTCCATCTGCTTAAGTAATTTGTCCCTTCTTACTTCTTCAGTTATTAATGCCCTCATATCTTCAAGCAGTATTCTATCTACGTCAAGCTTTTTCCTTATACCTGGTACCAGATTATCAAAAGCAGATAATGGCTTTATAGATGAATAGATGCTCTCAGAATAGTTGAATAACTTCTCTGCTTCTTCTCTCTTACCTGTTCTCACATCGTCGAAAACCTTCCTTTTTACTTCTCCTATAACGTCGAGCATTCCAAGAATATAGGAGGAAGGCTCTACCTCAAAATCTTCCATAGGGGGTATATTGCTTCCCTCAACCAACTTCAGAAAGGCAGAGGCTTCAACATATTCGCTTTGTGCAACCTGTATATATCTGGCCAAGTCTTGTTCCGCAGTCTTGCTCAACTTTTTCAATTTTGCTCTCACCTTGCTCAGTGATTGCTTTGCTTCACCTATCTTTCCTGAATGTACATTTACTATTGCTTTTGAGCATAAAAGTATTACATCTCTTGATTCTTTTATCAGTACCTCCCTTCTCCTTTCTTGTGATTGGAAGATTTTAGCAACTTTTCCAACCGATTCTTCAAAACCAGTACGGTTTGAACTATAATTGCTCAACTAGCCCTATCTCTCAGAATGCAACGTTTTCTTCGTACGACCCGTTCTTCTTAAGGACCAAGATATCAGCACCGTCTCCGCTCGCACTGTCCCTTTGTGCTGACGCCTTTATTGCCTTCTTTGCAAGCTCCTTGGCCAAATTTTCATCCAATCCATCTTTATATTCTGATTCAATGACTCCTATTGCAAGCTCGCTTCCAGAACCCACAGATGCATATTTATCAGGTATGACTGAACCAAGTGGGTCGAGAACATATATGCTTCCCCCATTGTCAACACCACCTAGAATTACCTGAGTGAGAAGGGGGTACATTCTTCTCTCGAACATTATGACCGACATCAGCTTTGTTATTGAATTGGCTTTCATAGGCCTCTTTAGCTCCATTTCTCTCATCTTAACTATTGCCTGAACGTTCCTGACAAGCACTTGCATATCTGCTATCATTCCAGCACACGCTGCACCTGCTGTCGGTGTAATCTGAAATACCTTCTTCACACCCTTGCTTATGATAAAGTTCCCAAGAACCATCCTCTTTTCTGCTGCAAGCACAACACCTTCGTTAAAGACTAGACCTACAGCAGTAGCCCCTGGTATGTAGGCTTCGATTCCTGACATATTTTCACCCTCTGAATCAGCCAGTTAAAAGGGTTATCAAATTCTCTTTAACTGATGCTTAACATATCCAATGCAGTCCATTTTTTCAATTCGAATTTTCTGTTCGTAAATAGCCCTGCTGTATAAATGTTGCTTCTGATGTGACCTGTAACTTCGGGAAAAACAATTTCAGAATCTCCCTCAGCTAGGGAAAGCAAAGGTATTGCTACATCAGCTATGTGAGCATCCAGAGGCGCCTTGCTCGATTTTATGAAAGCTGTAGCAGCCCTTCTTCCTATTTCCTCTGCAGCAACCCCTCTTTCTCCTATTGCATCTCCCCCAACAAATATACCAGCTGATATATCTACATACCATAGCGTTATAGCTGTTCCAGGAGAGGATGCAGGCTCACGTGTTGATTCAACATCTTTGACCTTAATTTCATACTTCCGCAGCAAAGCTTGAGCTGATTCAGCTTGTCTTTTGGCTACTTCTAGAGGTAGATTAGAGCAGATGCTTCTGATATTTACTTCATTCGCCCTACCATCTTTGCTCTTCAACGGAAGAATTTTTTCAGAAGGCTGTGATACTGCGAAAACCTCTCCTCCCCCAATGGGGTAAAAACCTCTTTTCTCCAGCCTACTCTGAACGTTTATACCGAGCCTAAAATATAAGGGAATTATGACGTTAGAGAAATAATCATATGCAGGACTCCATTTTGTATCAGTTCCTCCTGTAATACTGACCGATACCTGTGAACCAATTATACTGAGGGCCGGTAGCAATGTAGAGAGTATAAGGGTGACACTGCCAGCTGTACCTACATCTATTCTTACTTTATCAGTAATCACTCTCCCCGGAATGAATCTGAGCTTAGTGCTTCCCAATTCATCGCCAAGTACTGTTGAAGAAGTGATTTTTTTGACTGCACGGACAGCTGCGAGGTGCTGGTTGAGCAGTCCTGGCTTGGGCCTTTTAGACCTGATGTTAGTTATTTCAAACGGCTTGTGGGTAGCAAGAGAAAGCAGAAGGGCAGTTCTAAGAATCTGACCGCCTCCTTCTCCATATGACCCGTCTATAGCGATTATTCCTTCTTTCTCTTGCATTGTCGTCAACTTATGAAAAATTTCTTTAATATGCCTTTTCAAGTATCTCTGTCCTCGGCTGATTTCGATTGGAAACATCGCTTTTCGTGGGAAGGTTTCAACCTCTTCATCTTGGCCATGTGGCTGCAATAGAGTACGCGCTAAGCAAGAGTGACAGGTTGGTTATTGCAGTTGGAAGTTCTGAAAAGAGCTATGAACTTCGTAATCCCTTTACTGCAGGGGAAAGAATAGAAATGCTCTATTCTGTCCTTCATTCCAAAGGTTTCTTAAACAGAGTTATAACAATAACAGTGCCTGATGTGGAAAACCACCTTCTCTGGGTTCCCCTTGTCAAATCGCTTGCCCCCAGCTTCACAAAAGTCTTTTCGAACGACCCATTGACTATTCTTCTTTTTAAAAACGCCGGGCTAACTGTAGAAGAGGTACCATTATACAGGAGAGAAGAGCTCATGGCCACGGAGGTAAGAAGAAGAATGGCGCAAGGTGTCAGCTGGTCAAGGTTAGTGCCAAAGGAAGTGCATGAATTCTTGAAGAGAATAGATGGTGAGAACAGAGTTAAGATGTTATTCGAACAGTCATTGGTTAACTCAAGAAACAACAATCTGACAAAAGCTTAACATAGTTATATTTCTAACTCTATAACGATAGAAGTTGAGTTTTTATCCGAGACGGAAGCTTGTTATGTTACCAGGGCCTACTAACGTTCCAGACAGAGTACAGAATGCAATGCTCAAGCCCATAATTAACCATAGGGGTTCTGATTTCAGACCCTTACTAAAATCAATAAAGAGCAAACTTCAGACTGTGCTTGAGACTAGCGGAGAAATTGTAGTTCTGTCCTCCTCAGGAACAGGTGCTGTTGAAACAGCTGTGAAAAATATAGTGAAGCCAGGTGATAACGTCATAGTTCCTGTCTTTGGGGAGTTCAGTCAAAGGCTATCTGAGCAGGCTGCAGAAGAAGGAGCTAACGTGATTACAGTAAATTCTAGGCTTGGTTCAGCACCCGATGTACAGGAAATAGAGGATGCGGCTAGGAAAGCAGGAAAAGTAAAGGCTATCTTCGTAGTCTACAACGATACCTCTCCTGGAACTACTTATAGATGGCTGGATAAAGTATCATACATCGCATCTTCCTACGGTGCCTTTTTGGTTGCTGACTCCATTTCAATAGTTGGCGGGGATGAATTACCACAAGATAAGTGGGGGATAGATATGGTTGTAGGTGCAGCCCAGAAATGTCTGGGGGCTCCGCCGGGTGTTGCATTTGTTTCGGTAAGCGAAAGACTGAAGAAATACATAGATTCAAACAAACCTTCGACAGCGTATTTCAATCTGAAAAAGTATATGGAATTTGGAGAAAAGGGCGAAACTCCGTTTACCCCTGCGTTGCCTCTGTTTTATGCTTTTGAAGAAGCACTTGCAATGGTCCTAGAAGAAGGAATGCAGGCTAGGGTTAAAAGGCACAGAACTACTGCCAAGGCATTTTATGATGCATTAACCCTAGCGGGTCTGAATCCTTTTGTCGAGGAAAGTGTTAGGTCTAATGTTGTTGTAACTATATCATATCCAAACGGTGTAGACGACGGAATTTTCAGACAGATTGTTGAGGATAGATTCGACGTCATCCTTGCAGGAGGATTCGGTCCACTGAAAGGAAAGATCTTCAGAATAGGTAACATGGGAGATGTGGCAGAACATCATGTATACGTAACTCTTAACGCTATAGCTAGTTCCCTAAACCTGCTCGGCTATCATGTAGATACACCATCGGTTCTGAAGCTTGCAGAAGACAGGTTAAAGGAGTTAAAGGTACAACCCCAACTTCAGACCAAACGATGAGATGAATAAATGCGTGAAGTGGTATGTGTGTTACAGCATTTACTTTGAAAGGGGATTCAGAACAGCTTTTATATCTTAATTTCAAGGGTTAATATATCAGGTGCTGAATTTCATGGAGCAGGGAACGCTAGCTCTTATCAATTACGTTGCAAAGGTAAAGGAGACAGGTGAGGTCCTTGAAGCTACGAAGGAGGAAGACGCCAAGGCACTTTCCGTATATGATGCCAACAATAAATATGAACCAAAATTGGTTGCTGTTGGAGAGCAATGGGTTCTGAAGGGCCTAGACGAAGCTCTCCTGAAAGCCAATCCTGGCGATAAGCTGACTGTAGAGGTACCTCCTGAAAAGGGCTTTGGCCTGAGAGACCCAAGCAAAATAAGGCTCATCCCTATCAGAAGGTTTGGAGACGATGCTTCTAGGTTAAAGGTTGGAGAGCAGGTTCAGGTTGACAACAGAATAGGTACTGTCAGGTTCATAGGCTCTGGAAGAGTTCAGGTAGATTTTAATCATAGGCTGTCTGGAAAGAACATAGTATACGATGTTGAGATTGTAAAGACATTATCAGATCCGAGGGAGATAGCCTTGGCTCTGATTAAGAGAAGGATTCCTGTAGAAGAGTCCAAAGTTCAGCTTGAGCTGAAGGATGATGCTGCAACTATAAGGCTACCTCAGGATGTCATTTTTATGGACGGCATTCAATATGCAAAGAAGGCAATATCAGATGAAATATTTAAATTCATCAAGGGTATAACAAAAGTTAATTTTGCCGAGGTTTTTGAATCGCCCGAAGCTGCAAAGCCTAAGGAAGAGAAACTTGAAGAAGTAAAAGAAGTTCCAAGGGAAAAGAAGACGACAAAAAGAGCAACCAAGAAATCAACAACTGCAAAGTAGATACTTCAGTTCAATTACAAATACTTTAAGTCTTTTGCTAGGGGTTTAAGGGAAGCAGTAAATCTCAACTGCTTTAGCGATGAGATACACGGACTTCTTTCAATAGAATAGTTTATAGCCAGTATGGGATCACTAACAATAAGTAGGGTCTGTGCGATCCGAATATACGCCTGTGGAGATCGAGTATGGTCGTTGAAGCAGGAAGCTCCGAGGCTTCAGCTGAAGAGTAGCTCACCCTGCAGGGGCGTTTCTCCAGGCATTTATTGCTTCATACCAGAAGATCAAAGTAGCTATCAAGACGAGTGACGTGGGAGCAAAGAATAGAGTCTGAACTCGTATCAGTTCAAATGATAAATAAAGGAAATATGCAGTAAAAACGCTAAAAAAAGCGGCGTAGAAGACGAACCTCGGGACGAGCAGGCTACCTAGAAGTAGAAAATCCTTCATAACATCTACCCTTACTTCATTCGATACTTCATATTCTCCGTTATTTTCTTTCAGTAGACCCATCTCAACCAGTTTGTTCAGATGGTACTGTGCCAAAGATGGATTGGACATGCCGAGTCCCCTCTGGACTTCCCTAACGCCAACCTTCCTTCTTCTTAAAGCAAACATGTAGACCCTGAGAGTGTTCCCTTTCAGCTTTGATTCTATTATCCCCTTATCCAATCCCTCCAGCATAAGTCAACTCTACTCTAAAACGGTATCGCCGTTCTACTTTTTGAACACATTCACCTTTTCTGATAATTTAGTGTTCAAAAACATCGGTTAATATCTGATTATACTTTATACTGAAGCCATGAGCAGCAGAAAAAGTCTAATCCTCACCGCTCTTGTAGCGGTCGTGCTGGCCCTTGCTGTACTTGGAGCATTCTTGGCTGGAGGACTTCTCCCGCTCTCACCTCAAACCAATTATCCTGTTCCCACACAGAAGAGCCAGACCGGGACGCTGTCAGTGCTTGTTACAGATCCGCCGATTATACCTCCTGGTGTTAGCTCAGTGTTGCTCACATACAGTGGTATATCATTGCATATCTTTGGTGGCTCTTCTACTGATTGGGTGAACATAAATACTTCAGGTACTGTTGACTTGATGAAGCTGATCAACGTCGGCAAGACAATAGCTGTAGCAGAAGTGCCATCAAATACTTATGACCAGGTCAGACTTAATATAACAGATGTGCATACCATTTATAATGGTAGAAACATAACAGCTTCTATAAGTAACCAGCAACTGCTAGCTTCTCTCTCTCAAAACATAAATATTTATTCATCAACAAATGTGAGCATACTTATAGACATTCAGACAACACTTCTTAACTTAAATTCTGATACATCACCAAGCTTTGTTTTCAGTGCTACGGCATGGTGCGCTCCGATTCCAGTCAGTGTTCAGAAGACAGTTATGAACAGGGTGGGGGAAAATATAAATCTGAGCAACGCGAAGTGGTTCAATACATTTAGAGCATTCTATTCTGCTAACCTTACAATAAAGTCAGCTTCAATCACCTCGAACTCGATATCAGTGACTGTCAAAAATACAGGGAATGCTAGTACAAGGCTTCACTTTTTGGTTATAACTCCTTCTACAGTGATATCGTCTACCAACCCTCCTCGAATGATGCCTATGGTTATTCCTGCATTTGTTGCTGTTGAGGTATTTAATATCCTCCCCAATGCTACCCTTGTACCCTTTCCAGCTGTCGAAGCATGTCTGTCAGGATGCATGGCCGAGTACAATTCTTCAGGTTACCTGCTTGAGCCAGGTCAGAGTGTGACTCTTGCCTATATGGCACAGAGCGGTACTCTTCCTCTAATACCTTCTTCAAACGGTGAATACATAATAACCGTCATAGGAACAGGGGCAGAAGCCAGCATATCTGTCAAGCAATAATTCTTAAAATTTTTTTATATTACATTCGTTCTTCTGGCCAAGCTTCTTGCTTCGTTTCTGTCAAGATTAAGTTTGTGCAGTATTGTGTATCTTTCTGGCCTTATAGAAGGGGCTTTTACAATTGCCTCCACGAGTTGCTCCTCTGTAATTCCCAATTGACTGAAGGTTGTTGGGCAGCCTGCCCTTTCGAGCGAAGTCTTGACAGCTTCCCAATCAAGACCATGGAGTTCGGCCATCATGACAGTGCTTAGACCTGTCTTTTCACCATGCAATCCCAGGCCAGGAGCTATAAGCTCAAGCGCATGACTGATGAGGTGTTCTGAACCGCTACAAGGTCTGCTGCTTCCTGCAATACCTGCCGCAACTCCCGAAGATATGAGGGCTTCAATGAGTGCTCTGACTCCTTCTTTAGTTATCTTTTTTATATCGTCAGCTCTTTCCATAACATGTTTTGCACTCATGGCAGCAAGGCTAGCCGCGTAATCCCCATAGTATTCTTTTACCTCATCTCTTGCCAGTTCCCAGTCCTTTACTGAAGTTACCTTAGCGACAAGGTCCCCAAAGCCACCTCTGAAAAGCCTGTGAGGAGCTTTGGCAATAATTTCTAGGTCGACAGCTATAATATAGGGAGGTCTGGTTATCTTCGAGTAAGGTTTGTTCGAATCTCTGAGAGAAGCAAAGGGTGAGGATATCCCGTCATGAGAGGCACTTGTAGGGACACTGACCATAGGTAGGTTAATGGTTTGAGCTGCAACTTTGCTTACATCTATTGTCTTGCCTCCACCGAACCCAACGATTGTCATAGCTTTCATCTCCCTTGCTCTTTTCACTACTTCCCTAGCAGCTTCTTCAGTTGGAGAGTTGACTTCGACCCAGTTCAGCTGGTAACCTTTCAATCCATTGGCAAGTTCTTCACCGATGAGTTTTCTGACATGGGGTCCGCTTGCTATACATATCGGGCCTTGTAATGATTGATTTCTTAGCAGGTCTCCAAGCTGTAAAAGTGCTCCTTCTCCGACGTAAACTGCATGGGGCAGCTCCATAAGATGGCCAGACCTCTGAAACGCTTCCTCCAGTCTTCCCACATTCGACCGTATCCTCCCCAGATTTCTCATGCTAATAAGTACTCTTAGCTTTGTTACATAGCAATACCATAAAAAATAGTTATGAAATTATTCTGGAGATTATTGAGATGCTAGGTCATTGACCAGGTTGGATACGTTGGGAGTCCCCCAGCCAGTTGCATCATCCCAGCCAGAGGTTGCATTATAACCGAATGGCGTACCTACTAGCTTATTGTTTCCTACTGTAATATCATGGAAGTCGCTGGGATGTTCCGAACCTATGGCATAAAGTGCTGGATTCAAGTATCCCAAGGGATGCTTAGCTTTCTGGTTTGCCAGTGCTGCTATTGCGGCCCACTGCGGTGACCCTGCGGTGGTCCCCCCAAATATATAGAAGCCTGCCGGTATGCCGGGAACAGATACATAAACAAGCACGCCTCCGTTGACTGCTGCGTTATATGAAACGTCAGGAGTTGTTCTGCTGCTCAGTCCTAGACTAGATTGAAAATGTGGCACACTGAATAGAAGACTTGGCGCTCCTCCTCCCGCAGCCCCGAACCTTGGCTCATTCCACACCTGCTCAGCG
>Ga0080006_1208488_pt1 | contig 35623 bp, 27 predicted proteins | sample RS3BMetagenome_FD_69209 | JGI IMG/M metagenome (GOLD analysis project Ga0080006, IMG submission 69209) | Ferric oxide microbial mat and aquatic microbial communities from Rainbow Spring, Yellowstone National Park, USA - RS3B (SPADES... ...
TGCACCATGTCATGGACAAATTGCCAATCCGGGCGACGGCGTACCGCATTTGCCATCAGAGCAACACGCTCGCTTGGCCGAGTATTATGCGGCTGTGAACAATATTGATCATCAGATCGGGAGGGTGCTGACCACGTTGAAAGAACAGGGTGAATTGGACGATACCATGATTGTTTATACCGGCGACCACGGATTGAACGGCGGACACCACGGCTTTTGGGAGAAAGGCAATGCCACGGTACCGCAGAACTTTGTAGACGAATCCATTCGCATATCGTCGATTATATCCTGGCCCAACGGCGGCGTGCGCAAGAATGTATCCAGCAACGCAATCGTCAGTCACCCCGATTTGTTTATGACTATCCTCGATGTTGCCAACGCGCATCCTGATAAGGCAACGATGGCCAAAATCAATTCACCGGGAAAATCCTATCTCCGGCAGCTCCGCGGTGAGCCGGTGGCCAACTGGCGCGATGCAATTATCTGCGAATACGGTAACGCGAGAATGATCCGCAATGATCGCTTCAAGCTGATTCTCCGGTATCCATTTCATTGGGTTGAAGCACCCAATGAACTCTATGATCTCCAGGCGGATCCGCATGAACGGGTAAACGTTTATAACCGTCCAGAGCATCAGCAAACCATTAAGCAACTTGCCGCTCGAATTGATGCTTTTTTTAAAATCTATACGGTTCCGGGGAACTCCGGACTCGATCTGGAGCATCAACCGGAGCCGAACCCTTATGCCCCATGGATATTAATGGCCCGTCGGGATTCACAATGGACAATCCGAGATTTCTAAACATGCTGCGAAAGGGGCATTGGCGTTCTACTGCAGACCAGCAAATCGGGCCGCTCCTGGCTGCAGGATTTTGCTTTTGCATGGAACAGGAATTTTTATGCCCTCAAAATTGATCGACATTTTCTCCAATGTCAAAATTCCAACCGTTCGGTGCCGCCCGGTTACTCGTGCGGCTTTCGCCATCGCGGCCATTGTCGGTGTTGCGGCTATGGCTGGGCCTGGTCAGGCGCTAACTATCCTTCCTACGTTTGAAAGTTCATTTAGCGGAAAACTATCTGGCGTTCGTCCTGAGCTCCGAAGCACCACAGCACTTTTTATATTTTAGGCCAGAGTTGCATGGGCACGGCATGTTGCGCCCCGGCGGCTTGCCGAGGCTATCGGTTTGCCGCAATGAGCCAGTGGCGATCATTTGCATAATATCAGCTGGGGCCCGTCCGGTTTTGAGAAGTTGAGACATAACTTCCATATACGGTCGAATATGATGCAGAAAGTGCTTATAACCCGCACAAAGATAATTCAATCCCGGTTCGCCATCGGGTGTATGGATAAAGCGATTTTTGGGGCACTCTCCATTGCACGCGAATTTTACATCGCATTGGCGGCAATATTCGGGCAGTGTGGTCTGCTTGTCGGTTCCAAAGGCTTTTTGAGCCGGTGAATCAACCAGCACGTCCAGATTGGTATCGTTAATATTCCCCAGTCGATATTCCGGTGATACAAAATGATCGCAGGAGTATAGATCGCCGGTATGCTCGATTGCCAATGCCCGTCCGCAGGTTTCAGCAAATACACATAATGTCGAACCATAACCGGCCCAGATTCCCAGTTGAACGTCAAAGCTCTGGACATAAATGCGCCCTACGTCCCGGCGCACCCAAATATCGAAAATATCGGACAGAAATTTGCCAAATTGCAGCGGTACAACCGACCATGGAGCTACTAAGCCTTGTGGCTCGATAATTTTCAGCGGTCCCTCGTCGGTGGAATTGTTTTGCGGGATCAGGCGATCCACCAAGGGAATAAACTGCATAAATCCGCTGCCATGCTCACGCAGAAATTCATAAACCTCAATGGGATGATAGGCCAGTTCGCGATGGACCACGGTCAGCGTATTGAATTCCACCTTGTGTTCTTTAAGCAATTGCAAACCGCGCCATACCTGGTCAAATGTCGGCTTGCCTGAGCGCGTGACTCTATAGCGATCATGTAACTCACGCGGACCATCCAGCGAAATGCCCACGAGAAAGTTATTCTCAGCCAGAAATCGGCACCACGCCGGCGTAAGAAGCGTTCCATTGGTCTGAATCGCGTTGCTGATACGCTTTCCCGGCGGACAATACTTTTTTTGCAATTCCACCACACGTTGAAAATACGCCAGCCCCAGCAAGGTCGGCTCACCTCCCTGCCAAGCGAACGGAACCTCCTCCGCTGGTTCCGCGGCAATATACTGTTGCACGTAAGATTCCAGTGTCTGATCGTTCATTCGGAAGTCAGAGGCTTTGTGATGTTCGGGAAAAAGAGATTCTTTTTTCAAGTAAAAGCAATACTGACAATCCAGATTGCATATCGGACCAATGGGCTTGGTTAGAATGTGAAATGGGGAACTGGAAGCCATAGCATCTTGTCGATCAGACATCAAAACAACCGCGCTATTTCCTGCCGCTGAAACAGCACATACCGACTATTATATGCCGCGAAAGTTGTGCTGTCACGGGATTCTCAGCACCGAGGATTCTCAATATGAAGCAGGCGCCGAGTGCGTCGAAGCGCATAACAACACCAGCGGAAACAGTTGGCCTGAGATGAAAGAATTGCTGATACAAAATCAGAGTTTCTTTTGCAATCATTGACCTGGCAAATGGCAGTGAGGTGTTTTGTCACGGTGAATGTGGCAAGCGAAAATAACCGCACCAGATGGATGTTTACCTGATTCAGAAGTGTTGGCATTTTGAAACCTGTCCTTCTCGATGCTAATCCTCGAAAAACGCGGGAGGAATATCGTTGATACGGCTCCATGGCAACGAGGATCGTCGGATACCTCCGCCGTGCAGGCGCATCTGACCGGTAAATCCCGATCTCTTTTTCTGCTCTGAAAATTGGCCGCGCCTTCGCAACAGCGAAACAATATGGCAGTTTTTCATCCTGCGCGGGTGAGGCTTTGCATCATGGGAGACTAATTCGGAAATCCGATTATGGCATCCCAAGGACCAAAATAATGATACAAATCCTGAATTTTTTTTTCACAAATTGACCTGTTTTTATTCTTTGCGATGAGTTAAGCTGGCGTAATGATATTTTGAACAGCTCATCGGCATGGTTGCCGGGGCAATCGCAGGATCCCGGGTGTTTCTGGGAGCGAAGAGTTAGACCGATGGTACCCCGCTCCCTCCAACGAATTGAGGAAATGATGAACATAGCGATCCCACTAACAGCGTCAAAGGGTTCTGTGTATAAGCTAGCAGTTATTCGTCCGGCGCGCCGCATGATAGTAATGGCTGCGCTGGCGGCTGGCGGGTTGGGTATTTCAGTTGCACGAGTCTCCGCCGCCCCACCGGTATCCGGCTATCAGTTGCTCTGGTCCAGCCAATTCAATGGCAATTCGTTGAATTCGCTGAAGTGGAATTTTGGGCAACCCTGGGGCAGCAATGTTCCACCAAGCAGCAACAGCATTGGCGAACCCGGTAATGTTACCGTTGCCAACAACACGTTAAATCTCACCGCCCAGAATCAGAGCACGGATGGTTATGGTTATACCACTGGATTGGTAAATACCAGCGGCCTGCTGAACTTTACCTATGGTTATGTCGACGCAAAAATTCAAATTCCCTACACATTGGGAACATGGCCGGCATTTTGGATGTTGCAAAACGGCTGGCCTCCGGAAATTGATGTCATGGAAGCGCCGCAACAAACGTACAACAACCAGGCGGGCTCAGTTGGTACCTCATACGATTATTACGCCACTTACCACTACACGGATTCCAGTGGCAATGCTGCGTCCGCCGGAACAGGAATGTACTATACCGGCGTTAACGAGGCCACAAGCTTCAACGATTACGGCATGATGTGGACGCCCAATTCCATCAGTTTTTACTTTAATGGCAACCTGGTCGATACGATCAACAGTTCGCAGGCCAATATCGCGCAAAGCCAAAATATGTACCTTCTTTTGGATTTGGCGGTCGGAGGTTGGCCGGGCAATCCGCCTTCCTGGGCCTCCTTTCCCACGACTATGCAGGTTCAGGATGTGAATGTCTGGCAATTGCCTTCCTCCGCTGCGATGACCATGAATTTCACGGCAGCAGGCTCGACGGCTTCATGGAATAATTCATCCTCCTGGCAAAACGGCAATGTGCCCACGCTGGGTTCTGAAACAGCGGTGTTTGGCCAGACCAGTGCCACCTCCACGAATGTGCAATGGTCGAATTTCCAGACCGTTGGCAACCTGACTTTCAACGGCGGCACGACCAATTATACGCTGGGACAAGTTAACACAACCGGGCTTATGCTGGCGAATGATACGGGTACAGCCACCATCACCGCCAATGCGTATCAGGGACACAGCGATTCAATTACCCTGGCCTCAGAGTTGGAGCTTTACAACAACACCAATATTGTCAACAACATGTCCAACGCCATTCAGATATATGGCAATATCTATGGCGAAGGGGCGTTAAGTGTGCAAAATGGTGGCATTGATGTGCACAGCGCGATCACCAATACGGGTGGCATCAGTGTTGATGATAATGGCAGTATTATTCTCAGCAATGGCAGCATTAATTCGCCCACAAATGATGTTAATTTAAGCACTGCCGCGGGTAGTAACGCGTCCATGACAGTGCTGGGAGCCTCCTCTTCGGTTAACGCCCGAGTCTTTCGGGTCGGCGGATATAATGGAGGGAACGCCACATTCACGGAAAATGCCGGTACTGTGGCATCGCAAACCTGGTTTGTCATTGGACAATCCGGTGCGGCCACTGGGCAGGCTACGATCAACGGCGGAACGCTGGTGGTGCGGGCGGGCGGCGGCACCAGTGGAGACTTGGAACTAGGTGTTTTTAACTCTGCATCGGGCACACTGAACATCAATGGAACCGGAGTCGTTGCGTTACTGAATAATTCCAATATCGTGCTGGGTTCACAGGGTACCAGCGGCAATGGCATCGTTAATCAAAACGCCGGGAGTGTGGGATTTTACTCCGACAACGGCTCAAGCGCCGGAGGGACTGGCGCTGTCGTTCTTGGCCGCAACGGCTCTTCCGGCGTATATACCTACAACCTTAATGGCGGCATACTGGAAACGCCGCAAATTGAAAGTTCCAGCGGCACATCCAATTTCAATTTCAATGGTGGCACTTTAAAAGCCGACCAGAATAGCGCCAGCTTCATGCAGGGGCTTTCAAGCGCTTCCATCGGAACCAATGGCGGTACCATTAACCCCAATGGATTCAATATCACCATCGGCCAAGATATCTCCGGCACCGGCGCATTAAATGTCGCGGGCGGCGGGACGCTCACGCTTTCCGGCAACAACACGTATTCCGGCGGCACAACCATTACGGGAACAACGCTGCTGCTGGCTGGTACGGCTGGATCCGCTACGGGTTCAGGGGCTATCACACTTGGCACGGGCGGCGTGCTCGGCAGCGCTGGTGGCATTACCCTTGGTTCTGGCCGCACGATTGGCGGTATCGGTGCGATCAGCAGCTCGCTTTCCACCACCCGCGGCAGCACGCTATCCCCCGGTGCTGCGGATCCGGGGGGCACGTTGACGGTGGCCAACACGCTGACCATCGGTGATGGCACAAATTTGGATTATTACTTCAACGCGCCATCGGGTGGCAGTAATTCCAACAGTCTCATCAATGTATCCGGAACCTCCGGCCACAATGGCAATCTCACAATCGGCGAAGACGTTACAGTTTCCCTGCAAGCTGGCAGCACACTTTCCGCCGGCGTCTATCACCTGATTTCCTACAGCGGCCGATTGGATAATTTGAGTAACAATTTCAGCGGTTGGACGCTTTCCGGCTTCAATCTGCCCGGCATGACCTATAACTTCAGCACCCAGAACACCGCCAACTCGCTTGATTTGGTCGTTTCCGCCGTGCCGACACCCGAACCGGCCACATTGCTGTTGTTATGCCTCGGTGGTACATCCGTGTTAATGCGGCGGAGAATACACGCGAAAAGTTGACTTTTAAGCATAAAACGTGTGATACAAAATCAGAACTTTTTTTTCACAAAATGACCTATTTATCCTTTTGCCGCCAGCTATACTATGGTTAGGACAGTTAAAAGGCATTCCCAAGTCGCGCGTTGCCGATTGAAGGTCGCCGAAGCGTTGCAAAGCGCGTTGTTTGGGACAACGGCCCGGTTTAGGTTATGACTTTTATCACCTGATTTCATGTTGTAAGTCAGGATTGTAGATCAGGGAAAACAGGTTGGTCGCTTTTTAGGAGTACATATCATGAACACCGTGTTAAGTATCCAAAGTTCAAGAAGCCCAAGGGGAAGCGGGAAAGATGGTTACGCTCATTGAATTGCTGGTGGTGATATCCATTATCGCCCTGCTGATTGCCATGCTGTTGCCGGCATTAGCCAAGGCCAAAGCGGAATCACTTAGCATTGCGTGCCTTGCAAATCTGCGATCTTTAGGGCAGCTAACGGATGAATATGCGCAGTCTTATCAGGACGCGATTCCCTTCGGCACCTCAACAGACACGAATTGGCCCAATCAATGGGGGGAATTCTCCTGGGATGCACTTTTGTTTTCATTTAAGCAAGGCATCCGTCCAACGCCAAATTGGGGGCTTACGTACAGCAATGGCAACCAGTATGGCCTGAACACGCCAAGCATGGCAGTAGCGTACAACGCCCTGTTCGACTGCCCGGCTGAGTTGATTGTTCCCCCAATGTATAGTGCGAACATGTCGTATTCGGCGAATCCCAACTTTTTCATGAATTACACCACGTGGTCCAATAAAACCTACACATTCAGATACTCGCAAATTACTAATCCGGGCCAGGCAATTGCCATTGGCGACGCCAATCAGGAAAACACTCCTGATGGTTGGACCTCGTGGGTCTTTGACTGGCAGCAAAACTCAAACCAGTGGTATACCGGTCCGGCAAATAAATATATGGCTTACCTCAATTACCTCGTGCCGCCTAATGGACTTGTCGCTGGACAGACCGCAAATGAAGATGCCCCCGCTTGGGTTAGCGGTACTGGTCTGCGCTATCGCCATATGTCCAACGGCCCCAACAGCGGTTATGCCAACGCGGTATTCTTTGATGGCCACGCAACGAGTATTCCCATCAACAACAATGTTTCCGGTGCGGCACCGGGAAGCGCCGGCACGACGGGTAATGTTGGATTGAGGATACTTAACATCATTAATCCTAATTTGCCGGAAAGCTACAATCAGAATACATGGTAATTTAAGATTGCTGTAATATTTTCCGGTTCCGCTGGTCAGTGGAGAATTCTGGCCGCCGAGTCATGTCCGTACTCTCTGAGACGGAAAGGAGTAGAACGGAAAGAAATCTAAACAAATTAATCTCTGACTGGCTCTCCGTCTGGAAAAGCCTGAAAAGAAAGAGGCCGAAACACATAGGCTTATAGCTCTGATTGTTCGGAGCGGCCATTTACCTTACGTCTTCCATACAAGGAGAAAAGAGTTATGGAACGGAAAATATTTCTTACAACCGTTTGTGCCCTGACCGCTTTGGGAGCAATGGCGTCCGGTGGAGCAATTTTTGCATCCGCCACTGCGTCTACTTCTATTCCCATTGTTAACCCGGATTTTAATGTGGTATTGGAATCGGCAGGTTCTTCCGTAACTGGGACGCTTGCCGGCTATTCCAGCGGCTGGGGGGCCACGACATTTAGTTCTTCAATTAGTTATACCGATGGCTCGGCCAGTACCTCGGGGTATGTTCCGGGCTGGACGGGCGCGGGTGGCGAACAGGTGCTTGGTCCCACAACGGCCGCTCCGAATCCGCGCAGCGGAGGCAGCTATGGCTATAACAGTTATGGCGCAACCACACAAACGCTTACTACCAATGTGCTGCCGAATACGACGTATCTTCTCACGCTTGGCGCTGACATCCGCTATTCGGGTAGTTACCCCTATTGGGATCTCACGGCCGGGGGAACTCAGATTTCCGGCGGAATTTATGTGGGGAATCCCGCAGGCTACCAGCAGGCACCCAACACTGTAGCGGAACTTGTAACAACCGGAGCAACCGCATCCGGTGCATTGGGCATCACCTTGGGGAACAGCGGCGGCGGGCAAACGCTTTTTAACAACGTATCTTTGGTAGCCAATCCGGCAAACGTTCCGACCGTCGAACAGAATGCGGTCGGTATCGTCAACCTTGGCACCACCGCGCCAACACCCGGTACTTATGATCAGTCCAACCTTGCTCCAACGGCAACACCCATCACCGCGTATAACGGAAGCCCCAGCGGCAACACCACTATCAACTATTTTACAAATAATACCGGTGCCCCGGCGGGTGAGACCTTCACCACCGGAACAAATGTCGGCGGGTATAACCTCAACAGCATTACAGTGCTCGATGCTTTCGAACATGGTGGCTTCGCCGACGGCACATCCATTACCGTAGACGTGAGCTCGGTGAGCGGGAATAATTTTTCCACACTGGCTATTCTAAACGGAACTGTAGCGACGGGAACCGCCGCCGCCTCCGGAGATTACCTGAAGATTAATTTAGCCAACCCGATTACCCTAGCCGCGAATTCAGTCTATGGCTATTCGCTGGTCACCGGTGCGGGATACAGTGGCCTTGGGGTTGACCCAAACGCTGATTACGCCGGTGGCCAGTTGGCAGCCTTTAATCCCGGAACGGGTACCAACCTGTTCGCCGGCACCCTGACCACCAACACACTCACACCCAACGCGATCTTCGACGCATCGCTTACGCCCGTTGCAGCCGTTCCCGCACCGGCCACGCTGGCCCTTCTTGGCCTTGGCAGCCTGGTCATGTTGGGAATCAAGCGACGAAGAGCTTAATCAAGTCTCATTGCTTAATCATCGCTCTATTATTCGCGGACTGTGCCGTCATTCGGCACAGTCCGCTTTCTTTGAAAAGCATTGTTATGGCCCCGCTGTCACAACGTACCATTTATTTCACATCCATACTCACTTTGATCGGATGGCTTTTTGCTATGCAAGAGCACCCGCGCCTGCGGAATGTTTCATCTTTGTTGCGGAATGATACTGGCGTTCACCAGCATGGCCGGAGAAAATCAATCTCACGGCACATCATGGCGGTGCATGGGGAATGTCATAGAGTCGTCCGCCCGGCGTGAAGCGCAGCGTCACAATTCGCCCGACTGTCAGGTAATACTCCATAATCTGATCGTTGCCAAAATCCAGATCAATGTACCGGGCACTGGCATGATGTGGAATTTGTCCACGGATAATCTTCAAATAGGCCATCGCAGTAACAAAAATGCGGGCATTGATATACGGCCCATCATCGCCGTCCGGTTCGTTGTTAACGTTGGCATTGCAATTTGCATTCGTTGGCGTGGAGATTTCCGAATCTCCATCCGTGTCCGGCGGTGCCGTAGCAATCCACCCCCTATACGGATAGCGCAGCTTCATCACCTTAGCCTGCACCATAACAAGCTTGGCGGGCACCGCGACCGCCCCATCGAGTATCCGCACGCGCTGACCGTAAGACTCGCGCACAGCGGGCCAATAAGAGCATCCGGCCAAACCAATCGCCAAGCCGGCGGTCAACATATACCGCAACGAGATGGCCGTCGAACCATGCTTCAACTGTCTTAGAACGTTCAAGCCCATTCGTTGCTCCGCGTTCGGCAAATGACTCATTACTCTACAACGCGACGCCCCATTGGCAATACAATATGTACTTGATGCCAAATACCCATGTTCACCTTGCCATCTCAGGCTTTACCGACAAGCATCCGAGAACATAATCAGCTATTATACTTCAGATATGGAAAAGCTCCTTGTCATTGTTGGGTGTACCGCTGCGGGCAAATCCGAATTGGCGGAAGCATTGGCCACGCAGTGGACGCATACGGATGGTCAGCCCGCGACGATTATGGCGGTTGATTCGATGCAGGTTTATCGCGGAATGGATATTGGCACGGCCAAACCCTCCGCCGAGGCGCAGAAACACATACCCCATACCATGATTGATCTTGCGGATCCATGGGAATCCTTTTCCGCTGCACGATTCGCCGCCATGGCGGAACCAATCATGCAGCGACATCGCACTGAAAATCGTCCGCTTATTCTCGTTGCCGGCACGGTACTTTACCTCCGGGCGGTTCTGGAAGGTTTGTTTGAAGGGCCGCCGGCAAATCCGGAAATTCGGCAGGCGCTGGCCACGCAGGCGGAAAAAACTGGTTCCGCGGAACTGCACCGGCAATTAGCCCAGGTTGATCCCGTTGCGGCCCAGCGAATTCACCCCAATGATCTGCGGCGAATTATCCGCGCTTTGGAAGTATTTCAACTAACTGGATGTGGCATCAGCACGCTGCAAACGCAATGGCAGGCTGGCCGCCCGCGACTGGATTATCGCATCATCGGCGTGGCGCGGGACAAAACCGATTTGAATCGGCGGATCAATCAGCGCGTAGGCCTGATGATGGACCGCGGATTATTAAATGAAGTTCGTGCATTGGTGGACCACCCGAAAGGGCTATCCATGCAGGCGGGAGAAGCAGTGGGTTATAAACAGATTATCGAATATCTGACCGGTTCACTATCGCTGGATGACGCCGTAGAGCAGATTAAAATCCAGACGCGTCACCTGGCAAAATTGCAACGCACCTGGCTGAAACGCTTTGACGGCGTAACCTGGTTCACCGCACAGGCAGGACAACCCGTCACGGAACTTGTTGGACCGGTTTCCGAGGCACTCATGCAGCCGACAGTTTCGGCCTGATCATATTTTTTCGGAGACGCACACATGAAAATTCTGGCGATTGATGTTGGTTCGTCCTCAATTAAAGCGGCATTCTGTAAAAATGACCGCATCAAACATATTGAGCATGTCCCCGTATCCACCACGTTCCAGGGCGCGGAAGTTGAACTTCCCGCCACAGGCCTGCTGAAGAGCCTTCGCAAGGCCATCCGCCAAATTACCGCTTCCCACCGTCACATCGACGCCATTTCGCTTGACAGCTTCTGCCCCGGGGTAGTCGCATTAGACAAGAATAACACGATCTTGTTTGGATGCGTGACCCATCAGGATAGGCGCAGCATTAAACAGGCCGCGGAAATTGAACAGCACATCGGCATCGACCGGCATTTGCGGCTCACCGGTAATCGCCCTTTTCCCGGTGGCATTGGCAGCACCACCCTTTTGTGGTTTAAACAGAACCAGCCTGCGATATTCAAGAAAATTGCCCATGTTGGCCAACCCACCACCTTGCTGATTCATCATCTGACCGGACAATGGGTTATTGATCCGTCGCAGGCCGCTTTTCTGGGACTATATGATTCCATCAAGCTATCTGGATGGATTCCTGAATTATGTGAACACATCGGCCTGAAAGAATCGCAGTTACCGCGCATACTTTTTGCCGACCAGATCGCCGGGAAAGTCACCCGCGCAGCAGCGGATAATCTGGGTCTACCCGAAGGTTGTCCGGTATTCACATCGCTCGTGGATACCAGCGCGGCCATGCTGGCTACGGATTATCGACCGGGACGCCTGGTGCATAGCGCAGGCTCAACCGATGTTCTGGCACTATGCTTGGCTAAAGCCGCACCGGCGGTTGATATTCTTACGCGGCCGCTGGGAACAGGTCATAAATTACCCAAGCGATGGCTGGCGGTAAGCACCATTGCCGCCGGCGGATCCACCATGCACTGGCTCAAAGACAATTTGTTTGCCGATTATTCCACCAAACGATTCCACAAACTCACGCAACGCCTGGGCCAGGAAATGCGTGGCCACAGAATCAACACACACTCCGCCACGGATGTAGGCTTTGCGCCATATTTGGCGGGAGATCGCACTGCCATGAAAGAACGCGCCGGATCCTTTGAACATCTGACCCTTGCCACCACACGCGAAGATATGCTGCACTCCGCCCTTCGATCTCTTGCCCAGGCCAGCCGCCAGCGATTTGAAAGACTCGCTAAAATTGAAACAATTCAATCTGAGATATTTACCATGGGCGGACAGACCGAGTTGGCGGACATCATGCACGCCCACTGGCCCGGCAAACACACATTCACCGCCCTGGAATTTGAAGCCATGAGTGGATTAAACCGTCTGGCACGGTAACTTGCCGCAGTGCTGATGTTGCCGGTCCCGCCAGTAAATAAGGAGATTTTGTTTATGCGTCGCAGAGATTTTTGTAAATTGGCGGCCTCCGGTGTGGCGGGGGCATTCACGCAACCATGGAACAAGCCAGCCGTTCAGGCTGGGCCATCTTATACAGAGTTGCATGCTGATCCCTTACCGGAGGGCGGTAGCTCAGCGTTGTCCAAGGTGCGGCCGCATCGGGGGTGGAAAGGACTGGCGACGGAAGGCCGTAGGCCCTTTATTCCAATCGGAGCCATGTATTTCCGTGCCGGCAACGGTTGGACGCCGCGCTTATGGAAAGAGTTTGATGCCCGCGCCGCACTTAAAGATTTAAAAACCCTTAAAGCCATGAGCTTCAACACCGTGCGGTTGTGGCTGACCAGCCTGTCATTTTATCCGCAGCCCGGCGTCCTGGATTCCGCAGCCATTGAAAAATTTGATCTGTTTCTGGCGGCCGCGGAACAGGCCGGCATTTATGTGCAGGTCTGTGGATTAACCACCTGGCAGGGCCGCCCGAAACATGAAGTTCCGATCTGGCAGCGCGTGGATGAATATGCCGATCCCAGGGCGGTGGAAGATCAGGTGCAATTCTGGCATTTGATGGCCACGCGCTACAAGGGCCGCAATGTGATTCTCACTTATGAACTGGCCAATGAACCCACCGTCCTGTGGAACACGCCCGCGATGCAGGCCCTGTGGAATAAATGGAACGGTAAATCGACTCCCATTCCGCGGGCAAAAGATAATCCCGGCGATTCCGCACTGCTGACCTATCAGCATTTTCGGGAGCAGGTGGCCGATGACTGGACGCGCCGACAGGTTGCTGCGATCAAACAGGCGGACCCCGATGCACTTGTGACTGTCGGCCTGATTCAGTGGTCGATTCCTGCGATTCCAAACCCTCCTCATTTTTATTCGGGCTTCCGCCCGCAACGGCAGGCGAAATTTCTGGATTTCATGGAAATACATTTTTATCCGTTGGCGGCGGGCGGCTATCGATATCAATCCGCAGCGATCCAACAAGCGAATTTGGCGTATCTGGAGGCGGTGGTGCGTGAAACCGCGCTACCAGGACTGCCGACGGTGTTGGGAGAGTTTGGTTGGTATGGCGGCGGTATCTGCCCCCATTACGGACCACCCAGACCAGCCACCCAAGAGCAGCAGGCTGACTTTTGCGGTCTGGAAGTTCGCACTTCCACGCCACTGGTGTGCGGGTGGTTGAATTGGGCCATGTACGATGATCCCGTGGCGGAGGATGTTACGCGGTTCAGCGGTTTATTTGCCGCAAATGGCAAGGAAAAGGCATGGGGCCGGCGATTCAGCCATATTGCCCGGGAATATCAGAACCATCTGCCACCGATACCTTTGGGGCAAATCGGCCCACGGCCGGAATTGCCATGGGATGCTTGTTTGACGAGTTCGGCGGCGGCGGAAAAGTTCCGCGTGGAATACCTGGCGGCGTTCCAGCGAGAGGAGTTCCGCACCTGAACAAAATACAGAGAATCGGGTGTTGTTTTCAGGAGCTATTGCTTATGCATAGGAATTATTTTGGGGATTCGATGGGTTGCCCAAGGTTGCGGGAACTTGGACGTAGCGTGGTGGGCTTGTTAAAGCGGGCGTTGGTGTGCGCGCTGATGGTATCGCCCTTTATTTGGAGCGTCCGAAGCGGTTGTTTGGGCGTGCATCAGGCGACTGCGGCGGGGCTTGCGGTCAGCCGAATTCCCGGATCGGCAGTACCCGACGGCCTGGGCGTCAACATCCACTGGACCAATCCCCGTCCGGGGGAAATGCGAATGCTGACCGCCACAGGATTGCGCTGGATTCGCATGGATTTTTCTTGGGCCGCCACGGAGACGCAAAAAGGGCGATACAACTTTGCGGCGTACGTTCGTCTGATTACCGCACTGCGACTTTATCATATTCGGCCCGTGCTGATTCTTGATTACGGTAATCCGCTGTACCAGCATGACTCTTTTCCCAGCACGCCGGTGGCGCGCGCGGCTTTTAGCCGGTGGGCGGTCGCGGCAGTTACAACCTTCCGGGGCGACGGCGTAATGTGGGAAATGTACAATGAACCCAACGGCATGGGACACGCAACTCCGGCGCAATACGCCAAGCTGGCATTGGAAGTTGGCCGGGCCGTCCATCAAGCGGATCCACACGCCCTGTATGTGGGCCCCGCACTGGCCGGTATGGATCAGCGATGGTTCAAGCAGATATTGCAAGATGGAGTACTTAAGCAATTCGATGCCGTCACCGTGCATCCGTATCGTCAAACTCCGCCGGAAACCGTACAGGCGGACTACGCCAAATTTCGTCAACTCATCGCCCGCTACGCGCCGGCTGGCAAGGTTGTCCCGCTGATTTCCGGGGAATGGGGTTATTCAACCACATGGATGAAGCGTAATGCCAATCGGCAGGGGAAATATCTGGCGCGGGAATTTTTGACAAATCTTATGTGCCGCATCCCCCTTTCCATCTGGTATGACTGGCATAATGATGGCACTTTTGGATCAGGTCATCCCAAGACCGGTCGTATCGAAATTACCCATATTACGCTATCCAACGCCGGCGGAGTTACAAAACCCATGCACTTGTTGGCCCAGCGTCACACTTGGCATTTTTGGAACGGCGCGGAATTCCCCGGTGCCAAGGGCAGCTTCAAAATCACCCGATATCATCAGATGCAAGTCGGCGTGCTGCTGTACAATTTTTCCGGCGGTGGAAATTATGTGGATGCCGGTGTTGCCATTCCCATTCACCAAGCTGGCACACTGACATTTAAGGTCAAGTCTGCGCATCGACAGCAAATATTGATTCGTACCGTGGACCACCTGGGGCAATGTCTGCAGTTCTACCGGAGTTATACCGAGATCCACCATTGGCAGACCATGAAACTGAATTTGGCGCATGGATCATCCATGCATTGGGGTGGCAGAAATAATGGCGTGGCCAACTTCCCCATTACTTCCGTCAACCTGGGGGTGAATAACGCCCATCCCTCGCAGGAATGGCATTTTGGAATTGTTAGATTTAAGTACCATCGTCATCGACACTGGGTGTATACGCCCAAACCCGCATTCTTTGCGTGCCGTACGCTCACGCACACGCTGCGGGGATACTATTTCGAAAAGCGTCTGAAAGAGAATAATCCTGATGATTTTGTGCTGGTCTTCGCGCAGGGCCGACGGCGGCGATGGGTGGCCTGGAGCATCGTGAAACCCAAGCCGGGTCGTGGGATGGTGACACTGCTCGTCCCGGTGGGAAGCTATCACATCATCAACTATCTCGGCACCCGCCACGTAAAGGCCCAAGCCACTGCCGCCGGGCTAAGACTTCAATTATCTACGGGGCCGCAATACCTTGTTCCAGCGGGTGCCGATGGCCGGAAACATTGATGAAAGTCATTGGAAGTGCTTTGTCGGTTAGCGATTGTCGCGCAAGCGTCTTTCTTGACAGGCTGGGGGCGGCTATGAAGAGGTAACAAGTTAAAATTTACGTGATGGCGATTCCGCCGGTCCTTACGATTACGTAAATTCTACACGCCGCAGCCCAATACAATATCGGCTAAATCGGTGATTTTTTCAATTTCATGATCGGGTCGCACACGACGCTTGCGCGTGGATTTCGTGCGAGCTGCAGGTTTCCACACTGTGATCATCCCGGCCCGTCGCGCGCCTTTTATATCCGCACCGAGCGTATCGCCCACAAACACCGCGTGCTCGGCGGCAATTCCCAACTTCTCCAAGGCCACGCGGAAAATCACCGGATGAGGTTTGCGATAAATGGTATTGGAGGAATATACCCGCGTAGCGAAAAATTCCAGGAGCTTTTCACGCTCCAGATGCCGATCCAGACAATAATCAGGAGCACACGTATTGGAAACAATCGCCAGTTTAACTCCCTGCCGCTGAAATTCGCGCAGCATGGCGTGCGTGCCTTCCTCTACCGTCGCCCGGCGCACCACCGGGTTATACCAGCGCCAGACCAAGGCAGGAATATCCTCTTCGGGTACTGGAATTTCCAGCTTGGAGAGCACCCGACAAATCACATCATTGACATTGAAATCCCGCTGACGAATATTCGACCAGATGTATTTTCTGCGAAACGCTCGAAAATGAACCCGCGTATAGACTTCAAATTCAGGCAACGGAACGTCCAAGGTATGCAGATGGCGATATGTATTTTTTGCCCCAAGAACAAATAAGGCGCGATGATCCAGATGATCAAATTGCAGCAGCGTATCTGCCAAATCAAAAAGTATCGCCTTAACCATTTAGACCTTCCGCATAGCCAACCAAAAGGATTATAATCGAATTTGACAGCAATCGCATAGCCATAAATTTCGTATTGCGAATATACCCAAACATAAAATTACGCTTATCGGCGTCCCAGAAAGGCGAAAAATCAATATTTTTTTGTTTCCATCCTGCGCAAACCAAGATAAGATACTATTGTACTGTTTAGGAGTGCGTACTCCATGATCTGGTCCGATCCAAAAATTGAGGAACTTGCCAAGCAAATGGCCTTTACGCCTATTGGCAAGCGCCATGAGCAATTGCAGGCGGCGCTTGGCTTGATCGGGCAGATTGATGCCACGGAAGATTATCCATGGGAATTTGTACTTTATCGTCTCACTGGTTATCGCCCGAAAGATTCCGCCGATCATATTATTTCCGGTCGAGCATTGCTGGCGGATATAGCAGGCTTGGTGGAAAGCGTATCTGATTCGCTGAATATTCCCATTGCCGATGCCAGGGATGAAGTGCTGTCTTTGGAGCAAATTACCCAGAAATTCAAGGTATCCAGCAAAACCATTCAGCGCTGGCGCCGCCGGGGCTTGGCCGCCATGCGATTTGTTTATCCTGATGGCGTGAAACGCTTAGGCTTTCTGGCCGCGGATGCAGCACGGTTTTCCACGCAATTTGCGGTACGTGTTGAAAAATCCGCCCGCTTTCGCCAACTTTCAGAAGAAGAGAAAACCGATATTATTCGCCGTGCCAGACGACTGGCGGTGCATTGCCACTGCTGCCTGAAACTTATTTCCCGCCGCATTGCCCGGCATACCAAACGCAGCCCGGAAACAATTCGCTACGTCATACGCCGATGGGATGCTGAACATCCCGATCAGGCCGTTTTTCCTGACACCCCCGGGCCGCTGACGGATCAGGATAAACGCATCATCGTAGATTGCTTTGATCGCGGCATATCGGTGGATTGCCTGGCCAAACGTTATTGCCGCACCCCGTCAAGTATTTATCGCGTGGTTGGTCAGGACAAAGCCCAGAGACTCAAAAATCTGGTCATTCGCTTTGTTACCAATCCATTGTTCGATCACCCTGATGCCGATCAGATTATACTTAAGGTACTGCCCGAAAAGGCCCGTCAACAACCCACGGACCCATTGGCCGGCCTCGATGCCAGAGAACAAATTGTCCTCCGCCAACCCAATGATATTCCCGCGTATCTCTCGGACGTGTTCCGGCAGCCCATGCTTCCGCACGCGGTTGTCATGGACGCATTTAGAAGAATGAATTATATCAAAGCCAAAGCCGCCCGTCTGCAGGCCCGCATTGATATTACCGCCGCTCGCACCGCGGATCTCGAAGTTATTGAATCGCTTCTGGAAAATGCCGGTGTCATCCGCAATCAGATATTGCAGGCTCACTTGCGCGTCGTCGTGCATGTGGCCAGAAAGCACCAGCATTCCCAGCACGATCTGTTTGAACTTATTTCCGACGGCAATCTGTGGATGATGCGCGCTGTCGATACTTTTGATTTCTCCCGCGGTGTAAAATTCAGCACCTACCTGACTTATGTGCTGATGAAAAATTTTGCCCGCAGAATTGGCGATAACAGCACGCGCGTTGATGAACGGCTTGTGACAACCCAAAATGATCTGCTTGATGAACTTGGTGAATCACAGGAACAAAGCATTCCCGATGCTGTGGACATGCTGCTGATGCAGGGCCGCCTGATCGACGCGCTGGTGAAACTCCCCCGCCGTGAACGTGATCTTCTCGCAGCTCATTATGGCCTAGAGGCCGGTCAAGGCCCCATGAGCTTATCGCAAATTGCCCAGCGCATGGGAATTACCAAAGCACGCGTGCGACAATTGGAAGTTCGCGCACTGGGCCGATTGCGTCTGATGCTCGAAGAACAGATCGATCGACAGGCCGCGGAAGTCATCGGCCAATCCGGCAGAACCCAAAAAGCCCAAGCGACGGATACGCCATCTGATTTTGTCGCCGCGCACAACGCGCCAAGCGTATAACGCCACGCAAGTTAACGCGGCTGCAGCGAGTTTCACCGGCAGCCAGCTTTGCATTTTAAACCTTATCGCTCCACGTCACGTCGCAACGGATTTCACAGTGTCGCTTACCTCCGGGGGGACAAGAACTGTGATGGGCTCAGCCATATTGTCCGCCGCCAAGGTTATTTCCAAGGTGCTCAATTTTGTTCCTGGCCTACAAGTTACCGCACGTATACGCTTCCGTGGCATATATGTGACAACATATCCAAGATTCTGCTGCGGGCTTTGGAAAAGGCCACCCGATGGTGCCTCATCGGAAATCAAAATCAGCTCGTTTTCGGTACGCACCAACATTGCCGCCGGAGATAATTGGCGATGGAATCCCCCAAAAACGGCCGGCCAGGCAACATAAGAATGCACGCTGCTGCCGGGCGGTGTGAAACGCTCAAGGGCGCTGTGGAATTTCATAGACAGTCCGGTCTTTGAGAAATTCCTGTTACGCGGACTTTCTTCGCTTGTTTCGCCGGTTCCAGCGGTTATCCGGTCTAACGCAAAAAATGCAGCTTCCCTGTATATTTTCTCCATCACGGTGTTGAAGTAGACGACCAAAGCGGTGGAGGTATTCCCGCTGGCGTGCAGGGCCAAACGGCCATCAAGCAGGAGAATGCTTAACGCCACCGCCAGCGTCTGAGAGTAAGGGCTTGTGTCCACAGAAATATTTTCCGGCGTTTCCGTTTTGTCCGCGGCCGGCCCGGAACTAAGCGCAATAGCCCAGTGCGTGCTGGTCAATGCCAAAAGTGACGCGGGGCGGTGAATATCCATGGTGGTAAATGCCGGGCTGAAAATCAGCACATCGGGCGTGTCAGACATTCCGTTGAGCATTCGGATTGGTTCCGCCATGGCGGGCGGAGCATCGCTGAGATTTTTAAGCGCTGTGGCGAATCGACGGTCCAGTTCTTTCATGGAGCCTCCGATTCATGCTGATGTGTCTGTGGATTCTTTTGGGTAATGTCATTGAACACCCGGGTAAAAAGTTCTATCTGCCGCATCAGCCGCGCGGCTATTTCATTGAGCCGCTGCTGAGCCTCAGGGGTTAAGGCTCCGTAACTGCTCATGAATCTGGCCTGCAGATCAAAAACCACTTCGCCGGCCTCCACCAGCGCCGTACGGAACGCCCAGAGTGTACTGATCTGCGGAGCAGGTATTACGATGCTGCTTTCGTGGAGGATCTCTGCCATGGTCTGGCGTAGAAGGCCAAGTTGCTGTTGCACAACGCGAATTTGCTCGGGTGTCGCATCCGTGATGTACGTCCGCAACGGTGACACCGGAGTTTCCGGCGTCATCCGCCACAGCGATTCCGTCAATAAGCCGTCAACGTATTGACATGTCGTCAGCAGTTTGCGCTGATGATTTTCATTAAGCTCGGACATAGCGGCAGTCTCACTCAATCAGAGTAACCGATTCACAACAAGGATAGCCAGCAACACCACAAACACCCACGCGGCGTATGCGTTGACGACGGCGGGCTTATGAATTCTTGCCAGAAATTTGGCGGCGTAATTCACGGCGCCGGCTAATGGGCGCAGAAACAGCCGATCTACTATATATCCATCATCCCGCTGCTTGGTAATAGCGGTTCGGAAATGCCCGGCGACAGCTGTGCTTGAATCCTCACGGACAGCCGGGCCAAAAATCGAACGGAAGATCACGCGTACTGGATTGGAAAATCCGGTGGCACTGTATGTCATCTCGGGGGCCAGGTGCCGCAGCCCGCCGGCCCACGGTTCGGAAACGGTAACACTCCGCTTGCGTGTCCCCAATCGCACCAGCAGCCAGGTAATAAAAAGGATCAATGCCAGCACACCAGCCATATAAAAAGTGGACATGGCATACACCACAGGATTGCTTTTGCCCCCCTGATGCAGCACCACCAGACCGCGAGCGGGAATACTTTTGCGCCCCACACCGGCCCCAATTGTATCAAAGTCATTCATGAATCCGGGCTTGAATTGTTTATCGCCATGCGGGTGTGAAAAAAATGGCGGAACCAGCGCATCGGCGGCCAGTCTGTGGGTCAGGGGAGCCATGGCACGGTTGATGACCGGGATAACCCACGTGGGGCCGATCCCGAGAAGAATGCAGACCACCGCCAATATGCTCATGGAAATCCGGGCGGATTTTACCGGTTCCATGGCGCGGGCCGCTTTTTCACTATGGGCCGGACCTAAAAAACTCATGGCAAAAGCTTTGACAAAACAGGTCACGGCCAAGGCGGCCGTCAGCGCCAGACCGGCACCGCACAGGGCAAACACCACCCGGCTGAAATGCGACGTGAACGCCTCGCTGCGAAGAATGGTTTGCAGCGTCAGCCACTCACTGACAAATCCATTGAGCGGCGGCAAAGCTGCGATCGCTAATGCCCCAATAAGAAACAGTGCGGCAAGCATGGGCATGCGTTTAAGCAGTCCGCCCAGTTGATTCATGTCGCGGGTCCCGGTTTGTTGGTCAATTGCGCCGGCACCAAGGAACAGCAAGGTCTTATACGCACTGTGGTTGATCATGTGATACATCGCCACGACATACGCTATAGCCGCCAGCACCGGCAAATGATAGGCGGCAAACACCATTCCCATTCCCACATTAGCGGCAATAATCCCCAAGTTTTCCGTCGAACTGTGTGCCAACATCTTTTTCATATCGTTATCAATGGTCGCATAAAGAATCCCAATGAGTGCGGAAAGCGCCCCGATAATCAACACCACAAGGCCCGGACCGGGAGATGCCGGAGGGAGAATTATCGCGTCGAACCGAACGATCCCGTAAATACCGAAATTAAGCAGACAACCGGAAAGTACCGCCGACATGTTCGCCGGTGCCACCGGATGCGCCTGCGGCAACCAGGAACTTAAAGGAATTAATCCCGCCTTAACCGAGAATCCGAAAAACACGATCAGGAATATCGCCCAGCGGACTGCGGGCGATACATGCCCTAATGCGGCATGCAAAGCGCTGAAGCCGGTGTGACCACCCGCCAGAGCTACCATCCATAACAAACCGACGGTGGCGGTGATGATGCCGGCTTCGTTCATCGCTAAAAACAGGTAGCCAGCGCGGCGATTATCGTCACGTCGATGCTCCAGCGTTATTGGAAAGGTGGCCAGACCAGACATGATCCGCCACGCTAATAAGAATGTAATCACGTCGCCCGCGGCCAGAAGCAGTGCACAGACGGCAAACAGAAGATGAAAGAAAATATTGAAGGTACGTGGATCATAATGCGCCAGATACCGGCGCATATAACCATCCGAAAACCAATAAGCCGGTAGAAAGGAGATGGCCAGTGCCAACATAAAAAAGGCTGATACACCATCAACCCGCAATCGCAACATACCCAAAACCGGTAACCGCCAGAGGTTCACGTGTATGCTTTCATGCCCCGCCACGATAATGGCTGCGGCAACTAACAAAGCGGCGGCGGCGGAGGTGCCGCAGATGGCCAATACGCGCCCCGTCCATGACGCCGGCGCGCAAGCGGATAAAACCGCGCCACCCGCAGACAGCACCAGAACCATTAGAAAAAAGAGCTCAGCCATGTTCATAATTCCGCCTCCGTAACCGGCAGCGCCACACTTGTTTCTGCGGCATCAGCACGGCCCGTAAGCACCAGTAATCCATGGAGAATCGCCAAAGGAGGCGGAGGGCATCCCGGCACCTGTACGTCCACGGGAATGACGTTGGATACGGCCCCTGCTGCCATGAAACTGGGCGCAAAGACACATCCCGAAATAGCGCAATTCCCCACCGCGATCACCCATTTGGGGCCAGGCATGGCATCATAGGTTTTCTTGAGTGCCAATCGCATGTGGCTGGTAACCGGCCCGGTGATCATCAGTACATCGGCGTGGCGCGGAGTTGGCGTGATAAAAAAGCCTAATCGGTGCATGTTGTAATACGGTTTTGCAAGCTGCTTGATTTCTTGAATTACCGCATCGCACGAGCCGGAATCGACCAGTCGGATATGCAACGATTTTTTAAATGGCGGCGTGGTTTTCAGGGCGTGTGGACCGCTCTGCGACGCCCAATTAAAATCGTATTTCCACTTCATTGCGGCGTCACCGCGTGAACACGCCATGCAATGCACGCAACGTGAGAAATCAACTTCCGCGGCTTGCTCATGGGCGATAATTGCCTGTGTGGGACAGGCCGCTGCGGCAGCATCCGCAGCCAGGCTGTCGATAAATTGTGTGGCCACAGGCCGACCAGGTGTAATGCCAGCGGTCGTGTCATTTTCCCGCGGATAATGAGTTGTTCTTATCCGGGACCCAGCACCTCTAAGAAACCATCCTGACATCAGTAAACACTCCAAAGCAGTACTGTCCGGCGTTTATCGATCCGATTCCGCAATCGACAAACCGAAGCTGGCCATCATGATCGGAAAATCCTGGAATGCGAAGTTCTCAGCGGCCAGATGGAATCCATGCCAGTTCGTGAACGACGGCGTGGTCATCTGAAGCCTTGCTACGCGGCCACGTCCGTCGATTCGCACGTAATGAAACGCCGCACCCTTGGGGGCCTCCACATATCCCACCGCTTCTCCGGCGGTTATAACGTCCGTTGGGATGCGTATTTCGCCGACCGGCAGATTGGCCAACGCGTTGTTAATCAGTTGCACAGAAGCAAACACTTCCGCAAAAAGCACCCGAATACGAGCGTAGCCGTCTCCTTCGCTTTCCAAAGCCTCAGCCTCCGGCGGACAATAACGATAAAATCCGTAAGGTGCATGAATACGCAAATCCGTCTTAAACCCTGATGCGCGTGCAATAGGCCCCACAAGCCCCAGTCGTTGAGCATTGGCATTTGGAACCACACCCACCCCTTCGAATCGATCCAGAAAACTGCTGGTGAATTGCAGACGCTCGTAGAGCCGCTGCGCATCGTGTCCCAATCCGGCGATCCCGGCGACAAGAAAAGTCAATTCGGATTGCGAAAAATCGCGCGTCATCCCTCCGGGAGTTATAAGCCCATAAAGATAACGGTGCCCAGCCCATTGCGCACTTAGTCGCAACGCTTCTTCTTCCATGATGTCAATATCCGCCGAGGGTACAATCATACCGGTGGAATGGCAGATATCTGAAAGCAATCCGAAATGATGACGAATACGTTCAAGTTCAGCCGCCACGAGTCGCAACGTCTCAGCGCGCGGCGGGATTGCAACCCGCCCGATGGATTCCACCGCCCGGCAGAAGGCCGTCGCGTGCGCCACTGCGGAGGTACCGGAGAAGCGCTCCACCATCAGCACGACATCCTTGATGCCCCGCCCCTCAGAGAGTTTTTCCACCCCGCGATATTTGAAGAAAAAACGCGGAACCATCCGCACGACATCTTCGCCGACGGTTTCCAGAAAAAATTGTGCCGATTCAGCGTAATCTGAATAGACCGGGCCGATAGGCATGACAAAGGCTCCCGGCGTATGGAGTATCTTTTCCGGCCGCCATCGCGGATCGACCTGTTTCTCCACCATAGGTTGAAGGGCATCAAATTCCGGCCGCATCGGATTAACGCCTTCGGGCCATTCTTCATGGAGCACAAAATCGCCAAGCTTCGGGTGGCCTTTGAAGACCAACCCGAACAGATCCTCCGCCTGCCGTTCATGCCAGTCGATCGCGTGAATCTGCTCACTTAGGGAAGGTACCGTTCGATCACCCGGGGTAAGCTGCACCGACAATTTTATCCAAGGCCCATTTTCCAAATTGTAAAACCAGTAATCGAGTTGATCGCCTGATTCCTGCGCCTGCACCACCAGCGTGGCGAAGCGATAGTGGTACTGTCCCGCCAACCGAGCCACGGCGTCAGGAAGCGCTGTGCCGCCGCAAACCGCGGAAAGCAAATCCCGGGATTCCGTTTCGACGATTTCAGACACGATATCCTCAAGTTCCCTGTGCAGGGCACCAGCCAACTGATTGTGTTCCTGAGTCATGGTCTGCCACCTCCCAATGACGCGGTTGCAGCCGCCAACCAGTGAGCCAACGGCACGGGAATATAGCAGCCCAACACCACCACGGGAAGCCCGGCAACGATCAGCGCGACGATACAACTTCGCGGAATGGTCACCGGAGGCATATCTGCCGCCATTTCGTTTGCACCGGCCTTACCCAATACCATTCGAAACAAATGATAGGTGATGGCACAGAAGGAAATGATCATAAAACACGCCAGTAAAACGGCCGCCCACATCTGCGGACCGGCCAAGCCAGTCTTGAGTATTGCCAACTCACTTAAGAATATGGCAAAGGGCGGTGCCCCCGCTATGGCCAGACCGGCGGCCATCATCGCAGAACCAATCCATGGCGATCGGCTTAACACTCCGCGCACTTCGCTGATGCGCAATTTTCCCATCAGCATAAACATGATCCCCGCAGCGTAAAATACCAGCGGCTTGGTCACGCTGTGGCTGACAGTCTGCCATATAGCAGCATGATGCGCGGCGCTGGACGTCATGCCTCCGGCGGTCAAAATGATTCCCGTATTTTCAATGGTCGAGTAGGCAAACAAGCGTTTGTATTCATGCGTTTGCAAAATCAACAGCGCCGCGCCACCGGCGGATACCAGACCAAAGACTAGCAACCATTGATCAATCCGCGCACCGGGCGCCAGTCTAATGGTTGCCGCAAGATGCAGCAGCACATAGGGAATGGCCGCACTTTCCAGAATAGACAACATGGCACAAATCGGAAATGGTGAGCGGCTATAGGTATCGGGCATCCACGCGTGAAACGGAATCAGAGCCGCTTTGGTACCAAATCCTATCAGAATCAGCAGAAACGCAATATTAACAATTGCCGGAGAGAGCCGGGGTGCCGAAGCGGCTAGCTGTTTCCAGGTAAAGGCAGTAAAGCCAGCCCGGCTTTCCGCCCAATAAAGCAAGAGTATTCCCAGAATCGCGATCGCGGCACCCAAGGTGGTCAGTAGCGCATATTTCCATCCGGCTTCCAAGGCTGCGGGCGTGCGCTCAAAGCTGACCAGAAAAACTGAAAATAGTGTGGTCAGTGTCAACGCCAACCACACCAGGGCAATTTCGCGAAGCAGTGGCACCGCATAGAGCGCCGTCAGGAAAAGGTTGAACCAGATAAAATAACGGCGTTTACGGCCGGCAGGCGCGCTGTGTTGCGTCAAAAAGCCAATGGAAAACAGCAGTGCGGTGAACGCACCGAAGGTTTCCAGCAGCAGAATCAGCGAGCCTAACGCGTCAACGCCAACCCAATGCGGAATCGCAATAACACCGGCCCCCGCATGGATGTGGGCCGCCAGAACTGCCGCAAGGGCCAGATCAACGAATGCCGCACCGGCCGAAATCCAACCGACCATCCGAAGCGGTGCTCCGCCGGCAATGATCGCAATCGCTGCCAGCGGCAAGATTAAAATCAGCCAGATCATCACGCCTGTCAATCCTCCATGAGTTCAGATAAAACGCCAACCTCGGTGCTGCCGGAAAGGCGGTGTATCTGCGTACTTAAAACGCCCAGTGTCAAAACTACTATCAGCACGTCGAAAGAGGCCGCCAATTCTCCGATCAGGGGAAAATTTGGCGCGATGGCAATGCCCGCAAAAAAAGCTCCGTTTTCAATGGCCAGCAAACTTAGCATCTGCGGTAAAGCCTCACGCCGCACCGTGATGGTATAAATGGCGATCAGCACGGCTGCGAATCCGATTGGCAAATTGGCATGAACACTGCGCGATGTGCCAACCATCATTGGATCGACGATATAATACGCCAATACGGTCAGCGCCAGTGCAATCAGCAGCGACATGGGCACATTAATGACCTGCTGTAACTCCCGCCGGGCGATCATGTCGTGCCGCGCAGTACGCCGCAACAGAAATGGAATCAGCAATACCTTGGCGACAATCGCAATGGCCGCCACAATCCATAAATCCGTGCTGTGATGGTCGATACCCAGCAGTACGGCGGATGTTGCCAGAAGCAAGGATTGGATCACATAAATACGCAGACACCCCATCACCTGCGCTGCGGCGATAAGGCCGAAGCTGCACAGCAGAAAAAAGCCCGCCACCAGCAGAATCAGTTCATGAATCCACGCAACTTTATCCGGAGTCATCGCCTTACCTTTCTCCGATCAGGAAGTCAACATCCGCGTGAGCACCGCCGCAACCGCCACCACAAACGCCAAGCCTAAAAACGCGGTAATACGAAATAGCCGCAATTTAGCCAGCGAGCTTTCCACAAGCACAATCAGCCCAATTGCAATCAGGATTTTGATACATATCAGCGGAATCGCCATAAGCACATCGCCCAAAGCAGTCCCGGATGCCAGTCCCCATGGCGCAATAAGAACATTGAGCAAAATGCACAGAAGTACCACGAACTTCATGCTGCCCGCCCATTTCATCAAGGCCGCACCGGACCCGGAATATTCCAATGATTTAGATTCGTCAATCATGGCCAATTCAAAATGGCCGGAGGGATTATCGACTGGAATTTTCCCAGTCTCCGCCAGAATCAGCATAAAAAATGCCACCGCCACCAGAATATGCGCCGGATCAAAGAAATTGGATTCTGGATGCACCCATTTCTGCTGTACGATGTAGGGAATCGTTGAATTGGCCACGAAGCAGACCGTAAAAAACACTACCATAAACACCGGCTCGGCGAGAAACCCAACCATACGCGTCCGGCTGGCACCCATGGCACCGTACGGATTGGCGGTATCGACCGCGGCGATGGTGGCGAAAAATCCACCCAGCGCCAAAATAAAGCCGCCACCGATCATGTCCCCCATGAAGGCGAAGAAAAGCGGATAGGTCGTGAGCACCGGAATCAGCATCGTGACGAGAATCGGTGCCGTGAAGCAGACATAAGGTGTCGCCCGGAAAATCCAGGTGCTTTCACTGGAAAGTATCTGGTCTTTATGAAAAAGTTTCCATATATCCCGATAGGTCTGAAAAATACTGGGGCCTTTCTTGCTGGCCACACGCTCTTTGAGTCTATTCAAAATACCCACCGCCAGGGGTGACAAAAACATCACCACCGCCACCTGGATCAGATTGAATACTATCATCCGTACCATATCGCTCGTATCCTACCTTATCTGGCTGCCGTTGCCCGGACTTTGAAGGGATTTTTAAATATGGCTTTCGATCCTAACTCCATTTCAATTTCCAGCAGACGGTTATATTTGGCGACCCGTTCGCTGCGGCACGGAGCACCGGTCTTTATTTGCCCACCGCCCATGGCCACGGCAAAGTCCGCAATAAACGCATCTTCTGTTTCACCGGATCGGTGGGAGATAACAAAATTCCAGTGCGCCTTGCGGCATAGCGTAATAGCTTCAATGGTCTGCGTGATCGTGCCAATCTGATTTAACTTAATCAGCACAGCATTGGTGGCTTTGGTGTCAATGCCGCGCTGTATAAATTTGGTATTGGTTACGTAATTATCGTCGCCGACAATCTGGATTTTTTCTCCCAGCGACGCGGTGTGCGCTTGAAAGCCCGCCCAGTCGCTCTCCGCAAATCCATCTTCAATTGAAACCAGTGGATACTTCTTGGCCCACAACTCATACAACTGACACATTTCCTCGGCTGTCCGCCGCCCTTGACCAGAACGGCTTAAATCATATTCTCCCCTGCTGAAAAAAGAACTCGCCGCGGGGTCAATGGCTATTGCCACATCCGTGCCCGGCTCATATCCGGCGTGTGCGATGGCCTCCACCAGCAGTTCGCACGCTTCTTCATTGCTCTTGAGGTTCGGAGCAAATCCGCCTTCATCACCCACGGCGGTGGCATAGCCCCGATTCCGCAGGATGGCCGCCAGAGCATGGTAGGTTTCCGCACTGTAGCGCAAGGCTTGTGCAAAGTTTGGTGCCCCCAATGGAACAATCATATATTCCTGGAAATCCACGCTATTGGCGGCATGTTTTCCTCCATTAAGCACATTCATCATCGGTAGCGGCAGGACACGGGCGTCTGGCCCACCGAGATACTGGTACAGTGGTTTTCCCGATTCCATCGCCGCCGCCCGTGCAACAGCCATCGAAACGCCCAGTATCGCATTGGCACCGAGTTTGCTGTAATTATCCGTTCCGTCAAGTTCGCGAAGTGTCTGGTCCAATGCAGCCTGATTGTGGGCGTCCAGGCCGGTGATCCGGGACGATATTTTCGCATTTACATTTTCTGCCGCGATCAAGACACCTTTGCCGCCGTAGCGATGGACATCCCCATCACGTAGCTCCACGGCTTCATTTTCCCCGGTCGAGGCACCGGATGGCACGCACGCCGCGCCCGTGATCCCGGAGGAAAGTGTGACGTAGACCTTGAGTGTAGGATTGCCCCGTGAGTCCAAAATCTCGATGGCCCGGGCGTGTGAAATTTTTCCAGACATGATAAATACTCCTGTAAAAAAAAGTTAAATCATTTTTCCCAATTCAAATGATCTCCGCAGGCTGCCGTAGAGATCATCCTCCAATCCCAATTCGTTAAGTGTATTAATTAATTCCCGGTGGTCATAATCTGCGCGATGCAGCGTAATTTCTCCATCCTCCCAGATGCCGTAGGCCGCCCGCGGATCACCGTCCAAGGGTTGCCCGACAGAGCCGGGATTAACCACGGTCATCCTGTTGTGCTTGCGGACATATGGGAGATGTGTATGCCCAAGAACCACAAAATCCGCTTCAAAACCCGTCAGGGCTTCGGTCAATATCGAATGCGGGGCGTTGGGCGTCATCCGATAGTCGTACAACGGATCGGGCGGCGTGGCGTGAACCATCACAAATCGCGCCCCGGAAATCTCCCAATTAATAATTAGCGGCAGCCGTGCCAGCCATTGAATATGTGCCGCTTCAAGTTTTGCCTGTGTCCAATCACGCAAAGTCAGCGCCAAATGCGCTTTGGCCGGGGCCGCCCGCGGATGATGACCAAACGCGACGGCATCATCATGGTTTCCCCGGACCGTGATGGCCCCGTGTCGCAGCCACGCAATAACCTCGGCCGGCCGCGTGCCGTAGGTCACGCAGTCACCGCCGCACAAAACGTGGTCCACATTTCCCGCATCTTTGGCTACAGCCATTAAAGCCCATGGATTGGCATGTACATCTGAAATGAGCAGAATCCGCATGTATACCCCTGTTCACAAACCATCAGCCCGAAGCACGACCAAATCGTGCCACAGGAGTCATTGGCTTCCAGAACAGAAGCAGTTTCAAGGCGGACTCCACCACCTACGCTTTTCGGATACTACCCTTGAATTTCTTAGTAGTCAAACCGTTCGGTGGGACTGTCATCTTTTGCATGGGTTGCGTACCAGTCATCCCGTGTCAGTGGTAATCCGGCGCGCCCAAGGCTGTCGGGTCTCGCCAGCAGCGTCTGATACACGCCCACGGCCCAACTATCAAAGTTGTGCGCAGCACCAGCCATGTATAACCGCCAAACACGATACGTTGGCTCATCGACAATACGTAACGCTTCGTGGTGGCGCAACTCCAGTCGTCGCACCCAGTGCCGCAGCGTCAGCGTGTAGTGCTCCCGCAAACTTTCCACATCCCGCACTTCAAAGCCGGACTCCTCGGCCACATTCAGTGCTGCACCGATGGGAGTCAGTTCACCATCGGGAAAAACGTAGGTATTTGTAAAACTTGGGCCATGCACCGCCAAATCGTTTGTACGGCGAGCGATGGCATGATTGAGAAAAACCCCGCCGGGCTTCAAAAGTTGCATCGCCTGAGAAAAATACACCGGCAGATTTGCAACGCCGATATGCTCAAACATGCCCACGCTTACCAACGCGTCAAAAGGTTCGGCCTGCACCGGCTTTATCTCGCGATAATCACACACCAGAACTCGAACTTGCCCCGAAAGTTTGGCTTCCAAGATACGTGCGGTGGCAAAGTCAGCCTGTGGTTGAGAAAGCGTAATTCCTGTAACCTCGGCACCGTAATGCCGTGCGGCGTGAATTGCCAGACCCCCCCATCCGCAACCAATATCCAACAGTCGCTGACCCGGCCGCAGACGCAGCTTACGGCAGATGTGATCCAGCTTCTGCTCCTGCGCTGTGTCAATATCCTGATCCGGTGTGCGGAAATAAGCGCACGAATAGACCATATTCCGGTCCAGCCATAACTCGTAAAATTCGTTTGACACATTGTAATGATACCCTACCGCCTGACGATCGCGTTCGATGGAATGCGGTTTTCCGGTTAGGCGGGCGGGACCACGGCGTCCCTCGGAATGATCCGGTGCCCGCGGCATACGCTTTAGCATCATCGCCGCACGCAATTTCTTGCGCCAACCGGCGGTAGCCACGGCCAATGAGTTGCTTAGACCAAATACGCATTCAATGTCGCCGACAATATCAAAGTCGTTAAACATGTATGCTTCGGCAAGCGATAATTCCGTGCCGTCGCGGAACATCGCACTTAGCGAATTTGGATTATTGAGTTCAAGCGTCACCTGTCTTGGTTTATCATCGGGCCACATCGTCCCATCCCAGAGCCGCACCCCGACCTCGTGGACGCCAACCTCTCCGAACAACTCCTCTAAAAATTGGATCGCCTGCTTCTTCAGGGACTCCCCCGGCGGCGGCTGGATTTCAATTGATTTGAGTTTCGTAAGCATATTAAAGCTATTTTTCACCATGAAAATCTCCTATCGCAACGCGCGCGTTGCCATGGCCATGAAAACCGAAACAATTTGCCGACACCGCGACGGCAAATCATCCGCCGTAATGGCTGTGAAATGCGGAATGTCACACATGTTGTGATCCGGGATGCTACGGATTTAAGCCGAATGAATCCCGCCGCAACGCAACCGTTACGCAGGAGTCATCAGCCTCGGAAATGAGGCGATTCAGGTGAACTCCATCACCTTGTAATCTGCGAGAAAATACAGATGCGCCCCCTGCGTGTCAAGTGTGTCCCATGGAATTTGGAGGAATTATACTTGACCCGTCATTGCCCACCGTTATAGTAAATAACGTGTGGCGAGTCTTTTCGTCCACCGGCGATGGAGTTCGCCGGAAATGCGCAGCCTTCGCCAGGGCCGCGCTGATGACTCCTGCCGAAACTGACATCGGAATCGGTGGTGAGTCATGCTTGATGTTCCGGCGAAGTTTTGCAGTATTCTCTGTGAATCCGCCGCTGATCCTATCGGCAAAGAATCTTCCGAAATGCCGTCTTTTTTCCGCGACCTGAATCTTGATCAGATCGTCAATGCCGTTACGACCGGAAAAGAGCAATACAATCTCAAGCCGCTGTTCTACACCCGTCTAAGCAATACCAAACAGATCGCCTATCGTCAGGAAATTATGCGGGATTTGGACAGCCCAACCATATTGACACACCTCACGACCTTCGCCACACGGATGGATGCCGTGCGGCAAATTCTTGCTGCTTCGCAAAAAAGTGACTGCCAATATCATAAAGAGGGATATTTTCTTTCCGCGTCCGAAAGATATTGCCAAGCTATTGAACAATTGCTGGGTGGTTTACAAAACTCGCAGATTCATTCGCTGGGCATGCGGTTGTTCCGTGCGTATCTGGCTGATTATGCGGCATCCGAGCGATTCAGAATCCTCGCCGGGGAGGCCGGAACAACCCGATCCAATCTCTCGGCCATCCGCTATTGCCTGGTTCTAGGCGAGGGTAAAATCGCCGTGCGAAATTACGATTCGGAGACGGATTACACTTCGGCGGTGGAGGAAACTTTTGCAAGATTTAAGCAAGGCGCGGTAAAAGACTACACGATAAAATTCCCGTCGTCGTCAGGAATGAATCACATTGATGTGCAGGTGTTGCAGCGCGTTGCACTTTTGAATCCCACCGCGTTTGACGCCTTGGAGAAATTTTGTTTAGCGCATACCGACTTTCTTGACAAATCGATTTCCGATTTTGACCGCGAGATTCAGTTTTACATCGCGTGGATTGAGTATCAAAACAAATTCAAGCGGATCGGCCTGACCTTCTGTTACCCCACGGTGTCCAGCACCTCCAAGTCCGTTAACAGCCGCAATAGTTTTGACCTGGCGTTGGCGGGCCATCTAATAACGCGAAAAGCGCCCGTGGTCTGCAATGATTTCATGCTGGAGGAGCCGGAAAGAATACTGGTGATTTCGGGGCCAAATCAAGGTGGAAAGACAACGCTCTCCCGCATGTTCGGGCAGTTGCATTATCTGGCAAGCCTGGGGTGTAGTGTGCCCGGCGACACGGCGAAGCTTTTCTTTTTTGACCGTTTGTTCACACATTTTGAGCGGGAGGAGGATATCAGCACCCTCCGCGGCAAATTACAGGATGATCTGGCCCGAATCCATGACATCCTGCTGGAAGCCACGCCAAAGAGCATTGTGATCATGAACGAAATATTCTCATCGACCAGTGTGGAAGACGGACTCTATCTGGGAAAAAAGGTCATCGAGAAACTCTCGGAACTCGATGTGCTTTGTGTCTGCGTGACATTTCTGGATGAGCTGTCCCGCCTGAACGAGAAAACCGTCAGCGCCGTCGCCATGATTGTTCCGGACGATCCAGCGCGGCGTACGTATCGTGTTGAGAGGAAGCCCGCCGATGGGCTGGCATACGCACTGGCCATCGCCGAGAAATATCGGGTTACTTACACATGCCTGAAGGAGCGCATCAAGCAATGAAAGTATATCTGATGTACCCCGATCGCGACTTTGATGTGGGAAGGCAATTGCCCCCGCACGCGGAGGCGCTTACACAAGATATGGAATTGCAAACCCTCTTCCGCGCCATGGCGGATAACGACGAACAGTTGTATCAGGTGGCCGCGCAAGCCGTGCTCTCCGGTATGCAGGACGATTTGAAAACCATTTTATACCGTCAGGCTGTCTTGCGGGATTGCCTGCGAAATCCGGAACTGATCAAGAAAATCCGGGATATTGCTCTGGCCGCCACGGACAACAAGAAACGCCGTTGGCTGGGAATCTTCAGTCGCTATCCATCGGGGATTTTATCCGAGGCGGTGGATCTGTTGCGGATGTTCATGGGGATTCTCGGCGAACTTAGGAAAATTGTCGATCAACACGCCGGGGATTTTGAATCAGATGGTTTGAATTCTCTTTTTACGCGGATTCAGACGGAATTGACGGACGACTATTTCGCCCTGGTTAACAATTATCTCCGTGATCTGAAATTTGCGGGCGGTGTTTTGGTTAGCGTGCAACTCGGAGAGAACAATGAAGGAACCAACTATATGCTCAGGAAATCGACGGAACCACCGCAATCCTGGATTAGACGCATATTTTCCCATCAGCCTCCCGCATTTACTATCCGCATTGATCCACGCGACGAGGCCGGGGCGCAGGCTCTATATGATTTACGGAATCGTGGAATTAATACAGTGGCCAATGCGTTGGCGCAATCCGCCGATCACATTCAAAGTTTCTTTGTCATGCTGCAAACGGAATTGGCTTTTTATCTGGGGTGTGTGAATTTGCATCGCGAACTTGCCGCGAAGGCCGTGCCCGTGTGCTTCCCTGTGCCGGAACCGGCGGGCACCGGAACACATGCGTGTGTTGCCTTGCGCGATGTCTGTCTGACGCTATGCTCCAAACAACGTGTCGTTGGCAATGACCTTTCTGCCGACGGAAAGAATCTTGTGATCATCACCGGTGCCAATCAGGGCGGTAAATCAACCTTCCTGCGCGGTCTCGGGCTGGCGCAACTGATGATGCAATGTGGGATGTTTGTAACGGCGGAATCGTTCCGGGCTGATACCTGCCGGAGTCTTTTCACACATTACAAACGCGAAGAAGACACGACCATGAGCAGTGGAAAATTTGACGAGGAGCTTGATAGAATCAGCCGCATCGTTGACAGAATCTCACCACATTCGATGGTGCTGTTTAACGAATCCTTCGCCGCAACCAACGAGTTGGAAGGCTCTGAAATCGCCCGGCAGATTGTTTGCGCTTTGCTGGATTCAAACATCAGGATTTTCTTCGTCACGCATCTTTATGCGTTTGCGAACACATTTTGGCAGAACCGGATGGATACCGCGTTATTCCTGCGGGCCGAAAGACAAACCGATGGATCACGGCCATTCAAGCTGCTTCCGGGCCGGCCGCTGCAGACCAGTTACGGGCTGGATTTATACGAACAGATCTTTAACGCAGCGATGCCGCAACACGGCGGAGCGGCCTCATCTCCGGCCCATTGCGTTTCATTGGGAGGCAGCAATGGAACGCCACGATAACCATGTTACCCGGCGGCCGGACTTTCAGGAGCGGCGTGAAAACGCCATGCGCCCCAGTAAGTATCTCGGCTATGACCATGACCGCATGGGTCTATATTTTATGGAACGGGAAGCGTTTGCAATCGCGGAAACGGAATTTCGCCGAGCCATCTGGTTGAACCCCTTTGACCCGGGCTTCCAAGCGCATCTGGCCGTCTGCCTTTTTCAACTAAGGCGTCACGGTGAAGCTGGAAATTTAGCTCGTGAGATACTCCATGTATATCCGGATCGCGAAGATATGAAGGATCTTCTGAAACTCGTTGCCGAGCGAATACCCCCGATCCATCAAACGCCTCCGTCCGTGCAAAGCCCGCCATGATGGTGCTGATGCCACCGCAGCGGCCAATCGGATTTTATGACCGCATAACCCAAATATCCGCCATGGCTTTTTCAACTTGCCGGCGTTCGATATCTTTGAGGTAGCGATCCACGACCCGATTTATTTTATAGTAGTAACGCACTCTGAATTTGGCCATCGGTTCGTTGATCACATCATCAATTGAATATCGTGTAAACTCCATAACCCGGTGCAGAGCAATTCGGGATTCCTGCATCCGTACAAATTGCGCATCGGTAATGCCGCCAAGGGTGGAATCAAAACCCGAAGGCCCGAAAATACTCATGGCTAACTCCGCTGTCATAGGCCGCAAGGACTTTTTTACAGCAGGAGTCATCAGCCACAATGGCGCTTTCCAGCGGGGGACTCCATCCCCTACTACGCCCTATTATATCCGTTGCTTCATGCGATACCAATAAGGGATGACATCGGGGATTTACAACTGTCAAACCAAAGTTAAAATGTCCGCTTTGACCAAAGTTAAAATGTCCTGTTTTCTAACGTAGTCGACGCGGAATGCGGGTGGGTCTGGTCGTGACGCACTGGCGGTTAATACCACGGAAACACGGCGTGTGCAGCATAGTCGTTGCGGGCAATGACATGCCCCGTTCGCCTCTATCGCCGGCGGGGCGACTTGCAACTCTCC
>Ga0080006_1153293_pt1 | contig 35613 bp, 34 predicted proteins | sample RS3BMetagenome_FD_69209 | JGI IMG/M metagenome (GOLD analysis project Ga0080006, IMG submission 69209) | Ferric oxide microbial mat and aquatic microbial communities from Rainbow Spring, Yellowstone National Park, USA - RS3B (SPADES... ...
GGAGGGCAACTCCCAGGGAGGGAGAGGGGTAATGGGCTGAAGGCCCAGCCCGCGGTCTACCGCTGGACGAACGGAGCGGGGTGGGTAAACCCCACCAGCTATGAGGTGATGAGGATGAAGGCGGTAAACCACAAACCTATGATCCGCCCTGAGGGAACCCTCGCCCTTCTAGGGCGGGGAGGAGGTCAGCGCGATGACTGCATAGAGTGCGAATTTGAGCCAGCCGAAGACTCTGTTCACCTTAGCGAAGACCTCTATGCCGTAATAGTTCAGGGGGACGAAGAGGAGGATCAGTGCCACGGCTACGATCCCGCCCGCGAGGGTCAAGTTACCGTTGGGTTGAAGCACCTGGGGGAAAAAGTAGTGTACAACGAGCCCCACGAAGACGTAGGCCTCTAGGGGAGGGATGAAGAGGTACCAGATGAGGTCGGCCATGGCGTTTATCAGGTTAGTGGCCTGACCGTGGCTGTATATGGAGAACCTCGAAGGTCCCCCGGCCTCTGGAAAGTCCTGGGAGATATCGATATAGGTCAGTGCCACGAAGAGGTATAGCACAGGTGCCAAGGCGTAAGCTAAGATTCCCGCTGGCCCCGCTGAACCCACTGCCTTCTGCGCTCCGTAGAATATGGCACCCCCTATGGAGCCCGCTATACCTATCAGTAGGAACTGGGTCAACCCCAGGTTTTTCCTCAGCTTTCCAGGATTGGAGTTAGCGGACATAGCGGGTTCATGTGGGGAACTTATACTTAAGTTTTTCGTGAAAATTTATCACATTAGAGAAATATACTTTTTGGAGCATGAGATAGAATATTATAATTTTTCCGTAATGTGTTTTGAGGGGTGATCGATGTTTATATATAACGTTTACCTCAATGGAGGTTGGGGGGAAGACCCCTTCCGTGAGGGCTGAGATAAGTTCACGTAAGTATAACCGCTTGGGAGAAAACAACAGTCACAACAAACCCTTAGTCAATTCACGTCTTTCAACAGTTGGATCAGGGAGTGGAGAGCCCGCTCCATAAACGCCAATACCATGGACGCACTTGGAGTCAGGGTAGAAAATCTTAAGAACTCTCAAAGGGGGAGTGGGCTGTGTGTCCTCAAGCTAAAGTCCCTCTCGAGAGGTGTCGTCGCTGTATAGACTCAGGGAGGATCTGGTCCTCTTCCTGATCTACGCCCTAATTTGGGCTGTGGTGCCGGTTTACGGCCTCTTCTCCTCCTACATCCTCTACTCCAGGGGGTTCTCGTTATTTGAGGTAGGGGCTTTTGGGAGCGCGTATAACGCTATCTCCATGGTGGGACAATACGTGTTCGGTCATCTCTCCGATTCCCTGAGGAGCAGGAGGAAGTTCCTCCAGCTTGCAGAGTTGTGGATCCTGATCGTCAGCGTCTCCCTCTCCGCCATCCCGAGCATTACTGCTTACGTTGTCGCAGCCCTCGCCTCCGGGTTCATGGCTGGAGGATTCAGCACCGTCATACTCGCCTCCTCCTCGGAGATCTCCAGAGGAGGAATGGGGAGGAACGTGAGCTCCGTCAGGATAGGGGGAGCAGTGGGGTGGATCGCGGGGAGCCTCACGATCCCCACACTGCTTACACTTTACGGCTTCAGGACGCTCTTCCTCATCCTGTCTTTGGAGGCAGCCTCAGCCCTCCTCGTCTCCTTAACTCTCCTGGGTGAGACCTACAGTGAACATGGATCTAGGAGATCGAGGAGGGAGGCCAGTTTCCTGCTCTACGCATATGCCTTCACGTCGGGGATCTGCGTATCCGCAGCCTCCTGGCTCCTCCCGGCATATGTATACTCCACCTCAGGGACCCTGATCTACTTGGGAGAGGTCATCGCTACAGGGGCCGCAGCGGAGGTACCCTCCATGTTCGCTGCGGGGAGGATCTTCGACAGTCCAGGCAAGGTGAGGAATTACCTAATAGCCCTTAACGGGGCGATCCTAGGCTCAGCGTTCCTGCTTTACGCCTTGATCCCACTCAACAGCTTGCCCTTGGCCCAGGCGATCAGGGGTGTGGGATACGCCTTCTTCATAGTAACCACGCCCGCACTCCTGGTGAGCAGGAGCACGTCCAGGGGGAGGAGCTCGGGTATATTCTTCAGCTCCTTCTCGGCAGGATCCCTAGCCGGAGGAATCGTGGGGGGAACTCTTTCCTCCCTCCTGGGTCTGAGGCCTTTCTTCCTACTGATCTCTGGACTGATCCTAGTCTCCTCGGTCCTGGTTAACTACCTGGCCAGGAGAGAGCCAATTTAGGGAATGATTTCGTGGACTTGATCTGACTTCCTCCCCGCCCTGGTTCCAGGCGGTTCATAGTTGTCACCGTGAGGGGTTAAATCCCTTACTTGGTGGGACACTCGGGTGGCTCAGAGGCCCCCTATGAGTGGGGAAACTTCATCCTAACCTCTGGTTCCGTGAGAGGGAATAGAAGGTGCTGATGTCCCTCCCTCAGTCCTATTTCCCCAGTGGAGTAGTGGAAGGGCATCGTTAGCTTCACTGGATAATAAATGAAATAAGTATAGGGAGCTGTCCGTCCCCTTGGCGGGGCTTTACGCCCTTAACCCCCATCATTGTAAACTGAAGTTCGTTAATTTGACCCTACAGATCTGGCGACGTTAAATGGTACCAACGATTCACGTTTCGGAAATGTTAGTGACTCCATGTTGTCCATAAGGAGGAAGGACGCAGGGAGGAAGGGTAGTTCTCTTCCGTCTTCCTCGTCAGAGACCTAGTCCGCGGAGGCGGGGGTAGTTCATGGACTCGGGATCAGTTGACCTGACCTCACCCCAACGCCTATAAACCCACAAGAGTTGTAGACTCCATGAGCTCGATCGAGATCGTCCCTGAACCCAAGGCCCTGAACTTCAAGGGTCAGTATTACGACTTCGACGGATTCTCGAACTTCGACGATTTCCTCTCGAGGGAGTTCCAGGTCCCGTGGGGTTCCTGGTCCCTGGACTTCACCCAGGCTGGACCGAACTCCTGTGACCTGGAGGTGGAGAAAGGGGTGATCAGGGCCAGGGGTGACAGGGGCATCTGTTACGCAACTGTCCTCCAGCTCCTGAGGCAGAGTCCCCACTCCTTGCCCGCGGTAAGGGTGCAGGAGAGTTTCCGCTTCGACTTCAGGGGGTTTCACTTGGATGTGGCCAGGGGAGGAGTGCCCACCGTTGAGACCCTCAAGGCTATCCTCAGGTGGCTCTTCCTTCTCAAGTATAACTGCTTCGGGATATACGTTGAGGACCTATTCCCCTGGTCCTCCCACCCAGAAATAGGGGTTCACAGGGGGAGGTACAGGACCCAGGAGTGGGAGGAGGTGGAGGAATACGGGAGGAAGTTGGGCATAGAGGTCTTCCCATCCCTAGAGCTCCTGGGGCACATGGAGAGGATCCTTGCCCTGCCCCAGTATTGGAGGTATAAGGAGATGTGGTGGTCCAGGGAAGACGGATGCATAGATCCAACGGATGAGGGGGCCAAGGGATTGGTCCAGGACCTCTTAGGGGACGTCCTGAGGACCTCCAAGGCCCAACACGTCCTAGTAGGGGGGGATGAGACTTGGTCCCTGGGTAGGGGGAGGAGTCTGGACAAGTCAGGGGGGCAATTCAGAGGACCTGAGCTCTACCTCTCCCACTACTCCTCTATAATAGGGAGAGTGAGGGAGGCAGGCAGAACCCCGATACTCTGGGGGGACATGCTCACTGGTATGTACCTAACCGAGGAGGAGAGGAGGTTCTGGGCCTCGGTTAAGGAGAGCGACATATGGAGGGGTTCCATAATAGCGAACTGGGACTACTCCCCCAGTCCTGTGGAGAAACTGAAGGAGAAGATCCTGAACGTCGGACACCTGGAGAGGCAGATAGCCTGCCCCGGCCTATCCAACTGGAACAGGTTCTACCCCAATTTCGACGTAGCCCTGACCAACGTGACCAACTTCCTCAAGGCCGCGAAGGAGGTGGGGATCATGGGTTTCATGATCACGGCTTGGGGTGATGATGGCTCAGAGTGCCTCTTCTCCCTGCTGAACCCATTGATCCTGGCCTCCATGGAGATCGCTGAGGGGAAGGGGGAGTGGGAGGGGAAATACGGGGCGCTGAGCGGGGAGGACTCCAAGGTGATCCAGGCCAGGAAGTCCCTGGGGAGGGCCTCCGTTGCTGACAATTTGAAACAGGTGATCTACTTGGACAGATCCCCGTTCCTCAGGGATCGGGAGAAGGTGCGCGGGGAGCTGGAGGGAGTCCTGGAGGAGCTCCAGGGTTTGAACCTACCCGAGGACCTCTCTGTGATCAGGGAGTTGGTGAGGGTGGGGCTCAAGGTGTTGAGGGAAGAGGCAACACCCTTGGACTTCCAAGGCCTAGTAGAGGCTTACGCTAAGGCGTGGTTGAGAGAGAGGAAGCCTGAGGGGCTCTCCCTCATACTCTCGAGGCTCAGTAGATCGCAGTTGATCCTGAGGTTCGGACTCAGGGGGTAGGGGAGGAGTATGGAGATCAGGGTTGAGACAAGGGACGTGGAGAGAGGAGTGACACTCGTAGCTTCAGAATACATGGAGTACGATCTGAACCTGGTTTTATTGGACAGAGGTATGAGGGTTCTCCTGGACACCTCCACCTCTTATCACATCCCGAGGATCTGTGAGGTGGTTGGTCTACCCCACGTGGCGGTGATCTCCCACAGTCATGAGGACCACGCAGGGGGAAGTGGGTTCCTGGCATCCAAGGGGGTAATAACGGTGGCCCACAGGATCACCGCGGGTTTCCTCGCAGACGCTAGGACGGCGGTGGACAGCTTCTTCCCTGATTATGTGAGGCGAAATTTGAGCGAGGGGGAAAGGGTTAGGTTGGAGGAGGTATTCACCAAGAGCCTCGGAGAACCCAAGGTGACCTCCACCGACCTCAAGGTAGAAGGGGTTCAGTGTCTCCCAGGTTTCGGTCACACACTGGGTTCTATCCTGTGCAGGGTTGGGGAGGTCCTCTTCACCGCTGATAGTATACAGGGGGAGGGAATAAGGGGGAGGGAGAGCAGGTTGTGGAACATGCCCCAGGTCGTGTCCATGAGGGACTACCTGGTGACCCTGGGGAGGGTGGCGAGGATGAAGGTGGAGACCTTGATCCCCGCCCACAATTACCTCCCCTCTACCTCCAGGCTAATCCAGGGGTCCGAAGCGGACAAGTTCGTTCACTCCTCGCTGGAGTCAGCGCTGAGGCTTCTGGAGATCGGGGAGTCCATACTCAACGAGGAACCTCTGACGCTCAGGGAGTTCGCCAGGAGACTCTCAAAGGAGTATAACGGGAGGGATTCCGTATACGGAGGTGCCCTGGTGACAGGGAAGGCGATCCTGGATTACTTCAGGCCTGTGATCAAGAGGGTGAAGGAGGGGGACGTGGTTTTGTATCACATCCCTTAGCCTGGTCTTGATCCCTTTGGGGATTGGGGAGAGTCCCCTTCATCAGGGTGGAGCAGTCACCGTTCCAAGATTCGTAAAGGGGAGGCGATTCCCAGCTCCGCGTGGACTCGTTGAGGAAGACATAAGATAAGACCAGGAGTGGTACTGCCATTACCAACGGGCTCAGGAATTACGTCCCGGATGGGGGGTTAGCGATGACTACAACGTCTACTTGTCGCTGAGGGATCACACGGCTCCCCGGTGAACCCCAACGAGTCCCTCCTCCCTGAGGGACGGGTTGGGTTCAAGAGGTGATCAAGGCCGTGAACAGGAGCCTAAATGGTCAAGTACTCCATAGCCCTGGTCCTGTGGGAGAGGGGGCTTATACCGGAATTTGTAACTAAATGACCACACTACGAAGAGTTAAAACAATTATTGAATATATATGGAAATTTAATCAAGGAAAGAGAGATCGCGAACGTAATAAGTCAGATGCCCGAGGATGCACGGGTTCGACTCCTAGAGCTTCTACAGGGGGCGCAACATGATGAGTCTCGATGATGTCTCAAAGATACTAGGTCCGAAACTCCCACAACTATTAACTATGCTCACGTCTCTCTCAGCTGACCAACTGTATGGCGGGTGTTCGAGGCTACGGCCGAGCCACCGCAGCTGCAGGACACTTCATATGATGAGGTCGCCAGGGAGGTATATGTCACGATCGTGTTCAGGCCTAAACCAGCTGTTCCCATGGACGTCTATGCGACCCACGTGGATCACAGTGTCCAGGTCTTCGCTCAATTCATTAAGAACCTGGTCCAGCAGCCACATTAAACCTACTTTGTTTCTCTATTCCCCATGGCTTGCGAGAAATGGGAAATAAGGTTTTCAATGAGGAAAGCTAAGGACTATCGAGAGTTCAACGAATATGTTACAGACAATTTTAATGATAAGCTAATAATGTTAATCCTTGAAAAATTAACATTACTAAGAAGAGATCCATTAAGCTACGCCAGGGAGAAGCTAGGAGGATAAGCACGGTAACCCGATGTTCTCCATCGAAGTTACGGGAGATGTGAGCTACCCCGCCCTGAAGGGCGGAGCTTCCTGCTTCATAACCCCACCTTGCCCGTAGCTTTTCACTACGGGTAGAGGGCGAAGCTCCACAGGCACTAAGGATGGCTCCCATCCCGATCTCCTCAGTATGTTAAGAGAAGCATTATAGTCACGATCGGCGACCCAACCACAAGAAGGACAGACAAAAATACGATCAGCCAAAGTTAAGTCCTTCTTAACATGCCCGCACCTAGCACAAGTCATTGAAGTAAAAGCAGGATCAACAAAACGAATCTCCTTACCATACTTCCCAAGTTGATACTCCATTATACTCCTAAGCTCATGAATAGCAACATCATGAAGCCTCATCCTCAGCCTTCTGAGAGACTTACCAACAAGTTGCTTAACTTGGATATCCTCCATGACCAAGACGTCGTAATGCTCAGCAAACCATTTGCCTAGTTTCATGAACAAATCCCTCCTGAGGTTCTTCAAGTACTCGTGAGCCCTCGCTAGCTTAATCTTTGCCTTAAACCAGCTGTGAGACAGAAACTTCTTCCTTGAAACACGTCTGTGCAAAATCTTCAGTTTTCTCAACGCTCTTTCATAAGGTCTCAAGTTCGGGAATACTTGAGCGTCACTCGTTGTCAGGAGTTTCTCTACACCGACATCTACCGCTACTACTTTGCCAGTTGATGGTAGCTTTGGGAATTCATAGTCCTCAACTATGAATGAAATATATACCCTCTCACTCCTTGTTAGTTTTACTACTACACGTTTAACTTTGTCCAAGGAGAAGTCCCTATGTACGATTACCATGAAGTTCCCTAGATTTGCTAACCTTAACACTAGCTTGCTCTTCAGTATATCCCTAGTTTCTAATATCTTCCATCCGCTCTGAGGGTAAACAAGGCTGTAGTGCTTCTCTTTAGGGAAACGTGCCAGTCCTTCGAAGAAACGTTGTCTGGCTTCATAATATCGGTCGGCAATTTGTTGTACTACTTGCGAATACAGTTGTTGGTATTCTTCGTCCTGCTTTCTGAGGTCTAGAGCTGACTGTCTTAACTCCGTTTGGGTTAGTCCTTTCCCATCCCTTTGGTGAAAATAGATATCTGCCCACCGTAGGGTGTTGTATACTTCTGTTGCTAACCTCAACTGGGCTTTCAACGCCCTAAACGTTTGCTCGTCGGTATAGGCTCTAAACCTGAACCCTACGGCGGGCATTAAGAGAAATTTTTGTAAAGAAATATTTAAACTTTCTACAAGGGGGTTATCCATCCCCGCCCTGAAGGGCGAGGTTTTCCACCCCCTTAACCCCCATTTTTTATAAAAAGGTTCTGTAAGGGGGCTATTCATCCCCCACCTTACGGAGGGGGACTTCCACCCCCTTAACCCCCAGAAAGTTAATCCTGATCCCCATGGCTAAGGGATGCATGACGTTGGATGAACTCCACGAGAGGAGCGGATAAGGGCACCCTCCTGCTGTAACTGTCTAGGTTGAGTAGGAGAGGGGTCATAACCAGGAGTGGAGGAGGATCCACGGGGCCCGTGTGCGGGAGTACCGTCTAAAATATCGCGATGAGCTCACTGAATGAACTCCCCGTTCAAGAAGTTTAAACAATGTTCCCAGCCAGTGATGTAGAGTAACGTCCCGGACTGGGAACATATACTATGTATAGTACTCTGGAGAAGGCCTGATTCCTATGCTGGAATGAGGATATATTCTTATACCTGGAATACTGCCCACTTGGCCACGGCTTTTTACCTCCTTCCCACATAAGGAGTCGGGGGCGGGGCGTGATGAGAGTCCTAATCGCTGAGACATGATGAGTAGCTTGGGAGCTGAGCCCACCCCTCATTCATCTCTTCTCCTCTCAAACTATAAAGTTGTCTCCCTGAAACCCCCCAGTTTCATGATGTTTAATGTTCCCAGTCTGGGACGTGAAGGCACGTCATTGGTTGGGAACATATACTTAAGAAGATGAAACTAATGGTAACTTATGGAATCCCAATACATTGGCAGGGTCATAATTTCAAAGGCGCTACCCGCTAAACATGATGAGTTTTGGGTTGTGGACAATAAAGGATGCGGATGTAGATGTTGGTTCCATCCTTCTAGTTGCGGAAGACGAGAAGAGTAACCTTCTCTGTGAAGTAGTTTCAGCGGGTTTCCCGAGGCATGGGATTCCCGAACGCTTATTACCTCAAAGTCCACTATTTACCTGTGGAAAGTGAACCCCTAATCAGTGAACTTGAGTCCTTCTTCGCGGCCCTGGCTGATAAGACCAGGCTGCAGATAACCCTCTTCCTCCTGAGCAAGGAAGGGGCCACAGTCCAAGAGATCTCCGAATCCTTGGGGAAATCCCAGTCCCTGATCTCCCACCACTTGGCTTGCCTGAGGAATTGTGGAGTGGTCAGGGTGGAGAAGCGGGGGAAATTCTCCTACTACTCGGTCACTGGGGAACAGGTAGCTCAAATCCTGAGGAGGGCGGTGGAACACGTGAGGTCCTACAGTAGCTCCATCCTCTCCTGTGAGGTGGTCAAGGAGGAGAGAGTGGAGGAGAGGAAGCAGGTTCTCAATAAATCACTTTAAAAATCAGCTCTCCAACTCCTGACTTCATGGAGTCGCAGGACCTCAGGGTACTCACTTTCACTTCCCTAGCTCACTTCGTGAATGACGGCACATCCCTCCTCTTCCCCCTCCTCATAGTCTACTACAGCGTGGTAGCCCACGTGAGTGTGGTCTTCTTAGGCGCGCTCTCGGTGCTGTATAACCTCCTCTCAGGCCTCCTCTCGCCGGTTATAGGCAACTTCGCCGATAAACGCGACCTCGACGCGGAACTCCTCGGCTTAGGACTAACGCTAGAGGGGGTAGCCTTCGCCCTCTTCACTCTCTCTTTTCTCGAGAGGGTCGAAGTCTACCCGCTGGTTACCTTAGGCGCCGCTATCCTGGGCTCAGGGCAGTCCTTCTACCACCCCATAGGTGGGGCGATCCTATCCAGGACCTTCGGCAGGACCTCTGGGAGGGCCCTAGGGATCAACGGTTCCCTGGGGAGTATAGGGAGGGCCCTCATGCCCTCCCTGGTAACGGCCTTAACCGTGGGCCTAGGTGAATCGCTGGGTTTAGGCGCCTTTGCTGGGTATATGTTAGTTGTTTCCCTCTTGGTATGGCGGGGAATGAGTACCTATAGGAAGGGAAGGGAGAGCACTAGGAAGGGAAGGGAGAGGTTGGAGCGTAAATACTATGGTTTCCTCCTCCTCTTGGGCTCCCTGGTCTTCATAAGGAACATGTCCATAACGGGGGTCACCACTTTCAGTGGGCAGTTCATTTACGATGTCTACCTATCCAAGACCCTTCCAGGGATATTCCTCACACTGAGTTTCCTCGGCTCCATAGTGGGCCAACCCGTCTTCGGCTGGATCACCGAGAGGGCTGGGGGCAAAATCGCTTTCCAGGTGAGCAGCGCGATCTCCGTCATCTCCTTCGGCCTATTCCTCCTTTACTACAGGGACTTCGTCCTCTCGACTCTCCTCTACTCGATCTTCACTTTCTCCGCCTTCACCGCTTTCCCGGTGCTCATGGGCTACGTGAGCCAGAAATTCCCCAGGAACTTCTATACCGCAGCCAATTCCTATATATGGGGCATAGGGGTGACTGTAGGGGGAGCTGCTGGGAGCGCAGCGGTGACCTCAATGTTGAGTATGGGATACACGCTCTTCTCCTCCTTCGTGGTAATGCTGATCCTAGCAGTGATCTCCCTGGTCCTCACCATGCTCCTCAAGTGAGAGACTCATAGTGTCGTCATGAACCTACAAATCAGAGGGTTATGGCGTTCCCCTTGAGGGTTAGCGTTATTCATCCTTCGTGGACCATTCTCATTAGCTAGAAGGAAATTTCACAGGTTTATGACTACACTAGGAGAGACTGTAACATTTTTGTATAACTTTCAAGTGTTATTGATTACTTCTGAATATCCTCAGTGAGTTATGTTTAAGTATAATCTCCTCACTCAAATACCTCATTCAAACTTTTTCGTGATTCTAACGATGCTTCCTTTCTCCCAGTCTCAACATCCCAAGATTAGAAATCTTCGTGTGAAGACCTGTCTTCCTCCCAGCCCTGGAAGGGTTCATGGTTCCCACCGTGGATTCGGGACCACATCTCTCACCTGAGGGACGGTCTAGTGGATCAGAGGCCCACTCCCACAGTCCCATTTCCCCAGTCGAGCTGGGGTAGGGGTCAGTCCACGCAGCAGCTCATCTTATCGACGTCCCTGAAGAAGGAAATAGCAGCTAGCTTAAGGGATTCAGCCATGGTCGGGAAGACGTGCACCGTGTCTATGACGTCCTGGACCTTGGCCCTGAGCCTCAGGGCTAGGGCGGCTTCGTTTATTACTTCAGCCGCGTTCTCCCCTATCATCTGCACCCCCAGTATCCTCCAGCTCTCCCTGTCGGCTATCATCTTCACTGCTCCCCTCGTCTCCCCCAGTATCTTAGCTTTAGGAACTTGCCTCATTACCACAACCCTGGAGTCAGCATCGTATACCTTGGAGGCCTCTCTCATCCCCAATCCGACCCCAGCCACATTGGGCTGGATGAAAACCGCCCTGGGCACGCTCATCATGTCCACTTTCTTCCTGGAATTGGTGAGCGCGTTCTCCGCTGCTACTGCGCCCTGTTTCCCCGCTAAGGCCTCCAACATCCTCCCTCCTATCACGTCTCCAGCCGCGTAAACGTTTGGGTTCGTGGACTGGAGTTCCTCGTTCACCCTAATCCCTCCCCACTGGTTGAGCTCCACTCCCGCCGCCCCCAGGTTTAAGTCGACGTTGGGCCTCCTCCCCGTGGCAACCAAGACTTCATCCCCCTCCACTTCCCCTCGATCGGTCACCACCACTTTACCCGCTTCCCCCCTCTTGACCTCCTTGACTGCGACGCCGGTGAAGACGTGCACTCCCTCCTCCTCTAAAACCGATCTGGCCTCAACCGAGATCTCAGGCTCCCAATCCGGGAGGACGACGGGACTCCTCTGGAGGACTGCTACGTCAGCGCCCAGTCTCCTATACATCTGAGCGAACTCGAGGGCCAAGGCCCTTCCGCCTATTACGATCAGGGAGTCGATCTTCCTGTCTGGATTCAGGGCCTCAACGTTGGTCCAGTAACCCACCTCCCTTAGTCCCTTGATCTCGGGGATGGAGGGGGAAGATCCTGTGGCTATAACGAATTTCTTGGCCTCAACCTGAACTCCGTTCACCTTCACAGCGTTAGGGGAGGTGAAGTGGGCCCTACCCTCGATCAACTCCACATCGTAGCCCGATAGTACGTCCTCATACTTGACCTTCCTGAGCTCCCGGACTAGCTCCCTCTCGTCCTGGAAAGTCTCGAGGAATTTGGGGTAACACCCAGGGTCACAGTTCATCCTCCCGTAGCGGTAGACCTCCCCGGTCCTGAGCACCCTCTTGGAAGGAACGCAGCCCACATTGACGCAAGTCCCCCCGATCTCTCCAGTGCCTATTAGCACTGGTTTGACCCCCAGTTCGTTTGCCCTTATGAGGGCTGCGAAGCCAGCTGCCCCGTAGCCTAGGATCGCTAAGTCCTTCAATCCTCGATCCCTGCCATTGAGTATCGGTGGGGAGTCCCCTGGGAGGCCTTCTCCAGGGCCTCCTCCACTTCACCCATGCGGATCTCCCTGGAAAGGACCAGTTCCGCCCTCCCCCTCCCCTCCCCTATTACCTCCACTGTAACCCAAGTCACCCCTGGGATCCCGGCCAGTGCGTTCCTCACCCTCTCCACGCATCGACTGCAAGTCACACCGCTGACGTACATCCTCAAGCGATCCCCCTCAACAGCAGTGTTGAGATCTGTTCCCCTCGAACGAATCAGCGCAGTGGGAGCAGCAGAAATAATGGATAGAACCGTCTATCTCCCTGGTGTAAACTGCCTCCGCGGTGAGAGCTCTGCCACAGTTCTCACACCTCTGCCCTATGGATTCATCCTTCATTCCCAACCTGAGTTTCATTCCATCACCGAGCCCCACTTCGCAGCCTCATGTTAAAAATTTTCATATAAACATATCTTGATATGTATGGGTAGACTTCCCTTAGAAAACCTTAAAATTTTAAGGATGAGCACATGAATATGTCTTCCTATATTTACATGGCCCTGAGGTACACCCTGGGGAAGGCCAGGTACGCCCTGTCCTTCGCATTCATCAGCATAGCCGTCTGCTCCCTTTACTGCTACCTCCTCTCCTCCAGTTTCGGCCTACTGATCTTGGGCAAGCATTACCTCCTCTACATGATCCCAGCCACAGCAGCCCTCTCGACCTTGGTGGGCCTATCAGCAGTGGTGGAGGTCGCTTCTTTCGGAAGGAATGCCTCCGGTTTCTCACTGGGGGCAGCCGTCCTAGGCCTCCTACCTGGCCTCTGCTGTTCCCCTCTTCTCCCCACAGTCCTGACCTCGCTCGGTGGTTCCTACTTCGCCATACGGTATTCGGGCGAGATCCAGGGAACACTCGCCCTATACGGCTTCCTCCTCCTGGCCCTGGCCTTTGTCATGAGTGCCCTAAGCCTCGTGAGGGGGTCCAAGAGACTGGCGGAGTGCGACGAGTGTAGAGTCGCAAGGGTGAGGGAGAGTGGGAAGTAAGCGGTATTCCGGGTCGGGGGGCAAGAGGGAGGCACAGAAACGAGTCAAGGCCAGGGAGAGCGGGAGGAGGTGGAAGGTCTATGCACCAATACTGACCTCCTTGGTGGTAATTGGCCTGGTCCTAGCACTGATCCACCGAGGTCCCTCAGTGGGAGTCGCAGTGGGGGACGTGGCCCCTAACTCCCAGTTCACCCTACTCAACGGCACCACCACCCAGCTCTACAACTTCAAGGGTCATTACCTTCTACTCTACTTCATAACCACTTGGTGCGATGGATGCGCTGAGGGGCTGAACCAACTCTCCTCCTATTACCCAATGCTTCAGGCCAGAGGAGTTCAGGTCTTGGTGCTGGAGTCCTATAACGACCTGGGCTACCCTGGTATGGAACTGGGGAAGTTCGTGAAGCAGTTCGGGAACAGTAACTTCACTGCGGGATACGCGAGTTACGATATGACCTTGAAGTATAACTCAAAGGCCTATCCCGACGTCTACTACCTGATCTCCCCTGACGGGAAGGTGATCTACTAAAGCCCCATAGTGTTCCCAGGGCCCTCGTGATTCCCGTAGTACCAGAGGACTAACCCTAAGGACCCCAAGGCTAGAGAGATTCCGGTGGAGATCAATGAGCTGAGGACCAGGAGTGCCATGGCCAACGTCATGAGGCCGAAGCCCAAGAGCTGCAGGGGCCTCCTCCCCCACACATCATTGTAGAAGGTAGCAGTGAGGGCACCCCCAATGCCCAGGGTGTAGAAGGCTGCGGACAAGAGGAGGGCTAAACTCCCCTTGAAACCGAGCATGGAGATCACCGTAGGTCCGTATAGGCCGTAACCGTAGGCCCCTATATCGAAGAGTATCCATTGTGTCCACACTATGGCTGTCCTCTTGGCGAAGTCGCCTTGGAAAAGCGCAGCGAAAGACCCAGGCTTCACACCTGCCAGGGCCTTCCTCTCAGCTTCCATGAGCCCTCTTATCTCGGTCTCCCTTAGGCCTGTGACGGCTGACAGTTCCTTCGCTTCCCTGACTGCATCCTCCGTACCCTGCACTGCCACCCTCCACCTGGACGACTCAGGCATACGCGCCCTCAGGATCACCACGATCAGGGCCGGCACTGCGCCTAGACCCAGGGCCCACCTCCAGCCATCAATGGGGTTCACCAGGTAAAAGGCGTAACCGATCAGGAAGGAGACCGCTGCACCCAGTGGCCAGAAAGTCCACACCCACCCGTAGCCCATCCCCCTCCTCTCCGTGGGATACATCTCGGTGGAGTAGACTGGACTCAGGGCGTAGTCTGCCCCAACTCCGAAACCCAGGAAGAACCTGTAGACGATCAGCTGGATTATGCTGAAGGCTAAACCGCTGAGTATGGCGAAGATCACGAAGAAGATCAGGTCGAAGACGTAGAGGTACCTCCGACCTATCCTGTCAGAGTAGTGACCGAAGAGTAGGGCCCCCACTAGGGCCCCCAGGAGGGCAGCGCCGCTCACGAAGCCCAACTGGAGGGAGGTGTAGTGCCAGAACTTGAAGCTCGTTAGGACGTAGGTGAAAACACTTATGACGCTCAGATCATATCCGTCCAGGAAGTAGCCCATGGCTGATAGGACTGTGTAGGTGCTCCTTTTGGGTACGCCGTACCCCTTCATTATTATATTTGGACCCAATTAGTTTATAAAAATTTCCTATATATTAGTTGGTTTACCCACTCATGGGGTCGAGTGTGGATCTGACACCGCCCTGAAGGGGTAGTTAACGCTGTTTGTATCCAAACCCTCGTCCTCACGCTCTGCAGCTCCCCGCTCCTGGGTTAAGGAGTTATTCCCAATCACGACGTTAGAAATAGAACCTAATCCTAGTCGAACCCTTTGTTAAGTAAAGCTTTAATCATTGAATGCAGATCCGCTCAAATGGCAGCCGGAGCAGAGGACGTCGTGGAAGCAATAGTCCAGAATAAACCAGCCTTGAGGAAACTAGCATTGGCTATAGTCAACGATTCCGATCTAAGACTTGCCGTGATCAACTCGATTATAAGGGACGTGGCGACTAAGTCCGACTTGGACTCCCTGAGGAAGGAAATTGATCAGAAGATGGACTCCCTGAGGAAGGAAATTGATCAGAAGATGGACTCCCTGAGGAAGGATGCGAACTCTATGGAATCCAGGATCGCCAGGATAGAGGGACAGATGGGACTAATTATCGGTATAAATGTGGCAGTGTTGGTAGCAGTGATAGGGGTTCTCATAAGGCTCATCTTTTAAGTTAAAGGGGTTTAGGGAGTAAGTCCTCCCGTGAGGGAAGGAGTGAATAGTCCCCATTTAGATACTCTTCATCATATTGTTTTCTTTTCAGTAATAACATCCTCCCCCAGCTCGGTTTAGGAAATGGATCTGTAGGAGGGTCAACCGGCATCTCCCTCCACATGGCGGATCCCCCACTTCTGGATCCTGACAAGTGGATTGACCTCTGACCCATTGCCCATCAAGTGAGGGATTCAACCGTTTGTCACTACGCTTCCATTTCAATCATTTCATTTACACGCGATCGAGCGTGGGGACTCAGCCCTCAGCCACCTAACCTAAGGGCGGGTCGTGGGACCTTAGCCCAAGGGCGCGGGCTCACGTCCTCTGCTTCACCCTCACTTTTTGGGCAGGGCCCACATGGGTGTGGGAGATCACCTTTCGTTAACGAGAACTCTAGAATAATGAATAAGAACATTTCTATTAACGCGAAAAAGGATTTAACCCCTCACGGTGGGGACCATGAACCCCTAAACCCTTTAGGGCGGTGAGGAGGTCAGAACAGCACAGAGTTCGTCGGGCCTCACCGGGACCCTCCTCAGCCTCCTGCCCAAAACCTTCTCCAGTGCCAGGAAGGCTCCGGCCAAGGCACCTATGGTACCACTCTCTCCGATCCCTCGAGCGCCGTGGGGAAGGGAGGAGGGATACTCCACGATCTCCTTGCTGACCATGAATGAGGCTTCAACGGCGCTTGGCACTCCTTCCTCACCTACGGAGCTGTAAACGGGAACTCCTTCCTCCCCGTATCTAGCTTCCTCCCAAAGCACCTCTGAGACTCCCTGTAATACTCCCCCAGTGATCTGGGCCTCGAGGTCCTGGGCGTTCAAAACCCTCCCCACGTCGTCCACCGCGTAAACCTCCTGGACCCTTGGCGTGCAGGTCTCCCCATCCAGTTCAGCTGAAACAACGTAGCTCCCAGGCGAGAAGATCGGGTCAACCCTGTAGAAGACTTCTACCTCCACCCGGCCCATTCTGGAGAAAGCCTCCTCCAGACTCAGCCCTCCTATCCTCTCCTTGATCTGCTTCAGGGCAGTGAAGACCGCAGCGCCCCCAGCGGCTGCGCTCCTACTCCCGAAGGTCCCCACAGCCTCCTTCAAGTCCACCGTATCCCCTGGCCTCACCTTCACCTTCTCCGCCGGAACCCCTAGGACCTCAGAGGCCAAATTGGTGAACGCCGTGATGTGACCCTGTCCCTGAGTCCTGGAACCTACGATGACCTCGATCCCCTCCTCCGTGAGCCTCACCTTGGCGCTCTCTCCTGGGGATGAGGAGATCAGGGCCGAGAAGGCCACTAGGACGGGCCTCCTCCCTGAAGCCCTGAGCTCCCTATACCTCTTCTCCGCCCTCTCCAGGACCTCCATGTACCCAGCCCTATCGAACTGCAAGCCCAGGGGGCTCACGTATGGACCCTTGATCAAATTCTTCCTCCTGAGCTCCACCGGATCCGCTCCCAGTTCCTCGGCTAAGTCCTCTAAAAGAGCCTCGTGAACTAGGGCTGCCTCAGGTCTCCCTGCACCCCTGTAAGGGCCGGTGGGGGGTAGGTTGGTGAAGACGGAGATAGCCTTGACCTCAGCAGCCTTCATGGCGTATGGGCCAGTCAGGAGCCTGGCAGGGAAGGTGGCCATGGCGGTATTTATGCTGAAATTGTAGGCTCCTATGTCGTGTATTACCCTCCCCTTAACTCCCAGGACAGTTCCGTCCCTCTTAGCGTAGAGTGAGGCCTCCACCACTAAGCCCTTCCCTTGGACTGGATTGGTGAGGTGTTCCCTCCTGCTCTCAACCCACTTCACCGGCCTCCCTAGCTTCATCGAGGCAATGGACGCGATCGCATACTCAGCGTAGGTCTGGGACTTGTTCCCGAACCCTCCTCCCACGTCTGAGGAGAAGACCCTAACCCTCTCAGGTGGGAGGCCCAAGGCCTCGGTGAGTCCGTTCCTGACCCCGAATGGGGACTGGGTGGACACGATCACGTCCAGGAAGCCATCGTGGTAATTGGCTATGATCCCCCTGGTCTCCATGGGGTTAGCCACGACCCTGGCCATCTCCAATCTCCTGTGGACCTCCACCTGAGCCTCCCTGAAGGCCGAGGGGTCCCCTCCCTTTAGCTCCACCTCGTTGGAGACGTTCCCCTCAACTCCTTCGTGGATGATTACGTCGGGGTTCTCCAACTTGAGGGATGGGGGGAGGGGCTCGTATTCCACGCTAACCTCCTCTTCAACGTCCTCCCCTTCGTATCTGTCCTCAGTGACCACCGCTGCTACAGGTTGACCGTAGAAGTTGACCCTGCCGTTAGCTAGTGCAGGCATCTTCCTCACCCTGGCTCCCGGAGGTTCCACTGCAGGCATGTAGACCTTCACGGCTTCCCACCTCAGGAAGAGGAGGGAGTTCGGGGGAGGGGAGATCCTGGTCAAGTCGGCCCTGGCGTATGGGGACCTGATCACGTGGAGGTAAACTTCCCCCTGAAACCTCACGTCGTCCAAGTAACGTCCCTTGCCCAAGAGGAACTTGAGGTCTTCCAGCTGCATGGATTATGATCCTCCCACGTCCTAAAAAGGGTCCCGCACCTCTTCAAAGCGTCTAGACCATTCAACTTCCAGGTTAAGGGGACCATCGAGAGGATGTCACCCACGAGAATGCTATAGGGGTGTTCAAGGAATGGAAACCTCGCTGATGGAGTAGTACCTCGAGCTCAAAGAAGGATCGGCTCCACGTGTACACAAGGGGGTGGGCCTCCGATCCACTTGACTGTCCATCAAATGAGAGGTGTGAACCGAATCCACGGTGGGAACCATGAACCAGGAACCCTTCCAGGGCGGGAAGGGGGTCAGGACGTGTTGTGGGTTACCTGGGTGATCCCTACTTCACCACCTTGCCCCCAGGTGCCCCACAGGCCCTGCAGACCGTCCTACACTGATCCACCTGTGGTCGTGGGCATTGGGCCTTTGGGAAGAGAGCCTCCCGCCGATGTACCAATACCGTTGTTTGAGTGTCCGTCATTGTCCGAAATACCTCCGGGTCCGGGATAGGGAGCAAGGGAGGGACGCCGGTCGCCCCTCCCTAGTCCCACTTCCCGAACCGAGCTGGGGAGGAGCGTCGCCATCACTGATAAAGTGTTTAAAATCATTTAAATGAGGGCTGTCCGTCACCTTGGCGAGTCTTTCAGCCCCAAACTCCCAACTTCCTAAAGCCTCAGACCTTAGGGGCGGATCTAGTCCGATCCAGGCGAGAAAGTCGAACGTGGACTTGGGCAAGTTGAGTCATCTTTTTATTTGCCCAAGTACATTAGAACCCGGTGATGAGTTGATCAGGCCGATATCCGGGGTAATTCAAGGGAGGCACACCGTTGATGGGGCAGGAGTGAGGCTATACAGGGTCTTCGGGGGAATGGACACGGTGGAGTTAACCGACCCCTTCCTTCTCCTGGACTTCTTCGGCTCCAACGACCCTGAGGAGTACCTGGCCGGGTTCCCCTGGCACCCACACAGGGGAATAGAGACAGTCACTTACCTCTTCGAAGGGAAAGTGGAGCACGAGGACAGCCTTGGTAATAAGGGCGTAATCTACCCAGGCGACACCCAGTGGATGACGGCGGGAAGCGGGATATTCCACCAGGAGATGCCAAAGCCCCTCTCCACTGGGGACAGGGGGATCCTCCAGACCAGGCTAATGAATACTGCGGTTAAGGGCCTACAGCTCTGGATAAACCTCCCTGGGAGGAGGAAGATGAGCACCCCCGTTTACAGGGACGTGAAGGGGGCCCACGTTCCCGCAGTGGAGTTAGAGGGGGGAAAGGTTAAGGTCCTCGCTGGGGAGTTCCAGGGAATTGAGGGGCCAGTGAAGGCAGGAAAGGATGTGGACCCCACATACATGGACGTGACTCTCCTACCAGAGGATGAACTGAGGTTCCCCACCAAGAGGGGCTACACTGCCTTAGCCTACGTCATAGAGGGGAAGGCGATCTTCGACCCCAGGGGAAAGGCGGCCATAGGGGAAGGAAACCTCGTGGTCTTCGAGGACGGGGACGAGATAGGGGTGAGGACTGAGAGTGGGGCCAGGTTCATAATACTCACGGGGAAACCCCTAAGGGAGCCGGTGGCGTGGTACGGACCCATAGTAATGAACAGTGAGGAGCAGATCCTAGAGGCCCTCTCGGACCTGAGGAGGGGGACCTTCGTCAGGGAGAGGGAACCGATCTTCGAGTAAGGATTTCCTCGGCCATCCCAACGACACCCCTTTCCCCGCTCAATTCGGAGAGGTGGACACAGGGTTAATTTCCTCCTTCGCACTATGAGCACACCCAGGGACTTATGGCCCCCACCATGGGGGTTACACCCATTTGGTAGGCAGCGGATCAGAGGGTCTCCCGTTCGTGATTCCGGGTCTCGAAAGGAAAAGTGGGGATCCATTAAGGGAGAGATCTGATGCTCCTCCCATAGTCCCATTTCCTAACCGAGTTGGGGAGGAGCGCCCATGAAAAAGTTTGAAAGTATTTAAATGAGGGGCTATCCGTCTCCGCCCCTAGAGTGAACGGGGCTTTCCTCCCCCTTAACTCCACCTCTAAATTAGGCTCCTCATCAGACACCAAATCCCTCCCCAGACTCTCCGGGTCGGAGAGGTACTTTTTAATGACCGTATCCAAATAGATCTCGTGTTAAGGCCGTTAACAGCAGCTGAGGCTTACTTGGAGGAAGCTGATCAGCTCCTGGACAGGGGAGACGCAGTCCAGGCCTCTGAGAAGTACTATAAGGCAGTGGAGGAGGCAGTGAAGGAGCTGGCGATCAGACACAGGATCAGGTCCCTCGCAGGCTTGAAGCACGATAGGTGAAACTCGGCCCTACTCTTCCAAGCCGTGACAGAGATGGGAAGGGAGGATTTAAAGGAGACCTGGTATATAGCGTGGGAGCTCCACGTGGATGGTTTCCACGAAATGAAGTTGAGCCAGGGGAGGTTAAGGGTAGTCAGGGGGAAGATCCGGTCAGTCCTGGATCTCCTCCCGCGATCTTCCTGTGGGGTCGAAACCTGACCTGAGGAGGAAGGCTGGGAATGCGAGCCCCGCGCCCTTGGCAGGTCCCACGACCCGCCCACCCTAGGTTGGTGGCTGAGGCGAGTCCCCCACGCTCGATCGTGAATGAACGTAAAGTGACCTGAAAGAGTATAGGGACAAAAGGGCAGGTTAGAAAGACTACAATGATGGGGGGTTAAGAGCGGAAAGCTTCAAGGGGACTGACAGCCCCTCATTCAAATACCTCTTCTTTTGATTTATTATCCAATCATGCAGTGACGCCCCTCCCCCGCTCGGTTCAGGAAGTGGGACGAGGGAGGGGAGACCAGCATTCCCTTCCTACTTTCACGGGATCCGGGGACATTGAATGATGGACCCCTTTCAGGGTCCTCTGACCTACCTGACCGTCCACTAAGTGAGGGATGAAACCCCTCATGGTGGTAACCATGAACCGCCCTTGACCCTTTAGGGCGGGGAGGAAGTTAGACAAGGGGTTATCCCCCACCTTACGGAGGAGTCTTACACCCTGAACCCCCATAAAGATAAAAATGTCTCGACTCAGATTGAGGGCGTGGTGGAGGTCAAGAGAGGGGATCCTAGGGTCCTAAGGGATTTAGCTGAGCTAGCGGACAGGGTATTCAGGCCAGCAGCGGTGCCTGGAACAGCCATGATAAGGGAGTTCCCTCATGTCTTCAACGGGGAGAACTCAGGGAACATATTCTACGTGGAGGAGGGGGGTGTTCCGGTGAGCATGGCCGCCGTGAAGCCGTGGGAAGTAGTCCTTGGACCTTCCACCCTGAGCGTCATAGCCCTGGGCTCGGTCTGCACCTTGGAGCAGCATAGGGGGAAGGGATATGCTACGGCAATCATCCAGGAGGTGATCAAGGAGTTCAGGGGGAAGGCGAGTGTGATGATAGTCTCAGGTGAGAGGGGCCTCTACAGGAGAGTGGGGTGTAGGAACTTCGGCTCTCTGGCGGAACTCCAAGTGGGAGAGGGCAAGGGGAAGGGAGTAGTGCCCCTCCCCAACCCTGAGGAGAGGGCAGAGGAACTCCTCCGGCTCCACGCAGCCGAGATGATTAGGTTCAAGAGGGAGGTGGAGGGGATGAGGAGGATGCTCTCCACGCTCAGTTTCCCCAGGCCCTTCGCCTGCAGCGTTGGAGCATTCCTTTCCCCTCTGGGTGGGGCATACGCCATAGCCTCGCTCACTAGGCAGGGAGGGCTCTTCATTCACGAGTGGGCCGGCGACAGGGCGGAGGTCCTCTCCTTGATCAGCTCAGTGACCTCCTGGTACGGAGTCCCCGAAGCCAAGCTCCTTTTCCAGCCCAGGGACTCTAAGATGTGGGAGTTGGCCAAGGGAATTAGGGTTAGGAGGGTTCAGAACCAGGGGACCATACTCATATTGAACCCGGAGAGGCTTTCACAGGAGGTGAAGGACTTCCTGGAGGAGGAGATGCGGGCTGAGTTGGGGGTGGAGAAGGCTGGGGAGGGGTGGAGAGTTGGGGTGAAGTGGAGGAACGGACAGACCCAGTTGGAGTTCAGAGACCTGGGGGACCTAACCCAGTGGGTCTTCAATGAGGATGGGCTCGGGATCCCCTTCCCCTATACAGCAGGGCTGGACTACGTTTGACTTCTGGGGTTCAAAGGGGCTGAATCTTCTTTCCGCGTCACAGGAGTGTCTCACAGTTTTCCTCATGTGGACCTTGCCCGAAAGGGTGATCGGGGATGTGAGCTCTGAGTCCCACGAACCAAGCGTGATCGGTGTGTGGTTGAGAGCTCGGTCCCTACACCTTTTCATGACTGAATACTAGTGATCGAAACGGAGGTGTGATGATGAACGGGTAGTTAGCCTATTTTTAGAAGGGATCCAGAGGTAGGATCCACCTTGAGAGTTTACTCAATGCGCTCGGGGCCGGCGCAAGTGTGTGGGAGCCCCCACGGCACTGCGGGGCAGAAAGACCATGGATCCTGGCGGGGAGATGGGGAACAAGAACAGGGGCTGGATCCTTTTTCGCTTTAATAGAAATATTTTTATATTAATATATGCTCTTTTTGTTGATAAACCTCACACCCGTGTGGGCCCTGCCCAAAGGGGTGGGATCACGGATGCGAGCCCCGTGCAGTTGGGCTAAGGTCCCACGACCCGCCCTTAGGTTAGGTGGCTGAGGGCTGAGTCCACACGCTCGATCGTGATTGAACGAAATGAGCGGAATGAAAGCGTAGGGACAAACGGTGAAGGACGGGTCCTCGAGTAAGCGTAATGCACTGGGGTGACCCTAGGCTAGATAAGCCACGAGGATCCCGTAGGGAATGGCCAAAAGGTCGATCAGTGGTATGGACGAGAGGATTGAGGATAACAGGATCACCAGGCCCGAGATCCAGTTCCTGGAGAAGAGGTCCACGTAGTACCTCGCAGCGTGACCCACGTTAGTTCCAACCCCTCTAGCTGTCAAGCAGGAGGCAGTGAAAGCAATTGCGTTGGCTACCCCCATTACTAACCAGCCCAAGGGAGGGGAGTAGTAGGCCACTAAGAACTGGAGGAGGAAGAGGATCAAGAAGACAGAGGAGAGCCCCATGGCCTGTGCCTTAGTCCTCTCCCATGCCTTGCCCAAGCTCAACCTAACCCCCTCCAAGGCCTCCGGCGCCTCGTTGGCGGTAACCATGAGGACCACGATGAGGACCAATTCATTCACGGCGCTCAGGAAGGCCCTGATCGCGTTGTTGGCGTGAGGGAAGGTGAAGAGTATGAGGGCTACCAACTCCACAAAGGCCGGGAGGATCAGACCGAGGTTCCTTATGAGGATCGAGGCGGCCCTCTCATAGGGACTCTGGGAGGATTGAGGTGATGAGGAGGATGACGATGGGGAGGGTTGGGAAGTCTGCTGGGTAGGCTGTGGAGTCCTGAGGTCGAAACCACAGGCCCTGCAAGTCAGTAGGTCCTCCGGGTTCTCATATCCACACCTGGGGCACTTATTTGCCATGAGGAGAGAGGAGTTGACTTGTTTAAATTCTTTCCTCTCAGCTTCGATCCCTTCCTTGGGTCCTCCGGGTTCTCAGTCTAACAGAGGCTTCTGAAGTAGGGGGGTTTCAATCATACTTTAAGACAGTGCTCTCCCTATGAATCGGATCTTTATGATAAGCTGCAATAGGAATTCTAGCCAGATTTGGAGAACGATCAGCCGAAGTATTGTATACTACGCCGTTAGACTACAATGAACTGCCCCGCCCTTGCGGACGGGGCTTCCCGCTTCACAGCCCCACCTAGCCCCTTGAGGGCTCCACGGGCTCAACCGTCCCAGCCCAGACGGACACCCGTGCGAGTCGCTGGTGGGGCAGAGGCGCACCTCATCAACTCCCGCTTCAACCAAGACGTCTCGGTGACGCTTACGCCGTCCGTGACTATCATTCAAATACGTGTATGGAAAATGATATTTAGATGAGGGGGTTATCCATCCTCTCCTTCATGGTGGTGGTCTTCGACCCCAAAACCCCCGGTAAGATAAATATCATACACGCTGCAAACCACCTGAGGTGCTAAACTGTAGCTTAGTGGTGGACCCTGATGGATTGGAGGCTTAGGTTATTACGTAGGTGTTCTGACCTACTTCGTAGATATAGCTAAGCTGAGCGTAAGCGTAATTCCCGTTAGGCCAGTACCACACTGCAGCAGGAATAGTAGGGGGAGGAGGAACGTAGGGACTCACAAAGTACCAATAGGCTATGAGGTAGATCGAGGAACTTCCTGAGCCTCCTCCACTACCCGCATGGTTCACTGTCCAGTTGTAGATCAAGGTGTTATTGTATAGGAAGCCGTTACGCAGAGTGAGGGTTGAGGCATTATTCAAGTAAGGTAAACCCGTTTTGTCCTGAAGGGTGATTAAGTAGGCCTGAGATATGGCGTCAGTTAGGTAACTGGCGCCGAATTTAACTGTTATGCTGTAACCATTACTTGTCCCTGGGAGATTAGAGTAAGTAAGGGAGCCTTTAAGAGTGGAGTTATATGTATATAGATTGACTGCGAAGCCCTGACCACTCACTAGTTGTCCGCCGTAGCTGAGGTTCAGAAAGTCCGTAGCTGAGGTTCAGAAAGTAAGGCGTTCCCACACTTATATCCCCTAACTTCTGGACGTTAGAGGGCGTAGAGGAGCTCGTTAGGTTCACGTAGACTGAGGAGCCTTTCTGGAAGAACTTGAAAGAGATCCAACTTCCGGACTTGCTGCCCAAGGTCGTGAAGTTCAAAGATGCTATGGTCGCGGGTAAAGGCGCAGTGTTGAGCGGTTTGAACCACATACCGTATTGAAAGGCCTTGTTATTGGTGAGAGCTAGAGGGGGTTTGAAACCGGCTAAGTTCTTGGTATTAGAGGCGTCATAGAGTCCTGACGAGGCTAGAACGTAAACCCCCAGTCCCCCGCTCTGTGGGTTAAGGTAGGTGTAAGCCAATCTATACCACTCCCCGTGGTAATTGTAGAGGACCCAGATCACTATGACTTGACCTGGGCTCACCTTGGCGTTGACTAGGAAGGAGTTAGCGGAGGAGACGTTGTAGGCTATGGCGTTGATATTACCCAAGAGGTTTCCCTGAGGAAGGTAAATCTGGGACCTCAATTGAAATGGGGTGAAGACGTTAAGACCTGAGGGAGAGGAGGACGCCACAACTGCCTGTTGAGGTAGGGTGGGGAGTTCGTAGTAGAGTAGAGAGCCTTGAAGTGACTTGGACACGAAGGGGATCAGGGTCAATGTCCGCAAGGGCGCCTTGATCCACACTATGTAAGTCACGTTGAAGGATTGGAACGAGGGACCTAAACCCCTGAACGCAGATGGGGACACGGAGATCTGGACGGCCTTCGAAACTGCTATTACGTCCTCTTGGCTCAGAATGGAGGAGGCGGAGTTGGCGAAAAAGGAGGAGTAAATGGAGAAAGCCCCCAAAGCTATGGCAAGGGTAGCCGTTATGATCAAAACCTGGATAACTACGGTGGGCACATATAATATAGGAAAATTTTTATTTTAAGCCTTTCTATTTGGTCATGAATCTATGTGCCGGAGAACGTAGTTGAGAACCTACTGATATTAGTGGCGGTGGTAGTCCTTGGGTTGATGATCGTGGGGTTCAGCGCAGCATACTTCATCCCGCAGGAGGCGTTCGCCACCTCCCAGCAAGCGGCCTCTAACATAGGGGCCTCTTCGACGATCTCCGTAGGTCCTCTACTGGTGTCAGGAGGGAGTGGCAGTTTGGTGGTGGAGGTTTACAACCCCTCGGTTACAGGAAATATAACGTTGTTCGCCTTCCCTGAACCATCCTACCTACAACCCTCGGTGGGTGTCCTAACACCCCTCAATCAGCCCTCCTTCAGCGTCTACATGCCCAACGCTCTCCCAGCGAAGGCAGTTAGCGTTAGGGGAATATACGATTTGAACGGTAAGCTCCTCTACGCCTCTTCAGTTCAAGGATATTCCGTTCCCTTCAACGTTCCAGTTACCATCAATATCCAAGGGGTCAGCGGGAGTAACATAGTGATCGTATGGGTTCTCCTCTCCTCCGGCACCTATAACTTCAGGATAGGCTACACGTTCACGGGTGTTGCATCTTGAGGGGTTTGTCCGTCTCCATATTCGCTATAATAATGTTAGTCATGTTATCGCTCATCCTAATCCCTGCTGTCCTGATCTTCAGCTCCACGGGGATCTACGGTAACCAGGGGCAGAGTCAGGCCTCAGCTTACAGCCAGCTCAGGGCCCAGGAGGTGAATCAAGTCTTCAGGGGCAATCCGAACATATACTATAACTCCTCCCTCCCGATCCCGTCCCTTCAGTTCATCTTCACCTCATCCCCCTATCCACTCAACGTGACCCAGATCTATTACTTCTCGCCCGCGGACAGGACGTGGGTTCCAGTCCTAGGGGGAAGCTTCGTGGTCAGCTTCAGCGGCGTTTACTTCCTACCTAAGGCTGCCTTTAATGACCCGCTAATCCTCGTAACCGGGCAGGGTAACATCTTCTTCCTCAACCCCAATACCTCCGTCTCTACGGTGACCGTCTCAGGCCCCTCAGGTAAGGTGCCAGTATATGTTACGGCTTTCATGTTGAATGGATCCAAGCTAGTACCAGCCTCAGTGCAAATGACGTTCGGGGGGACTCCTTTCATCTCACCCCAGATATTCTATGTTAACCCAGGCAACTACCCCTTGACTGACAAGGCCTCACTCTTCTTCTCTCCCACATACGGTCTTACAGGGTCATTCCAGAATTGGAGTGTAGCAGGTTATGGTCACCTGAGCTCCACAAACGCCCTGAGCACTTACCTCACGGTTTCTGGACCCGTTGTAGTCACAGCGATATACAAGGCAAGCCTTCAGACCTTCACTGTGAAGATCGTCCCACAGGGGATCCCATTGGGCACGACTCAGCAAGTCCAGGAGTATGGCTACACCGCCTCGTTGAAGTCCCTCAACTCCACCATACCAGTGATCGTGGACAACAGGAGCTACTCGATCTCAAACGCGGGGATAACCCTGACTTTGACTTACGGCTATCACTCGGTCGTATTCCCCATTAATCGAAACGTGACCTTTGACTTCACGTGGCAGGGTAATAAGGGGGGAGGGAAAGGCAACTCCTTTACGGTCCAGGCTGGTCAGATAACCACTTACAACTTCACCGGCCTCACCTCTAACACAAGTAAGATAGGCACCGGAAATTACGTAATATTCGTTAACGGGAGTGGAACAGTATACGGCAACTACGTTAAATGGCAGGACTACTTCCTCATGATCGCTTCCAACAGTTTCTCATTCCCCAGCGGGGTCAAGTATACCGCCAACAGCACTCCAGTCTTAGGGAACTTAGCGGGTCAGCTACTCCAGCTTCAGTATACCGGAACCTCTAATTCCTTCGTGGTGGGTCCACTCACGAACTTCGTCAGTGAGAGGCTATACTTCAAGGCTTCCACGAGCCTCAACATAACCCTTGATCACTTAAGCACTTTAGATGGGAGTTTCACAGTGAAAGGGACGAACTACATAACCCTCCTCTCATACCCTCTCTCTAACAACGCAGTGAACCTGACCTACGTGTCCCAGATAGGCCCACAATCCGTGTTTTACTCGCCCCAACCTCAGCTGGGTAATTGGGGGACTTTCACCGTGACTTCCCCCTTGATCTTAATCAATTACGAGCAGTGGAAATACGGGGGTGTCTCCCCATGAGGGCTCTCAGTAACTCCATAACCATAATCATCCTCTTGGTCTTAGCACTAATCGTGGCAGTTCCCTTCCTGGTCTATATGCAGAACTTGAACCTGAACCAAGCTAGCGTACAGCCCTCGATCTCAAACTACGTTTACCTCAGGAACCTGCAGAACCAGCAAGTCCAATCGGGTCACCCCGGCCTCTACTATAACCCAAATGGTTCCATCCTCATATTTTACTCTAACGGTACCTTCGTCCCCGGTACCTTCGTCCCTCCTTCTAACCTAACCATAGTCGGAATCCTCTACCTCAACCCACAGGGAGTTTGGCAGAACATAACGACCTACAGTTACCCCATAAAGGTATATACTGGTAATTCCCTGAACTTGCCCAGTTACACCAAGGGGAGGCCAGTGATCATAGTCACCTCATTGGGCAACGTCTACTTCCTCACTCCAGGCTCTGCCATAGGACCCTACTCCTCGGCAGGGAAAGGGGGGTTGGAGATCCTGTCCCAGATATACTCGACCAACGGTCCAATATCCATATCCGTTAACGCCACCACCAACATTAATGGCTACGCCAGGAACTACAGCACGCCCGTGGCGTTCCCCAACCAAACCGGCACTTTCCAGGTCTCAGTGCCGCAGTATGTCTACTACCAGAACTCCTCTGGATACGTAATAACCGGAGTCTTCCATAACTGGATCCTCCTAGGCCAGGGAACTGTGAGCGACCCCAGATCCGGTTCGGTCACCGTTAGCCTCACAGGACAGCCCCTAGTCCTAATAGCCAACTACTCCCAGTTGACTACCAAGGTCACACTAACCCTGGTGTCGAACTTGAACCAACCCCTGAATGTCTCAGTGAACGGTAGAATAGTAACCTTCACGGGCACTACGACCTTGACCGTTTACGCTGGTTTCGTCAACTTCACAGTGATCACACTTCAGGCGAACTACACTGTGAACTCCACGGCGATAGAGCATTACACCTATACTAAAACTCTCTTTCAGGTAGGGGCGAACTTCAAGGTCTACAATACCTACACCTTCATACTCTTCTCCCCTCCCAACTCCTTCCCCTCAGTGGAACTGTTCTACACGAATGATTACAATTACTATTATGTAACTATAAACCAGAATGGAGCTGACTCCTCAGACGTATTACTACTGAACGGTACTGTATACTCCTATGGTTCCTCTTACTGGATAGAGTCAGGGAATTACAGCTTCTCTCCTACAGTCACATTGTACCAAAGATCGGGAAGTTGCAATGGGCAACAGTATTGCACCCTCGCAGCTTACGCTATTTCCGTAAATGGTGGAGCTAAGCAGCCAGTGCCTTCCTATTTCGTGATAAACTCCCCTGTGGTCATCACTGTCTACTATAAGATCACGGAGTACTTCTACCCGTTGTGAGAGCATGAAAGCCCAGTCCGAATTCATAGCTTTCCTCATCGCGTTAATACTCATAGTCCTGATCGTGATACCCCTTTTCTACGTGGTCCTCGACTACTCTAAGCCAGCCTCGAGGCAGTTGAACTTCCAACAGGTCCTTCAGAGGCAGGTGAACGGAGGATCCATCCTGATCCTCTTCAACTCCACCCCCACTAGCTCCTCATTAGTAGTCTTAAGGGGCAACGCCAATTACACAGTGAACCAAGTGTTCTATGAGAACGGAGGGGTCTGGTATAATATAACCAATTCCGTTATGGCAACCGTGTTCTCCAATGGCGTGAATCAGGTGGTAACACAGAACGGGAACCCATTGAGGCTTCCCTTACCCCTGATCTACAACTTCAGTTTACCAGGTTACGTGTGGAAGTACACTGTAGTTGTGCAATTGAGTGGATATAACGTCTCCATTTTTGCCACTCTACTTCCCAACGAGACGGCCTATACCAGCTGATGTGTTGAGAAACGGTCCCAAGGTGGGTTCCCTCCCTTAAGGCCTGTTTCCCCTAACCGGGAGCTGACGATCGTAGAAACCTTAGCATTGAGACAATCGTTTGGACTAGACATTTCGTGCTCCCCGCGTCACGTTTTTAACACTCCATTCCCATTTACACGGGTGGCTCTCCTGGTGACCACCCTTGGCTTCGAGGAGAAGTTCCAAGTCAGGGCCTTCATAAGGCACGGCAGAGCTGAGATCTCCGAGGTCCTGATCGTTGTCCCACCTGGGAACGACGAGAGGAAGGTGAGGGCCATGGAGAACCTCACCTCCCTGCTCAGGGAAGCGGAGATCACCTTCTCGATCCTCGAAGTGGATCCCTCGAACTTCGCCAGGGCGGTGGCTACCATATGTAGGGCCGTGAAGGGGCTGAAGGAGAGGGAGTTCGTGGTGAACTTAAGCGGGGGAATGAGGGCCCTGGGGATCGAGACCCTAATGGCCTTCATGGTCCTTGGGATCGACTTCAAGCTAGAGATCGAGTTGGAGAACCTGAGCGGTGTAATCACCTTCGACATAAGGGACCTGGAGCTCAGGGTTCAGGACCAGATCTCCATGAAGATCCTCAGGGTTGTCAAGGAGGAGGGTTCAACACTCTACGCCATATCCAAGGAGACCGGGATCCCCAGGTCCACGGTGTGGAGGAAGGCCAGGGAACTGCAGCGTCTGGGCTTCCTGAGGAGGGCCCAGTCCGGGAGGTGGGCCAAGTACTTCCTCACGGATAAGGGGCTCATAGCGTCCTCAGCCTCTTCGGAGGGGAACCCCGGATAGGCGCAGGCTTATTTCCCACCCCTCAGAGGGAGAGATCATGTCGCTGCTCCTGGGCTTACTCCTCTTCGGAGCCTCTTGGATCCTCCTTTACTTGCTATACAGGAAGTTCAGGCCACTCTGGGAACGCTCGGGGTTCCTGATCTACCCGCTCTTCCTCATGTGGAGGAGGAGGTCCAGGGAGCAGTGGGCGCCTCACTTCTCCAGGACCAGGGGGTTTAGGGTGTATGAATGGACCTCCCTGGCCTTGACTGCCGGCTCCATGGCCTTAGGAGTTTACCTAATAATCTCCATCGCCATAAGCACCCTTTCCCCCTCCCCCACCACCTCCGCCAGGCTCCAACCCCTGATCCCAGGCGTTACTGTCTCCCTATCCCAGGTGCCCTACCTCCTAGCCTCAATAGGTCTCTCCGTCACGGTTCACGAGCTCATGCACGCCCTTTCCTCCACCTCCCAGGGCATAAGCGTGAGGAGGATAGGGGTCATCCTCTTGGGGGTGTTCCCAGGTGCCTTCGTTGAGCCGGATCAGTCCCAGTTCTCCGCCCTCTCCATCCTCTCCAAGCTAAAGGTGATCTCAGCTGGAATAGCGGTCAACGCCATCATAGCGGGGGTCAGCTACGCCCTCCTCCCCCTCCTGGTGACGTCCTTTTCCCACGGAGTCCTCATCGTGGGAGTACTCCCCAATAGCCCAGCCCAACTCGCAGGTCTCAAGGAAGGGGATGTCGTAATTGGGGTCAATGGCACACCCATCCAGGTCCCCGCTCAGTTGGGACACTTCACCTCCCAGGACTCCCCCTTGATCCTAAATGTGCTGGACCACGGAGTCCAGCGCCTGATCCAGGTCACTCCCAAGATGGGGAGGATAGGAGTCTACGTGGACTATTACTTCACTTCACCCCTATCCTCAGGGATCCTGAACTTCCTCGACTGGAACTTCCTGGTGAACTTCAGTCTGGCCGTATTCAACGGTGCCCCCCTGATCATAACGGACGGAGGGAAGTTCCTCACCGAGGTCATGAAGAAACTGGGTCCAAAGGGCGAGACGATCTCCTACTCCATACAGGCCTTCCTAGTGCTACTTTTCATCCTTGCCCTCTCGATCTGAACGAGGGTCAGATCTCGGGGGCTGAGATTTCAGTCCGATAGGGGTACAAGGACGTCAACAACACCGATCCTCTTACAGCAGTTATGGGATTTTTCGTTAGGTGTAGCCTTGAAGTCAAGGCAAAATCTAATAACTGCTGCTCTTATCTTCTGGGGGATTGAGGGGCATAAGACCCTTCGGGGAACGGCTAGTCCCCGATTTAAATATGACCTTACCCGAGCAATATTCCAATGATAGTCACAGACGGGGTAAACTATGGAATGGGGACTTAGAGCCTGTGGAGCTCCCTACCTTTGGGCGAGGTGAGGCTGTGAAGCGGGAAGCCCCGTCCGCAAGGGCGGGGTAGTTCACATTACAGCCGCACTTCCCTTAGGCAATTGAACATTCCATGAGGGGAGTTAAAGGGTGATCTTCATGGTTCAATAGATAACAGGATCCTCCCACTGTCATTTGGAGGTCATGTATCACCTAGGGACCCCAAGGATGACTTTCAATGGAGAGCTGAGAGGACCTGGGCTAGATTGAATGCGTCGACTAGGAATAGGGCTGAACCAAGGGCGATCCAGCCGTAGTTAGTTCCCCCAAGCCTCTTCATGGATTCGTATACAGCGAATATACTTCCCCCCTTCATGGCAGCAACCCCCGCTAGGGCCGGTAGAAGACCCATTGTCAGCAACCCCCTCACCATGGGATTGAGCTCCTGCCCTCCCATGGTCAAACCTAGCCAAGTGGACAGAAGATCTATGGCAGACAGTATGCCAAGCGCTAAGACCAAAGTCCTGTTCATTCAACTCACCAATACTTAATAGTTTTTTTAAAATATAAAGGATACATGTAACAAATTTTACAAACCTATGCTTTTGTTCGTCGAGGTCCAGATCTGCGCACTGAACTAGCGGAATTACGCTGGGGATCTGACCCCTTTGTAGGCAGTTGGGGTCATTTGAGCACATTAGTTAGCATTTACAGTCATTTGTTAGTCAAGTTTATATAGGGTTTTAGCAAAGTGTATCTAGGTATTGGAGTTGAATGGGAAAAACGTGGGAGTGATCCTAGCGGTCTTGGCTGTTTTATTAGGCTCCCTATCACTGGGGGCAGTACGCGTAGGAAATGGGAATACGTTAAAGGGTGTAAACGTTAACCAACTGGACTCCCAGCTCGGGGACAGGTGGACCACCTCATTCCAATACATAGGGGTGCCCACCACCTCCCCTGTAACTGGACTGAACGCGGGCCTAGCCTCAGAGATATCGTATCAGAACTTCACGGACTCACAAGGGGACATCCTCGTGGTCATTCAGTTCCTTTTCCCCAATCGCGACGCAGCTGAAGCCTACTCCAACTCCACAGCCTTGGGCGCTTACTTGGGCAGTGGGTTGTATGCATACGTTGAGGGTGGGGTCATTGGGGTTCAGGGTGTGAGCGGAAACCTAGTAGTCAAGGTGCTTTTCGTTGGAGGTCCCTCCTCTTCAACTCACGTGACGTTATCTTCATTGGTTTCCCTCACCCAGGCTCTCCTCAAGGCATGAGGGAGTGAAGTTTTTAGCCCGGCGCAAGTTCTTAACCCACGTGGCACAACTCAAAGCCCCTGATCTGCTCGAGGTAATGTCCAGGGCCAATTACATACCCGCGGCCGCCTCTTTTCAGTTGATCTCACTCGTCCTTGTATACATGGCGGGAATGGCGTTCCTCGTCCTCAAGTACCCAATAGCCGGTCCATTCCTAGTGATCCACGTTTACATGGCTGCCGTTTCCGTAATACTCAGCCTGTTGATGAACGCTGCCTCCGCTAGGCTACCAGATTTCAGGATTAAGGTCCTAACCCTACTTAACCTAGCCTCCCTGCTCTGGGCTGCCGTATCGGGACTCTTCTACTTCGGGGGAATGGCCTTCCCCATTTACTCCCTTAACATGGCCATGGGTTTCGTGGGGTCACTGGTGACCTGTATTGCCTCCCTATCCTACTCTGTGAGGCATTTCAGCTAACAGCCAACTGCCCAGGACGGGCTTCCAGGTCTGCACGGATCTCGTTTGAGGCCCTTGGGACGTCAGTATAGGGCGAACGCCGGGTACTGGGTAGTGTAGGTGGAGTCGTGAGGATCGCTCTATCTCAACGCTCAAAATAGAAGACTGCCTATGTGCAGGGGCATGTCCAGCTCTGCCCGGGCCAAGATTGTCCCGGGCTGAAAGCTAAGGGTGTGAGATCCCCATGCTGGGAGAGAGCTTTGGGGTTAGAAGAGGGTGTCCATATCTAAATGGAGAGGAAAAGAGCGGTTGTGGTAGAAGACAGTGAGCCGAAGTAGGCTAAAGCCATGATGTAGGAGTAGACTGGGGAGAAGGAATAGTAGAAAAGGAGGCCGGCAGCTGCAGCTAAGCCTATGAAAACAGCATTTGTCGTGGAGAGGGTGAAGATCGACATACGGCCTGCCTTAAGGGAGGCAGAGACCATGAACATGGCGAGGATCCCCGTGAGAACTGCCAGGGAGACGTGCACCGAGAGAAAACCCGCAGACGAAAACGCATTGAGGGGGAAGGAGGCGTAGAGTGCGGTGTCGGTCCCTCCCCAGAAGAGACCCACTAGGAGTATCAACTCGATTGAGGAGAACATGAGGTAGTAATTCCGAAAAGTTGACCAAGGGGAATCTAGAGCCATGGAATACACCTTAATCTTCAATTTATTAATTTTCCATCAAAAAGAGAGTGTGTCCACAGTCTTCATAGAGAAAGGAGGGTGGAAAGCGGTTAGCGTGGACAACCACTGATTTATACAGTTGAGGGTTTGGGGCGGAGAACTTCACTGGCGTAGATGAGCGGTCCCAACTCAAATCGTTGAGATGGATAGGTGGTTGAGGGCTGAGTCATTACGCGTAATCACGAGTGAATGCAAAATAGTCCTAACGAAGAGATAGGGACGAACTGTTTGGTCCCTCGAATTGCCCATGGTCAACGAACGACATGAGGTGACCCAGAATCCGCGGTGGAAACGATGACCCCCTAGAACCCTTCCGGCTGGGAGGAAGTCTGAGTTAGCTAGAAATTCTTGACACAACGATTATAACACCTTCATCTCCTCCTCCTACCACTCCTCCCTCATCTTCATAACGGGTAACCCAGCACCCGGCCAATCCACAGCCCAGCTCACAGGTTACTTCAAGATGCTCTGGATCGCCTTCAACACCTTCATAACCCAGGGAGGTACTGTCTTGCCCTTCTACATCAATAACTCCCAGATCGTCTACGCCCAGGGCTACATCAACGTGGCCCTCTCTGGGACATACGCCTTCATAGCGTTCAACTACTTCGAGAACAACAACGGCACTGTGGACCAACAGGGACAGGTACTGGGCGCATTCTCCCTGCAGCAATTGACGAGCAACGTTACTGGAATAAAGAACCTCCTCTTCTACTTCAACGTGAACGAGAACAACCCAGTTTACTTACCCTCCACCCAGAACTATACCGCCCAATTCAACGTGGGAATATGAGGATCCTGATCAGGTATGACGACGGGAGGGAGGAGGAGGTGGAGTTGAGGAAGGTCGAAGTGGTGCAGGACAGGGAAGGGAGGAGGCTGTCGCACTACAAGTACACCAGGGTCGATCCCCCGGTGATCCTACACGTCTTCACCCCAACCAATGAGGAGCCCACAGTTAAATTCTTCAACCTTGTCCATAACGTGGAGGCCGAGGCCACGGGGAAGGTGAGTGAAGCCAGGAAGTATAAGGTCTCGGCGGATGACTTAATAGTGAACGCCAAGTCCAGGATGAGCGTTGGCCCGAGGATGGGGAGTTGTCACTACTGCGGTTCACCGGCGAGTAACACCCACAACGGGCTTCCGGTGTGTTCTGAGTGCATGGTCGTGATCCTGAGGGAGGGAGATGGATCTAAGGCCTTCAGGGATTACCTGAGGAGGAAAATGGGCGAATCAAAGCATTAACTATAATCCTCCCCTTTCCACATTCCCTTGAACGGGCTGGATCCATTTCACGTTAATAGAGATGTTTTATAAAAAATGGGGGTTAAGGGGGCGAAAAACCTCGCCCTTCAGGGCGGGGTAGCTCACTAGTGTACATCCCCCACCTTATGGAGGGGGACTTCCACCCCCTCAACCCCAAGAGTTAAATATTTAAGCTCCGACTCACTCCGTACCTTATGAGCTTGGGCGTATCTATCACAACTCCACAAGGAACAGTATCCAGTGCAATGTCAACTACCCTAGGAGTAATACTGTTGAT
>Ga0080006_1088151_pt1 | contig 35600 bp, 26 predicted proteins | sample RS3BMetagenome_FD_69209 | JGI IMG/M metagenome (GOLD analysis project Ga0080006, IMG submission 69209) | Ferric oxide microbial mat and aquatic microbial communities from Rainbow Spring, Yellowstone National Park, USA - RS3B (SPADES... ...
GATTAGTTCCAACACTTACAGTTGTTGTAACAGTATTTGTTGAGCCATTAATTACTGAGACGTTATTTGAGTTAACATTAGCAACATAGATTGTATTTGTATTTGGATTTACTGCTATGCCATCAGGACCACTTCCAACATTTATAGTTGTTGTTACAAGATTTGTTGAGCCATTAATTACTGAGACGTTATTTGAGCCAGAATTAGCAACATAGATTGTATTTGTATTTGGATTTACTGCTATACCATAAGGATTAGTTCCACTTCCAACATTTACATTTGTTATAAGAGTATTTGTTGATCCATTAATTACTGAGACGCTACCAGAGCCATTATTAGCAACATAGATTGTATTTGTATCTGAATTAACTGCTATACCATAAGGATTAGCTCCACTTCCAACATTTACATTTGTTATAAGAGTATTTGTTGATCCATTAATTACTGAGACGTAATTTGAGTTAAAATTAGCAACATAGATTGTATTTGTAGTTGGGTCAACTGCTATGCCAACAGGAAAACTTCCAACACTTACAGTTGTTGTAACAGTATTTGTTGAGCCATTAATTACTGAGACGCTACCAGAGCCAGCATTAGTAACATAGATTGTATTTGTAGTTGGATCAACTGCAATGCCAACAGGATTATTTTCAACACTTACAGTTGCTGTAACAGTATTTGTTGAGCCATTAATTACTGAGACGCTACCAGAGCCATTATTAGCAACATAGATTGTATTTGTATTTGGATTAACTGCTATACCAAAGGGATTGCTATTTGATGGGAGTGTTATTATAGGGTTATCTGCATAAGATGCTCTAGGGCTTAAATTAAAGGAAAATAAGGAAATAATTGTTAAATTTAAAATTACAAAAGCTAATTTAATGGCTTTTTTAAAGAACTGACTATTCATTTTATCTCCTTCTTTAAAGACGTTTTTTCACCTTTTTCCAGTTTTGTCTGAGTTTAATATATGACACAAATATGGCACAAACAAATTTTATTACCAGGACAAATTACGCTATAGGAAGTTAATTTTAGTTAGGAAAAAATAAGACATTGTTTTTAAAGCAAAAACCATTTAATAATCAATAATAATTGGCTATATTAGGCTTTTTTAGAGATTAAAAAGTTATTAAAGGAGCTAAAATCCCGTAAGCTAGCTTTGTTATCAAGATCTCTTATCTTTAGCACTTTATTAAAATTGCGACATTTTTAGTAGATCATAAGTTATAGTTAACCTGATCATGGGCTTATGGTCCTTAAAAGTAGCTATGGCATGTCTTATACCTATTAGTCTTTGATTTATGTTCGTCAATCTCTAGCTGTATATAAGGTGCAAATCGCGACTGTCATGAATAAGATTGCAATCTTCACCTAAAATGAAACAATTAACTATAAGGCAAAAACAATTGTGGAGGATTACGAAAAGCCGTCAAACTAGTCCTTCTATGCCTTTAGGACATCACAATAGTGGAGGCGATGGGACTCGAACCCACGAACCTCTTGACTGCCAGTCAAGCGCTCTACCAACTGAGCTACGCCCCCGCCTAGCATTATCTTAACTAGGTAAAGTCGAACACTTCAATTTGAATTACCCACATGGTTTAGTTGAGCAAGTTTTTCATTGTAAAGCTGCTCCTGGTAAGTGGAAGCAAATGCTTCATGGCCATCAGGTGTTACCACCACAAAGTAAAGCCAATTACCATAAATAGGATTTAAGACAAACTTAACATCTTGGATAGTCACTGCTCCAATCGGTGTCGGTGGCAGACCTTTGTTTAAATAAGTGTTATAAGGTGAGACTACCGATTGCAGCTGCCGTACTGTCGGAGCATGACCAGGATCTCCCACTGCATAACTCACAGTTGAGTCTAACTGAAGCGGCATTCCAAGTTTTAGTCTATTTAAAATTACTCTTATAACTTTTTGTTCATCATAAGGATACTTTGCCTCAGCTCTAGCAAGAGAAGCTATAATTATAACTTGGTAAGCAGTAAGTCCATTATAGGTTTGATTTGGATTTAAACCAATACTTAACATTTCTTTATCAAACTCCTTTACCATTTCTGATATTATCTGGCTATTTGTCTCACCAGGTGCGACGTAATAAGTATTGGGTGCAAGCAAGCCTTCCAAATCGTTACTACCGTAGGGCTCATACACAGAACGAATTTTGCCTGAATCAAGAACCTTTAAAAAACCATCATAGCTATGGCCTGGCAACAATGAAACAGCGCGAGCGAGCTGAGATAGCGTTTGTCCCGGAATGAAATTTATTTGATACTGCTTAGGGTTAGTAGAAAATTCTTTAAGCACTTCATTAAAACTTGCAGGCACAGGAAAATTATAAATACCTGGTTTAATTAAATTTGTTTTATGGAATTTCAAATACAACTTAAAAAGTAAGGTCGACCTTATTACACCTTGAGAAGATAATTCTGGAATTAATGAATTAATGCTCTGCCCTTCAGTAACATTTATTTCAACAAACTTGTTCCCTGATTTGGGATTAACTACATAATTGTAATAGCTAAAGGATACAGAAACCCCAAGCATCACAATTAAAACAAAATAAATGTACTTTCTGTTTTTAAACATAGTCTTTATCCATTAAATTTTTATTGCTTTTTCCATTATTGTAATCAAGCCAAGATTGTAAAATTATGGCCGCAGCTGATGAATCAAGAATGTTTTTTTTAGCCTTTTGTTTTTTATCGATCTTTAGAGCAGATGCTATCTTCGTGCTATAGCGTTCATCAAAATATTCATAATCGACATCCAATGATTTTGATAAAAGCTCAACAAAACTCTTTACACCAAGGGCTGACTCATTTAACGTCCCATCAGTACTTACAGGAAGGCCAACAACTAATTTTGTAGGCTTAATTTCTTGTATGACTTCAACAACCATATTAACATCTTGTTCTAAAATCCCAGTAAGATTTAGGATCTTGTGAGGGACAGCAACTTTTCTTTGGCTATCAGAAATTGCTAGACCTATCCTTTTTTTTCCGTAGTCTATTGCCAGTACTTTTCCGAAATTAGCCACCGTAACTCATTCTCGTATCTGACATTACCAAAGGATTAAAATTCTCAAGATCGCCATTTGCACAAACGTTAACCACTTCACCAAAGACTGCATCGTGAGACTTAAAACCAACAACATTAACAATGACAAGCTCCAAATAAAAATCTACTGACTCCAACACAGGAGTACCCTTTATAGCACTCAAATAATAAGGAAACCCTGCTAAAAGATTTGAGCCTATCTCGTGATTCGGACGCTTAACAAACTTTCTAATGAGTTCTCGTTGATCTTTTTTTAGAAAACATAAGCTAAATGCATTTGATTGCTTTGCAAGAGAGTATGTGTAGGAATTTTTTTCTAATCCTGCAACTAAAATCTTTGGATCAGAAGAGATTTGACACACTTGATTAACCGTCATCATACTGACTTGGTCTTTCCAGGCTGCACCCAGTAAATATAGCCCAGTAGGAATTTTCCATAGGAGTTGCCTACGCAATTTGTCGTAACTTTGAGGGTCTGAGCCTTGTGGTATAGGGCCTATTATTTTTGGCTCATTCAGATTTATTTTATTACCAGTCATACAGTTTGGTAAATGATTTTAGCAGGCTTAACACCCTACCAAATAACTAAAAACTACTTAAATAAGATTGTCATCCTAATTTAGCCTGATAGCTCGCCACTAGCTCCTGGGCAGTTGAAAAATACTTTAGCGAATTTTTTAACAGTAAAACATCTTTAGACAAATCGGAAATTTTTTTATTTACACCATCTTTGTAACATGCAAATGAGCCTTTGTAGGTCATTTCAAGGCCCTTAGATAAAACTTGATTTATTTGTGTCGATGGCGAGGGCAAAGCATTCGTATAAAAATTCTGTGCATCTTGACCTAAAACTGTGCACAGAGTAGGCAAAGATCCTATGTCCTTACTAGCGTATTGTTTTTCAATTCCATTAATGTCATTTACAATCGTTTCTACATTGCTAGCAAAAGAAACTTGAGTTGCCCAGGACACAACATTTCCAGCAACGGAGGAAGGCTTTGAGCACGAGCAAAGCAAAACTGTTGTTATAAATATCATAGATATTTTTTTCACTTATTAAAGACAATTAACATTTGGTGAGATTTTCCAAAACGTAAAACGAGCCATTGATCAAATAAAAGATCTTCCACTGTTACGCGCTTTTCTATATTGTCAACTCGCATATCATTTAAATAAAGACCACCTTGAGCAATCAAACGCTTTGCCTGAGAAATACTGTTAACAAGACCAGATTCTTTAGCCAATTCAGTTAAAAGTGGGGGGTTTTCTAAAAGTCTTTTATAAGCAAAGTATGCTCTTGGAGAATTTTTGTTTAATTCTTGAAATTGCTCTATTGAAAGATTCTTTAAATTTCTCGAAAAGATTAATTCAGATGAGGTTTTAGCGTGTTCAGCTTGATTTACTCCGTGTACTAAAGCAGTCATTTCATATGCCAGTTCTTTTTGTATAAGTCTCGACTTTGGATTTTTTTTAAAATTCTCTGTAATTTCAATGACATCTTCAATGGGTTTTAAACTAAAAAAGAGCATACAATTAACAGCTTGATCATCAGGTAAGTTATACCAAAACTGATAAAACTCATAGGGCGAAGTCATTTGCGGATCGAGCCAAAGATTACCTTTTTCAGATTTTCCGAATTTTGTTCCATCTGATTTTAATAACAATGGTGTCGTGAGTCCGTAGACTTCTTTTGCCCGCATTCTTCTTATAAGCTCGATGCCCTGGGATATATTACCCCATTGTTCAGATGCCCCTAGCTGTAAATTACAATCATAGTTGTCATAAAGATAAAGGTAATCGTAAGCTTGTAAAAGCATATAAGTAAATTCTGCAAATGATATTCCTTCCTCAGGGCGTTCTAATCTACGTTTTACAGACTCCTTGGCCATCATTTGATTAACGGTTACTCTTTTGCCTATTTCTCGTAAAAATTCAATAAGAGTAAGCTCTTTCAACCAAGCAGAATTGTTAGCAATTGTAATTTCACAGCCATTGTTATTAAAAAACTTAGTCACTTGCGACTCAATCAAGGATGCATTTTGCTCAACGGTCTGCAATGACAAAAGCTCGCGCTCTTTCGTCTTACCTCCGGGATCCCCAATTAAACCAGTGCCACCTCCAATTAGACAAATCACTTTATTACCCGCCATAGCAAGGCGCATCAGCTGTATTAATATAAGAAGGTTCCCTACTCCCAAGCTAGGGCCTGAAGGATCAAATCCTGCATAGGCTACACATTTACCATCTAACAATTCAGCTAACTTAGGGTCACTAACCTGAAAGATTAGCCCACGAGCATCCAGTTCTTTAAATAAAGATTTCTTTAACATCTATATTTGCACTCTCTATTTAACTAGCCTACAGTGTCTTAACCATTTTGTTGGCATATAATTTATAACTACAATGGTATCTCTTGTAAATTACGAAAACGGTAAATATGTATCCAGGAACCTTTGCAATAACTGATCCAGAAAAACCTGCAGTAATTATTGCAGACACTGGTCAAAGTTTAAGCTATAAAGAGCTCAATTCACAATCAATTAAAATAGCTCGTTTTTTAAAAGATCTTGGGCTTAACAAAGGTGACACCATAGCATTTTTAATAGATAACCGTCCTGAATTTCTTGCTGTAGCTTGGGCAGCCCAAAGAACGGGTCTGTATTACACCGCAATTAGCACGCGTCTGGCACCTGATGAAATAAACTACATTTTACAAGACTCAAACGCTAAAGTTTTTTTCATCTCAGATGCACGTTTTGACTTTCTGAACTCCTTAGAGCAGCCTAAAAACCTAAGAGAAATTATCACAATAGAACCTTATTCACCGCAGTATCGTACTTTAGAACAAATACTTAATTCAACTTCGGATTTAGCATTACAAGAAGAAGTTGAGGGTATAGATCTTTTATATTCCTCCGGAACAACTGGAAAGCCGAAAGGGATTAAGTTTAACCTTACTTTTTCACCAATTGGCCCGAGTCCAGTTAGTTTACTACTTGCAGGAATTTATCAAATGACTAAAGATTCAATTTATCTAACGCCTGCTCCGCTTTATCATGCAGCTCCATTAAGATTTTCTCTAGCTGTGCATCGTATCGGTGCTACACTTGTAGTTTTAAAACACTTTGAACCTGAATCATTTTTAAAAACAATTCAAGATTACCAAGTCACACACACCCAAGTAGTACCTACAATGTTTATAAGGCTTTTAAAAGCCCCTTTTGATCTAAGAAATAAGTACAACCTCTCTTCATTAAGGTGCGTTATACATGCATCAGCACCTTGCCCAATTGAAGTTAAAACAGAAATGATCCAGTGGCTAGGTCCAATTATTTACGAATATTATGCTGGAACAGAAGGTAATGGTTTTGTATGTTGCAACTCGCAAGAGTGGTTGTCTCATCCTGGAACTGTTGGCAAGGCATTATTGGGTAAAATTCACATATTAGATGAAAACAACAACGAAGTTCCTGTAGGGCAAGATGGTCTAGTTTATTTTGAAGGTGCAACAAACTTTGAATATTTAAATGATCCAGAAAAAACACAATCAAGTAGAACAAAAGAAGGCTGGAGCACTCTAGGTGACATAGGTCACTTGGATCAAGATGGATACCTTTATCTAACAGACCGGCAGTCATTTATGATTATTTCAGGGGGCGTTAACATTTACCCTCAAGAAATTGAAAATGTGTTAATTACTCATCCAAAGGTCTTAGATTGCGCTGTTTTTGGCATACCCGATGAGGAATTTGGAGAGCAAGTTAAAGCCGTCGTTCAACCAGTAAATATGTCCGAAGCTGGAGAAGAACTAGAAAAAGAATTAATCTCTTACGTTAAATCAAAAATTGCCTCTTTTAAGGCACCAAAATCAATTGACTTTAAAGAAGAGCTTCCTAGAGCAGCCACAGGAAAGCTTTATAAAAGACTATTGCGTGATAGTTACGTTAAAAGATAGGCTTTTTCTGTGAAAATCAAATTTTTAGTGTTCTTTGTCATTGCTAGCATGCTCTTAAGTGCATGTTCTAGCCTTCATAATCATACCTCAATAAATAAAACAATCAACTCTCTTTCATATCCTTTTTTCACATCCTCCGGGGGCAATGGGGCTATCTCTACAATAGATTTATCAAATTTTACCATTGCAAATTCAATTAATTTAAGTAGCTCCCCCATGCAAACTCTTCCAAATTTAATTGTAGATTCATCACAGAATTTAGCATACATTGAACTTCCAACCCAACTAGAAACACTTAACCTTCAACATGGTAACACCCAGCTGTATAACCTGGCGAAACTCCCCACAGGCATAGTTCTTGATCCGAACCCTAGCCCAAAAATATATACGATTGATAATTTAAGCGCTCAACTCGTTCAAATTGACCCTATAACGGGTTACACCACTACTTATCCTATAAACTTTGCTGGGGCTGGTTTAGTTATGTCACCAAATTATTCTTTAATGGCCGCATTAACCTACACACCTTTTAACACTCCTGCTCAAGTTTATTTCTTTAATCCAAATAACCCTTCAAAGCCAATAGGACAAATTAATGTCGGAACAGAAACTCAAATCCAGGGCCTGTTCTCACCTGACGGATCCGAATTTTATGTTTTAGAAACCTCACACGGTAACGTTCCAGGATTGTTATACCCAATAAATTTAACTGGATCTAGGCCGTCAATTGGTAGCCCAGTTGCTGTTGGACAGCTTCCTCGTGTAATGGCTATATCTCCAAATGGACAAGAAATTGCTGTAGTAAATGCTCAAGGTTCTCTAATTATAATAAATACTCAAAGCATGACAATTCAGTCGCTATTTAATTTGAATTTTTTTGTTAACTGGATGAGTTTCTCTGCAGATAGTCAAACCATTTACGTAGCAACTGTTTATCCGTCTGCCTTTGATGCAATAAATTCATCAACTGGTCAAATTACAAAATCGGTAAATTTGCCTTATCAGCCTTCTTATTTTGTTATAAAATCATCAACACCTTCTAATCGGAACTGTAATGGATGTGGTGTTTCTCCAAATTATAAAGCTTTTATATTATATGACAATACAAACGGAACAGTTTATAGTATAAAAAACCTATCTGCTCCAGTTGCTATTAAAGCTTCACAATCCCCGTTAGTTGTAGTTGGTAAAGTCGGCCAACCCGTTTGGATAATCAACACAGCAACAGATAACGCTCAATTGTACTCAAATGGAAACCTATCATCTGGTTACCCAACTTGTGTGAATCCAACAGAAGCTAACGAATCTCCAGATGGCAATTATTTATACATTACATGTGACCCCCCCGGAAACGGACCAGGAATACTACAAAGGCTTTCAACTAGTGGTCAAAGCAGCCAAATCCAAGTTGGGCATTATCCAACTGATGTTGGTATAACACCAAATAATTCTGAAATATTTGTAACTAATGCATTAGATAACAATGTTAGCATAATAAAGGCAAGTAGTTTTTCGTTAATAACAACCATACCTGTGGGATCTTATCCAACTCAAATAGTTGTTTCACCCGATTCGCGTTTTATATATGTCCTTAACAGCGCACAAAACACATTAAGTAAAATAAGCACGACATCTAATAAAGTTATAAATACACTAGCAGTTGGTAGTTCGCCTTATATACTGCCTACTCCAGATGGCTCTACTCTTTGGGTTATTAATCAAGCAGATGGTACGATGGAATCATTCTCAACACAAACCAATGTCTTAGAAAATCAAGTAAGCCTTAGCGGCAACCCTGTAGCTGCAGCAGTAACACCTGATGGAAAGTATTTATTAATAATTGACGACGTGAACAATGATTTACAAATGTATTCTGCAACATCCGGGGCTTTACTTAACAAGGTCTCTTTAAAAATGACACCAACTTCCCTTGCTGTTACGCCTGATGGTTCTTTTGCCATATGTGCAGATGAGCAAAGTGGGATTATTGTAGTAGTTTCTATACCTAACCTCAATATAGTAAATAACTTAAACTTAAATTCATCCTTAACACAACTTCAAACTTTTGAACCTAACAAAACTTCAAATTACACAACTACAACTGGAGTTTAAGCGTTTTAACTGTTAAGCCTTAATTGCTCATTTTTTAAGTGCTTGTTTAACTTCGTTGTAAATTAGCTTTGCTGAAGCTTTAGGATTAGATGATTTTGTAATGGGTCGTCCTACAACAATTTTTGTTGCACCACTTTTAACTGCTTTTTCAGGAGATGCAATCCTAACCTGGTCATCACTATGAAGCAACTCAGTTCTAATGCCAGGACAAACAATTTCAAACTGCTTAGTTATGTCTTTAACATAGTTTAAATCAGCTGCTGATAAAACCACCCCACCAAGATCTAGTTCTAAAGCCCAATTAATTAACTCTTTAATTTTCTCAGGATTTGTATTTTGAGAGGTTAAAACCGTAACACCTAATATACAAAGATCTTGTTTTAAAGACTTTAAGTCAGAGGCAATGAATTTAAGGGTGGCTGGTTCAGGCTGGAGATGAATTGTTGTAAAATCTACACCCATTTTTGAGATCACTTTTAACGTCTTTGCTACAGTAACGGGAATATCACAAAGTTTTAAATCTAAAAAAACCTTAAAGCCAAGCTCTTTTACAGATTTTACTGCTTTAGGTCCGCAAGCACAGAAAAGCTCTAAACCAACTTTTAAGGTTCCAACAAATTCTCCAACTAAAGTCGATGTATAAATCGCTTCATCAAGATTATCGTAATCAAGAGCTAAAACTATATATTCTTTAGGATCCTTTAAAAGGGCATCATTCATGTTTAAATACCTAAGCTTTTTCTATAGCTTAACTTTAAATCCTCTATTGACTCGTATTTGTTTTTCTCAAGGTACTTTTTCAAAGCTTTGACAATCCTGAATCCAATGCGAGGATTTATCAAGTTTGCTGTACCAATTCCTACTGCATCAGCTCCAACAGCTAAATATTCTAAAACATCTTTTAAACTAGAAACCCCTCCTATGCCAATAATGCCGGTTTGTTTAAATTCTTTCCTTAAAAGATATACCCCTCGTAAAGAGACAGGCTTAAGAGCTTTACCAGATAGGCCACCTAATAATATTTTCGGTTGGCTTTTATCATCAATCTCTATAGCCATCCCAGATAATGTATTAAACGCAGATATTGCATCAGCGCCGCTATCAACGGCTTTTTTTGCAACTTCAATATAGTTATCACTATTAGGCGATAACTTTGCCCAGATTGGCTTATTAATACTTGAAAAGATTGAAACAATTTTAGCTGTTAATTCAGGATCGTGTGCGAAAATTTGTTTTTGGGCTAAATTTGGACAGCTTAAATTTAACTCAACTGCTAATACTTCTTTAGCTGTATCCTTAAGCAAATCAGCACAAGTTTGAAAATCTTCTATTGATTGTCCCCAAACACTAATTATTACATTTGCTTTTTTTGAAATTAATTTTTTTAACTCTTTTTCTAAAAATCTTTGAAGACCATCTCCCTGCAGTCCCACACTATTAACCATCCCACATGTTACTCCCATAAGCCTTGGAGCATTATTACCGGGCCAAGGATAACAAGTAAGAGACTTAACAACAACTGCACCAAGTTGATCAAGTGAGCCAAAATCAGCCATTTCATCTGCATATCCTGCTGTGCCAGAAGCTAAAAGCAAGGGAGAGTTAAGTGAGATAGACCCCACTTTTGTAGTTATGTCAGGAGTATTTAAGATCACTAAAATTATCCTAGGACAAAGCTAAGCAATATTTAAAAATCCAAACTTTTTATCTGGCAAAGCCATAGCGTCGATTTTTTTTTAAATCACATAAATAGCATAGATTTTAATTAACACAAATTATAATCAAGCATCAGCTAAAGAACAAAGTTTTATAAATGCTTCTTTTTTTTAGAAATTACATTAATTATCATCACATTACCATTATCAAGGAATCTCCAAAAATTAAAAGCCATTAGACACCAAAAATACACATTTGATGTTGATAGCTTGTCATGGCGCTGATTTGCCTTGCTTTTCTAGTGGGCCGCCCGGGGCTCGAACCCGGCACCTTGGGATTAAAAGTCCCCTGCTCTACCCGATGAGCTAACGGCCCAGTAAAAGAATACAGCACATCGGGGGACTTATTTCAAGCTGAGAGCTTATTGAGTATTTGGCGCGCAATCGTCCTTGCCTCTAAGTCAGCATCTAGTATTGCATTTAAGGCCTCTTGTGAACATTTTTGATAATGATTAAGCGTATACTCAACCACTCTCATAATATCAAGCCAGTTAATTTGACTATTTAAAAAAGCCTCTACAGCAACTTCATTAGCAGCGTTTAACCAGGTAGGCGCACACCCGCCCAAAGCTCCAGCATAATATGCTAAATCAAGTGCATTAAAGACATCTTTGTCAGGGGGCTCAAATCTCAAATTAAAAGCCATTGAAAAATCTAAAGAACCAAAAGAAACATGAGAGCGATTTGGATAATAAAGAGCGTAAGAAATTGGCGCTCTCATATCTGGCTTTGAAAGCTGAGCTAAGCTAACACCATCAGTAAAGCAAACCAGTGAATGAACAATTGACTCAGGGTGGATAACTACATCAATTGCATCGTAATTAACTGAGAACAAAAAATGCGCTTCAATTATTTCAAGACCTTTATTCATTAAAGTAGAGGAATCAATTGTTATTTTTGGCCCCATTTTCCAAGTCGGATGAGAAAGCGCCTGATCAACGGATACTCTTTTTAACTCTTCTTTTTTGTAACCTCTAAATGGCCCACCTGATGAGGTAATAACTAGCTTAGAAACGTCTTTTTTGTCTTCATTTTTTAAACATTGAAATATTGCACAATGTTCTGAATCAACTGGCAATATTTGATTGCTAAAAGATAGCAAAGATTTAACTAATTCTCCAGCTGAAATTAATGACTCCTTGTTAGCTAATGCTAATTGCTTGTTTTTTTTAAGGGCAGCAATCGTAACTGGCAAGCCAGCAAATCCTACGACTGCATTTAAAATTAAATCAGATCTTGCACACAGCTCATCTAGGATGTTTTGATCCAAAGTAACTTCACACAACGATTTTAAAGCTTGCTTTACTTGCTCATAAGCTGATTGTTCTTTAATAAGTACGACCTCTGGTAAAAACTCACGAGCTTGTTCAATTAAGATTTCAGATGAACTATTTGCTGAAAGGGCAACTACCTTAAATTTTTGCGGATCTTTTCTAATAACCTCAAGTGCTTGTCTTCCAATTGAACCAGTTGATCCAGCAATAAAAATCTTTTTCACTTATTAATTTAAGCTAGCACAGTTAAGACATATGAAGAATTTGCAGCATATAATACAAAACTGGCATAGCTAGTAAAATTCCATCAATTCTATCAAGTAAACCCCCGTGACCGGGTAGCACAGATCCCATGTCTTTGATCTTTAAATCTCTTTTTATCATCGACTCAATTAAATCACCAATAACGGTAGCTAGTGCCACCACAAAACCAATTAAAAGGGCGTTAGACTCGCTCCAGGGATGCATAACTTTACCTAAAACGGCAGCACTTATTAATGCTAGAACTATTGCGCCAATAACGCCTTCAACAGTTTTTGACGGTGACGTTTTTTTAGCAAAATTATGTGTCTTAAAGCCTATTTTTTTAAAAAATTTTCCAATAAAATAAGCACCTACATCACTTGCAATTGCAAACAGTAAACCCCCAGTTAAATAAGCCACCCCATGACGATTAGGGTAATCATGCGGAGTTATTACCAAAGCAGCAAAAGAACCTAAAAATCCAATCCAAAAATACCCAATTAAACTAAATGAGCTACCAGCAAGCGGTCTTTCCTTTGGATCATTACTAAGACCTGGCAAAAACCAAACCATACTCGATATAACAACAATTGCACTTATGAGCATCAGCCCATTAGAACCCTTTGAATAAGCAGCTAAAGATGCACCGATGGATCCCAATATACCAATCAAGCCTGCTGTTGCTAATTTTTTCTTATTTAAAGTGCTGTAGAACTCACTTAAGGCTACTACAATTAGAAGCACAACTAAAACAAGGACAGCTACAGGACCCAACTTTAAACAGGCCCCAGTAATAGCTGCGAAAACTATGCCTGAAAGTAGTCTTCCAACCAAATCAGATTTAGGCTTCTGCCTGGTTCTGGTTCGAGGTCTTTTTTCAATTTTTTCTTCAGCTAAGTCGTCACTTGTTTCACCAAAGTCTTGCTCTGCCCATTCCATTTGCGTAGCTCTAAATCCAGCAGGTTTTAAATCCTTTAAAATCTCATCATCAGGTTCCTGCTCTGTGTGCTCAACATCTTCTGAATGAGCTTGCTCTAAAGATACTGGAATCTCCCCACTAGGTGGATCACTCCAGTGTAGTGGTAGCTCGCCAGTAGCGATTTCCATAACCTGAGTAGGCTCGGGTTCTTCTGGCTGAGGAATTTGACCGGTTTGTAAAATCTCGCGAGCTTCAACCGAACCTTTTATGCGGATTTGCTGAGTACTCTCTTGTGAATCACTGGGCTCTTGGGCGTCTTTTTTTTCCATTAATCCTATTTTAAACGTCTAAAAGTTCCCGCTCTTTTTGTGCGAAAAGTTGATCAATTTCTGTAGTTTTTTCATGGGTTATTTTATCCATTTGTTTTTCAACGCTTTCTAGCTCATTATCAGAAATCAATCCGTCTTTTTTCAAAGACTCTAATTCGTGTCTAGCCTGGCGCCTTAGGTTTCTAATAGATACCCTTCCTTCTTCTGCTAACTGTTTAACCAGTTTAACTAATTCTTTTCTGCGCTCTTCAGTCAACATAGGAAAATTAAGCCTTATAACATGCCCATCATTTGAAGGTGTTATACCTATATCAGAAGCTTGAATTGCCTTTTCAATTGCTGATATTGAATTTTTATCAAATGGCGTTATTACTAGAGTTCTAGCCTCTGGAATCTGAAAGGACGCTAGCTGCTTTAATGGAGTTGGGCTACCATAATAATCTACAGTTATTCGCTCAACTAAAGCCGATGAAGCTCTTGAAGTGCGCACGTTAGCCAGCTCGCTTTTAACGTGGGCAACTGCTTTGTCCATTTTTTCCTTAATGGTCTTTACTACAGTTTCTACATCATTCATTTAATCAAAGTCCCAATATGTTCACCTTTTAATGCTTTCTTTATGTTTCCTTCAGTCATAAGATCAAAAACAAGTATAGGTATTTGATTATCGCGACAAAAGGTGATTGCGGTTAAATCCATCACCCGTAACTCCTTTGCAACAACTTCCATAAAGCTAATCTCATCATACTTTAAAGCATTTGCTTGCAGCTTTGGATCTGCGCTATAAACCCCGTCAACTCCTGAATGTGTGCCCTTTAAAATAACTTCAGCACCAATTTCTGCAGCTCGCAATGCTGCAGGAGTATCTGTGGTAAAATAAGGATTGCCCATCCCAGCTGCAAAAATAACTACACGCCCCTTTTCTAAGTGTCGAATAGCCCTACGTCTTATGTAAGGCTCAGCTACTTCAGCCATATGAATGGCAGTTAATACCCTCGTTGGTTGCCCATGGCGCTCTAGGGCCTCTTGTAAAGCAAGGGCATTAATTACGGTTGCCAACATTCCCATCGTATCTGAAGTTGACCTTTCAATGCCGGAATGTTCTCCAGTGGCTCCTCTCCAAATGTTTCCACCGCCAACCATTATGGCAATCTCAGTGTCAAGTTCCTGATGGGCTTGTGCTATTTCTCTGGCAATGCGATCAACAACTTTTGCGTCAATAGTTTCCTCAGAGGACGAAGACGCCAGAGCTTCCCCGGACATTTTTAATACGATTCTTTTCCACCTCCCCGGAGCTTTTTGACTAGCAGGTGGATCATTTGCCATGTTAACTTCCTACTATAAACTGAGAAAAGGCGATAACCTTAGAGTCCTCTAAAAATTCTCTTACTGTAATTTTTTCATCTTTTACATAAGGCTGATCAAGCAAGCATCGCTCTTGATAAAAACGGTTAAGCCTTCCTTCAAGTGCTTTTGGAATTGCCGCTTCAGGTTTTCCTTCATTACGAAGAGTTGCTTGGATTATTTCTCTTTCTTTTTCAACTTCTTCAGATGGTACGTCAGATCGATCCAAATACCTAGGACGCCCAAAAGCAATATGCACAGCTAAATCATGGGCCTTTTGCTGATCTGCGTTTTGAAGCTCCACTAAAACACCATTAACACCGCGCCCGTTTTGGATATGAAGATAAGTTCCAATTGTTGAATTAGAAGCCTCAAATCTTTGAACTCCTGCTAATTCAATGTTTTCCTTGAGCTTTATTTTAAGTGAATCAATCTCATCAGTAAATGAACTTGCAGCTTCGAGCCCTTTTATTAATACTGTTGATGCAATTTCATCTAGTAGGTTTAAGAACTCTTCTGATTTTGCAACAAAATCAGTCTCACACTTAAGCATTACCATCGCAGCAGCATCTGAATTAGATGAAATTGCAACGGCTCCTTCGGGGTTGTCTCTATCAGAACGTTTTGCAGCCGATGCTAATCCCTGCTCTCTTAGCCAACGCCGCGCTTTTTCAAAATCACCTTCGGCGTACTCAAGAGCCTTTTTAGCATCCATCATTCCGGCACCTGTCTCTTGCCTTAATCTTTGAATATCTTTTGCACTAAAGGCTGGCATAATCTCTCCTTTTAATTTGTAACTGCTGCTGAACCCTGACCAAAAGAACGCTCAGAAACACTAGTTCCTGAAGCCTCTGAAGCAGGCGATAAAACAGTTCTAGCTTGAATGTACTGACCTTCTTTTACAGCCTCTGATATTACTCTGCATATGACCTCAGCTGATCTAATTGCATCATCATTGCCTGGAATTGGATAAGTAACTAAATCTGGATTGCAATCACTATCAACTAGAGCCACCACTGGTATAGCCAGTTTATTTGCTTCAGTAACAGCTAAATGTTCTTTCCCTATATCAATTACAAATAAAGCATCTGGTGGTTTTGTTAAGTTTCTAATTCCCCCTAAATTCCTTTGTAATTTAGCCATCTTACGCAACAAAGAAAGAGCTTCTTTTTTCGGCATTCCTTCAAATTCACCTGCTGATTTAGCTGCTTCATATTCAACAAGCTTTCGGATTCTTGAAGACACGGTAGCAAAATTGGTAAGCATTCCCCCTAACCATCTTTCATTAACATAAGGCATTGCACATGATGTTGCATATTTAACAATTGCTTGCTGGGCTTGTTTTTTAGTACCCACAAACATAATTACTTTGCCTTCTTTAATTAAATCTCTAACAAAAGAATAAGCTTGCTCAATTGCTTGGGCAGTCTTACGCAAATCAATTATGTAAATACCGTTTCTCTCACCCAGCACGTAGGGCTTCATATTTGGATGCCAACGGTGCTTAGGACTACCAAAATGAAATCCCGCTTGTAGCAGTTCCTTTGTAGTAATTACAGCCACTTATCTTCTCCTTTCCATCGGTTTTACAACCCTGAGCCTTGCACCTTACTAAAGGCGACCGAGGAACGCTCAGGTGAACGTTAATTTGACGTATTCAAGGTTAGCTTAAAGAACAAACTTTTTTCAAAATATCAACCTAGGTCAGTTAATAATAAATCATCAATTGTTTCTCGCCTTATAACAGGATAAACTTCGCCCTGTCTCACAAAGACAACAGCTGGCCTGGGCATTTTATTGTAATTTGAAGCCATAGAAAAGGTATATGCTCCAGTAACTGGAATTCCTAAATAATCTCCTACCGTGTAATCACCTGGTAGATAAGCATCTTTAACTAAAACATCACCAGATTCGCAATGCTTTCCAACAACTGTTACTTTCTCAGTTCTTTCGTCCCTAAAAGCCCTCGGTAAAAATGCCTCATATTTACTGCCATAAATCATTGGCCTAGGATTGTCAAACATACCCCCATCTACTGCTACATAAGTTCGCACTGAATCAATTTTTTTAATAACCCCTATTTTATATACAGTTACTGCTGCACTTGCCACAATTGCCCTACCCGGCTCAGCTGAAATTTTAATATCGGCCGACAAGTTCTCAGAAGCATATTTCTTAATTGCCAAAGCCCAGTCAGAAATCTTAATAACAGGATCACCCGTTACATATGGCACTCCTAATCCCCCTCCAACGCAAAGCTCCTCAAGTTCATACTTTGATAAAAACTCTGCCACTGCTTGAATTGCAGCCTCATAAGAGTCAAGCTTGAAAACTTGGCTTCCTATATGAAAATGAATTCCTAAAAGATTGAGTTCTTTAGACTTTAACAACTTCTCAATAACTGAACTTAACTCTTTACTCATTAACGGAAAACCAAATTTAGAGTCTTCTTGTCCTGTTTTTACATACTGATGCGTATTAGCCTCTACCCCAGGAGTTAATCTAAGAAGCACATTTAATCTTTTTCCACCAATCCCAGAGCTTAAAAGAGATTCAAGATTAAAAATATCTTGATATGAATCCAAGACAATTTTCCCTACGCCATACTCAATTGCACTTGCTAATTCTTTAAAGGATCTATTATTTCCGTGGAAAACTAGCTTAGCTGGATCCACCCCGGCTTTGAGCGCAACTATCATTTCGCCCAAACTTGCCACATCTAAACTTAGGCCTTCCTCTTGAACGATTTTACAAAGGCTTTTGCATGTAAATGCCTTGCTGGCATATGCAACTAAATCAAAACCATCTTTAGCTTCTTTCAGTCGCGCCCTAATATGGTCTTCGTCATAAACAATAACTGGAGTACCGTATTGCTCTGCAACATCACATAAATTAACACCAGATACTTCAAGAGTTCCTTGGCTATCTGAAGTCGAATTATCAGGCAACAAATAATCAGGTATTGGTTTTTGAATCATTTAAGCATCATTTAACACAATAACACTTTAGGCAAAAACCTAACTCCTCGGGTTTTAAAAAATTCCAATCTTAATTATCAGCTAAAACTTATTTAAATCTATAGCCTAACAACACAAAAACCTCTACAATGTGGCAAAATGGGCTGTTGTTAATGAGTAGCAGATCAAAAAAATTTGCTTTCGCAATAATTTTTTTTGCTTTTTACTTAATGCTTGCTAGCTGGGCAATGACAGAAGTGCCTGGTGGCCCCCCAGATGAGCCACAAAATTTTGTTTATTCAGCTGCTGTTGCACGCGGAGAAGTGTTTTTACCAATCTTGTCCCTTAATCCATATCCAGTTTGGAGTGCAAGCGTTCCAAAATGGATTTTATCTTTTAACAACGCTTCGGTTTATACCCTTGGATCACCTCCGCACGGGCTTTCAATAAACCCGCTTTCGTTAGTAGCACAAACTAAAAACCCCACCCTTTTAACAACCGGAGAAACCAATCTAGCTCATCTGCCTCCGTTTGTCTTTTTTATCTTCGGTGTCCCTACTCTTTTTCTATACGGCATTGGAGCCATCTTTACAATTCGCCTCTTAGCTTCTTTGCTAGCTTGCTTATTTGTCTTTTCATCCTTTTTTTTAATATCTAATCATAATAAATCTGAATTTGCTTTCCTTGGGCTTTTACTTGCCTTAACTCCAGAGGCAATTTTCTTAGGAGCCTCTATTAATCCAAGTGGATTAGAGATATTTGGGGCTATTGCACTATGGAGTTTTGTAGCATTTGTAATTACCGAAAAGCAACGCACTGAATTAATTAAAGGGCTCTGTTTAATTGCTGGTTTACTGTGCTTAGTTAGAACGCTATCACCATTATGGGTAGTTTTTGGGGCTCTGTTTATTTTAATTGGAATTGGTTGGCAAAACTTTTTAAATTATTTAAAAACACGAAGTCTATTAAAGTATTATCTATGGGTACTGTTAAGTTCAGTAGCAACCTTTATCTGGGATTTGCTAAAAGGTCGATTTCCTGCCCCTATTAAGTTTTACTTAACTAATGATTATTTTCAGAAACCTTTTTTAATACGTTTCTTAATATCTTTACAAAGAGCTTTTTTATTTTTCAAACAGGCATATAACAACATTTTAGGTGCAAAATATATATTTAACGCTCAATCTGTAATTTGGATAATTCTAAACACAGCATTAGTTTTATTCGGACTTATTTATTTAAAACGAAAATACAAAGCAATTATATTGATCGGCATAGTATTAAATTTCGTCATTCCAGCTTTTTTCGAAGCGCTTTTAGGATCCAGCCTAGGCCAGTGGTGGAATGGTCGCTACAGCCTGCCACTATATGTTCAAACTCCTATATTGTCATCAATTTTTATTGCTCAAGAGTTCTTAGCTAGCCAACAAGTTTCAAAAATAAAAATCACGGCCAAATATTTTTTTGGATTAGTCATATTGTTCTGGTTTTCTACTGAAATAAGCTCTTTATATGAAATGATAAAGTTTTACATGGTTGGGACCTTGGGCTCACCAAACATTTTTTTTAATTCTCAGGCTAAATGGCAAACATATCCTTTTGGCTTTCAAACAATATGGCTTGCTTTAAATCTAGTTAGCATAACCATAATTTGTATTTACATAATCTTGTCTTTCTTAAAGAAAAGCAAGCTAAGTATTATTAATATCAATACTTTTATAAGACAAATAGTTAAACAATGAACAAATTTATAATTTTTAGACAGTCTGTTGGTTATAAAGGTAGCAATACTTGAGGCTTAAATTGATCCAACGAAAAATTATAAGTCAAAAAAAATTTAATACCTTTATAAAAGTTCTGCCATTTATTTTTGGTTTTATTGTTTTGTTAATAACATGGTCGTTTTGTGAACCATTAACACTTGCATCTGATGAGCCACAAAACATGATTTATGCTTCAGCGGTTATAAGAGGACAAATTTTATTGCCTCAAGCTGTTACAAATCCGTATCCTTTATGGGAAGCAAAAGTCCCAGCATGGTTAAATAACTTGAATTCAGCCTACACATACCTTGGTGGTGCTGGTCCTCATGGTTTAACAGCAAATATCAACGCTTTAATTAACAAGGGAAACTTAAAAGCTTTAATTCCAACTAGGACAAATTTAGCAGTTTTACCTCCTTTTATTTACTTTTTAATAGGAATACCAACTCTTTTTTCCTACGGAATAACTTCTGCCTATCTAATGCGTTTAGTTACATCAATTCTTTCAGGGATTTTTTTAGGCATTGCTTTTTGGCAACTAACAAGGCATTTTAAAACAAAAGCTGCATTCAGTGGGTTTTTTTTAACACTTACCCCACAGACACTGCTTCTTGCGGCTGTGCCAAATTTAAACGGACTAGAAATAGCTTGCAGTATCTCTTTATCAGTATTTACCGGACTGTTAATTACAAATCCCGACAAGTCCGAATTTTTCAAAGGTTTTTGCCTTGTTGGAGCTTGTCTTTGCTTAACTAGAACTGTATCTCCTTTATGGGTAATAACTTTAGGTTTATATCTCTTAATTTATTTAGGAGTTAAAAAAACAATTGCTATTTTTAAAAGTAAAAACCACCTAATTTATTTTTTTCTCTTAGCAGTTTGTGCAATAGCTACATTTCTTTGGGATATTATCAAAGGTCGATTCCCTGGTCCTATACTTTTTAACTTAATTAGTAACTATCATTCACAACCGTTTTTTGAACGATTTCTTTTATCTATTCAACGATCAGCAATGTTTTACAACCAAGCTTATGACTGGATAGGAGGAGTCTCTCCAACCTGGGCTTCTTTAATATGGTTCTTTTTAACCTTATTATTAGTAATTTATGCCTTTTTTGCATCTAATAAAAAGCAAAGAATTATCCTAGTTATTTCAGTATTTTTTAATTTAACAATACCGGCAATACTTGAATCTACTCAAGGTGCAACACTTGGCAACTGGTGGAGAGGTCAATACGGCATGCCATTATACGTTCAAACCCCAATACTAGCAGGTATTTTTATCGCTAACTCGCAGCATTTTAAAAACGACAATGCTAGCAATATCACTCTTAAAAAAGCGAGTTTATTTTTCTTAGCTACTGTATTATATTCATTTTTTTCTGAGTTTTACTTTTTCTATGCAATGATACGCACTTACATGGTAGGCACAAAAGGACCCATACTTTTATTTGCCGTAAAGTCAAACTGGCAACCATTCCCAGCTGGATCTTATGATATTTGGATACTAATTAATTTTGGCTTAATACTTACAGCATTGTTGTTTTTATACAGAGTAAAACACTCAAACAGCTCACAATTTATAGATAATAGCTAAATGTTGCATATATCCCTAGCATTAGCGCGCATTTAAGCAATTTCAAGCTAAAAATATCGGGCTTTAAGATATCAGAGCAGTAAATAATCAGATAAATAAGTAACTATTGCTACAAATTACCTTTAAAATCCATCAATATTTTGCTTGCCTTTTCATAAAGCTAAATGGCAAAGTTATTTTACTTAAAAAATTTAATTAGAGATATATACATCTTTAGAAAATCACTAATTTTGTTTGTGAAATAGTTAAACCTAGCCTATGTTTAGGGTTTTTGCTAAATAACCAACATATGAACCAAAACACTCTGGAACCTGAAAATGTAGCAATCCAGTAAATCCAATCTCAGTAGGCTTGTCATTAGCACACCACGGAATCATCCTGACCGAATCAGGGGATGGATAAGGTAACATAATTGGAATTTGAGGCATGACAGCTTTATATACTGGCGGGTTACTAATAGGTACTTGATTTACAATTAAGCTATCTAAAGGATATGATGATGCATCACAAACTGACATTGCCTGAAGTTTAAAAAGATCCTCAACTGTTTTATCTATAGCACAAAAAGATGACACCTGGTGGCTCACATTATTTTGAGCTCCTAAAGGCCTGGCTAAACCTCCGGCAGTTACAATATAGGATCTTAAAACATTCACATGATCAGCTGTGAACTGAGTATCGTCTTCGACAATCATCACAAGTGTATATTTCCAAAAAGGACTTCGTGAAAGAGCTTGTATGATTTCACCCGTTGCATAGTCGTTATTTGCCACCATTACTTGAGGAGCCCACATTAGAGGATTATTACCTGAATTAAAAACATCAGTATGGTCATCAGGTAACTCAAGTATCGCAAAATTAGGCATGGTTGTTTGACAGCTCAGCTGATTACCACCTGAGTTAATACATTGATTATAAGAGGCCTCCCAACCTGCAAGTGAGTACTTTGAATAGTCAGTTGGCGAAGCGCCCGGGTAATTACAAAAATTGTTAGGCCCACCACAAAGTCCAATTGTCTTGCCAAAATCCTGCGGTGGGCGCACATTGTTATAAGTATCCCAAGCTTGATCCACCGTCACGCCGCTTATGAAAATATTTGCTCTATTAGTATCAGGAAAATCTGTGTTAGTACCGGAAAAAACTTGACTTGGAGCATTTCCCCAAATTGCTTCAGGAATCTCATTTGCATTTGCAGGCGAATTAGGATTCAAATCCCCACCGTAGGTTACCTCACTAAATCCAGCATTTAACACCTCATCAGCAAGTCGTGTTGTGGGGTTGTAACTTAACGGATCACCATTCCTGTTGCCTCGTAAACCAAAATCATTATCCACATGAACAAATAGCTCAGTAGGTGGTGTAGTCTCTCCTCCTGTAAGTGTTGAGTGACCTGTCTCTGATTCGTCTCCAGCTACCCAATTGTTGTCATTAATTCCATAAGTTTGTGCGATTTTTGCCAAATTAGCTGTTATCATTGGCCCATAAGTTTCATAAGCTGAAGTTGAATTCAAGCTTGAAAGAGCCTGGGAAAGATAGCCAAGCATAGAATCAACTGTCTTGTTTTCTCTTAAAATTATCACTACGTGTAAGTATTTACTTATCAGTGACCCCTGGGAAGTTTGACAAATTAAATTGCTACTAACCGCACTACCATTAGGCATTGGCACCGAATCACACCCATTAGTTTGGGCTGAGGAAAACTGAGGATCTACAAAGGCAAGCAAATCATCAGCTGAAATGGTTTGAGCTGTGAACTGGCCAAATTCAGTAGATGAATTAGAAGATAAAGTTATAGCAGAAACAGAACCTTCTAATTCATTTGTGCCGTAATCATTGCTAGCTGGATCATAAAACCCTGGTCCTGTTCCCATGCCTTGAAAGTTTGCTACATAAATTCTGTAACCAGATCCATTTGGTGAAGAACCAGTTGTTATAGCAATTGGCATCCATCCTACAGGTATTAAAGTAAATGGCACAACAACTGAATAAACAGAATCATTTCGCATAACTTTTATAGTCTGGCTAATAGGACTACCATCTGCATTTAAAACCTCAACAGCATTAAGACCAAACAAGGTAACAAATATATATCTGCCTGTTGGATCAAATGCTACTGCGCTAGGTTGAGAACCTCTAATCCCGTAATTACTTAAGCCAACTGGAACGGAATAAACCCGTGAAGCAAGCCCTTGAGAGTTAAGATCAATTATGCTAATAGAATTAGAACGTGAATTAGCAACCACTACTTCATTACCTTGAGGTGATAATGCTAAGCCCATAGGTTGGCTGCCAACTGGTATCGCTTGAACTTCAGACCCACTGCCCCCACCAGAGGCTAACTTAATAACTGAAACTGTTCCTGTTCCACCAGCTCTTAAAGGGTTAGAAGAATCTGCCCAATTGCTTACATACAATGTGTTATAAGTTGAAGAATATGCCACAGAATAGGCATCCTGGCCGACTGGTATTAAATTAATAGGCGGTGTAGTTGACTGCGGGTTAGAGACATTAACTGAAATAATAACCGAGCAAGATGAAGGGGCAGGGTTATTACCTGGATTTCCAAACAAATCTTGGTTTGAAGGACAAGTTGCACCAGGATTATATGAATCAATAGTACTTTGAGAAATTGGCAATGTTGCCGTAATATAAAGCCAAGAATTTTGACCCAACACCATATTTCCCGGATATCCAGGAACTGATATTCCTGGAGGATTAGCAAGAGGGGGAACTATTGAAGTTGAATTAGGTGGCACTGTTATCTGACCCGAAGAATTTATAAAGTAATGATAAATTTTGTCTTTTCCGCCTCCAGATAGCCAAATATTACCTGAATCATCAGAAGCAACACCTAAGAAAGCTGAAGCAGCTGGAGGGTTTTGTATTGTCAGATTTGAGGTGTTAATAACACCTAATGACTCATCCCACTGCCCTGAAGTAGGAACAAAAACATATTGCCCGTTTGGTGATAAAGAAACTCCATCAGGCTGACTAAGTGTGCTTATTTGAGTTCCCGCTGGCTCTAAAGTCCAGCCTACTGGTATGCGGGGACCATTTGTTGAAACGGGCGTGCCTTGTGGTCCTAAAATTTCATAATTAGTTGCCAAAGTGTTAGTAAGTGGTTTTGATCGAGAAACTTTAAAAAAATTATTCAGCGTAAAATCAGCAATTATTAAGGAAGAAAAAAACAAAAAACACAATAACAAAACCCTAGCTTTTTTCATTATCCATACCACCCAAAAACGTCCATTATTAAATCGCAGTTTGATAACTCAGGTTCTGCTGTAAGCTGACCATTTGTGCCTAAGGTTACTAAAACCGCATTTGCCACAGTCTCACCAGCCATCCAGTTCAAATCAGATGTAGCAGGCTTTGTGCTAAGGCCAGCGGGATAAATTGTAATATAACCGTTGTTACCGGTTGTATTTGTAACCGTAGCGTTAGCCAATACAGCAACTGCTGAGGAGGGTATATTTGCTAAACCTTCAACCTTAAAAGTATAAGGTTGCCCAGAAACTAATGTCGTTCCAGCACCTTGATAAATCGATCCTGATCTCGTGTCAAGAATCCTTGCGGGTGACACTGGATGAAACTCATATCCAGTTGCCGTAGATGATGATGAAGTGAAGTATCCTGAGACATCCACTATCACATTAACTGATCCAGATGGTCCATAAGCAATAGTCATTTGCCCGGTTGAAGAAAGCGCAACGATAGCTCTATTGGGCACGGTTTGATCTGCATTGAAATTAACCGTTGACGCCGAAGGTGTAGAGGAACCTGTTGGGTATGCTGTTAAGTAACCTCCATTTGTAGTTCCTCCCGTTGCCGTAATGTTTACTACAACAGCTGACACGCCTGTTGCAGGGACACCTCCTAGGCCCTCTACCTGGATTGTAAGAGGTGTGCTAGGAGTCACTGGAGAACCTTCTCCTTGATATCCTGAAGCCGGCCTTGTATCAGCAATTCTTGCTGGTGAACTTAGGGCAATGTAATAACCCGCAGCTGAAGTTGCAGGTGATATCCATCCTTCAACATCAACTAAAACATCAGTAGTGCCAGTAGCATTATACAATGAAATCTCGCCATTTGCTCCAATGGGAACTTCAACAAAGTTAGCAACTGCGTTCTCATTAGCCGAGAAGTTTAAGCTAGACACATTTGGCCTAATGGTTCCAGTAGGCCAAACTGTAATATAACCTGCTTGAGTTGGGTGAACAGCAGTTACATTTAAAACTATTGCAGATGCATCACTAGGCACATTGTCAGAGTTTGCGCCAACAACATTTACGCTTAAAGTGCCACCTGGCCCCAGATGATCTCCTGCATAAGTTGGGGGATCAGTGGCACCAGTCCTAGTGTCCACTATCCTTACTGGGGCCTCACCGTAAAAGACACCTGGGGCAATAGCGCTCCAGGTTATCGCCTGACCAGCTCGGTCTACAACCATGCAAAAACTAGCTGTGGGGCAACTAATTGAGGATGGTTCAGTATTTCCTGGATCTGCTAATCCAGCTGGTGAAAAAGATCCATTTTGATACAAATAAGCATTTCCATCTTGGTCAATAGCCATGCATGAGGTTGATGAACATGAAATTGCATTTAAAGCAATGGAACTAGATGCAGTTAATTGAGTCACTGTAGTCCAATTTGTTCCATTGGTTGAAGATAAGTACTCTCCGCTTGAGTCAACTGCAATACAAATACTTGAGCTACAACTTACTGAATCAAGCCCTGCATTAGAATCAATCAGAGTTGGCGTTGAACAGCCACTAAATCCAGCAGTGGAGGCACTACAAAAAACTGAATAACCGCCCGAGCTAACAAGCACACAGCCTGGGGTAGAATCAGAACACCCTGCAGCACTAAATCCAACCGATGGAAAACTTGCTAACTTTGTAGCACTTAAGGTGCCTGTTTGGAAACTAATCTGATAGACATTTCCACTTTGATCAATTAACAAACAGTAATTCCCAATTACTGATGGTGGCGGCAAACAACCTAAAGCACTGACTAACCCTGATGGATCAGCATCTATAGCGCTACCGTTTAAAGCAACATAGCCATTGGTATATGCCTCTAAACACCCTACGGAAGCTATGCAAGAAGCAGAAACAAAACTTCCATAAGAAGTTTGTGCTGGTGCTTGAAAAGCTGAGCCATTCCAACTAATCGTTCTTCCTGCTTGGTCAAACAATGTGCAATTACTTGAGGACTCACAACTTACCCATGTCAAACTATTTGTTGTTGGTTCAATATCTGAAGTCGTTACAACGGAAGAGTTATTTAAAACCGCACCATTGCCATTTTGGCCAACAACTACACACACTGATGAACTCACACAGCTTACATAAGTTGGAGTTGAACCAATTCCTATTGAGGTGGAGGTTCCCCAACTAGTTCCGTTATAGACAACAAAATTTCCATATTGATCACTTGCAACACAATACGGGGTTCCGCTTGAGTTAATACAACTAACTGAGGATAGTAAACCATTTTGATCAACTATTGAAGGACTAGCCCAAGTATTATTGTTAAACAAAATTGCTTGGCCAGCTCCATTAACAACATAACATGTCCCAGGCTGGTAACACGAGATCGAAGAGATACCTAGTCCACCGCCCGATACGTTACTCCAACCAGATGTGCTGTAAATGTAAGCGGTTCCAACAGCATCAACTGCGACACATATATTGGTCTGACATGATACACCGACAAAAGCATTTCCTGAAAGCGCTTTTGGTGATGACCATGAAGTGCCATTGAAAACTAAACCAAATCCAGCTTCATCAACTGCAACACACAAAGTTGTAGAGCCACAAGATATGCCCACTAGTGAGTTTCCAGGATCAATAGAAACTGGTGCTGACCAGCTTGTTCCATTAAAAGTAAGATAATTTCCAGAAGCATCAACAGCCATACAAAAACTAGAAGACAAGCAAGATATTGAAGTCAAACCACCGTTGAGATCTGTAATTGCAGGGGTTGAAAATAAAGAGTTAGCAGTTGAATAAGTAACTGTGTTGCCAGAGGTATCACTAGCAACGCAGAACCCGTCTGGTGCACAAGAAACGCTGTTTAAATAACCGACCTTTGGGTCAGCTTGAGTAGGAACAGACCAGCCTGGTGGAACAGGTGATGCTTTAGCAACAGAACTCGATAATACTATGTAACTAACTGTTGACACTAAGGCAAGAACACAAAGCACAATCACCTTTATTAATTTATTGAAGTAGCCAGAGAAATAGGGATCCCTTTTCATAAAGCCTAATGTTAGTTTCCTGTCCAAGATTATGTCAAGGAGCTTTATTCACTTGGATTTAAAGATCGAAGATTTTGATTTATTTTATTTAAATTCTCAATTTCTTTTTCTCCGACACCTAAGCTTTCAAATCTTTTTGCTTGGGGCATTAATCTACTTTCAAAACTTCCAACTGCTGAATTATAAGAATCTACTGTTTTCTCTAAGCTATGACCTATTTCTTTAAATTTGTTAACAAAGATCAGTAATCTTTGATGCAGTTCACTGCCAACTTTTATAATTTCTTTAGCATTTTCATACATTGTGTCTTGTCGCCAACCATAATGAATTGCCTTTAGTAAAGCAACAAGATTAGTAGGCCCCGCTAAAAGAACTTTTTTTTCGATAGCAAAGTCAACCAAACCAATATCATTTTCTAAAGCTACATTTAAAGCAGACTCTGGCGAGATAAATGCAACTACAAATTCAGTTGGACCTAAGGAGTCCCAATAATTTTTACTTCCTAAATTTTGAATGTGATTCCTAAGCTGCTTGCAATGCTCCTTTAGCGCCTCTTGAGCAGTTTCATGATCATCAGCTTGAATATAACGAAGGTAAGCATCCATAGGAACTTTTGCGTCAACAACTACCTGATTCTTATTTGGCAATTTAACAATCATATCTGGTCGCAAACGTGAATCGCTGTCTTGAAGAACTTGTTGTTCAACAAAATCGCAATATGATAGCATCCCAGCTAGCTCTACCACCCTTTTTAGTTGAATTTCTCCCCATCGTCCCCTGCTTTGTGGATTTTTTAATGCACTAATTAAATTATCTGCTTGTTTTTCTAGCTTGGCCTCAGATTCTTTAAGGCTTCTTAGCTGTTCAGTTAGCACCGAATATTTCTCTAAAAGCTGACTATCTAACCTGCCTGCCAAATTAGCAAGCTGTTCCAGTTTTTGAGTAATGGGTTCAACAAGCTCTTTTAAACTACCGGTGGCCTGAGCTACACTTTGATTAGCTTGTTCTAGCAAAACATTGTTGGCACGATCCATTGCTTGAACAACTGCTTGGTTGCTTACATAAGAACTTGTTTCATAAAAGATTTTTCTTAAATTTTCTGGATCGCCAAGTGAATTATTTTGGTTTTTTAACTCTAGTGTCAACAAATTAATTTTTTGGTGCTGAATTAATAAAATGACACCAACAATTAAAACAACGACAAATAACAAAGTTAGAAAAACAACTAGCGTAAGCATTTAATTCTACAAATTTTATTTTAACACAGCCTTTGCAATTGTGTCTGAGAGTTAAGCTTTTAATGCACTTAACAACTTATCAAGTTTTCAAATAACAACATTTTACAAAAAGTTTTAATTAAGTATGTGTCTTAATTCTTTAAAGGACTAAGCAACCCGTTCTAGGCATTTAAGTTAAAGATTGCCCATAGCCAGATTACAAACCTTTAAAGGATAACAAAGTCAACTCAAAGTTCAATTTAATTTTATTTAATAACAGCAAATTGTTAAACACACTTAGCACCAACTATTAGTTTGCACGTTAGCACATAAATCAGGCACTTGTGGCTGACTTGGTGGCATTTGAGCGGTTGCCTGCGTAATAGTTGGATAAGAAACTCGCGGCAAATTAGAACTAGTAAGAGTTGATTGCAAATGAACCACTTGAGCCAGTAGCATAATGGTGTTAACAACCTTGTCAATGTTTTGAATACTATTGCACTGACCAAAAGCACCTGAATCACATGCAAGTTCTAATCCTAAAACCCCCAACAAGTCACCGTTAGAGCTCTCCTGACAAACTGAACTTTGAATTCCTGAAGGATAAACGGTCAAGTTGTTTTGATCTATATTGTCTTTAAAGCAGTTCCCAGGTGTGCGATTCAAAGTTGCTACTGCTAGATCACCGTTAGAAGGGTTGTTAAAACCACCATTTGAATATAATGTGTTTGAAAATACTTCATTGCCAATAGCTGGGAAAAGACACAACACTCCTGCATATTCCTGACCCCCCTGACAATGAGATAATGGTGGTGGTTTTTCAGTATCAGGATAATCCAACAATATTATTCCCCAGGCATTGTTGTCATAAACTTCATTTTTATAAACAAGGTCATACTGGCCACCTGAAATAATTATGCCAGTTCCTGGCAATGCATATCCTGAAGGGTTTTCTCCCCCTGGAACATTTACATCGTTATTATCAAATACTTTGTTATATTCCAAAATTGTACAATCTTTAGTACCCAAAAAGTTAACAGTATTTCCAGGACAATGACCGTCTTGGGGTGGCGGGGCATCATCATTGTTTAAACTATTAGGAGCAATACCACTTTCATTGTCATAAAATAGCGAATGAGAAATTATTAAATTGCCCCCTGCATTTGATCCTGAAAAGCCTAAGACACTGTGAGTACCAACGTCGTAATTTAAATAAGCGTTGCAATTAGGACAAGCTCCAACATAAAAGGCAGAGTCAGCCATGTTTGAAGCAAAATCATGAGTTAGCAAGCCTTTACCTGATGAATTTGAAACATAAATTCCATATTGAGCTGGATTCTCAGTATCAGTAGGGTGAAGTGGGTCAGCCCAGGTCGACGTTGCTGTGACATAAGAAACATTGTAAGTTGAAATTCCTATTTTCCCAGAACCATCTCCACCATTTATCCAAACTTCATTACCGCCTCCAGTAGCATTAGGGAGATAGTTACATACCGTTAAGTTTTCAATAGTTACTCCACTAGCTTTGTAAACTTCAATACCGTTTAACCCACTAAAATTGACAAAATTCACACTAGAAGGACAAGCATACTTTTGAATTATAGATACGGGACAACTTTTACCAAATGGGCAAATCCGCAAATAATTATTATTTGGCTTGCTACCATCTATTACTACAGTATTTCTATTAAGACCAAGAAGTGTTAAATCAGGTTTAGTAATAAATACTCCAGCTTGCTTTGAGCCGTGCTCATAATAAATCCCTGGTGCTATTAATATCGTGTCACCAGGCTTTGCAGCGTTAACTGCTGCCTGAATTGAGCTAAACTGACCCTTTTTTCCGTTATAAGTACCCACTAGTAAGACATTGCTAGTTTTATTTGTGGAACAACTACCTAGGAAAAAAGAACCAAAGAGTAAAATCAAACAAAACACGCCTGTCTTTGCTGAAAAAAATTTAGTTCTTGCCATGCTCAATAAAACTAGCACAGGATTTAATCAACTATGCAGGTTTTGACAAACTTCATTTTCTAAATACCAATCTAAAATAAAAGCTAAAAGCTCTTAATAAAGACACTTACAAAAGTTTCATAACTTTTAATTACCAAAAACCTTAATAAATACTTTCTTGGATGTGTTGCTCTTTTGTTTTAAAAATAGTTCTATTGCCAACAAATAAAAATGACTTTGAAATGTCACTAGAACTATCTAGATAAAAGTTACAAAGTCATTTGAGAAAAAAATTCAGTTGTCTTTTGAGTTAAACAAAGCTTTTACTTAAAAGCCGCAAAATTTAATTAGTTACTAAATAAATAGCGAGCGATCTTTTTGTCACTCGACAAATGACATCTTGATTTGTTTGCTATCAATTAGTTAATAACAAGTAAACACTTAACAGTTATAAAAATATTTACAAAAGCGATCCTGAATAAGCTAATCATAAATTTATAATGAGTTACTTTAAAATGAAAACTCTAATGACTCAGCTAAAATTACGAGGCGCTTGCAATTTTTAAAGCAATGCCAAATCTTTCCTTGTGAGCAAAAGTCACTTAGTATTTACTTGTTTAGCTAAGAGAGCTTAGGTTGATAAAATCCTCTGCCTAATGCCATTGATTCATAAGGATCTATTGTTTCATCCACTGATCCGATTACTTCTGTTACCCAGCTTAATTTATCTTTTAAAATACGCTCGACACCTTGTGTTAGCGTGGCACCGCTTAATACACAGCTTCCGCATGAGCCCTTTAATTGAACCTCTATTACACCTGTTTTAACGTCATAAGACTTGAGCTCTAAATCTCCGCCGTCTTCTTGGATAAGAGGACGCATTGTTTCAATTAGTTCAATTAAATCGTTTTCACGTTTTGCCAGCTCTTGTTCATCGATTTCCATAACTAAATATTATCCTAAAATCTCTTAGTAGCTTCCTAAAGTAAATAAATAAATCCGTATGATTCATCTCTAAAAGCAATCCCAGCATTTTTTAGAGATTGCCCCCAATTACCTTTTACAGATTTATCTGAAATTTGCATTCCGTGATCAGCCACTACTAAAAACATCGTTTTTTCAAGTAATTGTTTTTCAGACAAAAGGTTTAAAACCTCGCTAATTCTTTTATCTGAATCAATAATTGAAGCCCTTGCAATTTCTGAATAGGGTCCTCCATGATGAAAAGCAGCATCTGTTACTGTCATTGAGTACCATAATAATTTAGGAGTTTTATAGCTCTGCCCTAAAAAGGATCCTCTTAAAATTTCAATAACTTGACGCAACCCTACCTCATCGGCGTAACTACCATTTTTATAGTTTTCTGAACCATTAAAAAATTCAAGATTGGTTCTGCTAGGAGGTTTCGTAAGATCAGGCATTAACTCAACTAACCTATTAGATCTAAATAAATCAAAAGTTGAATAAGTTGCACCTTTATCTGCCGGTTCGTTAATACTTATGAAAATTTCTTCAGGGAAATTACGAGCAAGCGCTTGCCAAATTGTTTCAACATTAGGACTTAACCAATTCATAGCAGTATGCCAAGTCGCCGGGGACTCCGTTACAATTTGGCAATCACTTTCTCTATCATACCAAGCATTGTGAAGTATCTTATGCTCACCAGGAAATGAGCTAGTCATAATAGCAGTGTGATTAGGTAATGTGACAGATGGAAAGGTTGCAAGCATTCCATCACTTAGCCAAGTACCATTTTCAGTGATGTACCCTAAAGCAGGCAGCTGTTTTTGATCAATTAAGTTGTATAAAACAGCAGAATTGCTACCATCTAATAAAAAACCTATTACTAGCTCTGGCTTATCACCTGAGAATAAAGAGTCAAGTGACTTACCCTGTTGTGACTTAAGGAAAAATTCTGTGTCATCTGTTATTTTAAGGGGTTTTGCTCCAAGGACTTTAAGAATGCTAGGAGCTACATCAGTTACCCTGCAGTGACCGCTTTGACAACCACTTTTTTTAATGCCACACCCACCAATAATAAATGGAGCCCTCATCTGAATAACTCCTAAAGAGCCGTGCTCTCCTAAGTGACCCCCTTCTTCTTCCCAGTTATGTGAAGCAGAATGAACACAAACAATATCAGGAGCATGCTCATGATCCCAAACTTGGGCAATATTTTCAAAAGCATAAGGATAAGAATTTTCTTCATTTTTCGGGTATGGCAAGTTTAACTGATCAGAAAGCTTTGACAAATAACTTGGATCTTGGTTTTGAACTGGGTTATTGCCCTCTAAATCCAAAATCTCAAACTGATAGTTTTCACCTGCTTTAAAACGACGAAACTCAACTTTTCCTTTTGAGTTAGCTATTAAGAAGCTTTCTTTATCAGATTTTGTAATTACCATGTCTAAAATTGGTTCAAATTTGCTGTCAAGCAAACATCCCAATGCTTTTTCGACCAAGGTTTTGTTTGTTATCTGAGCCACAAGTTTATATTAGATGCTTTTGGCCCAAAGTTGCATTAGAACCTCCTTTAAAAGATAAACTGATTACGGAGTCAATTAAATAACCGAAAGGAGCAAAATGAGAACCAGACTTACCAGTATGTTAGGAATTGAGCACCCAGTCATGCTAGCGGGTATGGGAGGTGTTTCTTATCACAAATTAGTGGCTGCTGTTTCTGAAGCCGGCGGTTTTGGATGTCTCGGGGCCTCAACCATGAGCAACGATCAAATGGTTGAGGAAATGAAATTAGTAAGACAACTAACAGATAAACCTTTTGGTGTTGACCTTCTTACTGCAATGCCCAATGATATGGTCAAACAAGTAGAACTAATAATAGAAGGTGGCGCAAGCGTTTTTGTAGCTGGATTAGGCGTACCAGCACAAGTAATTGAACTCTGTCACAAACATGGACTGTTAGTAATTAATATGTGCGGTAAAGTAGAGCATGCATTAAAAGCTGTAGAAGCGGGGTGCGACATTGTAGTTGCTCAAGGCACCGAAGCTGGCGGACATACAGGACAAGTAGCTACCATGCCATTAGTCCCCCTTATTGTAGATGCTGTAGGAGATAAGGTTCCTGTAGTTGCAGCCGGTGGTATTTTTGATGGCCGAGGGTTAGCAGCTTCCCTTGCACTTGGTGCCCAGGGTGTATGGATTGGAACTAGGTTTATAGCAACACCAGAAGCGCGTGCTGTTCCTGGTTATAAAGAAGCCCTGTTAAAAACAAGAGAGGATGGTACTACTATTTCACGCGGGTATTCTGGTAAGACAATGCGCGTTATTAAGAACCGATACACACAATATTGGGAGGAACATCCTGAAGAATTACAAAAGTTCCCGTATCAAGCTGTTAGAGCAATCCAGGATGGAGCTTTTCATCTCGGTCAAGATGAAAATGCGCAAGGCGTTGACCCTGAAAAAGAAGCCTACCCTGCCGGACAAGGAACTGGAGGTATCCATGAAATTATTCCGGCTGGAGAACTTGTCAGACGCATTGTGTCTCAAGCTGAAGAGATTTTAAGAGAGTTAGCTCCAAATGTCTTATCTAAATAGTTTCTATTAATTCCACCACTTTTGGTGAGTGTTATCCTACACTAAATAAAAACCAATAGAATTTAAAGATAGATGGGAGTATAAATGGTAGCTATTTACGATTTAGCCTCACGAGCAATGGGGCACCTAACTGAAATAAGAATGCAAGAAAACGAAGTACAAATAGACGGATCTAGAATCGTTTACTCGGTCTCTTCAAACATTAATGATGTTGCCACTGACCAAAAACCTTTGCAGTCAATTTGGGCCATTAACATTCACGGATATTTTGCAGGTGGAGCAGTTTATTGGCGTGAAAGTGCCAGGCTTGCCCATAACCTGGGCTTAAAAGTTGTAAATCCCTCTTTACCAGGATTTGGGGGCTCAGACCCGATAGCCTGGAGAGACTTATCAATGGATGCGATGGCAAAAAAAGTCCTAGGATTGATGGACTTTTTAGAAATTGAGCGAGCATTACTTTTTGGTCATTCAATGGGAGGTTGCGTAGCTATAAAGATTGCAACGCTTGCTCCTTCAAGGGTACTTGGCATAGTTTACCGAGATGGTGCAGCAACCCCTTCGTGGCGCCAGCGCAATGGCTTAGTGGCAAAGGCCCTATATCCCGTAGGTCCGGATTTAGCTATGCTTTTAGACCTGGCAGTAGGAGCTTTTTTAGATGTACCTGATTTAGTTGCAGGCAGAGTTGCCTCTACAATTAAGGCGGTCCTACCTGATCTTGGTAAAAATGTCAGATATATTGGCAACACAATACCTGTTGGAGCACTTTTATTTGGGACTAATTTAACCAAAGAAGTCAAAATGATCGCACAAAACGGTGATATTCCAATACTTGCTGAGTGGGGCTCACTTGATCAAATAACGCCTCCATATACCGCAAAGGAATTTTCAGAAGTTTCTGGTCAACCAATTTTATGGGTACCAGGTGGACATTCTTGGATGCTTGCAAGGCCAGCTACTCAAAGCTGGGTATTAAAATACCACCCCAGAGGAAAAGAGTTCTGCCAAAAAGTAATTGAGCGCAACAGACAGTTAAGAACCGCAACTGCTAGGCTAAAAATCGTTCGCTGAAAATAAAAACTTTTTATATCTATTGCGACCAGCTTCAACGTGGGCGGTTCGTACAAACCGCTACAACCTTTATAAAAAGTTATTAGACAGTAAAGAGTTTATTTTGCTTCAACGTGGGCGGTTCGTACAAACCGCTACAACCTAGGCGAGTTCTTATTTCAAAAGTCTAAGTTTACTGAGCTTCAACGTGGGCGGTTCGTACAAACCGCTACAACGTAAAAAATGTATATAGTGGCAGGAGCCCCATCGACCAGCCTCACAGGAGAGG
>Ga0080006_1141157_pt1 | contig 35582 bp, 28 predicted proteins | sample RS3BMetagenome_FD_69209 | JGI IMG/M metagenome (GOLD analysis project Ga0080006, IMG submission 69209) | Ferric oxide microbial mat and aquatic microbial communities from Rainbow Spring, Yellowstone National Park, USA - RS3B (SPADES... ...
GCGCAACGCCATACGCTCGGTTTTCAAGGTTCTGTCCACATTCTACCACATAAGGGGGAACGCGCGGCCCTACCCACGGCTAAAGCCGGGGGTATCAGACGGCCGCGCGGAGATTTGATGAATCAGCATGGGCCGAGTGTATATCCGCTCACCCACCGTCCGCAAGGGACCCTTGCAGGCAGGGCAGATCGGTACTCCGGCTTCTCGGCGCCTGAACTCGACGAGCCGCGTCTCGCATCGCCTCCGTCGATGGTGGAATCTGCCGTCGTTGCCTCCGCGCGCCGGACTCCGCTCGCTCATCCCCGACTTTGCCGGGGACCTGGCAGGCGGGGTGTGCGGTTTGCGCCGGTGCGGGCAGGGGTGAAGCCGATGGGTGGCCGCTGCCCGGCACCTCCGCCGTGGGGACGGAAGATGGTCGGCCGGCGCAGGTCGCACCGTCAGGGGCAGGGAGGGCCGTCCGGGGAGGACGCGAATGCCTCCTCAGCGGATCTGGCCCCCGCCCTCAGACCGCCTCCAACCGGTATCCACCCGGGGCGGAGGATCCGCCGCCATGCTGGAGGTGCCACCGGTGGCCGACTCGGGGGAGCGCATGGACCAGGCCCTCCACGCGTACTACACGCGCGGCCGGGAGCGCGACCGACTCGCCGGAGCGGTGGGCGCGGTCGAGTTCGAGCGGTCCAAGGAGATCATCCTCCGACACCTGCCGCCGCCGCCCGGTGTGGTGGCCGACATCGGCGGGGGACCCGGCCGCTACGCGCTCTGGCTTGCTGACCTCGGCTACCGGGTGCGCCACCGCGACATCGTCCCCTTGCACGTCGACCAACTGCGCACGGATGCCGACCCGGGAGGCCGGATCGAATCGGCGCTCGGAGACGCCCGCAGCCTCGATCTCTGAGGATGCATCAGTGGACGCGGTGCTGCTCCTGGGGCCGCTGTACCATCTCGACCGCCGCGGCGACCGGATCCAGGCGTTGCGGGAGGCGGCGAGGATCGCCCAACCGGGCGCGCCGGTGTTCGTGGCGGCGATTTCCCGCTGGTCGCCGCGCCTGGACGGCGTGCTGGGACAGTCGCTGTACGAGCGACTTCCTGACATCCTCACCGAGGTGGCCGCGGTGGAGCGCACCGGTCGGCTGCCGCCGCTCTTTCCGGGCTCCTTCTGCGGGTACTGCCACCGACCGCGGCAACTCTGGGCGGAATTGCGGTTGGCCGGCCTCGCGCCGGTCTCGCTGGTGGGCGTCGAATCCGCAGCCTTCCTCCTCCCGGATCTCGCCGAGCACCTGCAGACGCCGGTAGGGCGGAAGGTGGTCCTGGATAGCGCCCGAGCCCTGGAGTCGGTGCCGGAGATGCTTCCGCTCAGCCCGACCTGCTGGCCACCGCGCGGGCGGGGCGGCGGGGTGCCAAAGCGTAGGTGGATGAGGCGTGCGGCCCGGCACCCAAGGTTGCGGGCGACGCTGACGCGCCGCGGACCTCCGCCTTTCACAAGTACGGGGCGGGCAAGGGCGTCGGAGGCGAAGCCCGATAGCGCAAGGGCCGACGGCGCCTCCGTCGGTCGTGTCGGCCAGCCGCCCCCTTGGCCCGCACCGGTCGATCCATCCTGCCTGCACGGGGCGCGGCTCCGGCGACCCGGGTCACCCGCGGCCCGGGGTCTGGATGGGGCGGCGGACGGCTCGCCCCTCGGGTCCCCGCTCCCTTCGCCCGTCAGAAGACGATCACGAGGCGGCCGCGCACCCCCCCGGCCTCCAGACGGCGGTGGGCTTCGGCCACCCGCGCCGGCAGGAGCGTGTCCGCCACGCGCGGCGTCAGCACACCGGCAGACGCCAACCGCCCCAGTTCCTCCAGGGCGGCGCCGTTGCGCGCGTAGTCCGTGACAGCCACCTGCTGGATACGGATGCCGCGCGCACTCTGGCCTTGGAACGGGCGAAAGGCGGCCAACTGCCCGCCGTCCCTGACCGCCGGAAGCGCGACCGCCCCCTGGGCCGAGGCGTCCATCAGCGCGTCCACCCCTGCCGGCACCGCCGCCCGGATCGCCGCCGCCACCCCCTCCCCCCGGGAAACCACCAGGTCTGCCCCGAGGCCGCGGACAAGTTCAGCGTCGCCGGGGTCCGCATCCCCCACGACCCGCAAGCCGCCGGCCTTACCGAGTTCGATGGCGTAGCCGCCGACCGCGCCGGCCGCACCGGTCACGGCGAGGGTCGCCCCCGGCGGCAGGGCCAGCAGGTCGAGGGCCCGGCGGGCGGTGAGACCGTTCATGGGCAGGGTCGCCGCCTGCTCCGGCGTGAGCCCCTCCGGAAGCGGCGCCATCGAGTCGGCGGGGACGGCCACCCTCTCGGCCTGAGCCCCCCACAGCGTGCGTATCGGCAGAACCACGCCCATGACCCGGTCGCCGACCCGCCGGCCCACAACGCCGGGGCCCACGGCCTCCACCACCCCGGCCATCTCCCGGCCTGGAATGTAGGGCGGACCGGAGGGCAGGCGACGCACGCCCGCGCGCAGGCCGAGGTCGGTGGGGTTGACCGTGGCCGCCGCCACGCGCACCAGGATCTCGCCCGGCGCCGGCTGCGGGTCCGGCAGATCACGCAGTTCCAATACCTCGGGACCGCCGAAACGCGGGATCACGACCGCCAGCATGCCGCTTCCTCCTCCATCGGGGCAGAGGGCGGGACCTGACGGCGACGCGGTCGCCCGGCTTCCCCCCGACCTCAGATCAGCCCGTGGTCGTGCGCCCTCTCGGCGATGTGACCGAGGACGCGCCGCGCGATCAGCAACTCCGTGTCGGCGACGTCGTCCACCAGGCCCCCTGCCAGACGGACGAGTCCCTCGGACACCCGGCGGTGGAGCAGGCGGCCGCCTGGGGCCAGTCCGACGTGACCGTCCTGCGCCGCCAGCAGCCCGCGGCTCACGAGCGCCTGGAGCATGGACAAGGCCTGTTTGGCGGGTATTCCGTTCTCGGCCGCGAGTCGCGCCACGACGTCTTCGAACGGCGCAGCCGCGTCCGTACCCGCCAAGAAATCCAGGATCCGCCAGGTGCCTCTGTCCGTCCCGGCTGCGGCGATCGCGCGCTCGAGGGCCGCATCGAGCGATTGCCCCGCCCGGACGATGTCCTGGACGATGGCGGCCACATCGGGCCTGTGTGCGCTCCCGGCCGCCGGGTCGACGCCGAGCAGGGCGCACGCGGCGGCCAGGAAGTCACAGGTGCGCGGGCTCTGTGCCCCCCCGAGCGGCGCGGTGAGTTCGTCCTGCATACCGACCACGAGCGCGATCGCCTCGGTCGTCACCCGCTGGCCGAGCGGCGTGAGCCCGAGCCGCACCGCCCGGGCATCGGCGGGATCATGCGTCCGCTGTACATAACCGGCGCGTTCGAGCGCGCGCACCAACTTGGAGACATAGAGCGGTTCCAGACCGGTGCCGTCGGCCAGCATCCGCTGACTGGGTTGCTGGCCGCGAGCGAGCATCCCCGACAGCGGCGCCAGCACGGCGTACTGAGCGTGCGTCAGACCCAGAGCGGACAGGACGCGATCCACGGCGGACCGCCACTTCATGGACAGGCGCCAGATGATACCGGTCGCAGGGACCCCGTGCAGGTCGCTCATGCCCAATAGCATACATGGATACTATGTACATGTATAGCACTAGAACCGGACGGGGTTCGGTTCGACGCCCATCACCGACGGCGGCGGACCTTCGCCTGCAGACGGCACCACGTCCCCCGGGGCCGAGGAGGACCGGCGCCGCGCCGCGAATCCATCGCCCCGTCATGAAGACGTCCGCCTCCCCCCACGTGATGCACCGAGGTAACTAGCCGCGCCGGCCGCATTTCCGGCGGTCCGGCGCCAGGGGGTTTCCATGCCCCGCCCCCACCTCAGTGCACGTGGGTCGGATGCCCGGCGCCCCCCGGCCGCCGCGTCCCCCCGCGGGCCGGCCGGGAGGTTTCCTTGTGATGTCGCCAACCAACGTCCAGACAACGCGCGTGGTGCGCATCGTTGCGCAGCACGCCGCCTTCTCCGCGCGCCTGACCTGGATGCGGCGGAATTCCGTCGCTGTCGGCCTCTTCGCCTACGCGCTGCCGGCGGCCGCAACCATCGCCGTCTGGCAGGCCCTGTCCGCCGTGGGCCTCCATCCGGGCGGCTACGCCCCGGGTGCCCTGGTGGCCTACACCCTCGCCGCTCGGCTCGTCTCCACCGTCACCGTCCCCTCGATCCACTGGCAGGTCGAAGGCGAAACTACGGGCCAGACGTTCGCCTGGCGGCTCCTCCGCCCGTCCGGGCCGCTCGCCGCGCTCTGGGGCGAGGACATCGGCCGGCTGCTGGCCGGCGGCCTGGTCGCCGTGGCCGGCACGGGCGCCCTACTCCTGGGGTGTGCCGCCGCCGGCATCGCCCGCCTCCCCGCGCTGGCCCCGGGCCGCGTGCTGCTGGCCTTGGCGGACCTCCCCCTCACGTGGCTACTCCTGGAGGCCGGATTCTCCGTGGCGGCGGCCCAGAGCGTCGGCTGGACCAGGGCCGGCGACGTCTTCCACCTCGCCCACGCCGTGCTCGACCTGCTGGCGGGCGTCTATGTGCCGCTGGACCTCTTCCCCGCCGCGGCCAGGCGCCTCCTCGCCTTCACCCCCATCCCCTATCTCTTCGCCTTCCCCGCCGACTTGGCCCTCGGCCGGGCCGGCCTCCTGCCCGGGCTCCCGCTGCAGGCCCTGTGGGCAGGGCTGCTGCTGCTCCTGGCAGGCCGCGCCTGGCGGCGCGCCATCCGGCGGATGCGGCAGGTGGGGGGCTGATGCGCACGCAGCCGGTCTGGACCCGGCTCGCCCACCCCGCCCGCGTGTGGGCCGCCGCCCTGCGCCTGCGCCTGACGGCCCAGGCCGCGTTCCCGCTCAACTTCCTCATGCGCTGGCTACAGTCCGCCTTCGGTGCCGCCGCCGCGGCGGCGGTCAATCTGCTGCTCTTCGCGCAAGTTGCGCCGCACTTCCGAGGCTTCACGCCGGGCGGCCTGCTCTGCCTGGCCGGCTGCGGCCAGGTGCTCACCGCCTGTTGGCTGGGCCTCTTCATCGACGCCCTCCCGAGACTCGGGACCCGCCTGCTCGGCGCCGAACTGGACCCGCTGCTGCTGCGCCCGATGGGTGCGCAGTTTCAGGCGGCCTTCACCCGGCCCAACGCCGCGGACTTCCTCGCCGCGCTCGCCGGGGCCGCCGAGGTCGCCGCCGGTCTCGCCTGGACGGGGGGCACACCCGCGCTCCGGGCCGTCCTGGGGGCCGCCGCCGCCCTCTGCGCCGCGCTGGCCTGCGGCTACGCGGTGTGGCTGCTGATTGCCCTCGCCGGCTACTGGCTCGCCGACATCGCCGACCTCCACGAGGTGTTCCTGTCCCTGCAGTCCGTGTCAGCCACGCCCGCCGGGGTCTACGGCGGCTGGCTGCGCGTGTTCGTCACCGCCCTGCCCTTCGGGCTGGCCGCCAACGTGCCGGCCGATCTGCTGCTCGGCCGGCCGGATGGGCGGCGGTGGATCGTGCTGGCCGCGGCGGCGGCCGTCTGGGTCCTGATCGCACAGGCCGGCTGGCGCCTGGCCCTGCGGCGTTACAGGGGGGGGGAACCGATGACCGAGACGACGATCGAGGCCCGCGGCATCCGCCGCGTCTTCCGCACGCCCCTGCGCGCGCACGGCCCGCTCGGCCTTGTGCGGCACCTGCTCCGGCCGCGGTGGAGGGAGCACGCCGCGCTGCGGGGTGTCGACCTGCACGCCCGCCGGGGCGAGATTCTTGGCGTCCTCGGGCCGAATGGCGCGGGCAAGACCACCCTGATGCGCGTCCTGACCGGGATCCTCGCGCCGTCCCCGCCGACCGCGGCGGACGACGTGCGCGTCCTCGGCTTCCGCCCCGCCGACCTCCGCCCCGCCTTCGTCCGGCGCATCGGCCGTCTGGCCGGCGGTTTCAGCCAGATGGTGCAGGAGGCGGGCGCGCGGGAGAACCTCCGCTTCCTCGCCGGCATCTACGGGCTGCCCCCCGCCGAGTGGCAGCCGCGCCTTCACCGTCTGGCGGGCCGCATGGACGTCTCGTCCCTACTGGATGTGCCGCTCCGGCGCCTGTCGCTTGGGGAACGCGCCAAGATCGAACTGATCGCCGCCGTCCTGCACCGTCCCGACGTCCTCTTCCTGGACGAACCGACCCTGGGGCTGGACCCGCCCTCCCGCGCGGCGGTGCGCACGTTCGTCCGCGAGGAGGCGGACCGGGGCGCCACCGTGCTGCTCTGCACCCACTACCTGGAGGACGTTGCGGCGCTCGCCACGCGCATCGTCGCGCTGCGGAATGGCGAGGCGGTGTTCGAGGGCACGTTGGCGGATCTGCGGCGGAGCCACGCCCCCCTCCGCCGTGTGACCGCGCTCCGCCCGGACGGTACCACGATCACGCGCACAGTCCCGGCGGCCGAGGTCCCCGCCGTCGTGCGCGGGCTGCTCGCGGAATCGGACGTCGCGGACCTGTCGGTCGCCGAACCCCCGTTGGAGGAGGCGCTGGCGGGGCTGTACGGTTCCGGAGGCAGCGGCCCCAGCGCACCCGGTCCGGTTCCCTGAAAGCCGGTGGGCAAGGGGCGGAAGCGAGCTCCGGGCATCGCGGACCTGTCGGTGGTGGAGCACTCCTGAAAACCGGCCCCGGTGCGGGGGAGGACGGCGGATCCCCGTCCTCCCCCGCACCCTCACGCCCCCCGCCCGTGCACGAGCGCCGTCGAATCCGCCATGGACATCTCCACCGCCGGCGCGAAACGGTCCGAGGCGGCGTAGGCGAACAGCCCCGCCAGCAACTGCCGCGCCTCCGGCAGGTGCAGCAGATCGGGCAGCGGGATGTTGCAGACCAACAGGCGGCCCGCCGCGCCCTCCCCGCCCCCGGCCTGCGCCGCGTCCCGCCGCGCCCCAGCCGTCACCCGGCACTCCCAGACCAGCCCCAACCGGTGGTTGCGCTCCGAGTTGTCGATGGTCTGCACGATCGGCCGCAGCCCCGCCGGCGCCGCGTCCAGGATCGTCGCGGGCGTGTGCCGCACCAGGTGCCACCACTGCCAATCGCTGTGGAAGGCCGTCGGGAACCCCTCCAGCGCCGGATGCTCCGGATGGCAGAGCAGCCCCAGCGTCCCCGGCGGGTCCTGCCGCCGGAAGACCGAGAAGCACCAGAAGTCCGGCTGGAACGCCCCCGCGACGCTCGGCCCCAACACCTCCGCCGTCGGCAGCAGCACCACGCGCCCCCCCTCGGCCAGCGCCTGCCGCGTGCGCGCATCGAGCATCCGGCTGACGGTCACCCCCGCCGGCGGCGACAGGTCGACATACGGGGGATAGACCCAGATGTCGTAGGCGTTGGCGTACGGCGTGCCCCCCAGCGAAAGCGTCAGGCGCAGGCGGCGGCCCGCCGGCGGCCGGGAGCCGCCTGCCCCGGCCGGGCTCCCGCCTACCAGGCCCCCGAGCGGCAGCACGATCTCCCCGAGGGGGGTGACGGCGCCCTGAGGGATCTCCGCCTCCGGCAACTCCCCGGCCGCCAACACCGCGCCGCCCTCATCCGCCACCGACCAGACCGGCACCGCGCGCCATGCTTCCGGCCCGTAATGCGCCACCTGCGCCTCCGCCCGGAACGTCTCGTCGGCGCACCAGGTGTACCGGGGAAAGCGAAGGAGGGGCACCGTCTCGCCGCAGAAGGCGCGCCAGCCCTCCGGGGTGATGAGTCCCTTGGACGCCATGAAGGCGTCCAGAATGCCCACCAACGCCGTGCCCTGGCCCGGGTAGTCCTGCAGGTCGAGCACCTGGAACCCGCCGAACCCCGGCGTACGCAGGGCCGCCTCGATCTCCTCGCGGTAGCAGAGGACGGCGAGGGCCCCGGAGGCCGCCACGAAGTCGCCGGCCTGGTCCCCCATCCCCTGCGCCGCCAGGTGGTCGCGCACCGCCTCGAAGTTGCGCGCGCGCACCACGCCGGTGTACCGCTCGATCTCCGCGAGGTTGGGGTAGACGCAGTACTGCCCGATCTCGTGGCCCACCACCGGCACGGGCACCGCGGAGATCGCCCGCCGGTAGTCCACCTCGGTCGACGGCGGCAGGTTGTTGACGTGCCCGCGGTCGTGCCGGTCGAACGAGCCGCGCACCGGCCAGCCGAAGCGCGTGCGGTTGACATCGCCGCCCCACAGCCCCGACGTCTGGCAGGTGACCCAGAAGTCGTCGCCCTCCGCCAGGCGCGGATGGCCGAAGCGGTAGTTGCTGCCCTGCGCGTACAGGTGCCGCGGATCCCGGGCGCGGAAGCGGTCGACAAAGCTGCCCAGCACCTCCGACCTGTCGACCAGCTCGTTGCCCAGGGCGAACATCACAAACGACGGGTGGTTGCCGTAGGCGTCCAGGATGCGCTCGCCCTCGGCGGCCATGTACGCCCCGCGCGCGGGCTCCGCGAAGCGGCCGCGCCAGTTGGGCAGTTCCGGTTGCAGGTAGATGCCCACACGGTCCGCCGCGGCGAAGGCCGCCTCGGGCGGGCACCAGCTGTGGAAGCGGTAGTGGTTGACACCGTAGTCCCGCGCGATGCGAAACAGCCGCACCCACGCGGCCTCGTCCATCGGGGGGTGACCGGTGAGGGGGAAGACGCAGCCGTCGTGCTTGCCGCGCAGGAACACGGCGCGCCCGTTGACGCGGAACTGCGTACCCTCCGCCGTGAAGGCGCGCAGGCCGAAGTCGCGCGCGGCGGCGTCGGCGTGAACCCCCGCGTCCAGCGCCACCGCCAGCCGGTAGACAACGGGGGTGAACTCGTCCCAGAGGCGGACGGCGGGGCCCATGTCCACCTCGGCCTCAATGGCGGCCCCCTCCGGCCCGCAGCGGAAGGGCGCCAGGACGGGCGGGGCGTCGTGCGGCTGCGCCGCTTCGCGCAGGGCGGCCCGCAGCGTCAACGTCCCCTCGGCGCCCGCGCCGGTGGCGTTTCCCACCCTCAGGCGCACCTGGGCAAATCTGCGCGCCACGTCGAGGTACACCTGCACATCGTCGATCCACACGCGGTCGGTGGCCTGCAGGTCGATGCGCCCGAGGATCCCGTTCCAGTCCGTCTGGGTGTCCTCGGAGGTGGCGTGCCCGCCGGCCGGCAGGCCGGGGCCGTTGTCGACCCGGATGGTGAGCACGTGGCGGCCGGGCGGCAGCGCATCGGTGAGGTCGTAGACCTGCGCGGTGCTCACGCTGTCGCGGCCGCCGCCGTCGCGGCCGTCGACCCAGACGCGCGTCGCCTTGCTGCGCTCCAGCGTCAGGACCGCCCGCCGGCCCGCCCAGGCGAACGGGACCTCCACGTCCCGCTGGTACCAGGCCGCCCCGCGGTAGGCGCAGACGCGCGTCAGCCGCGTGCGCTGCGCCTCCTCCGGTGTGCCCTTGCCGTTCTCGTCGGTGGTCCCGGGCAGGCGAACCTCCTCCGGCAGCCGTGTCGCCCACCAGGCGGCGGCCACCCCCCGGTCCTCCGGATCCAGGGCGAAGCGCCAAGTCCCCGACAGATCCAGCACACCCCGCTCCCTGCGCACGGCCAACACCCCACCGGGCCCGTCTCGCCTCAACCTCGGCCGCGATGTTCGGCACGGGCGGGAGCGGAACCTCGCCCTCCGGCGGCAGACATGGGCGCCCCCGCGCGCCGGCGCCGTGACAGCAGGGGCGGGCGCGCCGCCGAACGATAGGGAGGTGGCGCCACCGATTCGGGAAGGTGTGCCCCGGGTGAACGGCATCCGCGAACCTGAGCCCACGCGGCCCGAAACGCCGCCGCCGTGCCCGGATCGCAGACCATGCGCATCCGACGAAGCCGCCACGCAGCACCCCTTGGCGGTGGGGTGGGGCGGCTTGGGGGGTCCACGTCGGGAACACCGCCGGCGTCGGGTGCAGGGACCGGCTGCACACAAGTGACAGCGGGACGGCTCGGCCAGGTCCGGCGCGGCGTCCGCGGGCGACACCCGGTGGCCGAACGGCCGTGACGTGGGCGACGTCTGCCGCGGGTGAACCGAGAGCAACTGCTCAGCAGCCCCGGGAGGGACAGTTGAGCGTTCACACGCCGGTGACGAGCCGCCGCACACCGTCGCGAAATACCCGAAAGCTCTTGGACCTGTTTCGCTCGACGTCCAGATGGGGAGCGATGTCGGCGGCCCAGCGGTGCTTCGCTGCACCGATGTGTGGCCAACCGAGATCCCGCAGCCTCTGCGCACCGCCCTGATCCACAGCATCCGCGAGCACTTCCCATGTGCCGCAGATGCTGTCCGGCTCATATGCGTCGAGGACGTCCTGCCGCGCGCGGGGATAGGCCGCCTTCAGGGCCTCGACATCACCAAGCAGCCAGGCCTCGATTTCCTCGATGGCAATGCGGAATAAAGTGACCGGATGGGGATGACAGGCTTCCAGCAGCGTCCGCAGTTCCTGCTTGAACTCCAGGCAGTTCTGGCGGTCGAGGTCCACCACGACGACGACCGCCGCCGACGGCGGCAGGCTCCGGCCATAGCCGCGCAGCAGCCGCGGCAGCTGATCCAGCAGGATGCGCTGCCGCGCCGGGGTACCCGGCCGTAGTCCTGGAGGGATGCGCCCGATACCCCTGTAAGCGTGAATCCGGAAGGTGTGGGTGCCCGAACCGGTGCCCGGCAGGATCCGCTGGAGGGCGGCATCGACCACGACGGCACCGGAAGCGTCCTCGACCAGCACCTCAAGGTGCATGCCGTCACCTCGACATGGCATCAAAGTAGTCGCTGTACCACAGTCCGCCCAGTGGCAGTCCCTCGGCCACCAGGTTTCTCACTGTTTCGTTGTCGCTGGCACGCTCGATGGTGGCGTACCCGTCTTGCCCCTTCTCCAGGATCCAGGTTTCATCGGGGGATAGCGCATCCACGAAATAGGGCTGATGGGTGGTGATGAAGATCTGGGGCGAGGCCTTGGTTCCGTCGGCGTGCGCTCGGAACTCCCGGGCCAGCGGCTCGAGCAATTTGTGGTAGAGACCGTTTTCCGGCTCTTCGATGCCGATGAACGGCGCGGGCTCGGGATCTTCCAGCAGCAGCATGTACGCGAACAGTTTCAGCGTACCGTCGGACATCTGCTGGGCAAAGAAGGGGTCTGTGAAACCGCGCTCGCCGAACTGGAGCAGCAGACGTCCGTCTGCAGTCCTGGTCGTCGAGATCGACCCGATACCCGGAATCTTCTCTGAGATCCGCTTCAGGATGGATTGGAATTTGTCTCGGTGCTCTCGCTCCATGTACTGCACGACATTGCCCAAATTGTCGCCATGAATGTTCAGGTGCTTCTGCGGTCCCGCCATGGGCAGACTTCGTGCCGCGTCGGGCGTGAAGTAACTGAGATGCCACCCCTGCAGGAAGTCACGGAAGCGGGCGATGCGCGGGTGTTCCTTGAGCGCACCCAAAGTGGCGATGCCCAATCGGCGGTTATCGGTCAATTCCACCGGAACACGACCGGCATCCTCGCCTTCGAACGTCTCCTCGCCTGCCCAGGCGGCCCCCTTACCTCCCCGTAGGTCGAGAAACGAGAACAGCCGGCCCCGCTGCCTGCCCTGTCGCGACTGACGGAGGCCCTCATGTTGGACATGGGGACGTCCGCGCACATCCGCCGCGATCGAGAGGTCATAGGCGATGCGCCGATCGCGCCGACTCTCCTTGTAATGAATTTCAAAACGAATCGGCTCCCGGCTTCCGTTGGTCAGCAATCGGTCGAAACCGCCGCGTCCACGCAGATCACAGGCCTCCTCGACCCCAACCGTGAGGCAGTCGGAGAGGAAGCCGAACGAGTCGAACAGGGTGCTCTTACCGGCGCCGTTCTTGCCGATGACGGCCACCAGCGGGGTCAGGCTCCTGCCTCCCTCGGTGAGGCTGCCCATCGCCACATCCTTCAGGGCCCGGTAGTTCTGCACCCGAAAACCCTCGATGACGGGCAAACGTGTTCCCCTCCCACGGCGGGGCGGTCGCTACGCAGGGTCCACATCACGGGGAATCCGGAGGACCCCGCTTTGGTCCTGGCTCCCGGATGAGTGGGGCATTGCCAGGCCTCGTGGGGCTGCGGCCCGAAGAGACGCGGGCTCACGACCCGGTTCGTCGTGGCCCCTGGGTCCACCTTCCACAGGGTGGGGACGGCGCAGGGCCGGTGGAACCGCGCGGAGCGACGGAGTGTCAGGACCAGCGGGGGCATCCGGCGTGTCTGCCTGCCGCCTCCACCGCGCGGGGTCCCTGCTGGGGGCTGTTTCGATGAAACGGGCGGTGGACACCACTTTCCTGCTGTAGCCGATACTGGCCCTCGCCGCCGGCTGCGGTCGCGGCCCTGGGGCGGGTCCGATGAGCAGGGGGCGCGTTGCCGCAGCCCCGCACCCCCTCCCCTGCATCCCCCTCCCACCGGCTGCCCCGACGTGTCCCGGCCGCGTGGCGTACGCGGTCGGTTGGGCTTCCTGCGCAGCCGGTCCGGTCACAGCACCCCCCGGAAGAACTCCCGCACATCGCCCGCCAGAAGCTCGGGCGCCTGGTGGGCCGCGTAGTGGCCGCCGCGGTCGAAGGTGGACCAACGGACGATGTTGCGGTGGTCGCGGTCGGCGAGGCGGCGGATGCCGCTGAAGTCGCCGGCGAAGGCGGCCACGCCGATCGGCGTCGTGGTCGGCCCGGCAGGAGGCTCGGCATGCGCGTCCTCGTAGTACCAGCGGGCCGCGGAGGCGGCGGTCCCGGTCAGCCAGTACAGCATGACGTTGGTCAGGATGAAGTCGGGGTCGACCGCGTCGCCGAACAGCTGGGAGTTCCACGCCAGCTGCCCCGCCGGGGAGTCGGCGAGCGCGAAGGCCAGGGTCTGGGGCTGCGTCGAGTGCAGGCGGTGGTAGGCCATCATGTTCTCCCGGAACCAGCGCAGCATGTCCAGTTGGCGCCGCTCCTCGGCGGTCAGCGCCTCCAGCTCCGCCGGGTCGCCCGAGGGCAGCGAGTAGATCTGGGCCACGTGCACGCCGGCGACGTGCTCGGGGTCGATCCGCCCCACCTCGGGCGAGATCAGCGAGCCGGCGTCGTTGCCCACCGCGCCGTACCGCGTGTACCCCAGACGGGCCATCAGGACCGACCAGGCGCGCGCGATGCGGCGGCTGCCCCAGCCGGTCTCGCGGGTGGGACCGGAGAAGGCGAAGCCCGGCAGCGACGGGATGACCAGGTGGAAGTCCTCGCGCAGGAGAGGGATCACGTCCAGATACTCCACGATCGAGCCGGGCCAACCGTGGCTGAGGATCAGCGCCAGGGCGTCCGGCCTGGGCGAACGGACATGCAGGAAGTGGATGTTCTGCCCGTCGATCGCGGTGGTGAACTGCGGCTGGGCGTTGAGCCGCGCCTCCCAGTCCCGCCAGTCGTACCCGGTCCGCCAGTGGGTGACCAGGTCGCGCACATAGCCCAGCGGCAGGCCGTACGCCCCGCCGACGCCCGGCAACTCCTCCGGCCAGCGGGTGCGGGCCAGGCGGAGCTGCAGGTCGTCCAGGTCGGCCTGCGGGATCGCGATGCGGAAGGGCTCGATGGCGGCGTCCTCGCGGCTGGTCATCGCTGTGGAGGCCCCTTTCCGGCCGGCTTCTCCGGCCGCACCCCCACCGTAAGGCCCTAAGCGGACACAATCGTTCCTGATTTGCAGATATAGTGGGAACCACTGGGGGACCGACGATGGTCGGCGACCTGTCCACACCGGCGACGCGCGTGCTGGCCCTGCTGGAGTTGCTGCAAACCCACGGGCGCCTGAGCGGCCCGGAGCTGGCCCGGCGTCTGGGCATCGGGGAACGGAGCGTGCGCCGCTACATCCTGCTGATGGGAGACATCGGCATCCCGATCGAGGCGGGGCGCGGACGCCACGGGGGCTATCGCCTGCGGCCGGGCTACAGACTGCCGCCGCTGATGTTCTCCGACGAGGAGGCCGTCGCGGTGGTGCTGGGTCTGCTGCTGCTGCGGCAGACCCGGCTGGCGGGCACGCCGGCCGACGCGGAGGGCGCGCTGGCCAAGGTGGAACGGGTGATGCCGGACCGCCTGCGCACCCGGGTGCGTGCGCTGCAGGAGGCGGTGGTGCTGGCCGGCCGGTCCCCATCGGTCCCGCCGGCCGCGGCCGCGCTGATCGCCACGCTGGGCGAGGCGGCGCACCGGCGACGGCGTGTCCGGCTGCGCTACCGCTCCCGCCAGGGGGCGGAAACCGTGCGCGCGGTGGACGTCTACGGGGTCGTCGGCTACGAGGGGCGCTGGTACGCGGTGGGCCACGACCACCTGCGGTCAGACCTGCGCACGTTCCGGGTGGACCGCGTGCTGGACGCGCAGATCGGCGACGAGGGCTTCGCGCCTCCGCCGGGCTTCGATCCCGTGGCGTATGTCGAGCACGCCCTGGCCACGATGCCGGGGGCCATGACCGCCGAGGTTCTGCTGCAGACGACGCTCGCGGAGGCGCGCCGGTTGGTGCCGGCGGCGGCCGCAACCCTGGAGGAGGTGCCGGGCGGCGTGCTGATCCGCGGCCACCCGCGGGATCGGTCGGACCTGGCGCTGCTGGCCCGCGACCTGCTGGGCCTGCCTGTCCCCCTCGTGGTCCGGGAGCCGCCCGAGTTGCGCGAGGAACTGCGGCGGTTGGCGGCGCACGCGGCCGCCCTGGCGGAGCGCGGGGACGACGACCGCTGAGGGCGCTGCGGGGCTCCGAGCCGTGGTTGGCGGCCGCCGCCTCTGCCGCGGTGGGCCGCCCCCAGGCGGACCGTCGGACGCCCGCCGATCACGCGCGCCAAGCTGACGTTCAGGTGGACATCGAGATTGCCCCTCATGGTCGTCCGCACGCTGGACCCGTGGGTCGATGCCCACATCGGCCGTTCGCTCAGACGGTGCGAGAGTGACGGGTTTGCGCCAGCGTCGATCCGATCGTGGCGTTCCGCGGCCCGCTGCGAATGGCGGGCACCCCCTCCCGGTACGGGTCTCCGCCGTCATCCGCTCCCAGGTGTCTCGGGTGACGGTGGAGGGGCCGAGGCGCCGCCCTCCTCTTGGGGCGCCGGGGGCCGGAGCGGATGCAGGATGGTGAACCCCTCGAGACGCGCCGCCTCGGCCAATCGATCGTCGCCGGTGACAAACGGCAGCCCGGCCGGGTCGTCGGTGCGCCGCGGCCAACTGCAGGGCGTCCGCGGCGCGCAGAGGGTGCATGCGCAATAACCGGAGCGCCTGCCTGCGGACGGCTTCAGTGGGTAAGACCTCATTCCACGCATCCCGAAGGGTGTGCAGCAAGAGGATCGGCGCCGTCGACTCGGTGCGGGTCAAATGGCCGTCTCGCACAAGCCGCTGAATGGCCGACTCGCACTCGACCGCGGTGGCCCACCACACCACCATCACAGGATCCGCGCTCCGCCATCTCAGGGTCGTCGCACTGCCCTGCTGGTCGACCAGCAAGAGGACAACGGCGGAAGCGTCCCAAAACCTCACCGCCCGTCCCGATCCTTCAACAGGGCATCCAGGGCCGAACGCCCAGTGACAACCGGCCGCGGCGTCGACCAGAACCCCTCGGGAAGGGAATCTGTGCCGCGTCGGACCACACCCGCTCGGCACAGGGCGGCCAGTCGTCCATCCCCGGAGTCAAGACCTGCCACCGGCACCAGACGGGCCACCGGACGGCCGCGGTCCGTGACAAGGACGTCGTCGCCGGTTTGTACACGGGCCAACCATGCGCTCAGGTGGGCCTTGAGATCGGTCACCGTGATCGTTTGCACGATACGCACCTCATGGTGATGACCAGATCGGTCTGCTCATTCAGACTACAGGGGTATTATCCACGTGCGCAAGATGTCCGTGCCGGCGACACCAGCGGACCCCGGCCGTGGTCGGCGAGCCCACTGCCTGCGGGGCGTCCGAAGGCCCGACTCGCCTGCGGCCGATGGGGTGGTCGGGACCGACGTGGGCCACAGGCGCACCTGCGGGGGCTCTGGGGTCCAGGAGTGGACGCGGGCATGGTCATCGCAGTGCGGCTAAGCGCCGAAGGGCTGCGGGCAGCCGTTCCAGGGGGGCTTCGGCCGACCGGCACCGATCAGCGCCTGCGCTTCGGCAGCCCGCTCCCGCTCGCCGGGGCCGGCCGGCCCCGCCCTCGCGGTGATACCGCCCCCCGGCGGGCAACCGTCGCCGGTGGGTGGTTGACGGGGCCGCGGCCGCCCCGTCAACCACCCACCAACCGCTTCGCCTCCGCCACGGCCTCCTGCGCGTCGCGCCCGTAGCCCGCCGCGCCGATCTCCCGCGCGAAGTGCCGCGTCGTCGCCGCCCCGCCGACCATCACCGGCATGTCGATCCCCTCGGCCTTGAACATCTCGATGACCCGCTTCATCTGCGGCATCGTGGTGGTCATCAGGGCCGAGAGGCCCACCACGTCCGCGTGCTGCTCCCTGGCCGTGGCCACCACCAGGTCGTTTTTGACGTTGCGCCCCAGGTCGATGACGCGGAAGCCGTGGTTTTCGAGCATCACCGCGCAGATGTTCTTGCCGATGTCGTGGATGTCGCCCTGCACCGTGGCCAGCACGACCGTGCCGGCCTCGGTCTGCCCCTCCTTTAGCCTCTGCAGTTCCGGCTTGAGCCGGGCGAACGCCCGCTTCATCGCCTCCGCGGACAGCATCAACTGGGGCAGGAAGTACGTGCCGTCGCCGAAGAGGCGCCCGACCTCCTCCATACCGACGATCAGCGCGTCATTCAGGATGGCGATGGGATTGTCGCCGCGCCCGAGGGCCTTCTCCAATTGCCCCTCGATGCCGTCCTTGTCGCCCTCGACGACGCAGTCGTAGAGCTTCCTCTGCAGCGCCTCCTTGGGGATGCGCTCGGGGTCGGGCCCGGTCTGCTGGATGAGGCCGGTCTGCGCCTGTTGGCGGGCGGCCGCCGCCGCGGTCGGGGCCTTCGCCGCAGAGGCAGGGGCCTTCGGGCCGGTCGAGCCGCCACTGGTGGCGGCTGGAGCCCCCATGGCCCCTGCCGCCTCCGCGGGGGCCGCCGCCAACGCGCCGGCCTTGCGCAGCAGCACCTCCGCCTCATCCAGCGTGTGCACGAGCTTCCGCGGCGTCATCCGCGCGATGTAGGCGCGGGAGTCGGGGTCGCGGTAGCTGAAGACCCGCGTGGCGGCGATCGCGTCCATCAGGCGCAGGTCGAGCGGGTTGACGATCGCCATGTCGAGCCCGGCCTGGATCGCCATCGTCAGGAACACCGCGTTGAGGAAGGTGCGCTCGGGCAGGCCGAAGGAGATGTTGCTGATCCCGAGTGAGGTGGCACAGCCGAGCTCCTGCTTGATCAGCCGGATGCCCTCCAGGGTCTCGCGCGCCGCGTCCTGCTGGGCGCCCGCCGTGAGGCACAGGCAGTCGATGACCACGTCCTGCCGCGGGATGCCGACCTTCTCCGCCTCCCGCACCAGGCGCGTGGCGATGCGCAGGCGGTCCGCGGCCGTCTGCGGCAGGCCGTCCTCGTCCAGGGCCAGGCCGAGCACGGCGGCGCCGTAGCGCGCGGCCACGGGCAGAACCCGTTCGATGCGCTCGTCCTCGCCGGAGAAGGAGTTGACCAGAGCCTTGCCGCTGAAGGCCCGCATCCCCGCCTCCAGCACGTCCGGGCCGGGCGAGTCGATCACCAGCGGCACGTCCACCGCGTCCTGCACGACGGTGACGGCGCGCGCCATGGCGGCCGCCTCGTCGATGGAGGGCACGCCGCAGTTGACGTCCAGCATCGCCGCGCCGGCCGCGACCTGATCGCGGGCCTCCTGGCGCACGACCTGCATCGCGCCCGACTTGATGTCCGCGCTCAGGCGCTTTCTGCCGGTGGGGTTGATGCGCTCGCCGATCACCACCGGGAGGTTCCGGTCGAAGAAGAACAGCGCCTTCATCCGGCTCGCCAGCGCCAGGGCCGGCAGGCGCTCGTCGCGGTGGGACAAGCCCGGCAGGCGGTGGCCGGCCAACGCGCGAGAGAGGATCCGGATGTGCTCGGGCGAGGTGCCGCAGCAGCCGCCGATGATCGAGGCGCCGGCGTCGGCCAGGCGCGGGCCCCAGCCGGCATACTCCGTCGAGCCCATCGGGAAGACCGTCCGCCCGTCCTCCAGGCGCGGCAGCCCGGCGTTGGCCTGCACGCTGATCGGCACGCTCGCCACCTTGGCCATGCGCTCCACGACGGCCCGCAGGCCCTCGGGGCCGAGGGAGCAGTTGGCGCCGACAACCCCGGCGCCGAGGGCCTCCAGCACCACGACCGCCGCCTCCGGCTCGGTGCCGGTGAAGGCGCGGCCGTCCTGGTTGAAGGTCAGCTGGACAATGGTGTCGAGCCCCGCCTCGCGGCAGGCGAAGATGGCGGCCCGCGTCTCCTGCAGGTCGAGCATCGTCTCGATGATCGCCAGTGTGGCGCCGGCGGCGGCCGCGGCCCGGGTCTGCTCCGCGAACAGCTCCTGGGCGCGATCGAAGGAGATCTCCCCGAGGGGCTCGACCAGGTGGCCCAAGGGGCCGATGGAGACGGCCACCGCGGCGCGGCCGGCCGCCGCGGCCAGGGCGATCTCCACGCCGGCCTTGGTGTGCTCGGCGACGCGGTCGCCGATGTCGTAGGCGTCCATCTTCAGGCGCGTGGCGCCGAAGGTGTTGGTCTCGATCAGGCGGGCGCCGGCGTCGATGTAGGCCTCGTGGATGCGGCGCACCACGTCCGGCCGCTCCAGGTTCCAGACCTCGGGGCACCCCCCCGGCGGCAGGCCGTTCTGTTGCAGCAGCGTGCCCATCGCGCCGTCGGCGATGAGGACGTGGCCGTCCCAGACAGCCCGAAGGGCCCGCGGGAGGGGGTTGCGGGGCTGCGTGCGACGCTCCGGCGCACGCAGCCCCGCAACCCCGGCAGAGATCTCGGACACGGGGAATCAGCTCCTTAGCGGGGCGAAGTCACGGGAAGGAGAACCAGAGGCCCAGGCGGACGGGCCCGCTGGGCGGAGGGACCCGGGCGGCTCATCCGCCCCGCCCCCCTTCCCGCCCCTGCGCCAGGCCCGGGGGTTGGTGTTACCTGCGGCGGGGTGCCGCGGGTAACAGTGTCCCCGGCTCCCCCACCGGCGGCGTCCGCCGGTACCGGCAGCCGGGCAGGAAGCAGATCGCACAACCGCTCGCCTGGGGCAGTTCCACCAGGCCACGGACCCAACCGACGATCCCGCAGAAGGACTTCTCGGGCAGCAGGTAGTGGGTGTCGCTGGCGCGGATGCCGATCCGCCGCGCCTCCAGCGCGCGCAGCAACGGCTCCTGGTCGGCGATGTCCCAGTCGCGGTAGCCGGGGCTGTAGGGCACCGTCACCCGGTAGCCCCGGCCGCGGGCCCAGGCCTCGGCCTCGCGGCGCGCGCGATCGGCTAGGGCCGAGGCGGCCGCGCTGCCGCAGGCGTCCAGCACGACCCCGCGGGTGTAGTCTCCCCGGCTCATCGCGGCCCGGGCGGCATCGCTGATCGCGGCGCCGGCCGTCCCGGCGAAGAGCGTCACCCGCTCGGCCCCGGCGAGCACCGCGGTCAGCGCCGGACTCCGCCAGGCCAGACCCAGGGTCGGGACGCGCACCGTGGCGTCCGGGCCCGCGCACTCCAGGGCCGCATCCCCGTACAGGAGGAGGGGTTGCAGGAGGGTGGCCGCCTCCTGCATGCCAAGGTCGACCGCCGCCAGGGCGGCGTCCGAGGCCTGCGTCTTACCCGAACGATAGCCGAGGGCCCGCAGGACGGCTTCCCGTTCGAAGGGAGCCTCGGGCGCGTCCCGCCGGGCTGACCGTGCCCTCGCCGTCTCCGCCCCCTGCGCCACGACGCTCCCCTCCCTCCGGTCCCGCCCTGGCCCCCCTACTTCCCGTCGCGCCACGGCCTGATGGCCTCCGCCACCGCCCGGACGGTGCGCACGCTGCCCATGGGGAAGAGATGGAGGCCGCGCACGTGGGGCGCGAGCGCCCGGGCCGTCTCCACCAGGATCTCCACCCCGGTGTCCGGGCCGCCGTTCTCCAGGCGGGCGATGACCGCCTCGGGCACCTGCATCCCCGGGATCCTGGAGAAGTGGCGCGCCCGCTCGGCGTCGCGCAACGGCAGCAGGCCGTAGAGGACTGGGATGCCGAGGGCCCGGCGCGCCTCCTCAAACCGCAGCGCCCGCTCGATGTCGAAGATGGGCTGGGTCTGGCAGAAGCGCGCCCCGGCCTCGACGCGGCGGGCCAGCTTGTCGATCTCCTTGCCGAGGTCGGGTGCGCCGGGGTTGATCGCGCAACCGATCAGCAGGTCGGTCGGGCGTTCGAGTTCCTTCCCGCTCGCCGTGTGGCCGGCGTTCAGGGCCGCGACGATCCGGATCAGGCCCTCGGCGTCGAAGTCGCCCACGGCCTTGGCCTCGGGCTCGTCGCCCCGGTCCGGCGGGTCGCCCGACAGGGTCAGGACCGCCCGCACCCCCAGTGCCGACGCCCCGATCAGGTCGGCCTGCATCCCGATGCGGTTGCGGTCGCGGGTCGTCAGGTGGGCCACGACCTCCAGCCCGGTGCGCTGCCGGATGGCGGCGGCGGCGAACAGGCCCGCCATCCGCACGCGCGCCAGCGAACCGTCGGTGACGTTGACGGCGTCCACGTATGGGGCGAACCGCTCGGCCCGCTGCAGCACGGGGGCCGGGTCGGGCGCGGGCGGCGGGTCGATCTCGGCGGTGAGGAGGACGCCCGCCATGGACAGCCGGTCGGCGAGCGGCGGGTAGCCCGTGGGCAGGTCCAGGCGCCATGGCGCCGCACCTGCGGCGGACCCGGGGGCGGAGGCGTGGGACGCTGCGCCCTGTGCTTCGGCCAACGAAAAAGCCCCCTCAGGAGAAGGGGGCGACACCGCGAGGCTGCGGGCTGCCGTGACCCTCTCCTATCTTTCGGCTCCGACGCGCCGCCAAGGCGCCCCGGGCCTGCAGGAGTTGGCACCGCGCCGGGCCCCCCATGGGGGCGCGCGGCCGGTTGCCGGGCTTCATCGGGCCAGTCCCTCCGCCACTCTGGATAGAAAGAGCCGATCTGCAATTGTCGATTCCATGGGCATGGTACGGGAAACGCGCCGCAGGTGCAAGATGGCGGCCGGTACGGCAGCCACGGTTTCCATTGGGAGGGTCGGGTGGCGACGGTCCGTGGACCGAGACCGGCCAGGGGGATGCCAGATTTAAGCCATCGTGTACCAGCCTATCCGATGAGCCACCGCCGCAACTCCCCCTCGTCGGTGCAGACGACCGTCGGCCCGGCCGCATCCAGTTCCCCCGGTTCCGCGTACCCCCAGCGGACGGCGATGGCCTCCACCCCGCACGCCCGCGCCCCGGCGACGTCCTGCACCCGGTCGCCCACCATCACGGCCGCCGCCGGCTCCGCCCCCAAGAGCCGCAACGCGTGCCGGATCACGGCGGCCTTGTCCGAGCGCCGCCCGTCGAGGTAGCTGCCCGCCACGGCGCTGAAGTGGGCGGTGAGGCCGAAGTGGCGCAGGATCCGCCGCGCGAACACCGCGGGCTTGGCGGTGGCCAGGCCGAGGCGGCAGCCCGCCGCCACGCAGTCCGCCAGGAGTTCCGGTATCCCGGGGTACACCCGGTTCTCGTACATCCCGACGGGCGCGAATCGCTCGCGGTAGGCGGCGATCAGGGCGTCGATCTCCGCGGGGTCCCGGGTGCCCGCCAGCCGGCCGAATGTCGCGCGGACCGGCGGGCCGACCATCCAGCGCAGCGCCTCCGGCTCGGGGGCCGGGTACCCGCGGCTCCGCAGGGCGTGGACCGCCGAGCGCGTGATGCCCTCCGCGGGGTCGGTCAGGGTGCCGTCGAGATCGAAGAGCACGTATCGCCGGCGCGGCGCGGTCGGACCGCCCCCGGACTGCATGCGTCAGGCCCCCGTTCGATTGCGGAGTCCCCTACGTGAGCCATGACCCCCTACGACGCCCAGGCCCCCGTTCTCTTCCAGAATCCCCACGCCCGCCGCCAGGGGTCGCCGAGCCGGCCGAGAATGGGGCGGGCACCGCGCCGGCCCGGGAAGGGGGCCCACCATTGGTGGCGCCACGGGTATTGATCACCTCGCGAATGTTCCTCTCGGCCGGGCCGCAAGCGGCCGAGCCGCTCCTGCAGGCCGGTTGCCAGATCGTGCGCGGCCCGCGCGCCGGCCCCCTGGTCGAGGATGAACTGATCGCGTCGCTGCGGGGCGTCTGCGCCGTGATCGCCTCCTCCGACCCATACACCGAGCGCGTGCTCGGCGCCTGCCCGGACCTGCGCGTCATCGCCCGTACGGGCGTCGGCTACGACGCCATCGACGTCCCCGCGGCCACCCGCCGCGGGATCGCGGTGGTGACGACCCCCGGCCGCATCGCCGAGACCGTCGCCGACTTCACCTTCGCCCTGCTCCTCGCCCTGGCCCGGCGCCTCCCGGAGGCGGCCGCGCTCATGGGCGCCGGCGGCTGGGCCGCGGGGCTCCCGGGGACCGACGTCTGGGGACGGTGCCTGGGCGTGGTGGGCATGGGCGCGATCGGCGGCGCGGTCGCCCGCCGGGCCCGGGGCTTCGGCATGCGCGTCCTGGGGTACGACCCCCACCTCCCAGAAGCGGCGATCGCCGGACGCGGGGCGGAGCCCACGGCCCTCGACACGCTGCTGGCGGAGTCGGACTTCGTGACGCTGCACGCCGCCCTGACCCCGGAGAGCCGGGGGCTCATCGGGGCCGAGGCGCTCTCGCGGATGCGACCGACGGCGATTCTCGTCAACGCCGCGCGGGGGGAACTGATCGATACGGGCGCGCTGCTGGAGGCCCTGCGCGCCGGTCGCATCGGCGGGGCGGCCCTCGACGCCTTCGACCAGGAGCCCCTGCCCCCCGGACACCCCCTGCGGCAGGCCCCGCGCTGCCTCCTCACGCCGCACATCGCCGCAGACACGCGGGAGAACACCCTCGACATGGCCCGGCGGGCCGCCGCGGCCGCCGTGGCGGTGCTGGCGGGACGCCGGCCGCCGCCGGACGCGCGGGTGCTCAACCCGGAGGTCCTCGGCGGGTTGCCGGACTGAAGCCCGGCAGGGCGCCCGGCCTGTGGGCCCGGACGCCCGACGCCCCGGCTGGCCGCCCCGCGGCCGTGCCCGGCGACCGCGGTGGGACGCGGCTGCTCGGCCCGGAGGTCCCCGGCGGGTCAAGGGATGGACGGGGAGGACAGAGCCGCCGCGGCGGTGCCCGATGCGGCGGTCCTCGGCGGGTGGAGGAACGGGAGCCGACAGGGGGGCTCGGATGTGCGGGAGAACCCGGTGAAGCGCCGCCTGCAGGCGGGAGGGGCCGCGGTCGGGACGTGGCTCTCGCTCGGCTCGGTGGTCGCGGCCGAGATGCTGGTCCCGACGGGCTTCGACTGGCTGACGATCGACTTGGAGCACAGCCCGCTCAGTTGGGAGACCGTCGCCCAGATGGTCGGCGTCATCGCCCACCGCGGCGGCGTCCCGCTGGTGCGCGTGCCGTGCAACACGATCGAGAACGTCAAGCGCGCCCTCGACCTCGGGGCCTTCGGCATCGTCGTGCCGATGGTCAACAGCGTGGCGGAGGCGGAGGCGGCCGTCCGGGCCGCCAAGTATCCCCCGGCCGGGGTGCGCAGCGTCGGCGGGATCCTGCGCGGCATGCGCTTCGCCACGGACGCGGCCACCTATCAGGCGCGCGCGAACGACGAGGTGTTGGTCGTCATCCAGGCCGAGCACCGCCTGCACCTGGAGCGCGCGGCGGAGATCGCGGCCGTGCCCGGGATCGACGCCGTCTTCATCGGCCCCCACGACATGGGCGCCTGCCTCGGCCTGCACCCCGAGTCCCCGGAGATGGAACCCCACTTCGCCACCGTCCTGGAGGCCTGCCGCGCGGCCGGCGTGGCGGCCGGCATCCACGCCCCGAACGCCGATGCGGCCCGCCGCCGCGTGCTCCAGGGATTCCGCTTCGTCGCCGCCGGCACCGACGCCGCGATGCTCGACCGCCTCGCCCGGGCCGAGGCCCGGGTCGCATCCGGCCGCACCGCCGGATCCGCGCCCGCCGGCGGCGGCGTGATGGAGTGAAGCCCCGGGGCACGGGGACACCGTACCCCGCTGCCCGCCGGACGCCCCGGAGACACCGCCGGGCCGGCCGCGGACGACCCCACCGCCGGCCGGCCCGGCTACTCCGGTCTGCGCGCCAGCAGGGAGATGCTCGGGGTGGTGAAGTCCCCCGCGCGGAGCCCGAGGGATCCGACGGCCTCCCGGAAGCGCGCCTCGAATGCCGCCTGCAGGGCCGGGAGCCGGGCGTCCGGCAGGCCCTGGAGCAGGCGCGGCACGATGCGGCTCTGGCGGATGACCCCGACGGCGACGTCCACGTTCGGAAACTCCACGCGTTCCTCCGCGCCGACATCCATCCCCTCGATGTGCAGGCCGGCCTGCGCGAACAGCGCCTCCAACTCCTCCCGGGGCAGCAGGTGGTCGCGGAAGGGAAGGCCGGCGGCCGCGAGGGCGTCCCGCACGGGCGCGAGGGCCACCTCCCACGCGGGTCCCCAGCCGCTGCGAAGGAGCGCGTGGATGGCCACGCGCCCGCCCGGTCGTGCCAGCCGCGCCATGGAGCGTAGGGCAGCGGGCGCGTCGGTGAAGTGGAGAAAGGTAGAGCCGAGAACCAGGTCGACGGTGGACGAGGCGAGCGGCAGTTCCTCCACCGGCGCCACCAGGAGTCGGACCCAGGAGTGGCCGAGCTCGAAGGCCCGCCGCCGGGCGACCTCCAGTTGGGGCGCCGAAGGGTCGGTGAGCAGGAGTTGGCCGGCCTGTCCGATGCGGTTCGCCAGCCCCCCGTCGAAGGCGATCCGGCCCGATCCGGCCCCCACCTCGACCACGGCGGCGCCGGCCGGAGGTCGGATGAAGTCGACGAACTCGCGGGCCTGCTGCACAGCGCGCGCGAACATCTGCCGGAAGTACCCGTCGAACTCCGGACCGAAGCCTGCGGAGAACGCCCCCGGGGGGGAGCCGGGCCCATCCTGCCCGGGCCGCATGAGGCGCCGCCCGCCCCCGGCGGGCAGCAGCACGATGCGCCCGCCGGTCGCCCCGCGCAGCAGGACGCCCCGGCGCTCGTACAGGCCCTCGTCCGCCCGGGCGACCGCCTCGGCGAGTCCGCCCGGCTCGAAATCGGCGATGCCGTAACTCAGGCGCAGGGGGAGGGGCAGGTGTTGCTCCTCGGCATCGCCCCTCGCGGCGGCCACCACGCCCTCCGCCAAGGACACCGCCTCCGCGCGCGGGCACGCCTCCATCGCCACGACGAACTCGTCGCCGCCAGAATCGGACCGCCAGGGCCCCGGCCGGGATGTGCCGGACCAGGGCCCTCCCGGTTGCGACCAGGGCCACGTCCCCCCACCGGTGTCCCGCCAGATCGTTGATTTCTTTGAGGTCGTCCAGATCGAAGAAGAGGACGGTGCCCGGCCCGGCGTCGCGGGCGGCGGCCTCCCGCTGCCACTGGTGCCGGTTGAAGACCCCGGTCAGGGGATCCTGTAGCGCCCAGACCGGCTCCGGCGCATCCAGACCCGCCCCGACCTCGGGTACGACCGTGAGGGCGAAGCACCATTGCCGTTCATGCAGGAAGCGCGTCCCGCGCAGACCCGTGGCGCGGGCGCGCCCGGCGGGCCCCACCGTCCGGCAGGTGAAGGGATCGCCCGTCACAAACGACGGGTGGAGTACGGTGCGGGTCCATTCGCGCGCGTCGCGGTCCTCCGGAGCCGTGACCAGAAGCGCGGCGGCCATGTCCCGTCCGGCCACCGCTTCCAGGCGGGTGTCCCAGTACGCCTCCGCGCGTGCGTTGAGATACACGATGCGGTGGTCCGCATCGGTGATGATCGCGGGCGTGGACAGACCCGCATAGACCAGGAACGCCTCCGGCAGCCCTTCGGGCATACGCGGTCCCCCCGTGGCAGCGAGCCCACATACGCGCCCTCGGGGCAGAGGCCCTGCCCGGAAGGGCGATTCCACCAACCGGGCGTCGCCCCCGAGACAGAACCGGCCTGAGCGGCGGCGGGCGGAGAGGTTCTCCCCACAGGGCATGGTCCGGGGGTGCCCTTCAGGGGTCCCTGGACGCGGGCGGGACCTCGCCGATGCTGAGCGGCCTCCTGCCGACGCCGGTAGCGATCCATACCCTGACCTGGCACCCGTCCCCGCTGACGGGCATGGGGGGACCCACTCGCGCGCGGGGTAACTGCTCCCCACCCCCAGGACTGGGGCTGCACAGTAGTTACCTGCGGCGGTAGAATGCGCCCCGTGGCGCCACCGCGCCCCTAAGCGGCGGGGTCTGAGACGCCGACAAGGCATGTGGGGCATGTCGGCCCACGGGCGTGCGCGGTCCCGGCCGGGGGCGAAAACCGCCCGGGTGGCACGGCAGCCCGCGCCCCACCGCTCCCGGACCCACCGCCGCAACGACGAACTTTTGTTCCCGCATCGGCGGCAGGACCCCGCCCCCCGCGGCAGGAAGTGGGTCCCGTCGCAGTGCGCAAGGAGCGAGGCCGGCCATGGACAGCAACGAGCCCCCCCCGCCCCTCGCCGCCCCCACCCCCGAGCCGGGCGCCCCGAGGCCCCCCCGCACCCCGGCCCCGCTGCCGGGCGCCCCCGCGCCCGAAACCGCCCCCACGCCCGAAACCGCCCCCGCGCCCGAAACCGCCCCCACGCCCCACGCCGCCCGCGCCCCGACCCCCGATTCGCCGCCGCCCGGCGCGCCCGCCCCCGGGAGCGAGCCCTGGGCCCTCTACGCGGGCCTGTCCACGCCGGTCGCGGTGGTGGCGGCCGACGGCCGCGTGGTCTTCATCAACCGCCGCGCCGAGGCCCTCTGGGGGATCACCGTGGCCGCCGCCGCCGGCCGGTCCGCGCGGGAGGTGCTCTGGCTCGCGCCCAGCGACGGCCAAGACCCAGACGAGTGGCGCCGCACGGTGTTCCATCCCGCCGTGGCCGAGGAGACCCCCCTGCCCTGCCTCGTGCCGGGCCGCGACGGGACCCCGCGCCCGGCGCTGCTCAGCGGCGCCTGGATGGAGCACATGGGCGGCCGCTTCGCGGTCGTGATCGTCGTCGACGACGATACGGGCCCGGGCGCCGATGTCCCGGACTGGGCCCTGCGCGACCCGCTCACGGGCCTGCACAACGCGCACCGCTGGCGCCGGGAGGCGGCACTCCGGGACGCGCAGCCCGGGGCCTTGGTGTTCTTCGACCTCGACGGCCTCAAGGAGATCAACGACCTCTACGGGCACCCCATGGGCGACCAGGCGCTCGCCGTGGCGGGCCGGGCGCTCGCCGCCGAGTTCCCCCCCGAGGCCCTGGTGATCCGCCAGGGCGGCGACGAGTTCGTTGCGGTCCTGCCGGCCGCCGACATCTCCCGGGCACACGCCCTGGCGGCGCGGGCGGCCGCCCGCGCGGCGGCCGCGGGCGAGGCGGCGGGCCTGCCGGCGCGGCTACACCTGGCTTTCGGGGTGGCGGACTTCGCGCCCGGCGGTCTGGAGGCGGCGGTGCGGCGGGCCGACGACGCCCTCTACGAGCACAAGGGCGTGCTGCTGCGCTCCGCGGGGACCGGCCGCATCGTGCTGACGCGGCAGGCGCGGGGCCGGATGCGCGGGCCCGGGCACGACGCGGAGCCGCCGCAGCCCGGGGCCTTCGCCGCGGGCTTCGGGCCGGGGTTCGACGCCTACTTCCGGGCGATGTTCGCGCGCGCGGTCGAGCAGGCCCGCGAGTTCGTGGCCTTCGCCGACCCCGCGCCCGGCGCGGCGGCCGTCGAGGTCGCCGCGGGGTCCGGACGGATCACCTTCGACGGCGGCCTGGCCGGACGGATCGGCCCGCGAGGCCAGCTCCTGGTGACCGACGCGTCGGCCGCCCAACTGCAGGTCGCCCGGCGGCGCGCCCACGACCTCGGCCTGGACTGGGTGCGCTTCCTGCAGGCGCCGGTGGAGGACCTCCCCCTGGCCTCAGGCACGGTCGATCTGGTCTTGGGCTCCAACTTCATCCACTTCACCGACCCGCAGGAGTGCCTGCGCGGCATGGCCCGCCTCGTCCGGCCGGGCGGTGGGGCCGCCGTCGACCAGCCCGTGGAGATGATGTGGGGCGATGCCTGGCTCGAGGTGCTGGAGCCGCTGCACGCAGAATTGGCGGCCCACGGCCTGCCGCCCGGGCGGGGCTTCCTGCCGAGCCGCGCGGGGCTGGAGGCGGCCTTCCGCGGCGCCGGTCTGCGGATCGAAGCGGTGGACCCATCGGCCCCCGAACGCGGCGAGTTCCCGGATCCCGAGATCGCCATCCAGTTCTGCCGCCAGATCGCCTTCGTGCGGCTCATGCTGCGCGGCGTCCCCGCGGAGCGCCACGGCCCCGCGCAGGAGGCGATGGAGGCGCGGATGCGGGAGGTCTTCCCGCGGGCCTCGGCCGAGGCGCGCTCCACCCGCGTCCGCACGGTGCGCATCCGGGGGCGCCGGCCGGAATGAGGGGGCGCCGAAAGCCCCGTTTCGCCGCCCCCTCAGGCTCCGGTGCGGTGTCCCGCAAGCCCCCCGGCTGCGACCACCGCCGGTGGGCGGGCTCGGCGCCGTTCCAGGACGGGGCAGACGCAGGGGCGTTGTGCCGCTGTCGCGGCGTGGGGAGCCGATCGCGCCACGCGGGTGGCACGCGCGCCGGATCCTGCGGCGGCGGACGCCGGGGCCGACGCGCGGGGGTGCCTCCGGGCCATATGGCGCCCGCCGCTACCACATCATCGCGGTCGGCGCGCGCGGTGCGGCCCCCCGTCGCCTCGGAGCACGCGGGCCGCACCGCCCCGGCCCGGCCGGAAGCGCGGTCTCGCCTCGGGAAGCCGGGGCCTTGGGGATAGGCGGCCCGGCGCGCCGGCCGCCTATCCCCGGACCTCGCACGTCCCGTCGGCCCGGCCGATCAGCACGGTCGGGCGCATGCCGGTGAAGAGGCCGTGCTCCACGACCCCGACGACGGCCTTGACGGGCCCGGCCAGGGCGGCGAGGTCTGTGGCGCCGGGGAAGCGGCAGTCGAGGATGAGGTTGCCGCCGTCGGTGACGAAGGGCGACCCGGCGCCGCCGCGGACGACCGGCTCGGCGCCCAGGGCGCGAAGGGCCTCCGCCGTCCGCATCCAGCCGAAGCGCACCACCTCGACCGGCACCGGCGCCTTCTCCCCCAGGCGCGAGACGAGCTTGCCCTCGTCGACCATGATCAGCAGGCGCCCGGCGGCGCAGGCGACGATCTTCTCCCGCAGCAGGGCGCCGCCGAGGCCCTTGACCAGATCGCCCCGCGGGTCGACCTCGTCCGCGCCGTCGATGTCCAGGTCGAGGCTCGGCCGCTCCTCCAGCGTGGCGAGGGAGATCCCGAGTTCCCGCGCCTGGCGCGCCGTCGCCAGCGAGGTGGGCACGCCGGTGAAGCGCAGGCCCGCGCGCACGCGCTCCCCCAAAGCCGCCACCAGTGTGGCGGCCGTACTCCCCGTGCCCAGGCCGACCACCATGCCGCCCTGGACCTCCGCGGCCGCGCGCCGCGCCGCCACTTCCTTCTGCCCCGCCTGATCGAGCGCCATTTTCCGCCACCCCCGTGCGCACCCCCTGTTCGGTGGGGCCGTGCCCATCGCCTCCGCCGGCACCGCCACGGTTGGATCCGTGGCGGCCTGGCGCTTGCAACGCCATACCCCACGGGGTATATTGACGGCAACGCAGCCGCGCCCGGGAGCCCGGCGGCACCGACGGCGCGTGTGGAGGGGGTCGCGGCGTGAATCTACCCGAGGAGGCACAGCGCGATGTGCTGGCGCGACTCAGCCGCATCGAGGGCCAGGCGCGCGGGGTCCGGGGCATGATCGAGGAGGGCCGGGGCTGCATGGACGTCGTACGCCAGTTGGCCGCGATGCGGGCGGCGATCGGCAAGGTCGCCGCGGCCGTCATCGCCGAGAACCTGGAGGAGTGCGTGCGGCGGAGCACCACCGAGGGAGCCGAGGCCGAATTGAAGCAGGCCAAGCAGGCACTGATCGAGTTCGTATGAGACACCGGCGGAGGGGCGTGGACAGGCGTGTTCTGGCGCAGGCCGAAGGCGGACTCCGCTCAACCGCAGGCCGCGGAGGTCCCGCTGCAGATCTCGGGGGATGAACTCCAGACCGAACTGCGCGGCGGGAGCCCGCCGCTGCTTGTTGACGTGCGCAGCGCCGAAGAGTTCGCATCCGGCTACATCCCCGGGGCCGTGCTGATCCCGCTGCCGGAACTGGAGCGCCGGGTGGGCGAGATCCCCTCCGGTCGCAGCGTGGTCTGCGTCTGCCGCAGCGGGCACCGCAGCGGCATCGCGGCTCGCCAGTTGCGGGCGCGGGGATACTCGGCGCGGAGCCTGGCGCAGGGCATGATGGGCTGGCGCGGCTCCGTCAAGCGCCGGTAGTGCGGCGCGACCTGTCGCGCCGCATGCCCCGTCTCCGGTCTGGACGTGAGGGCCGCGGTGGTGGGTGGGTGGGGCCGACGCCGGCGCCCGGGTTGGGGCCGGGGTGTGAGACGACCGCCGGAGCGATCGCCGCTCCCGGCGGGCCCGCATCCGACCCCCGCCCGCCGTCGGGGCCTGTATCTTCGGGGTGGAAGGGTGGGCGCCGTGTCCGAGATGCGGTTTTCCGTGCACACGAAAAAGGGTGTGGACGAGGCGGCACAGGCGGTGGACGCCGCGCTGGCGGCGCGCAAGTTCAGCGTCCTCTGGGCGCTGGACGTCAACGACAAGCTGAGGGAGAAGGGCCTCTCCCTGAACGGTCAGTTCCGCATCCTCGAGGTCTGCAGCGCCCCGCGCGCCAAGCAGGCCCTGGAGACCAACCCCTTCGTCGGCTACTTCCTGCCCTGCAAGGTGGTCGTCCACGAGTCGGAGGGCGGCGCGGAGATCGGCTTCCCGCGGCCCACGGCGCTGATCGGCCTGGTCGGAGACGCACGGCTCGGCGACCTGGCGCAGGAGGTCGAGCAGGTGCTGGTCGAGGCGGTCCGCGAGGCGGCCGGCTGAGCCGGCCCAGCCCGGCGGCAGGCGGGGATCGGCCACGAGGGGGCGGGCCGACGCGGGCCCGCAACGGTCGGGGGGTGGCCAGCGGCGTGCCCCGGGGCGGGGGGCGGGCCGCCCAGCCCCGCGCCACCGGCCCGCCTGCCGAGCCCCGGCATGCTACAATGGCGCCGCGGCGGCGGAACCGCCGCTCCGCGTCCGGTATCCGTCCCTTCCGAGGATCGGTGCACGGTGAAGGGGAGTTGCGCGGTGGCCGCTGACGGCGACGGCGGGGTGGAACTCTGCGTCATCATCGGCTCGGGGTGCGCGGGACTGACCGCGGCGGTGTACGCGGCGCGCGGGCGGCTGCAGCCGCTGGTCATCGAGGGCATGGAGCCCGGCGGGCAACTGGCGCTGACCAGCGTCGTGGAGAACTTCCCGGGCTTCCCGGACGGCATCAACGGTTTCGACCTCATCGACAACATCAAGAAGCAGGCCGAGCGCTTCGGTGCGCGCTACCGGCCCTCCGTGGTGGCGCGCGTGGACTTCGCGCAGCGTCCGTACGTGCTGCACCTGCAGGACGAGGACGAGGTCATCCGCACGCAGAGCCTGATCATCGCCGCCGGCGCCAAGGCGCGGACGCTCGGGCTGCCCGGGGAGAAGGAGCTGTGGGGACACGGGCTCTCCTCCTGCGCCACCTGTGACGGCGCCTTCTTCAGGAACCAGCGGGTCGTGGTCATCGGCGGCGGGGACAGCGCCATGGAGGACGCGATCTACCTGACGAAGTTCGCCTCGGAGGTGCACGTGGTGCACCGCCGGGACACCCTGCGGGCGAGCAAGATCATGCAGGAGCGCGCCCTGGAGAACTCTAAGATTCGGTTCCACTGGAACCGGGTGCCTGCGGAGATCCTGCGGGCGGACGGCAAGGTGCGCGGGCTGCGGGTCGAGGGGACCGCCGGCGGCGAGACGGCCTCGGAGGAGATCCCCGCCGACGGCGTGTTCTACGCGATCGGCCACGAGCCCAACACCGGCATGTTCGGCGACGCCCTGCCCAAGGACGCGCAGGGCTACCTCACGGCACACGGCGTGGTCAGTAACCTCCCGGGGGTGTTCATCGCCGGAGATGTTGCCGATCACCACTACCAGCAGGCGATCACCGCCGCCGGCACCGGCTGCGCCGCCGCCATGGAGGCGGAGGATTGGCTGCAGGATGAAGGATGGCTGGGCGGCTGAAGCCGGGCCGGGGGCACATGGGCCGGGCGAAGGGCGCACGCAGCGGGACCCACGGGAGGGAGGGGCGGCGGGGCCTCCCCTCGCCGGTTTTTTGGGGCTTGGGGGCGAAAACACTTGGCCGCGACGGTGCGTTTCCCGCCCCGCGTAGACCTCGGCGCCGGACCGACACCCCTGGAGGAGGCGCCGCGCCTGAGCGCGGCGCTCGGCGGGCCGCGCATCCTGGTCAAGCGCGACGACCTCACCCCCCTGGCCATGGGCGGCAACAAGCTGCGCAAGCTCGAGTACCTGCTCGGCCACGCCCTGGCCGGCGACGCCGACGCCGTCATCACCACCGGGGCGCACACCAGTAACCACGCCCGCCTGACGGCGGCCGCCTGCGCCCGGCTTGGCCTGGAGGCCCATCTCGTCCTGCGCGTGCCGGACGGCACGGCGCCGGCCGTGCAAGGGAATCTCCTCCTCGACCGCCTCCTCGGTGCCCACATCCACCCCGTCGACGCGGCCGACTCGTCCGGCGCCACCGCGGCCGTCCTCGCGCTCGCCGCGGAACTGCGCGCGGCCGGACGGCGGCCCTACGTCATCCCCACCGGCGGCTCGGTCGGTAGGGGCGCCCTCGGCTACGTCCATGCCGCGGAGGAGATCGCGGCGCAGGCGGCGTCCATCGACGCGGAGCCCACGGCGGTGTTCACCGCCACCGGATCGGGGGGGACCCATGCCGGCCTCCTTGCCGGGCGGCGCGTCTGTGGTGAGGACTGGCCGGTGGTGGGCGTCCTCGTCGGCGGGGACGACCCCGCGGTCTTTGCCGCCGAGACCCTGGCCGTGCTGCGCGAGGCGGAGGGTCTGCTCGGCCTCGGCCCCGTCCGGCCCGAGGCCTGGGGCATGACCGGCATCGCCCCGCCGCCCCCGGCGCCCGCCGAGGTGGCGGCCGGACTGGACGGGCTGCGCGCCGCCGCCGGGGAACTGCTCGCCGGCTACGTCGGGGCCGGGTACGGCGACATCACCCCCGGCGTGCGGGAGGCCCTGGCCCTGGCCGCCCGGACCGAGGGGCTGATCCTCGACCCGGTCTACACGGCCAAGGCGATGGCGGGCCTCATCGGCGAGATCCGCGCCGGGCATCTCGGCGCGGACGACACCGTGGTCTTCCTGCACACCGGGGGGCAGCCGGGCCTGTTCTCCCGGGCGGGCGAGGTGCTGCAGGGGTAGGGGGCGCGGGCCTCCGCCGGGAGGCCCGCCGTAGGTTGTATCGGCCATGGCGGGCAACGGGGCGACCTGTTCCCGAGTGGCCCGGAGAACAAATCCTCATGCCCCGGCTTCCCACCGCAGGATCTGGCGATCAATCGGCGAACGAACATGTGTTGCCGTTCCAATGGGGGTGGACATGGCCACACAGGTCGTCCGCGACGCGGTGCATGGCCTCATCCCCCTCGACGAGCCCGAGTGGCTGGTGCCATTGATCAACGCGCGCGAGTTTCAGCGTCTCCGTCGGGTGTCCCAACTGGGCACATCGAGTGTCACGTACCCCGGCGCCACGCACTCGCGCTTCTCTCACAGCTTGGGCGTCATGTGGCTTTTCCGACGGGTGGCTCAGCATTTTCAGAACGTCGGGCAGCCTCTTGACGCAGACGAGTTGCAGGTGGGCATTTGCGCGGCGTTGCTCCACGATGTGGGGCACGCGCCATTCTCCCATGCGTTGGAGCAGGCGTTGGGAACAGGCGACCACGAGGAATGGACTAGGAGGATTGTTCGGTCTTCCGACACCCAGGTGCATCAGGTTCTCCGCACGATCGACCGCGCAATGCCGCAAAGGGTCGAAGAGGTGATTGCGGGAACGTCACCGCTACGCAGGGTCGTCGGGCTGATCAGCAGCCAGTTGGACGTCGACCGCATGGATTACCTGCTCCGCGATTCGCTCTACGCGGGAGTCGGGTACGGTCGATACGATCTCGAGCGTGTGATTTTCAGCCTGAGCGGTTTCGACCCCGATGGCATGGCATTTCTGTCGCGCAAGGCCGTTCCCCTGGCAGAACAGTACGTTGTGGCGCGGTATCACATGTATTGGCAAGTGTACTTTCATAAGACCACACGGTGCGCAGAAAGGATGCTGGTGAACTGCCTCCGACTCGCCCACCGGTGCGGTGTCCTTCCGAAGGCGCTCGCCGCGCTCGCCGCAAAGGACGCACCGGTGAACGCATTGATGGACGTCGACGAGAGTGACATAACCCATGCACTCAAAGAGTGGGCTACTCAATCCGACTGTCCCACGCTCCGTATGTTGGCTGGTGGCGTCCTCTGGAGGGAATTGTTCAAAGCCGTCTGCGTCACGGAACCAGAGGGGGACGTCGATGCACGGGTATTCGACCGGTTGATAAGACAAGGCACAATCGCCGACGTCGTCCAAGGAAAGGGATTTGACCCCGAGTTCTGCTTGATCGTGGATAAAGCGTCAGATCTGCCCTACGGACACTATTACTTGGCGAGGGATGAGTCCGCGGCCGACAAGCCCCCCATCCTCGTGGAATCCGGCCACGACAGGCAAATCCCACTGGAGCGGGTGTCTCCCTTGGTCCGGCAACTGGGCGAGCGTGTGGTTCGTGGCGTGATTTACGTACCCGCGGAATGCGTGGACGCCGTGCGCCGGGTGGTCTCGGCCGCCTGAAGGAGGCGAGTTGCCGTGGAGTCACAGGAGTTCTTGGTTGCGGATATGGTGCGCCGCTTGGGCGAGGTGGTTGGACGCAAGAAGCTGCAAAAAATCGTCTTCCTCCTCAAGAGCGTTGGCGCGCCGTTTGTCGAGCGATTCACCTATCACTTCTACGGGCCCTATTCCGAGCAACTCGCGGATGAAATTCGTTGGCTGGTGGGCACCGGCCACCTGACCGAGGTGACCCAAGAAACAGCCAATCGACATGTGGAGTGTATCTATCGACCAGGAGAGGAGCCGATCCCAGCGCGTCTTCCCGAGTTCTGCATGCCCCTCGCCCACCGACTGAACGGGTACGACGCCCGGTTGCTCGAATTGATGGCGACGATACAGTACCTGGGAATGCAGGGCATGGACCTCGCCCAGGCCGGCATGCGTGCCCGTGACTTGAAGCCAACCCAGGAATACACCGACCAGGAAACGGAGACCGCGCTGAATATCCTTACGGGACTTCGACATGCCTCCGACGGCGCTGCGTAGCCGTTTGGGGTGTACCGGCTGCCGTGCGAACCATCAAGGAGTCCGCCGCCATGTGCAGATCCGCGGCGATATCCCGGTTGTTGGCGCCGGTCGCAAGCAGGCGGAGGACATGCCAAGATACCCGCGGCGCCGCGGCGCGAAGAGAACCGGAGGATCGATCCTGGCGTAGATCGAAAGCTACAGATGACGGCGGGGCACCCCCACCCTGGGGGTGCGCACAGTCATCTGTAGCGTCTCGCGCTATTTGGCGTCGATTGTCCCGCAATCGGTGGCGGGCAGATGTGCCCTTGCCGCCGAGCCTCTGCGGGCACACTGACGGGCGGCGGGGCGGCTCGATGA